>Ga0157378_10002130_pt1 | contig 17602 bp, 14 predicted proteins | sample M65metaG_FD_115309 | JGI IMG/M metagenome (GOLD analysis project Ga0157378, IMG submission 115309) | Miscanthus rhizosphere microbial communities from Kellogg Biological Station, Michigan, USA - M6-5 metaG | ecosystem: Host-associated > Plants > Roots > Rhizosphere > Soil | place: USA: Michigan...
CTGACGATGCCATACGAAACCGACAGACCCAGTCCCGGCCCGACGCCGATCGGCTTGGTGGTGAAGAACGGATCGAAGATGCGATGCAGATGCGTCGGATCGATTCCGCACCCGCTGTCCGCTATGCGCACCCATACCGTGTCCCGGTCGCAGCCGGTACTGATCGTGATCGTCCCATGCCCATCGATCGCCTGCGCAGCGTTGATCAATAGGTTCAAGAAAACCTGATTGAGTTGCGATGGCACGCCTTCGATATGCGGCAGTTCGCAATACTGCGTGACAACGTCGGCCTTTTGGCGGATGTGGTGCGCCGCGACGTTGAGCGTGCTCTCAATTCCCTGCACGACATCGACTTGCTGCCATTCCGGTTCTCCCGGGTGTGCAAACTCGCGAAGATCCTTGACGATCTTCTCGACGCGGTCGATGCCGGACAACGATTCGATAAGCAGGTTGGCGGTATCTTCGCGCAGAAACGAGAGGTCAATTTTCGCCTTGAGCGTCTCCAAACGTGCGAATTCAGCGTCGCTGCAGGTGGAGCGTGGCAGCTGCTCGTAGGCGTCCAGCAATGCGAAAGCGTTGTCGGAATACCGTTTCAGGTGGCGTAGATTGGTACTGACGAAGGCAATGGGGTTGTTGATCTCGTGCGCAACCCCGGCGGCGAGTTGACCCACGGAAGCCATTTTCTCGGATTGCAGCAATTGGCTCTGAGTGCCCGCCAGCTTCTTGTTCAGCACCTGCAGTTCCTCGTTGCGCAGGTGCAATGCGCGCTCGGCGGCGGTTCTTTCGTCGATTTCGGAATGCAGCTTGGCGTTGGCGTCGCTCAGGCGCTCGTTCGCCTGCCGCACCTCCAGCGTACGCCGGGCGACTTGTGCTTCCAGCCAGAGATTGCGCTGTTGCAGCGCCGCCAGGCGCCAACGCACCGCAATCAAGATCAGGCCGACGATGACGATTGCGACCAAGGTGCGAAACCACCAGGTCTGCCACCACGCCGGCAACACTTCGAAACCGAACGTGGCGGCGGGACCCCAGTCGCCATGTTCTCCGATGCGCGCGGCAACCTCCAATCGATAGCGACCGGGCTCGAGTGCCGAGTAGCGTACGTCGCGCAAGTCGGTGACGTTGAACTCGGTCTCGCGACCGAACAAACGTTGTCGGTATTGCACTTTCCCTTCGCCGACGAAACTCAACGCGGCAAAATGTGCCTCAAATGTGTTTTCGCGATACGGCACCGCTACGTCGAGCGCATCCGCTTGCAGCGTCCTGGCCCCGAGTCGCAAGGTCATCAAGGCGATGGACGGAGGCATCGCCTTGGGCAACGTATCGTAGGCTGACGCCTCGAATCGAACGAGGCCTTGCGTGGTGCCGACCCAGACGTCGCCGTTGGCTTCCGCCAGGAACGATTGGTTGCAGATGTCCTCGCCGACCAGACCTTCACTCGCGCCGAAATGCCGTGCCCCTTGCGGCAACAGCAAATCCAGCCCTTTGCCGCCTCCGATCCAGATACGATTGTGGCGATCCTCGCCGACCATGAACACCTTGTCTGCGGATTGCGTCGTCGCCGCGTCGTAGTGCGCCACGACGTTGAGTTTGCCGCTGCCGCTGTCATAGTGGACCCGATCTACGCCGATCGGGTCGCGATACGCGATCAGCAGATCACCGTCATGCGTCGGACGAAGATATGCCAAGTAGTCGCGACGTAAACCGTCACTGGTCGCGAACCGGCGCCATCTGCCGTTTTCCAGCATGGCCAGTCCGCGCTGGCCTGCAATCCAGATACGTCCATCGCTGTCCTCGCGCACGTCGATGATGTCTTCGTGTGGAATGCCTGCCGGCAGTTCGATCGGTGCGAAGTGCAAGCCGTCGGCGCGCGGCGCGGCGCGGAACAATCCGGCGCCCTCGGTCGCCGCCCAGAATGTTCCGCTGCGATCGAGAAAAATGCGAAACGTGCGCTTGATCGGATTGTCCGGCCAAATTTCGTAATGTTTGAGCGTCTTGGCGGCGGGGTCGTAGCTGAGTATTTCATTGCCGGGGACGCCGGCCAGGTACAGCGTCCCATCCGGCGCTTCGACAATCGAACGAATGATGTTCCGTTCGGTGCCGGCGATCGGCTCGAAGCGCTCGCCGCTCGACAGGGCCAACCCCGCGTCGGTGCCGATCCAAAGGCGACCTTCGCGATCGCGAAACACGCACCAGATCACGTTTCCCGGTAGACCCTCCTCTTTTGTATACGAATGGAAAGGCCGCGTCCGAGCAGTCGATGCAGTCCGCGGTCGCCGAACCAGATCGATCCTTCGCGATCCTCGAGCAACGGGCGGTTGCCTTCACTCACGCCGTAGTCGATCCAGCGGTCGCCTTCCAGCCGAACCAGCGCGTGATCAGTGGAGACCCACAAATCACCATGACGATCCGCCTTCAAGTAACCACGCTGCGCATCCAGGGGAAATGGCGTGGCCACGTTCGTGAAGCTCGAGGTGCCAGGCGGCAACACCCATAGGCTCCTCGCGGTTCGTACCCACAAGCGGCCTTGTCTATCCTCGGAGATTGCATCGATCCGTTCCTTGGGATGTCCAGGAGGCCCCTCGAATCGCTGCCACCGTCCGTCTTCGTAGGCAAGCATGTAGGCATCTCCGTCCCATTGGCCCACCCACATGCGCGCTGCGCGCAGATCCTTCCAGACGGCGGTCGCTTCGCCGCCGGGCCAGCCTCGAATGCGTTGAGCACGGGTCGCGTCGCCGACGAAGAGGCCCTGCGTCGAAGTCGCCCATATTCCGCCAGGCCCTTCGGCCAGGTTGTCCACAGCGACTCCCGCTGGCGCGTCGGTCAGCGTGACGGCATCGAACGACTGCCCATTCCAGCGCGCGAGCCCGGAACGCGTGCCGACCCAGAGCACGCCGTTCGAATCTTCATGCAACGCCTCGATTTCGGTCGATGGCAAGCCCTGCTGCAAACCGAAGGCGTCGAAACGATAGCCGTCGTATCGGTACAGGCCGTCATCCGTTCCCACCCAGACAAAACCCGCCTTGTCTTGCTCCAGCTCCTCCACGCCGATATTGGCGAGGCCGAGGGTCGTCCCATAACTTTGCGAGACGTAATGTCCGGTGGGTGCGGATAGGGTGGCGTTGCTCGTATCGTTCGCCACGGCTGGCGGCTGCGCTATCGTCGTCGACGCAACAAGGAGCAACGCCGCTGCAACGAACGTGGACCAACCATGATGTGCCTGAAACCGCATTGCGCCGCGACCTGACCGAACGTTGGCCTGCCGAGCTCATCCGCGTGCGCCAAATTCGCATCGACACATGCTGCCTGACAGGCGCATGCATCCTAGCAACTCGGACGGTGGCACATAACCCGGACAACTACCTAAGTAGTTTTACGGGGAGCGTCGGTTTTTCGAATCACGCAATTTTCGAATCAGCGCGCCGCTCTTCCAACCGTTCGTGCGAGGAAACCCCAGCCTCGTAGCCCGCTGCCGGCGAAGTGCCGCTGCATCGTTGCATCTGTGATCAGCGCGAACGCGACTTTGGAGATGTTGCTTGGAAATACAATTTTGCAGTGAGCGCGAACATCTTGGCCAACCGTCCCGGCCGGCGCATGCGCTCGAGCCACCAGGTCAGTGCCGCACCTTCTTCATCGGGGCGCCAAGCCAGGTAGAACGTCTCCTTGGCGCGCGGGTCCTTGACGCGTTTCTCCACCAAGCGGCCCGCATCGATCGCCGGTCTCGCATACGGTTCCGGCAGGTAGCCGAAACCAAGGCCGGCAATCTGGAACGCGTACTTGCTGAAGATGTCGGGTATGGTCAGGGTGTCCTGGCCGAACAACAGGCCGACCGTACGCGGCGCCAAGCGCTGCGCGGAGTCGGCGGCGGCGACCGCGCGATGTGCGCGCAGATCGGCCTTCTCCAGCGGCTTGCGCGCCTGCGCCAGCGGATGGTCGGGTGCAACCGCGAAGACGAACGGCACGGATCCCAGCGGCTCGGCAACGTAGCCGCCTCCGGAAGGTCCTTCGCCGGCGGCGCCGATGACCAGATCGGCACGGCGATCGAGCAACGCCTCCCATGAACCCGACAGCGTGTCTTGGGTGATGCGCAGGCGCGTGCTGTCGGCCACGCGATAGAAATCGCGGATGTCGTCCGCCAACACCGACGGCGCCAGCAGCGATTCCAGCCCGAGCGTGATCTGCGTTTCCCAACCGGAGGCGACGCGCCGCACGCGGTGTTCGAGATCCTGCGCCGCCTTCAGCAGATAGCGACCTTCCTTGAGCAACTCCTTGCCGGCCGGCGTGAGATCGATGCGCGGGCCTGTGCGCTTGAACAAGGCAACGCCAAGCTCCTGCTCGAGCTTGGCCACTGCATACGAAATCGTCGACGGCACGCGATGCAATTCCGTCGACGCTGCGGCGATGGATCCGCGCCGATCGATCGCATCGAGAACCTGCAGGCCTTCGAGGGTGATTTTCAGCATTCGATATTTTCGATGATAGACACGCAAACTATCCGCTTTTTGTTTGGCTTCGTCAGGTCCATATTACTCGACATCGAAGCGTGCCAGCGTTTCTGGTGCAGCCGGACTGCTCGGGCGATACGTCGACCGATTCGTCGATTGAATCAAAGAGCGGCTCGCTCCGACCCTCATACCACGCAGGAGTGCAGTCATGAAAGTCGTACTGTTTGGCGCCACCGGCAAGTCCGGCAGCCGTCTGTTGAACGAACTCGTTTCGCGCGGCCACCAGGTCACCGCTGTGGCGCGCGATACCAGCAAGCTGTCCGCCACGTCCGCGGTCAAGGTCAGGCAGGATGACCTGAGCGATGCGAAGCGCACGGCGGACGTGATCCGCGGCGCCGATGCGGTGATCAGTGCGTATGCGCCGCCCGCCGACAATACGGATGACCTGGTCGGCGTCACGCAGCGCCAGGTGGAAGCGGTGCGCCAGGCCGGTGTCGATCGCCTGCTCGTGGTCGGTGGCGCGGGTGGACTGGAAGTCGCGCCTGGCGTTTCGCTGATCGCTTCCGGACATTTGCCGGCGCCGTATCTGCCGATCGCCACGTCCCACGTCAAGGCGCTGGACGTGCTGCGCAACTCGGACGTGAACTGGACCTACGTCGCCCCGGCCGCCTATTTCGAGCCCGGCACGCGCACCGGAAAATTCCGCCTCGGCACAGACGAGCTGATCACCGGCGCGAACGGCGAAAGCCGCATCTCGATGGAAGACTATGCGATTGCCATGGTCGATGAGTTGGAGAAGGGTAGCAATCGTCGCAAGCGCGTTTCGGTAGGCTACTGATTCACGCGTTCACGCGCGGCCGCACCCGACGCGGTGCGGCCGCGACCGTTTTTCGAAACTGTTGGAGACTATCCGGTGCACATTGTCAGACGCGCAAACGATCGAGCCCTGGCCGACCATGGTTGGTTGCAGAGTCGGCACACGTTTTCGTTCGGCAGCTACTACGACCCGAATCAGATGGGATTTGGCCCGCTGCGTGTGATCAACGAGGATCGTGTCGCGCCGGGCCAGGGATTCGGCAAGCATGCGCATCAGGACATGGAGATTCTTTCCTGGGTACTGTCCGGGACGCTCGAACACAAGGACAGTCTGGGCACCGGCGCGCAGATTCGCCCCGGCGAATTGCAGCGCATGACGGCCGGCACCGGCGTGGCGCATTCCGAGTTCAACGCGTCGAACAGCGAGCCGGTGCACTTTCTGCAGATATGGATCCTGCCCGAACGCAAGGGCTTGGCAGCCGGTTACGAACAGCGCGCCTTTGCGCCGGCGCAACGCACGGATCAATGGCAGCTGATTGCCTCCGGCAAACCCCGCGACGGCGCGGTGAAGATCCATCAGGACGTCGATCTGTTCGCGACGCGCCTGAGTGCCGGCCACGAACTCGTTCACGACACGGCGCGCGGTCGCAAGCTCTGGTTGCAGGTCACGCACGGCGAGCTCGAGACTGAAGGTCAGACGTTGCGCGCGGGTGATGCGATCGCCTGGACCGACACGCCGTCGGTGGCGATCCGCGCCGGCAGCGACGCGGAAGCGCTGTTGTTCGACATGACGGCGTGATCTGAAACGCTCTCGAGCCAGGGGAATCGGCAACGCGTCCGGTTCGATCCGGTCTTGAAATCCTCCATGCCGGCAGTGGATGAGCGGCGCATTGTCAACAAGCTGTCATGCAAGCGGTGAAGCATGGTCTGCCATGCGCGGCACGATCTACCTCGCCAACCACGCCGGACGCGCGCTGCGCTCGCAACGCGCTGCGGTGCATACGCGCGACGTGCTGTACTGCTCCGGCGATTTTTCGAGCGGCGATCCGATCCACATCGCCTTTCTCGGCGCGGACGGCGGGCAATACGTAATCGCCACCGGCATCGCACGTCTCGGCGGCGCGGCGCTGCGCCAGAAACTGGGTCCGCCACCCGCGGACGCGCACGCACTCGTGCGCGATGCGAACGACGCTAGCGTGATCGTGTCGGAAAAGGACTTGCGTCTGCTCTGGCCGTCGTGAACCGGTGACGATCGCGCTCAGGATCGCGCGCTTCAATCGCTGATTACCTGCATTGCCGCCACCTTGCAGCGGCGGCAATGCATGGCAACCGGATCATCGGGCGCGACGCGCCCGATTCACCGTCTTACTGCACGGTCAACGTGACATCGTCGAGCACGAACGAAGTCTGCGCGGACGCGTTCTCGGTGCCGATGAACTTGATCGTCACCGTCTGGCCGATGTAGGCGCTGACGTTGTTCGTCTGCAGCGTGAAGCCGCTGGCGGCGTTGAGGTTCGAGAAATTGGCCAGCGTCGCCAGCACGGTGCCCGAGCTGCTCAGTACCTGCACAGTGAGCTTGTCGATCGCCACGGTGCCGGTTTCAGAGGTATCGATGTGCAGGTAGTACTGCAGCGTCGCCGACGTCTTGCCGCTCGGAATGGTCACCGCTTGCGACAGCGTATCGGTATGCGTGCTGCCGTATCCGTCGAGCCATGCGAAGCCGCTGCCGGCGTGTGCGCTTTCGCCGCTGCAGCCGGTCGCGCAGATCACGCCGGAAGTCGCGGTCCACGATGCCGTGCTCTCGAAGCCGGTGTTGGCCAGCAACTGCGTCGAACCACCGGATGGATTCACCGTCAGGTTGAGCGTCGCGCTGTGCGTGAGCGAGCCGGACACGCCGGTGATCGTCACGGCCGCGCTGCCCGTTGCCGCCGTGGAAGACGCGGTCAGCGTGAGCGTCGAGCTCGCACTGCCATTCGCCGCCGGCGTGACGGAAGCCGGTGCGAACGTGGCAGTCACGCCGTTCGGCAATCCGGAAGCGCTCAGATTCACGGCGCCGTTGAAGCCGCTCAGGCTCGACACGGTGATCGTATCGGCGCCGCTTGCGCCCTGCGTCACGCTGAGTGAAGCCGGCGAAGAAGCGACGTTGAAGTCCGGCGTGCTGACGCTCCACGTTGCCTTCAACGTCAGGCCGGAGAACGCGGCGTAGCCGTTCAACATCACATAGTAGGTGCCGGCTTGCGGTGTGGCGATTGTGCAGGTTTCCGCGTTGCCGTTGATGTACGGACGGCAGTCGTAGCTCGACAGCGTCGGTGCAGAACCGAACTTGACGTACAGGTCCGCATCGCCGCTGCCGCCCGAAGTCGCAACGACCAGATTGCTCGCGCCGGCCGGCACGTTGACGGTGTAGTTCAGTTGCGCGCCTTTCGCGGCCGACAGGTTGCTGACCGGCACGCCGTTCTGCAATACGTTGCCGCTGGACGGATTGACCGTGAGGCTGATCGTCGCGCTGTGCGACATCGAACCCGATGTGCCGGAGACGGTGACGGTGACCGTACCGGTCGCCGCCGTCGCCGCAGCCGACAAGGTCAGCGTCGATGTGGCGTTGCCGTTCGCGGCCGGCGTCACCGTCGAGGGCGCAAACGATGCGCTGACACCGGCAGGCAAGCCGGAAGCGCTCAGACTCACGGGACTGTTGAATCCGTTCGAGCTCGTGATCGTGACCGTGTCGCTCGCGCTCGCGCCTTGCGTCAGGGTGAGCGAAGCCGGCGATGCGGAGATGCCGAAATCGACCGGCGGCGGCTGGTTGACGGTGAGATTGAACGTGGTGGTGTGGCTCAGCGATCCCGAGGTGCCGGTCACCGTGACCGTCCAGGTGCCGAGGTTCGAACTGGCCGGCACATTGATCGTGAGCACGGAACTCGCGCTGCCATTCGCGGCGGGCGTAACCGGATTGCTCGCGAACGATGCCGTTGCACCCGTCGGTAAGCCCGACACGCTGAGCGTGACGGCAGAGTTGAATCCGTTGAGGCTCGTCACCGTCGTCGTGTCGGTGCCGCTCGCACCGAGCGCGATGCTCAGGTTCGCGGGCGACGCGGCGAGGTTGTAGTTCGGCGCCGGGGTGACGTTGAGGCTGAAGCTCGCGGTGTGCACGAGCGTGCCCGAGGTTGCGGTGACGGTGATCGTCGCGCTGCCCGTCGCTGCGGTCGAAGCGGCGGTCAGCGTGAGCGTCGAAGTCGCAGTGCCGTTTTGCGGCGGCGTCACCGCGGCTGGCGCGAACGACGCCGAGACGCCGCTCGGCAGTCCCGACACCGTCAGGTTCACCGGCGCGCTGAATGCGCCGACGCTGCCGACGCTGATCGTGTCGGCAGCGCTGGCCCCCTGCACGACGTTGAGCGCGGACGGCGCGGCAGCGATCGAGAAATCCGCCGCCGTGCTGCCCCAGACATCCGTGATTGGCGTCGCGCTTGCTGCGCTGCCGAGTGCGGCGACGCCATACATGTCCTCGAGCGTGCGTAGCAGGTTGTAGTGCGAGATCGGTTCCGCATAGGCGCCGTTGTGCAGGTTCGCGCCGTAGAAAATGGTCGCGATCTGGTTCGCGCTGGTGCTCGAATCGTCTTCGTCCCAGGTCACGATCAGCAGGCTGTTGTGCGTCTTGGCCCATTGCGCATACGCATCGAGATGATTCTTGAGCCAGGTGTCGCCGGTTGCGATCGAACAGTCATGCATGTCGTCGCACAGGTTCGGGATTACGAACGACAGCGTCGGCAGCGTGCTGAAATCCGTCGGCATCGATGCATAGGTCAGATTCGTGCTGGTCGGAAGATCGCTGAAGTTGATCCACGGCGAATGCTTGCGCGCGTAGCTGCCGGACGTGCAGCCGGTGTAGCCGTTCGACGGCATGCTTTCCGAGTAGCCGGCGAACGAAAAGCCGGCGACGCGCAACTCGTTGCCGAGGTTGTTCGCGCTGAACGTGTGCGGACACGAATCGTCCGTGATGCCTTGCGTGGAGCCGGAAAACAACGCGAGGTAGTTCGGCTGGCTCGGGTGGCTGACGGCGAACGACTGCGTGAAGTACACGCCGTTGTCCTTGAGCGAATTGATGTACGGCGCGCTGCTGTTGCCGTAGATGCTGCTCTCGCTGGTGTTCTCCTCCATCACCACCACGACATGGTCGTAGCGCGGAATTGCCGATGCGGCCGCGAGCGCGGCGGCGGAGTCGGCGTCGGCTGCCGGCGTCGCCGACATTGAAGCGCTTGCAAACGAAGCACACAGTGCGAGTGCGAGTGTCATGAGCGATTGCATTGATCGCTTGAAATCGATTCTCATCGAAACTTCTCCCTAGTTTTTGACGAAAAGCAAGCCCTTCGCCCGGCTCCCTCAGAAGCCGAGGAATGGCGTTGCTGCACTTCAGTCCGGCCTTTCCCCGTCGGCCGCCGGTGAGTCTAACAAGGGAGTATGCGATTGGAGTTACGTATTGTTGGCAGTGGCCGCGAAGTGTCGCTGGTGATAGGCAAGCGCGCCGCATCGCAGCATGCACCGCGCGGCAATAGGGACGAGTGAATCATCTATGACGCAGATCAAGATGCGCCGATCCGCATTCAATACAGTGGGCATCGAGACGGAGTCGTGTGATGAATCCCGACAATGCCCTGCAGATCTTGTTTCTGACGCTGGCGATCGTGATGGCCGTGGTAGGCGCATTGAACTGGCTCAACCGGCGTCACGGCGGATTTGCGCGCGGCTGGGCAGGTGCCATTTTCATCGGCATCTGCTGGGGCGCGGCGATCCTGGTGATCTGGACCAAAGTGAATTCGTGAGCGCGCACGCGTAAAAACGCAAGCGCGCCGCGCCGCCGGCCTCGTTGCCCGCGGCGCGGCGAGCGGTTCAGGGCCGCCACACCAGATTCAGCGTATACGCATCGATGTGATCGAAGCGCCCGTTGCCTTGCACGTTGAGCGCGAACGTCTTGCCGACGTCGAAGTTGCGGTCCAGATCCAGACGCAGTGCCAACGCACGCGAGAACTTCCATTCAATACCCACACCGGCGATCGCGTCGGAATGCGTGCGTGTGCGCGCATGGAACGCGTACGGCTGCGAATTTACATCGAAGCCGTGTTCGTCGTAGTCCAGACGCGTGTTGCTCACGCCGGCGCGCGCGAACAGTTCGAAGCGCTCGCCGATGGGCCACGAAGCCACCACGGTCGCATTGACGTCGCGTACGCCGTATTCGCCGGTCAGCGTCGGCGTCGGATAGATGATCGGTCCAACCGTCTTGAGCACATACATCGTGCGCGCGCTGCCGAGATCCTGATAGCCGAGTTCCACGCCGAGCCACGGCAGGAAGCGATAGCCGGCGAACACCTGTGCTGCCGCATCGCTGCTGTCGATCGTGCGTGCGCTTTGCAGGGTGTAGGTCGGGAAGTTCCGGTACGCGGCGACGATCTGCTTCGGAATGTTGTCGGAATAGCTTGCGCCGCCGGCACCGATACCGAAGTACCAGCCGGTCTCGGCGCCTTGCGCATCGGCAGCGGCTGCCGCGAGCAGCGCAAGGCCGAGCGAGATGCGATGGACGTTGTGCATGAGTTTCTCCTGCGTGAATCGAGAAGTATCGGTGTCAGGCGGGCCGTCAGGGTGAGCCGCACGGACTCGCCGCGCCGGGTGGCGTCGTGAACAGCACGGCGCAATCGAGTCGCGCGCGCAGCGGATAGGTGCCGCTGTAGTTCGAGAGTATTCCCGGCGTGACGTTGCCATTGATGTAGTCGACGGCCGCGAAGCCGATCACGGGCAGCCCGCGCAAGACCGTGCCGTGTGCGTCGGGTCGCAGCTCGTGTGCTTCGGCGCCGACCAGATCGAAGCTGGCCGTCCCGACTCCTGTTGGTAGCTGCGCCGGTCCCGTCAGCGTCAGCAAATTCGAACCCAACGCACCGGACGCGGCGCCCGGACTTGGCGCAAATGTGACTACTTGCGTGTTGTAGCCGAAAGCAAACGGTGCGCTCGGCGGGCATTCCCAAGGGCAGGGGGCGGGAACCGACGCGACATCCTGTCCATCGCGGTCGAACAACGCCGCGTTGAAGTGCGCGGCGGAAAATGCCGTTGCGTTGCCGGCCGATTTTTCACCGAACAGATAAGTAAACGGCGGCAGCGCGTTCGTGAGTCGCGGATCGGCAACGTCAGAATCACCCGAGTCCGTGTAGAAGCGCTTGGTCGGCATCGTGACGACCCAGTCAGTCTGCGCGCCTTCGGACGGTGAGTTGTCCCATTCGCCATACAACGCGTCCGCCATCAGCAGCGCGCTGACCGCATCGATGGCATGGGCCGGCGGATAGTCGAGCGTGGCGTAGCTGCCGCCGATCGGCACGTAGGCGGATACGAATCCGTTCGCGCCGGGCGTTGCGTCGCCGAGATGCGGATGAATCGATCCCGATGCGCCGTACAGCGACGTGTTCGCAAAGCCGTCGATCGCGTACGCGTTCGTGCTGAAAAGCGTACCCTGCGCCACATTGACGATTGCTTCGGCGCCGACCAGGCCGCCGCCGGGCGCCGACAGGTCGATCGCGGGTACCTGCGGCAGCAACGCGCTGCAGCGCGTCGGCACGCCGTGCACGGGCGTGATCGCCGCAAGCGTGTCGCCTGTCAGCTGCGCCATTTCGATGATTTCGAAAAACCCTTCGCGTGTGCGCGCGTCGTCGGTCGGGCCGGTGTCAGAATTCGCGCCGCTGTAGGCGTAGTCCAGCAGCGGCTGGTACGGTCTGCCATCCGCCAGTTTCGGGCTGATCGTCGCAATGTCCGGTTGCGTGCACGAGGTGTCGACCACCAGCAGCGCGGCGCCGCTGCCCGGCAAGCCGGCATCGCCGAGCGCGAACAGCGCGCCCGTCCAGGTGTCGTGCGCGGCGAGAAAAATCTGGAACGAGAGCACCTCGCGGCCATTCAGTGCTTCGCGAAAATGCACCTTCAACGCCTTGCCCTGCGCGGTCGTGTTGGAAACCGAAATCAGCGTCTGCTGCTGATGGTTCACGGTGAAATAGGGAAACAGCAGCACCTGACCCGTGCCGCGCGGATTGAGCGTCATCGCCGTGGCCGCCTGCACGCTGAGCAGACCGGCACACAAACACGCGCTTGCGAAATATCTCATCGTTCAGCTCCGATCGCGCCGGAACATGCGGCGGCGGACCTCGCATTCGTTACCTGCTGCATCGCGAGGCTGAGCGCGGTCAGCGGCTGGATCCGCCATTTGCCGTACGCGCCGAACGCCTTGGTTGCCTGCGCGCGCAGCAGCGCAGGAAGTTGTTGCCACGAGAACACGTACTGCGCGGCGACGCGCATGCCGCACACGCAGGCGACAGTGACGTGCTCGGCGTGGACCTGCCAGTCCACGCGAGCGCCGCAGTTTCGACACGATACGACTTGCATGCACAACCCCAAATGGCCTGCCATGCGCGAGAAGACGGCGCAGCAGCACATTTCCCCCAAGCATCAACAGTTCCGCGCACGCTTGCCTGCGCCGCCAACGCCGCTCCGTTCGCCTGCGCAATGCGCTGTGCTATCTTGATGGCGAGCGCGACGTCATCGCCGCTTTCCCACGCGCTCTTTCGAAGCGGGTTTGGATGCAACACGCATGAGCGAACAGGTGCAGTGCTGGATCGATTCGTCCGTCGCCCGGCGCGGCGGGCGCTCGATCGCGCGTGCGTTCCTGATTTCGCTGGGCGTGCATGCGGCACTGATTGGCGTGCTCTGGCAGGGCATCTGGAGTCTGCAGTCGCACGCGCTGCCGCGCGAAGTGCGCGTCGAGTTGATGCCGGGCGCGCGGCCCACATCCGCGGTCGCCGCAGCGTTGACGCCAGCCGCGGTCAAACCGAGCAGCGCGCGCAAGGCGAAGTCGCACGCGGCGCCGCTCGCCGACGCGCATGTACCGAGCGGACACGCACCGTCGCGCGCTGCCGCCGCCGAAGTCGAGGCAGCGCAGGCGGCAAACGACAGCGACGCAGAACCGCTCGCGTCCGATGTGTTGCCGCCACCGCCCGGCACGTTGCCGATCGACGTGCGCGTACTCGACTGGCTCAAGCAATACCGCACGTATCCGCTCGCGGCGCGACGCGCGCGCATCGAAGGCGTCGTGCAGTTGCGCGTGACGCTGTTGCCGGATGGACGGCTGGTCGATGCGCGCGTGGAACGCAGTTCCGGACATGCACTGCTCGATCAGGCCGCGCTCGAGCTGCTGACGCACGCCGCGCCGCTGCCGAGCGACTTCGGCGGCGCGCGCAGCAGTCAGATCGAATTGCAGTTGCCGATCGTGTATCGCATGCGCGCCTCGTCGACATGACGCAGGCGCCCGCGGCGCGCGATGGCGCTGCCGATATCGCCGCCAGCGTCTACGCGGAAAGCTATCCCGAATTGACGCGCTTCCTGCGCCGCCTGTGCGGCGACATGGCGCAGGCGGAAGACCTGGCACAAGAAGCCGGCATGCGCCTGGTCGCGGCGATGCGCAGCGAACGCATCGAGAAGCCGCGTGCATTCTTGTTCCACGCAGCAACCAATCTGGCGCGCGACCAGCTGCGCCGGCGCGTGGTCGCGCAGTCGCACGCCGATGCACTGGGCGAATCCGAGCCCGCACCGGGCGCCGATCAGGTCGCCGCCGTGCAGCAGGAAGTCGCGCTGGTCGGTCGGGCGATCGCGGATTTGCCGAAGCGTGCGCGCGCCGTGCTGCAGCTGGCGCGCATCGAAGGCTATTCGCAAAAGGAAATCGCGGCGCAACTCGGCATTACGCCGAAGACCGTGGAAAATCATCTGACGCGCGCGCTGGCGCAACTGACCGCGCGGCTGCGCACACGAGGCCGCCAATGAGCGTGTTCGGAGCGCAGCGTTGCGGGCGACGCGCCGGCGTAGCGGGCGCTGGTCGCGCCGCGTTGGGGGATTGCAGCGCGTGCCGCGTCTGCACCGAGAGGCAATCATGACCGACATTCGAGCCATCGACGAAGCCGCGGCACGCTGGCGCGCGCGCGAGATGAGCGGCCGGCTTTCGCCGGAGGACGCGCAGCGCCTCGACGACTGGCTCGCCGCGGACGTACGCCATCGCCTGGCTTACGCCGACGTGGCCGCCGCGGGATTCGCACTCGAGCAGGCGCTGCCGGATGCCGCACCGCTCGAGCGCCATGCGCCGCGGCGCTGGCCGGTCTGGCTCGGCGCCGCGCTCGCGCCGGCGTTGCTGCTGGTCGCAATCCTGTGGACGCCGCATGCGTGGCAGGACCTGCGCAGCGACGCGCACACCGCGATCGGTGCCGTCGTCGCGCAGCGCCTGCCGGATGGATCGAAGCTGCAGCTCGATACCGACAGCGCGGTGGCGCTGCCGTTCGCACCGGATCGGCGCGACATCGAATTGCTGCGCGGTGCGCTGGCGATCGACGTCGCCAAGGATCCGGCGCATCCGTTGCGCGTGCATTGCGCCGGCATCGAGGCGCGCGCGGTCGGTACGCGTTTCGTCGTCGCGCGACATGCGGGCGAAGTCGAGGTCGGCGTGCTGGAAGGAACCGTCGCGGTGCGCGCGAGCGATGCGACCGAGCCCACGTTGATCACGGCAGGCCAGCGCGCGCTGGTCGACACGGGCAGCGGCGTCGTGCGCAGCGAGCCGGTGCCGGCACTCGCCTACGGCTGGACGCGCGGCGTGCTGAGTTTCGATCATGCGCCGCTGCAGCAAGTCGTCGCCGACATCGCGCGCTACCTGCCGGAGCACGTGGCGTTTCGCGCCACCGATCGTGGCGCGACGGCGGTCAGCGCTACGTTCCCGATCGATCATCCGGAAGCCGCGCTGCGCGCGATCGCGTCGACCAACGGCCTGACGATCCGGCATGTGCCGCACGTGCTGTATGTAGTCGAGGACTGATGGCACGCCGCGTCGCACGGGTTGCGCTTTGCAGTGCAGTGTCGCTGTGCGCCGCGCTGCCGCGCCTGGCTGCCGCCGCCGCCAGCGAGCCGGTTGCATCGAGTTCGTTGTTGCGCTGTCTGGAACCGATCGCGCGTCATTTTCATGTGCGCATCGTCGACAGCACGCACAGTGCCGCCGCGATCGATTGCATTGCGTCGCCAGCGTTGGATCGGATTCCACTCGAACAAGCGCTGGACCGGCTGCTGCATCCGCACGGACTGGACTGGCGCCGGCTCGACGACGGCACGATCGATGTGATGGTCGTCGCCACACCGGCATCGAGTTTGAAACTGTCCGAGCTCGAAATCGCCGGCGATCCGCTGCCCGAAGTGCCGCTGCCGGATCATCCGCTGGCCACGCCGCTGGTCGAGCACGCGACGGCGTCCACGACGCTCGATCAACGCTGGCTCGACACGGCGCCGTTGCTCGGCTTCAACCAGATCGGCTGGTACGCACCGAATGTGTACGGTTCCGGCCAGTCGCTCGCGATTCGCGGTACGGAGCGCGGCAGCGACTATTTTCCCGCGCTCAGCGTGACGTTCGATGGCATCGATCTCGGCACCCGCCTGCTCGACGACGAACTCGTGTCGCTCGACGACGTGACCGAATTGACGCTCGCGCGCGGACCGCGCACGTTCGAATCCGGCGAGGCAGCGCAAGCCGGCGCTGTTGCTCTGAAGACGGCGGTGCCGGCGGCGGAATCCACGACGAGCGTCGCGCTCGGCGGCGGCGAAGCCGGCGCGCGCAACGGCTCTGTTTCCTGGTCGGGTCCGTTCGGCGCCACGGACTTCGGCGCGACGATCCTGCTCGACCGGCACGAGCTGCCGAGCTTCGTGCGCCAGGCGGCCGTGCCCGCGGCCAATATCGATCGGCGCGACAACAACTTCGGGCGCGTGAAGCTGCGTTACGCGCCCGAGTCGGGATTCTCCGCGCAGCTGGCCGCGCTCGCGCTTTCCGGCGACAGCAGCGATCGTCAGGTCGCGGTGCCGCCGCGGCCGCCGGCGACATTCGACCTGTTCGACCGCGACAGCTACGCAGCCTATCCGCTCGTTGCGCAGACGCGCGCGCGCGGTGCCGCGGGTTTCGTGCGTTACGACGAGCCGGATCGCTGGTCGCTCGATGCGCATGCGTCCGTCACGACGATAGCGCGCGACGTCGACGAATTTCCGGACGAGACGCGCTGGACAGATCACGAACGACGCCGGCACCTCGGTCTGACGGCCAGCGATCATCCGGCGCAAGACTGGACACTGCTGGCCGGAATCGAGCACAACTTTGCGGCGACCGCGTACTACTCGCCGATCTCCTCGCGACAGGTGATACTCAACTACTTCTCCGCCGTCACCGACAGCGCCTCGCTCTGGGCCGAGCACCGCTGGGGCAGCACGTGGAACACCGGCTTGGGTGTGCGCTGGTTGCGCGAAAATACCAGCGTGTCCACCTCCGGCAACTACGATTACGCGTATCGCGTACCGGTTCCGCTCGCCGTAATCGAATGGCAGCCGTGGAAACAGCAGGTGTTCGCGCTGAGCTACGGCACCGGTTACCGCAGCGGCGGACCGGATTCCCCCGGCGTCAACTATCCGCCGGAGCGCAGCCGGAATTTCGAGTTCAGCTGGCACGCGACATGGCTGGACGAGCGGATGCACACGGCATTCACCGCGTTCGCGGGCACGATCGACAATCGCTACACCTACCAGTTCTCGGGGCTAGTCCCGGTGCTGGCGAATGTGCGCGATCGCGGCGTGGAGCTCGAACTCGATGCGGACCTGTCCGATCGCTGGCGCGTGCGCGCCGGCCTCGGCGCGCTCAGTTCGCGCTACAGTTCTCTGGACTTCAACTCGGGTGATCCGACGTCGGAAGCGCCGCCGCAGACGGCCACGTTCGGCGTGCGCTACGGACTGGCAACCGGTTGGTACGGCGCCGCGGACGCGTATCACGCGGCGAGCGCGCAATACTACAACCTCGCCGGGCGCCTGCCGGCATACGATGTCGCCAGCGTACGCGCAGGCTATCGCACGACGCACTGGGACACGGCGCTGATCGTGACCAACGCGTTCGATGCCGAATACATCCAGCGCATCCAGTACAGCGCCGGCAATCAGGTCGGCTACCGGCTTGGCGATCCGCGCCGCATCGAGCTGCGCGTGAAGCGGACTTGGTAGCATGCGACCATGGCGCGGTACGCGCGCCGCCGCGGCAACAGGAAAAATCGCGCGATGAATCCCGCAGTGCTCACTTCCGGCGTGCTCAGGTCGCCGGCGGATCCGATGCTGGCCAGTGCGATCGCGCAGACGCTGGCGGCGGCGCCCGCGGCGCGCGCCGAACTGTTCGCACGGCTCGTGGCGCAGATCGAAGCTTACATGCGCGCGCATCCGGCGGAGCGGCCGTGGACCTGCACGGTCTACGCGGGCACCGACGGCTC
>Ga0157378_10002131_pt1 | contig 17601 bp, 19 predicted proteins | sample M65metaG_FD_115309 | JGI IMG/M metagenome (GOLD analysis project Ga0157378, IMG submission 115309) | Miscanthus rhizosphere microbial communities from Kellogg Biological Station, Michigan, USA - M6-5 metaG | ecosystem: Host-associated > Plants > Roots > Rhizosphere > Soil | place: USA: Michigan...
CGATGCTGCCGGAGATGGCGGTCGAGGCGGGCATCCTGGAGCATACGCGCGTGTCGGCGCGGCCGCTGGCGGCGGAACATGCGACGCGGACGATCGCCTTGGTGTGGCGGCGGGCCAGCCCGCGGGAAAAGGATTTCAGATTGCTGGCCGAGGTGTTGCAGGCGGCCGCCTAGCGCCACTTTTCCGCCGCATCATGGTCGCTGGCGCGCTCTCCGACCCAACTCGCCGCCCCGCCCCGCGTTTCGCGTTTCCAGAACGGCGCGTCGGTCTTGAGCCGGTCGATCAGGAACGCGCAGGCGTCGAGCGCCGCCGAGCGATGCGGCGCGCCGGTCCCGACGAACACGATCCGCTCACCCGGCTTCATCGCGCCGACGCGGTGGACGATCACCGCGCCCGCCAGCGCCCAGCGCGCGACCGCCTCTCCCGCCAGTTTCTCCAGTGCCGCCTCGGTCGCGCCGGGATAATGTTCGAGCAGCAATTCGCCGACCCCGTCATCGGCGCGGACGAGCCCGGTGAAGGTCGCGACCGCACCGCCGCCCACCGCTTCGAGTACCGCCATTTCACCGGCGACGTCGATCGCCGCTTCGCTGACGACGACGCGGATCACCCGCCAGTCACCGGCGGGAAGATCGCCACTTCTCGCGCCGCCCCGAGCTTCGAGTCGAGCGGGACGAAAACCTGGTCGATCGCCGCGCGTAGCTTCGCCTTGTCCGCGAGCACGTCGTATCCCAGCCAGTCGATCAGATCCGCCACCGTCACCACCTCCGCCGGCGGATCGACGCGCTCCTGCCCCTTGCCCACGCCTTCGCGGACCCAGGCGAAGTACAGCACATCGATCATCAATCCATGTGCTTCAGGCCGACGCGCAGATAATCCCAGCCGGTGATCAGCGTGAGGATCGCCGCGCCCCACAGCGACGCCAGCCCCACCGAATGCACCCAGGGCTGCGCCGGCAACGCCCCCGCGAGGATCAGTGCGCCGAGCGCGACCAGTTGCAGCGTCGTCTTCCACTTGGCCAGTTGCGACACCGGCACCGACACCTGAATTCCGCCGAGGAATTCGCGCAACCCTGACACCATGATCTCGCGCAACAGGATGATCATCGCCGCGATCAGGTGGATGCCACCGATGTCGCCGCGCGCGACCAGCATCATCAGCACCGCGGCGAACATGATCTTGCCGGCGATCGGATCGAGGAAGATGCCGAGTTTCGACACCGTCCCCTGCGCCCGCGCCAGATAGCCGTCGAGATAATCGGTCAGCGCGATCAGCGCATACAGCACAAAGCCGATCGCATAGCCCGCCGTCCATCCCGGCCACCACAGACACGCGACGAGTACGGGTACGCCGACAATGCGCGACAGCGTCAGGATATTGGGAAGCGTCCACATTTCGCCTCTTCCTAACCGTGCCTTGCGCCAACGCAAAGACCCGGTTGGCAAACCTGCGTCACGAAACAGCGATTGTCGCGGGTCACGCGGCTAGGCTAAGACCCGCGCCTCATGTCGGGTTACGGGGCTCCACCAATTTCATGCTGAATGCGCTCGGTCTCATGAAGGAGCGCCGTTTCCTGCCGCTGTTCGTCACGCAGTTTCTCGGTGCCTTTAACGACAATCTGTTCAAGCAGGCGATGGTGCTGGTCGCCGTCTACCAGATCTACAAGGACCCGTCGCAGGAACAGAGTTTCACCGCGCTTGCGACCGCGATCAGCATCATTCCGTTCTTTCTGCTGTCGGCGCTGGCGGGGCAACTCGCCGACGCCCACGACAAGACGCGGATCATCCGGATCGTCAAGACCGCCGAGATCGCGATCATGCTGGTCGGCGGCGCGGGGCTGTTTTTGGCGCGCGACGGGTATCACGACATCGCCAAGGTCCTGATGCTCGGCGCGGTCTTCGCGCTCGGTGTCCACTCGACCTTTTTCGGGCCGATCAAATACGCGATCCTGCCGCAGCATCTGAAGGAGGACGAAGTGCTGGGCGGCACCGGCCTCGTCGAATCGGCGACCTATATCGCGATCCTGCTCGGCACCGTGCTCGCCGGGTTCATCACGATCGAGCAATCGGTTATCGGCAGCCTGGTGGTCGCCGCGATCGGCTGGTTTTCCGCGCGCCAGATCCCGTCGGCCCCGCGCGAGGGGCCGCAGCTTAAAATCAACTACAATCCCTTCACCTCGTCATGGCGGCTGGTGTCGGCGACGATGCACATCCCGCGCCTGTTCCTCGCGATCCTGGCGATCAGTTTCTTCTGGACGATGGGCGCGGTGCTGATCGTCATCTTCACCCCGCTGGCGAAGAACGTCCTGACCGCCGACAAGCATGTCGCGACGCTGCTAACCGCGTTGTTCTCGATCGGCATCGCGGTCGGATCGGTCGCGATCAATTCGATGCTCAAAGGGCATACCTCGGCCAAATACGGCCCCGCCTCGGTTCTCGCGATGGGGCTGTGCGTCGTGCTGTTTTCGGTGTTGTGCAAGACATGGCCCCCGGCACCCCTAGGGCATTTCTACACCTGGCTTGAGTTCATCGAGATGCCGCGCGCAGCGCTGGTGATCGCCGCTTTGGTCGGGATCGCGGTGTTCGGCGGAATGTTCGTCGTACCGCTCTATGCGTTCCTGACGACCACCGTCAGCAAGGACCAGACCGCGCGCACCGTTGCGGCGAACAACGTCGTCAATTCGGGCGCGATGGCGGTCGGCGCGTTGCTGGTCCAGGCACTGTCGGACGGGGCGCACGTGACGCCGGCCAACATGCTCTACGTCGTCGCGGCGATGTGCCCGATTTCGGCGTGGCTAGCGTGGAAGCTGCACAAGGCCTGTGATTAGGGCCTGCGACTGATCGCTCAGGCGATGAACGTGTAGAAGCAGGTGAAGAACGCCGCGAAGCTGAGCAGGAACAGCTTCCAATCCTGATCGTCGCCCGCCTGCGCGAGTTCCTTGCGGAGCGCGAGGCGCTGGCGGAAATGATGGCTGCGGCCGCGCGGGCGAAGAGCGAAATCGTTCGACATGACGCGCAGTTAACGCGCCGTTTACGATTCGGACCAATGCTATTGACGGTTAACCGCCGTCCGGTTTCGGGACGGGAGTGGGCGATCAGACCGACAGTTTCGGATCCCCCTCGATCACTCGCTGTGTCAGCTTCGGCAGCGTACCGGGACGCCACAGCTTTGCCTGATGCGATACGCGATAGCGCAAGGGCCCGCCGTCCGGCGTTTCCGCCCGTTTGATCGGCCGGACGATGCAGACGAATTCGGTGTCGATTGCATCCGGCCCGGCGGTGACCACCGAATAACCGTGCCCCGCCATGTCGACGAATTCGAGGTGCGGCGCGACATCGGGATTGGTCAGCGCGCGCGCCTTCGCGATGTCGCCGCTGGCCGCATATTCGAGCGCGGCGCGCACCCCGCGCTTGATCGTCAAATTGACCACGTGCTCTGGCTCGCCCCCCGCCGGCTTGCGGACGTATAGCGGCAGCACGGCGGACGGTTTGGCGAACTCCACCGCTTCTCCCATGCCCGGCGCCGAAACCGACCCGGTGATGAAGCTCAGCCCGACCGGCGCGAATGTGGCGGGCGGCAGGCGCGGCGCCGCATAGCCCGCCCAGAAGCTGTGGCGGTCGCCGGACACGGTAACGAAGCCGGACACCTTGCGGTCGCGGACCAGATCGTAGATCTCCGCGCGTTCGGCGAAGGCGTTGCTGAAGTCGCCATTGGCGAAGTTGCCGTAATCCTTGCCCATCCACGGTTGCTTGAAGAAGCCGACAGGCAGGTTCTGTACGTCGGTTCGCTGATCGAGTGGCCCGTTGGTCACGCCCCAGATCTTCCATGTCGCGGTCGATCTGGTCAGCCGGTCCTTGAGCCACGCCTTCTGCTCGCGGCCGAGCACGGTGTGGGCTGGCTGGTCCTTGCGGAAATTGGGGATGCTCTTGTCGCCGATCGCGATGGTCTCGGGCGGTTTCCCGCCATTATAGGCCTGACCGCCGTCGACGATCTCCAGCCACTCCTGCGGCAGGACCGGATACTCGCCCGAATCGAGCGCCTGCGCCTCGGGCCGGTCGGTCGGGTCGGCTGCTTTATAGCTGTGGTGATCGGTCAGGATCAGGTCGACATTCTTGCCGTAGCGGAACGCGCGATAGGCGGTCATGCTGCCGACCGCGATGCGATTGTTGGGCTCGGTGCCGAAGCCGTGATCGTCGAACGTATCGATCGCCGCCTTTGCGACGGCGGGCGGCCCGAATTGCTCGCGCCCCGGGCCCGACGCCTTGCGGACCCGCGACGGGACATATTCCCACCATGCCTGGTTGGCGGCGACGCGCAGCGGTTGCGCGGGCTCCACCTTGCCGCCGGGATATTGGATGAAGCTTTGCCACCCCAGCCACGAAAATTCGTGATTGTCGCCGATATTCACGAACGGGAAATAGGCGCGGGCATCCTGGATATCGGGATCGTTGATGTGCGCCTGATAGATGCGGCGATAGCCCTCCAGCGTGGTCGGCACGTAGAAGTATTTGCTGACCTTGCGCTCATCGGGGATGGGGCCAATGTCATAGACCGTGCGCGCGTAGCGTTTGGGCAGCTCGGCGGGTTTTTCGAAAACTTCGTAGATGAAGTCGCCGAGATGGAGCACGAAGCCGATCTTGCGATTGGCGGGCGCGCGCTTGTCCTCCCAGATCATGCGGGCGTACGCGTTCTGTGCCCCTTCATTGACGCTGTTGCACGACACGAAGGCGAAGCGGACGGGTCGCCGATCGGTGACGCGCGGCGCGGTGATCGTCCGCCCGATCCGGCTGCCCGCTCCGGTGTCGTCGGTGAAGCGGTACCAATAGGTCGTCGCCGGCAAGAGCCCGCCGACGAGCGCACGACATGTCCAGTCGGCCGCCGCCAACACCGACGCGCGCGCAGCGGCGACGACGCGGTGGAAAGCGGCGTCGAGCGCGACTTCCACGGTCAGCGTGTGCCGGTCGCCCTTATCGAACGGCCGCCGTGTCCACAGAATCACACTACGTTCGTCGGGATCGCCCGACGCGACGCCCTGCGGGTAAAGTGTTCGATCCTCGCGCCAGGCGATCCGCGACGGGGCGGCGTCCGATCGCGTCGCCCATACGCCCACCGCGCCCAACGCTGCGGCGCTCGCCAAAAACTGCCGACGGTCCATCGAACCCTCCCACGCTAATTGGCGTGATAGTTCCGTAACACAGTCCTCAGGTCAAGCGGACATGCTTGGCGGCTCGGCGGCAGGTCGGATCGATCTTGAGAACACGCCGCGGCTAAGCCGCGTCGTCGGACGAGGCTTGCAGCCCCGCCGGCCGTTCGCGCCTAAAGGCTCAAAATAGCTCTGCTATTTTATCGCCCGGCGCGAAATGGTGGAGCCGAGGGGGATCGGTTATGAAACCCATAAGCACTGATAAACAAAGATTTTTTTCCAGACCGCTGTAACGGTTGGCACTTCCCAATGTAACAGTCTGATAGCCGATGGCAATGCCTTAGCTGTTGAACTCCACGCCCTTACTCTCCTGATATGCCTTCGAGTAAAACGACAGCGGGCCACTGGGTTGGGTAGTTAGATTGAACTGCCCAATAGCTTGGTCAATGATGGCCCTTTTGAATGGGATATGGATCGCCTTCACCGTCTTCGCGTCGATCCGGGCAGCAAGCGCGGCAGGCCACTCCGCGCGATGCGAGGCAGGATTAAGGATACCGGCGTAGTCCGTGTAGACGACGATCAACGGTATCTTACAAGTGTCGATAGCATACTTGATCTCATATGGAACGAAGTCCGTGTCATTTTTAGTGGTTTTGCCAATAATAAGTACCATATTTTTAGAGTTATCAAGCCTCTCACGAAGACTTCCCATAATTGTCTCGCGCCTACTCGTGTCCTTAATCGCGGCAACTTTGTCATGGCTGTTGACGAATTTAAAGTCTACTCCATCGTGTTCATGCCAAGCCTTCAACATGCGATAATATTTGATATCGGATGCGGTAGGATCAGTTTTACCCTCGGCATGGAAGGCGATATAGGTTCCATTTCGGTAAGCCATTAGATCGCGCTCCATCCACGCTTGATTTCGACAATATCCAAATGCTCGAAGCAATCATCTGCGAGATTAATTGTCATCTTTCGGGGTAAGTCATGCGACCGCTTGGCGTCAACGATCTTCAACGCAATCAATCTAAGTAGATGTTGAGGCGCGATGTTGAGGCTAGCCCTGCCGTTGCCGACGAGCGGCATTGCCACGGGATCGCCGTTCCCAACGCGATCGACAGCAGCAAGAGCCTCGCCAAGGGCATCCCACAGTATCGGCACAGTCGAGTTAGCGCGGTGAGTTAAAACATCCGTCTTGGTGAGAGCTACTAGGTAAATCCTGTGAGGGCCGTTTTTTATGATGGCGACCGTCCCGAGAGGATAGCGGATCGGATGTCCCTTAGTCCTTGCCTCTGTTACGCCCTGATATCCGGCTAGCGCATTGTCTACATCAGCACGGAAGTTTTGCTCATTGCCGCTGTACACTCGCGATATGACCTGCCCGTGCAGGGACGTAGCCGCAACAATATCGCCTAACGTACTGTCGAAGTACTCATTGACCGCTACAATCCAATCCGTTGCTTCATCAAAGATATTGGCAAACTTTAGCGTCAAGGTCGTTCCCGTGTTTGGAAGGCGAAAGCTCACCTCCCTTGGCTCGTAGATTGCGACTAAGAAACCGGCTAGGGACAGCAGCCCGGCAACGACCAAATAGCCGACGCCGTGACCATCAAGCCATGTGCTAGCGTCTTTAGATACTCTAGTGATTACCTCTGTTAGCAACCAGACCGTACCTAGGACGCTGAGCGCCGCAGTGAGGCCGCGCCGCCATCGGCGACTAAAGCCAATCGCAAATGACTGCCAAACCTTGTCCACACTGCCCCCGATTATGTGCCCATAAGTGATTAGAGGGCATTCGTTCGCAGGTAGCAAGGTGGCTACGATCTCAAATTGCTAGAGATATGCGAGAGGGCGATCAGACTATTCTGTGCGCGGTATTTCCCCCCCCGTGTCCCTGCCCCACCTTCATGCGATTATGACACGCCGGCTCCCGCCGCTCAGTCTTGCGGTCAGCGTCCAAAAGCCGCACACTTAAATGGAACAATGCGGGGACCCACGACATGCAAATCAAAGGGTTGGACGATCTGGCACGCAAAATGGAGGAGCTTGAGAAAGCGATGGCCAAGCTAGACGGCGACATCACTCAGGTTAACTTCAATCCCCATGATCCCGAAAGCATCCAACTGGCTATACAGAAGGTATCTGACGCGATTGATGAGCGGGTTTCTCGATACGCGCATAACGATATGGTCACGTCCGTAGCTAGTGAACTCAAGGAGAAGTATCGAGATGGTATACTTGAGCGCGCCGCTCAGGCACGTCTGGATGAAAATGAGAATGAAACATGACGATCAAGTCAGCTCTACGGGAGCTTAATAATGCGATCATTGATCTTCAGCAAGCAGACTTCAACACTTGGGAAGATCCTCTAATTCGAATTGCCGGGTCGCTACAGGCCGCGGACCTAAAGCCGGTTCGAGATAGCCTAGCCACCGACGTAAGCTTAGATGACTTCCTTTCATCTGCTACCGCCGGCGGAAGTATGATGGGCAGCGCACGGCTTAACTGGCCGCCTGAAAAGGAAAAGCGGCTTGGGCTTTCCATTCTGATAATTGAAAAAGGTGCTGCCGATGCTAGCTGGTTTCTGAACTTTTCTCACCGGTATTATTATTCTTCTAGCTCAAAAATTATAGCAAGCATTAGGAGTATAACGACATCGCTCATAATCCCATTTGGCAGAGACTTTAAGGATTATGTAGAGCAGACTGCATCTGCGACAGCGCTAATTCGTTCTGAGCCTACCGACTTGAATCGCGTATTCATCGTTCATGGGCATGATGAAGCCCCTCGGGAGACCGTAGCGCGCTTCATCACGAGCGTAGGCCTAGAGCCAGTGATACTTCATGAGCAAGCCAATCGGGGCATGACCATTCCTGAGAAGCTCGTCGCCAACGGCAATGTCGGCTTCGCGGTAGTGCTACTCACTCCGGACGATGTAGGTCGAGCAATTGCGGAAAGCATCGATAATCCACGAGCCCGTCAGAATGTCATATTGGAACTAGGCTACTTCATAGGGCGGCTCGGGCGCGATAGGGTATGCGCTCTATTGAAGGACGAGGTAGAGATTCCGTCCGACTACATGGGGGTTGTCTATACGGCTTTCGACACTGGCGGTGGCTGGCGTCAGCAGCTTGCAAAGGAGCTGGATGCCGCAGGCTATAATATCGACTGGAATAAGGTCATGCGCTGACCGTCGTGACGGCGACTCATGTCCCCTTCGACCTGATTTTGCGGCGTTTACGCGAGAGGGCACTCTGACCTCTTAGCGGCTGCTACGTCCCCCATGCCACCCCGACCTAGTCAGTCTGGAACTTGCAAACTGCTTTGTTCACACATATACGTTCGTTTACCCGTGAACAGGATTAGCTGAAATGAACCTCCGCAAGATGACTAGGGCTGTCGCCTACCTTCGCGTTAGCACGGATAAGCAGGGCAAGAGCGGCCTAGGGCTAGAAGCTCAGCGAGAGGCAGTGGCCCGATACGTTGCTGCTAATGGCGTTGACCTGATCGGGGAGCATATCGAGATTGAGACGGGCAAGGGAGCTAACGCCCTGTCGAAGCGGCCTGAGCTTGTCGCCGCCCTCTCTACGGCTAAGCGGGCGAAGGCTGGTCTGATTATCGCCAAGCTCGATAGGCTTGCTCGCAATGTCCATTTCATATCCGGGCTAATGGAGACAGGCGTCGAGTTTGCCGTCGCTGACATGCCAAACGCTGATCGCTTCCAGCTTCACCTATTCGCCGCATTGGCTGAGAAGGAGGCTGAGGTAATCAGCCAACGGACCAAGGCCGCGCTAGCCGCTGCCAAGGGGCGGGGAACGATACTTGGTAAGCACGGCAAGGCACTGGCCGCCGCCAATAAGGCCGAGGCGATGGACCGGCTTGAGCCTATCTCTGCCGATATCCTGGCATTGCGGGCTGAGGGATTGTCGTTGCGTAAAATGGTCGAGGCTTTGAATGGTCGTGGTATCCCGTCGCCAGCCGGGGGCCGGTGGCATCCTTCCAGCTTGCACAAGGCGCTTGCTCGGCTCGAACCGGCACACTCCACAGGCTGATAACGCACCTGCGATGGGAACCCCTCCTAGATTGCCTGAGGATGCCCGCCAAACTCAGTTGCGAAGGTTAGGGTGCAGGCTGCCCGGACGCTGCGGACGCCCTGAGCGGGGCTCGTACAGGAGTGGAGTTTGAGGGGATTACCCCGTCCGTTAATTCAGTCCCGTATTGCACGATGTAGCAGCGCCCGTTCGAGGGCTTGAAGCTCGGGAATAAATCCCGAAAGATTTCGGCACCGTATAGGTATAGAAACTTTGATACTGCCCACGTCCCGTTTTAGCCGGGAGAACGCCTGACAGTGCGTAACTGTAGATATCCACAGCCAGCAATGGTTAGCGAAAGCGAAGGGGTGTGCCGTCCTTAGGGATAGTGCATGGATATCGGCCGATGCTCTACAAGCGACGTATAATCTAACTCAGGATCATGCAAGCTGTTCAGCGCCTCCACTGACCGTAACCTAGGCATTCGGCCTTCCGTTACGTGGTCGAATTATCTCCATGCCCGCTGCCGGGTAGCATCCATATTGGAAGCTTTGGGGGGTAGGGGGGCCGATGATACAGCTTCAATATATCTAATCTAGGATCATACTATATTAGTTATTTATAGCTCAGCATAATTGATTATAATGAGTTCAAACTCTCATCATCACTAATATCCATTTCCTGTTTGCTCACAAGCAAGCGGGCAATCTCTCTTTAACATTGGGACAAGTTCCTACCGAGTGACAAGGAAGCACCATGTCTATCGCCACCATTGATACCGGCCGGGTCGATAATCCCCGAGTTGCTGCCTATCTCGCCTCTACCGATCGCCGTGTCAGCATTGGCGTTCGCTTCACGCTTGAGGCCCTTGGTCTGCCCCTGCCCGACTTCCTCATTCGCAAGCCCGCAGGCCGACCGGGACGCGCTGCCCTGATGGCCGCCGCCGATGCCGATAGCAGGACGATCTACACATACCACGATGAACAGCGGAAAATCGGGGCATTCGCGCCGCGCATCTAATCGCCTCAATTCTTTCAAGGAAAGCCGTTGCAAGCTCGTTCGCTTTCAATGGCCTCCCCGGCCCCCTTCGCAGGTTTCCGCTCCCGCCGCTCAGGCACCGCAGACCGGCCCGCAATGGGTGCAGGGACGGACCGGCTATGTCCTCGCCCAGCAGGTCCCCGGCGGCTCCGCAGTCGGTCAGAGCATGACCGGCTATGATCCCTACAAGGGCGGGCAGGACATGACCGGCATCCGGGTCGCTCAGACCGGAGCAAAGGCCCGTCAGGCACACGGTACGCCGGTTAGCGACGTGGCCTATATACAGACTGCTACCGGTGTCCGCATCGCCCCGACCGGGGAACAGGCCCGCGAAGCTGGCGTCCCAATTGGCTCCAATGTCTGAAATTGGTGGGAAGCGGACAGGCGGCTTTCAGGTCCGATCATATTGAAGCAGACGGTTGCTACTATCGAATATACAGCAGGCTCTACCGCGGCCGCGCGTTCATCGTTTAGAGTTGTCTCGGCTCGCAATACCGGCAAGCTTCTGCGGCGGCAGCCCTGCGAAGATCGCAGCGACCTCCTTGGGTTCCGTTATAGCCTTTTCGACGATGAAATTTATGAGGTTGAACAAGGAGACAGCGGTGTTCTGGTCATCCTTGAGGTCCATCGTTCCGGGATGCACTGCCTCGTTTCCGATGACACGAACACTATCTAGCGCCTGCTGAATGGCCGCGCTTACCGTTCCCTTGGCTACGAGTTCACCGATCATCTTGTTGATGTCATCCTGTTTTGCTCCAATAATTGGTAACAAATTCTGGACTACGAGCCGCAGCAAGGCTGCTGCGCCGCGTGGCGAAATCGGCAACACGCGCCTTGCCTCTTCAAAGTCCGCCGCCAACGCCGCTGGCAGATCGGGCCCGGGCGCGGGTGCTTGGCTTACCGCAGGTATGATCATCTTTTGGTCAAGGAAGATCGTCTCTCGATTGCAGGCGACGCAGAGAGCCGCGATGAGCTTTGTTCCCTGCGCAATCGAACGAGAGTTAGTTGAATTGGGAGTGGGCCACGTAATCAACGTTGCGGCTACGCCCCAGTGGTGCTGCGCATACGCTCCGCATTCTGGATACGGACAAATAAAGGGGGCAGACAAGCCGATAGGATCGCGAGCGGCGTCAAGGACCGCTTCAAGTGCTTCCACAGCGGTATTCATCTTTGGCTTCATTTCGCTCCCCTTGTTTGCCGTTGCACAACTAAAACTGCGGTGTCCAATCATACTTCAGCCATAGCGGGCCGATTCGGACATCGACTGAACGCTAGGACAGGTCATGTAGCGATGTCCGATTACCGGTGAAGGAGATCATGTTCTGCAATGGCCGAGAGTGGGTCGGAAGCGGACGACCATTTGCACCCGCCTAAGCGAGCCGCTGAGAGGCGATAATCATTCCTGGCCTACAGATACCCGACTGCAACCGACCGACTCCCCACGGGGCTGAGAGGGGCATTCTCAGGTATCTGTATGTTGGGGCTTTCACGGCTTCCCGATTGTCAGCCCAGGCACACGGTATGTCGCCATCGCCTCAGCCAAGGTGTGTAGATCGTATCCGATGCCGTAGTCGTCAGCTACATCTTTGCCTGCATGGCCCATTAGCTGTCGCTGTATGCCCTCAGGCATCTTAGCTCTGCGGGAATAATCCTTGAACGTATGACGGAATGAATGAAATACTTTCCGCTTATCGGTAATGCCGCATACGGTTCGCATGTATGGTCCAAACCATTCGCCCCACTTAGCAGTTAGACGACCATAGATATTAGGCACAAGGTCAGGGAACACCCTACCCTGTTGATCCTTTAGTTTCCCTACATAGGCGATGAAGCCAAGCCGCTCTAGCTCAGGATGCAATGGCACTAGCCTCTCGCTAACAGCATTCTTAATACGGTTAGCCTGTCCCCGCCCATCCGTGGCCTCAGTGATATGCAGAAACCAACTCGCTAGCATCTCGCCATCTTGATCGGGATACTCTTTCCGCTGCACGTCAGATACGCGAAACTGGCCTATTTCCTCTAGCCTAGCCCCGGTGAACAGACCGAGTAGCGGGAGCCAATATGCAGCCTCTCCCTTGCCGCCTTTAGGCCGCTCCCCGGCGGCGTAGACCGGGCTGGCAAAGATGGCCTGTAGCTCATCCAATGCGAAGGGAAGCCGCCTGCCCTTGCCCCTGTCAGCTACCTTGACGCTGATCCCCTCAGCCACGTTCGCTGGCGCTAGGTTATTCTGGTAAGCCCAGCTTAGCATGGTCCGCAGCCGGGATAGCTTCATGTTCGTATTGGCAACGGACTGCCCCTCAGCGAGGAGCTTGTCCTTAAAAGCTAGGACGTCCTGCCTAGTAATCTGCTCAACCGGCTTGCGCTCAGTGCGGGCGTAAAACCACTCCGCTACTGCCTTGTGAGTATCCTTGCCCTTAGGGACGACACCGCGCTCGGTTGCCCAGCGGTCTAGGATATCCTTGTCGAGGTACAGACCGGACCCGGTAGCGGGCTGGCATTCAACGGCTTGATTTTGGCTTTCCGATGCGCGGGCCAATTGTCCGTAGCGGGAACGTAGGGCGGCTATGTCAGCCCCAGCCTTTTCCCGTTCATGCGCGACTAGCAGCCTGCCAGCCCTAGCGATGTCGGCTAGCGATCCCTCAGGCTCCCTGCCCTCGCTCAGGGCATCCATGATCGGGCCTAGCCTCTCCACTTCCATGTCAGTGGCGAATAGCTCGTTAGCCTCATGGTCCGCTTGCTCTTGGTCATGCTCCCATTGTGTTCGCGCCCGTTCAAGCTGAGCAGGGGACAGGAGAGGTTTCGTCTGCGGAGCAGGCTTGCCCCTAAGGCAGCGGGTAGCCTCCGCTAGCAGCTTGTCGGTCTCCACAGTGTGAGCAGGGATACGGAGCTTGGCCTCGGCCCGATCTTTGGACCGCAGCGACCGCATGAATTCGGCCTGCCCGTTAAAGGCAGGGCGAAGCGCAGCCGGAATGGCCCGTCGAAAATAGTACGTTGAACCGCGCTTGGAGAGATACGTGCACATGGCTTTCAGTCCCTGTTACATCTGTAACAGCCGCCTGTAAAAAGCCTTTGTTTTCCTGATTTTAGCTGCAGTTTCAACAGCTTAAAACCAATGGTGGAGCCGAGGGGGATCGAACCCCTGACCTCTGCAATGCCATTGCAGCGCTCTCCCAGCTGAGCTACGGCCCCACGTCCTTGGGAAGGCGCCGCCCCTACAAGACGCGACGCCCCTTTGACAAGCGCGTGTTACCACGCTTGCCCCTAAAATTCAGCTGTCGTCGTCGTTGCCGCCGGTTTCGACGCCCAGATCGTCGTCGCCGCCCAGATCGACCTCGTCGTCGGCGGACGGCTCTTCGTCCTCGGCGATGTCGATCTCTTCGCCCTCGAGATCCGAATCGTCCTTCTCAGGCTTGTCGGTCTTGACCACCTCGAACGGCAGCGGCTGCTTCGACTTCAGGATCGGTTCGGGATTAAACGCGGTGTTGCAGGCGATGCACACCACCGGGTCTTCCTTGCCCAAATCATAAAAACGCGTGGCGCATTTCGGGCACGTACGCTTCGTGCCCCATTCCGGCTTGATCATGCCGACTTCTACCTTTCGATTTATGCGAATTTCGGGTTGTGCACCCTGAAGTGGCGCGCGCCTTGCCATAGCGCAAGGGCACTGTCAAAGCCCGGGCCATGCCGCATTCCGCGCCTCAGCCGATCGAGATTTGCGCGGCGCGTACGCTCAAGGGCACCGTCACGGTGCCCGGCGACAAGTCGATCAGCCACCGCTCGCTGATGCTCGCGGGCCTCGCGGTCGGGGAGAGCCGGATCGAGGGGTTGCTGGAGGGCGAGGACGTCCTCGCCACCGCCGCCGCGATGCGCGCGATGGGTGTGACGGTCGAGCGCTCGGATGACGGTATCTGGCGGGTGTGGGGTGTGGGAGTCGGCGGCTTGCTCCAGCCAGCGCAAGCGCTCGACATGGGTAATTCGGGCACCTCGACGCGGTTGCTCGCAGGGCTGGTCGCGAGCCATCCGATTACGGCGACGTTCGTCGGCGACGCCTCGCTGTCGAGGCGTCCGATGGGCCGGGTGATCGATCCGCTGTCGCTGATGGGCGCGGATTTTACCGCGAGTCCCGGTGGACGCCTGCCGATGATGGTACGCGGGATATGCCCGGCGGTGCCGATCCAATACGAACTTCCCGTCGCGTCGGCGCAGGTCAAGTCGGCGGTGCTGCTGGCGGGGCTTAACACGCCGGGCATCACGCGGGTGATCGAGCCGGTGTCGACGCGCGATCATAGCGAACGGATGCTGGCGGGGTTCGGCGCGACCCTGACGGTCGAGCCGACCAATCGCGGGCGGGTCATTTCGATCACCGGCGAGGCCGAACTCAAACCCCAGGATATCGTCGTGCCGGGTGATCCCAGCTCGGCCGCGTTCTGGGCGGTGGCGGCGTCGATCGTGCCGGGGAGCGAAGTGACGATCCTCAATGTCGGGCTCAACCCGACGCGCGCGGGACTGTTCGGCGCCCTGCGCATGATGGGCGCGGATATCACCGAGGTCGATCCGCGCACGGTCGGCGGGGAGCCGGTCGCCGATTTGATCGTGCGCCACGCCGCGCTGACCGCGATCGAGGTGCCGCCCGATCTCGCGCCGAGCATGATCGACGAATATCCCGTGCTGTTCGTCGCCGCCGCGCTGGCGCAGGGGCGCACGGTGGCGCGCGGCGCGCACGAACTGCGCGTCAAGGAATCGGACCGCATCGCCGCGATGGCGGCGGCGCTCGGGGCGTGTGGCGTGGTGGTCGAGGAATTCGAGGATGGCCTCGCCATCACCGGCACCGGCGGCGATCCGATCCCGGGCGGCGCGACGGTCGCGTCGTTGCTTGATCACCGGATCGCGATGGCAATGACGGTAGCCGGGCTGGTCGCGAAACGCCCGATCACGATCGACGACACCGCGCCGGTCGCGACGAGTTATCCGACGTTTTTCGCGACGCTCGGCGGGTTGCGGCAGGGATGATCGACCGCCGCGCGTTCATTGCCAGCGGGACGGCGCTCGCGGCGAGTTTCGCCCTGCCCAGCCCCCTGCTCGCCCGCCAGCCCGACGGCTATCCGCCACCCGATCTCGAGCGGATGGTCCCGGTCGAGGGCGGCCGCGTCTATGTCCGCGTCAACGGCGCCATCAAGGGGCCGAAGCTGCCGATCGTCATGCTCCATGGCGGGCCGGGCGGTACCCACGCGCATTTCCTGACCGCGCTGGCGCTGGCCGACGAACGGCCGGTGATCCTTTACGACCAGCTCGACAGCGGCCAGTCGGACCGCCCCAACGACCACAAGAACTGGCGTGTGGCGCGGTTCGTCGATGAGGTGGAATTGGTGCGCAAGGCGTTCGGCATCGAGCGCTGGCACGTGCTCGGGCATAGCTGGGGCGGGACGCTGGCGCTCGAATATGGCGCGCGGCGGCCCGCAGCGTTGTGCGGGCTGGCGCTGGCGAGTCCTTTGGTATCGACCAGAAGCTGGATTGTGGATGCCGATGTGCTCCGCCGCCAGCTGCCCGCCGACGCGCAGGCGAAGATCGCGACTTGCGACACCGCGCCCGGACCGGTCTGCGACGCCGGCACCGCCGCCTTCTACCGCGCGTTCAACGGCCGCGAGCCGTCGACGATGGCCGCCAGCCTGTATGCTCGTGCGCATCCGGGCGGCTTCAATCCGAAACTCTATAACGCGATGTGGGGGGCGAGCGAGTTCGTCTCGACAGGTAGTTTGCGGGACTATGACGGCGAGCCGCTACTGGCGAACCTCGACGGCAAACGGACGCTGTTCATCGGCGGCCAGTATGACGAGGCACGGCCCGCGACGCTGGCGGGATTTGCGGCGCGGGTGCCGGGCGCGGAGTTCGCCACCGTCCCCGGATCGGCGCACGGCCTGTTCGCCGACCGGCCCCAGGAAACGGTCGCGTTGATCCGCGGCTGGCTGGCGCGGCAGGACGCGCTCGCTTAAGTTTCGCGCAAATGAAGAGAATCGCATGATCATCGCCGTCGACGGCCCCGCGGCCAGCGGCAAGGGCACCATCGCCCGAGCGCTGGCGAAGCACTATAAGATGCCGCATCTCGACACCGGCCTGCTTTACCGCGCGGTCGCCGAAAACGTGCGTCGGATGGAGCTGAACCCCGAAATCGAGGCGGATGCGGTCGCCGCCAGCAATTTCGCCGACGAGCTGCTCGACGATCCCGTGCTGCGGAGTGACGAGGCCGGCGAGCGAGCCTCGGTCGTCTCGGCGCATCCGCTGGTCCGCGCCGCTTTGCTACAGCGCCAACGCAAGTTCGCCGGGCAGCCGGGTGGCGCTGTGCTCGACGGGCGCGACATCGGCACGGTGATCGCACCCGACGCCGACGCCAAATTGTTCGTGAAAGCGACCCCGCAAATCCGCGCCCGCCGCCGCCATGCCGAGTTGAAGGAACGCGGCTCGACGATCAGCCTAGACCGCGTCCTGGCGGATATCCGCGCGCGCGATCTGCGCGACACCGGCCGCAACGCCGCGCCGCTGGTGATGGCGGCCGACGCGGGCATTCTCGACACCAGCTTTTTGTCGATCGAAGCCGCGGTGAAACGGGCGGTCGAGTTGGTCGATCGCCAGGTCGCGCTGAAGGCGGCTGCCGCCCGGGGCGCCAGCTTGCCATAATGCCCTCCCGGCGCTATGTGCGCCCCCGTCCAGCGAGCAGGTTCTCGTGGAGGTCGGCGCGATGGGACACCTGTCGCGCCCTTTTCGCATCAAAGCGCGTCTAGTTCCTCCGCTTCCCGCTCGTTCGGATGCCGCGTCCGGTATTCGGCCGTCGTGGCGTTTTGGCCAAGACCACCGGAGACAACCGGTTGGCCGGAAAACGTTGATTAGGAACTTCTTTTTATGGCTTCTGCCGCAACCCCGACGCGCGACGATTTCGCGAAACTTCTCGAACAAACCCTGGGTGATGCCGACGGTTTCGAAGGCCGTGTGGTACATGGCACCGTCACCGGCATCGAAAACGACATGGCCGTCATCGACGTCGGACTGAAGTCCGAAGGCCGCGTCCCGCTGCGCGAATTCGCCGCACCGGGGCAGAAGGCCGACCTGAAGGTCGGTGACGAAGTCGAAGTGTTCGTCGATCGCGTCGAGAACGCCAATGGCGAAGCGATGCTGTCGCGCGACCGCGCGCGCCGCGAAGCCGCATGGGACAAGCTCGAAGCCGAATTCACCCAGAGCGCTCGCGTCGAGGGTGTCATCTTCGGCCGCGTCAAGGGCGGCTTCACGGTTGATCTCAACGGCGCCGTGGCCTTCCTGCCCGGCTCGCAGGTCGATATCCGCCCGGTCCGCGACGTCCAGCCGCTGATGGACATCCCCCAGCCGTTCCAGATCCTCAAG
>Ga0157378_10002134_pt1 | contig 17569 bp, 13 predicted proteins | sample M65metaG_FD_115309 | JGI IMG/M metagenome (GOLD analysis project Ga0157378, IMG submission 115309) | Miscanthus rhizosphere microbial communities from Kellogg Biological Station, Michigan, USA - M6-5 metaG | ecosystem: Host-associated > Plants > Roots > Rhizosphere > Soil | place: USA: Michigan...
ACTCCCTGCGTCGTGAACCCCTCGACAACCTGGATCTGCTGCTCGCGATCATCCTCGCGCAAGGGTCCCTTCCAGATAACTTCAACCTGTGTGCCCTGCGAAGTCAGTTCCGCTGCGGCTTTGTTACTGCCCGCATGAATACTTTTCCAAAACTCATGAGTCGTGCCTTTGGGAATCACGGCGATGGTTAACTTTTTGCCGCTTGACGCTGGGCCGGATGGTTTCGTGCAACCTACAAAACTTATTAGCACAATTGCTGTGAATGCGAGGAGGATTCTTTGCATAGTGTTCCTAGTCGACTGTTTGATTTTGTAGGGGCGGCACTCCGTGGCTGCCCTCGAGAATGATCAAGTTAATTGCCTCGGATAGGCTGGGCGGCCACGGAGTGCCGCCCCTACAAACCAGACGTGTCGCTATTCTTCGGCTGCCACGATGGGGTTTCCTAAACCGCCGATACCTTCAATTAACACTTCCATCTGATCCCCCGGCTTTAAAAACACGGGTGGTTTGCGCGCGAAGCCAACTCCCGGTGGTGTTCCGGTCGCAATTACATCACCCGGTTCAAGCGTGATGCTCTCGGTAAGGAACTCAATCAATTCAGGCACTCCAAAGATCAACTGATCTGTATTGGAGTCCTGCATCGTCTGTCCATTCAGCACCAGCTTGATTGAAAGCTTGTGAGGATCGGTGATCTCATCAGTCGTGACAATGGTTTGGCCCATAGGTGCGAATGTGTCGCAGGATTTTCCGCGTTGCCACTGTCCGTCAGCAAACTGAAAGTCTCGCGCGCTCACGTCGTTGAATGCCGTGTAGCCAAGAACATAATCGATCGCGCGACTCGCCTTAACGTTCTTCGCACGCCGGCCTATTACCACAGCCAGTTCTGCTTCGTAGTCGACTTGATGACTGGTCGAGGGAATTACTACTGGTTCACCGGGGGCAATCACACACGTTGGAAACTTGGAAAAGATCACCGGCCGTTCGGGAATGGGCATATTGCTCTCGGCAGCGTGATCTCGATAGTTAAGTCCAATGCAAATCAGTTTTCCTGGACGAGGCACGGGCGCAAACCAGTAAGCGTCCTTGCTACTAACCAACAACCCATTCGCCTTCGCTCGTTCCAGCGCTGCGTCGTCTTTGACTAACTCCTTACAAGTTTGGCTTGCACGTTGAAACCATTCGCCATCCATATCAAACCATGAAAGTGGATTCGCTGGACGATGACTCGGCTCAAACAAGCGTTCACAGTCGAGTCGGTACCCGAGGTCACGCGTGCCGTCGTGCAGGATGATTCCCAGGCGCGGCTTCTTCCAGTCAGATTCTGTGGTTGCGAAAGAGATGATGTTCATGGGAAGGTCTTGGGTTTTTCGTCTTGGGTCTTTGGGCGTTTTTCGACAAGCTAAAGCTTATCGGACATCTCTGAGATCTGAGATCGTTTCACGCGCTTTCATTAACGATCACAAACAGCTCCTGCGGTCCGTGCACGCCAATAGCCAATGTTAATTCAATATCGGCAGTTCGAGACGGGCCAGTTACGAGCGTAACGATTGGACTCACCTGTTCACTCTTGCGCAACAACAACAGCGCTTCACCAAGTGTGCCCACAATCTGACTGCGATCGAGCAGTGCAATATGAACCGGAGGCACAAGCGAAACCAACCGGTGTCGTTCGCGAGACGAATCCAAAAGCAGTGTGCCAGTCTCCGCGATACCTGCTTGTACCTGACTGATACCTACATCGAAGCGAAAGACTTCTGAGGCCGAAGGCGTTACAGCAATTTCGTCAACATCACATCCACTTTGCTTCACTAACTGCTCAAGCCCAGGTGCATCTGAGATGGCAATGCGCCGTGCCAGCAGCTTTGTATTTTGAAGTTTCCTGATGATCTCGCCGACCGCATTCGCAACCTCTGTCTCGCTACCAACGACAACGCAATGCGCATCTACTGATTCAAGATTTGCTTTGAATAATGCAGTCAACGACAGATCAAGCAGCGGAGCGGGAGCGGCCATCGGCTGTGAATGCTTTTCATGACGAAGCTCATGTTCGATCGCATCAAGCGACACACTTGAGGCGAGGTTTGCGCGAATCGATTGAAAGATCGATTCTCTTGACGCCCGATTGTCGTAACGATTTTCCACTTAATTCTTCTTGTGCGCTAATTCTTTTCGCCACAACTCACGAAAACTCTCTCGTTCAATCGGCCGAAGATCCCGTCCACCAGTCCAGGCACTCAACGGCGGTATACCTTTGACTTTTCCAATACTTCCGTTCTTCACAACTAATCCCTGGAAGATCCTTCCGACCCTCGCACTCAACTCATAAAGCCACTGACGCTTCATAGTACTTCGCCAGATTTTGAATGCGTAACGCTCACCTCTTCTGCCCTTCGCAGGCGGAGCGTTCTCGGTGATTTCGCCTCGCAGATGCAGTAGCAGTCGCGGAATATCAATCTTCACCGGACAAACTTCGCGGCACGCGCCACACAAACTCGATGCATAGGGCAACTGTTTGGTCTTTTCCAGGCCCATCAACTGTGGAGTGATCACCGCACCGATTGGACCTGGATAAACCGATCCGTATGCATGACCACCAATTTGTTGATAGACGGGACACGCATTCAAACACGCGCCACACCGAATGCAAGCAAGCGACTGACGCGTCACAGGATGGGCGAGCATTCGTGAGCGACCATTGTCGAGCATCACAACATGTAGTTCTTCGGGTCCTTCTGAATCAGGATCAGTCTTGGTGCCGGTGATGAACGACTGATACGTGGTCAATCTCTGGCCCGTTCCGGACCTCGGCAGGAGCTTTAGAAAGATATCCAGGTCAGCAAAACGGGGCAGGACTTTTTCAATTCCCATCACGGCGATGTGGACGCGAGGCAAACTCGTCGTGAGCCGAATATTGCCTTCGTTTTCCAGGATGAGGATTGTTCCCGTCTCAGCGATGCCAAAGTTCACTCCGCTGATTCCAATGTCGGCTGCGGCGAATTTGTCGCGTAGAGTCTCCCGGGCTGTGCTCGTTAGTTTTGCAACGTCGTCAGTCGGCGGTATACCAAGTTCCTGTGTAAAGAGTTCGGCGATCTGACGTTTCGTTTTGTGAATTGCGGGAACGATGATGTGCGACGGAGTCTCTTCCGCCAACTGAATTATGTATTCGCCGAGATCCGTTTCGACAACCTGGATACCAGTCGATTCAAGTGCGACGTTTAAGTGGGTTTCTTCCGTCGTCATGCTCTTGCTCTTGACGATGGTGCGCGCGCCGTGCGCTTTTGCCAGGTCGCAAATGATCGAATTCGCCTCGGCTGCATCGCGAGCCCAATGAAACTGCGCGCCACGACTTTCGGCGTTACTGACAAACTTTTCCAGGTACTGATCGAGATGAAGTAGGACCTCGTCTTTGATTGCGCGCGCCTGGGTCCTCAAGTCTTCCCAGTTATTAAGACTTGTTGCCGCGGCCAATCGTCTTTGCCCAAACAGAGATGTCGCATTTCGCAAAGCTCCGCGTAACTGCGAATCAGCCAGCGCGGCTTTTGCATTCTCATCGAACGTTTCACTGGTTACGTGATTCATGAATCAACCGACAAGCTAAAGAAGGTTGCAAATAGACCAGGAGTTGGCTTCTATTTTCAGGTTGGGAAGGGGGACCCTGTCCCGCTGCTGCGTGGCTATTTCCGAGCGGGGACAGGGTCCCCTTCCTTACCTGAAAATATTTTGCCTGTAAAAGTCTCTAAAGTTTAGCGGACACCGTTTTCCTGTGAAGCCAACAACTCCGCCAAATGCATAACACGCACATTCGAACCTTTGCGCGAAAGACGCCCTCCGATCTGCATCAAGCAACTGGCATCAGCAGCAACAACTGCTTTTACTTCCGCGCGCTCGATCGCTTCAATCTTTTGATCGAGAATCGCCAGGGATATCTCGGGATACTTGACCGAGAACGTGCCACCGAAGCCACAACACGAATCCGCGTTGTCGAGTTCTATAAACTCAGCGCCCCGAACTTTTTTGATCAATGATCGTGGTTCGCTCTTCAAACCCAAATCACGTAAGCCATGACAGGCGTCGTGCCAGGTAAGTCGACCATGCCAACTTGCGCCCACATCATCGACCTGCAATACGCGTACAAGGAACGAACTCAATTCATAGGTGCGCGAAGCAACCGCCTGCGCTCGCTTAAGCCATCCTGGATCCTCGGCAAAGAGCTCTGGATAATGCTGCACCATCGCGGTGCACGATCCCGAGGGACTGACTATCGCTTCGGCATTGCTCTCTTCAAAGATGCTAATGAACCGTTTCGCAACGTCGCGCGCTTCTTCACGATAACCGGTATTGAAAGCGGGTTGCGCACAACATGTTTGCCGGTCGTCGAATTCAACCTCGCAGCCGACACGTCTAAGCACCTCGACACTGCTCGCACCAACACTACTCCACAGTTGGTCGACGAGGCAGGTAACGAATAGGGATACTTTCATTGCCGATTTCTGATTGCTGATTGCTGGTTGCCTTCTGATTTTTTTTGTTCTTCGATAATCGTTGTACCACACAATCAGCAATCAGAAATCAGCAATCGGAAATTTATAGAACAACCACTCCCTTCACGTAGTTCTCTTTCGCCATGTCTGTCGTGAGTGCCCTCTCGACGTTCTCAAAAGAGTTGTACTGATGTGTTATGAGCGCGTCGACATTGATCTGGCCGTTCTCAATAAGCGACAGAGAGCGCTTGTACACCGACGGGCGTCCGTCAGGCTCGAAGCCACCGGAGGCGCCGACAGACGCTACGATGAATGGCTCTTTAAAGAGGATGTTATTCATCACACTCAAATCGGTACCCGCATGACCGTGGCCATAAAGCAAAACCGCCGCTTGCTTATTAATCAAACCGGGAATCGATGCGAATACCTCGCCTGCCCCGGATGCCTCGATCAAGTATTCAACACCTTTGCCGTTGCTGTGCTCACGAACAACGTCAACCAGGTCGCAGCTAGTAGGATCAATAGTCTGATCCGCGCCAAGTTTTGCTGCAAGTACTCGCTTGCGTCCGTTTGGATCAGTGACGCATAGCGAACCCTCATAACCAACCACGTTTCGAAGATACTGTGTAAACAACAATCCTGCTGGTCCGGCGCCGCATATTAACACGCTGCGCACTCGTTCATCGGGCTTGTCAGCATTGAAAGAATAACGCTTGCGCGTCTTGGCAACAGTGTTGGACGAGTGGATTACACATCCGAGCGGTTCAACCAATGCAGCCGCGGTAAACGCCAACGAGGTTGAGAACTTAACAGCATTCACGGACGGTACGGCGATAAACTCTGCCAGACCTCCCGGCAAGCCGGTGATCCCGTGTTCGCGATAGAACTCGCACTGGTGCGAATCCCCCGTGCGGCAATAATCGCAAAGAATATCTCGACGTCGACTGACGCAATTCAAACCCTGATCGACAACCACCCTGTCGCCTGCCTTCAGGTCTGTCACTGCTTGACCAACTTCTTCGATAGTTCCGCTGATCTCGTGACCGAGAATCTGTGGTTGTAACGCGAGCGGTATCGGAAGACCACGCTCGTTTGTGTTGTAGTTTGCGTGACCCGCAAAGATGTGCGCATCTGTTCCGCAGATTCCAACTGCACCGACACGTACAAGCACCTCATGAGCAGAGATCACCGGGCGGGGAATGTCACGCACTTCCAGACGACCGACATCGCACAACACACTGGCCCTCATGGTGGGACCAGAGCCAGTAGTTGAGTCGAGATGGTCTGTGAAAGTTGAAGCGCTCATTTCATCAATAAGCCGGCTAGCAATCAAACAAGTTTCATTTGTTGTCTGCTTGTGCTCCTGCAAACATTGAAGCTCACCTCACGAATCCAAATCACTCGTGACCAGCCGGCCCTCATCGCGCAGCAATCGAAACGTTTCCATGGTGGCGTTGATGCCTGCTTCCAACGGCGTCGATGGCAAATCGGAGATCACTCGCCTGATCGCTGCGTCGTTCATTGACGAGGCTACGGGAATCTCTGGACCACCGAAAGTGACTAATTCAGACGCAACGTTTTGATTAATGATTTTAGCGACTTGGGAAACAGCAACAGCTTCGCCGTGAAGATTGAAAACCGAAGCACCCTGCGGCAATTGATCTGCACAACTTATGAACGCAGCTGCTGTGTCTGCGACGTACTGAAAGTCTGTCGATCCGCCAAAGCGAATGTGAAAAGGTCGATCCAGAACAGCAGCTTTCATTGCCTTAGTCGGATCACTTGTAAGACCTGTATCACGATTCACTCCATAGACAGTCAAAGGACGGAGACCCACACTCGAGATGCCATGGTCGAGAAAATAGACTCGCGCGTTTCCTTCGTTCGTTCGTTTGAATACACCGTAGTGGGTTGATGGTTCGCAGCCTGCACTTTCATCCAGTGGCACATCGTCGTCATTCATCCCGTAGACAGCGGCGGAGCTTGCGTAAACAACGCCGCTCGCCCCAATTGTTTTTACCGCCTCAAACACATTCAGCGTTCCAACAACATTAACCATCGCACCAGCAACCGGATCGGCCTTGCACGTTGGCACTTGCAGCCCCGCAAGATGAATCACCCGCTGTGCTCCTGAATGCTTCAGCGCTGACAAGACATTTTGATAGTCAGTGATCTCGCCTACCACAAAACGTGCCTTTTGCAACGAGTCGTTGGAAATGATTGCGCTCAACCGCCTGGAATCGTCGCTGCGATCAAAGACGACAGGAACATCGCCACGTTCAACGAGCGCTTTGACTACCCACGAACCAATGCAGCCCTGGGCTCCGGTGATGAAGTAGGTTTCCGCCATTTAATTCAACCTGTAAAACTCAATCGCGTTGGTCGCAAAAATTCGTTCGCGGTCTGTTGACGGCAAATCGTGCAGAATTTCCTGAAACGACTGCACCACCCGTTGATAAGAAGACGCCAACAAACACACCGGATGATCACTCCCAAACATCATTCGCTTCGGACCAAACAACTGAAGCGCAGCTTCGACATACGGCCTAAGATCATCTGTTTTCCAGGAACTCCAACTGGCCTCTGTAACAAGGCCCGACATCTTGCAATGTACGTTCTTGTAAGCTGCGATTGGCTTCAACGCCTCACGCCACGCTTTGATCTCGGCACTAGCAATCGGTGGCTTGGCCATGTGATCGATTACCAGCGCCAATTCAGGGCAGCGCTCCGCGACTTCAGGTATATGTTTCAAATGTCGAGTATGAACAAGTAGATCGTAGGAAAGTCTGTGAGCAGGTAGTCGATTCAAACCTCGCAATACTTCCAGCTGAACTAACCAATCATCCTGCGGTTCGCTTTCAACCAGATGCCTGACACCTTTGAATTTTGGATGCGCAGTCAATTCCACCAACTGGTCATCAACTCGCGGGCTCATTAGATCCACCCAGCCAACGACGCCGGAGATAAATGGATTAATATCCGCGAGAGCTAACATCCAGTGCGACTCGTCAACACTATTGCTGGCTTGAACCAATACAGTCTTGTTAACACCATTCTCTTGAAGTACCGGCTCGAGCTGAGACGGCAGGTAATCTTGATAAAGCACGTCCACCGACGGACTCATCCATGGATAGTCGAAACGACCGACTTGCCAGAAGTGTTGGTGAGAATCGACAATCATTGCTCTTTGAACTTTGTGCTTTGTACTTTGCGCTTGGACTTGTTCGTTTTACAAAGCACCAAGTACAAAGCACAAAGCTCGATCGTTCAGTACTTGTCCTCTCTCGGCTTCTCTGCCCTCTTCAATTCATTATTCTGGCGCGGCTCGCTATCGCATTCGAGTTCGAATGTCGTTACCAGCTCAGGCGCTTTCTTCGGCAAGCCAAGCAAACGAATTCGGTAATCATCCTGTTCAAACTTCACGGGCGTGTTACTGCCGTGCATCTTCACGGAAGAAACCTTGTTCAAAAAATTCGCCAAAACTACGGTTTCTCCCGGCCAGTAGTGCACATGCGCATACAAGGTGTTTCCCTTGCGCGTAAAGCTGACGTAATTCCCCCGACGCGGCTGGCAATTGTCGGACTGATAGATCGTCTCACCATGTTTACTCATCCAGTCACCGACAGTGGATAGAATCTGAACCGACTCCGGTGGAATTGAACCATCTTCAGTTGGGCCAATATTGAGCAGGTAATTGCCGCCATCCCGCGCACAAGTGATCAGGTTTCGAATCACGGTCGTAGGAGACTTCCAATTTCGATCGGCGATTTGATAACCCCAACTGTCATTCAGAGTCATGCACGACTCCCACGGTCGATTTGCTGACGCTTCAATCCGCTGCTCGGGGGTATCGAAATCTTCGGGAATCTTTGAGCGATTGTTGATGATGATATCGGGTTGTAGTTTTCTCACCATCGTATTCATTTCAACAGATTCCCAACCCTTCGCATCGAGCGGCCACGCAACGTCGTACCAAAGAACGTCGACCTTACCGTAGTTCGTCATCAACTCTTGGACCTGTCCGTGAATGTAATCAACGAACCGGCGTCGCGCAGATTCGTCTTTCAAAGAACGCGCACCATCAGGATGATGCCAATCCATCAAGGAGTAATAGAAACCAAACCGAAGTCCCTCGGCACGCGCGGCTTCAACATACTCGTGGACGAGATCCCTGCCCGGACCACGTTTGGTTGCACAGTATGAAGTTAGCTTTGAATCAAAATTACAAAAACCTTCATGGTGTTTGGTGGTCATCACCATGTACTTCATTCCGGCGCGATGCGCTAATCGAGCCCAATCTCGGGCTGCGTTTGGCTTGGGCTTAAACTTATCGGCGTAAGGTTCATACTCTTTCGTCGGAATACCTTCGTTCTCCATCACCCATTCGTGCCGACCGAGCGTGCTGTAGAGTCCCCAGTGAATAAACATTCCGAACTTGGCTTCGTGCCACCATTTCATGCGACGCGTACGATCTTCGACCGTTGATGTAGTCGGCGCACCCGGATCAACCGGGCGAGGCTGCTGGGCTGATACCAGATCAAGTTTCGCCGTAGTTGCGATACCTCCAGCGGCTACACCCATGAGCGCAAGGTAATCTCGTCGATTCATTCTCTGCATCTCCTTATCGGCTTATTGGTGACGACCGAGCACACTTCGAGGTAGTCACGTCAAAAATAAACTTGCTGTAGTTTGGAATTGGCTCGTAACGGTTGAGGCTGAAGCGAGTTCCCCAACATCAACTCCAGCCTCCAGTCGGCACCATTTTGCCCGAAAACATTTCAAAGGTAGTACGGCAATATCATTCAGCCGGACTGGCATCGTTAGCGGTAACGAATCCTAAACGGATAGCGCGTCTATGTCAAGATTTTTACCAGTGTCCGATAAGCTTTAGCTTGTCGGATCGACTGTCTTGAACATCGAGAGCGACAAGCTAAAGCTTATCGGACATCTCAAAGTCAGCCTGCAGCCTGATGTCCTCTGACGCGGCACCGACCATCACGCGAAACATTCCAGGCTCGACCACAAACTTCATACTTCGATTCCACAAACTCAAATCCTCAGGAGTCAACGTGAACGTTATCGATTTGGTCTCGCCGGGTTTCAAAGACACGCGCTGAAAACCTCGCAGGTTTTTCTCGTAAGTCGTCACGGTGCTAACCAAGTCTCGCGTGTACAACTGAACGATCTCAACCCCTTCGCGCGGACCAGTGTTTTGGACGTCAAGCGAAACCTTCACCTCACCGTTCAGACTTTGCTTCGCCGGTGTGATCTTCAGGTTACTGTACTTGAATATCGTGTAGCTCAGACCATAACCGAAGTAGTAGAGCGCGCCGTTGACTCGCGTTTTCTCACCTTCCCACTGAGCATCTGGTTTCGTGGGAAAGTTGTAAGGGATCTGCCCTGCGGTTTTAGGAAATGTCATCGTCAGCTTTCCGCTCGGGTTGTAATCACCAAACAACACTTCGGCGATGGCCTTGCCTCCCTGGGCTCCCGGAAACCATCCTTCAATGATTCCTGGAACGTACTTGTTTACCCAGTTGATACTCATCGGTCGTCCATTCAACAACACCACGACTACTGGCTTGCCCACCGCATAGACAGCCTGAACAAGTTCCAATTGTCGACCTGGTAGATCCAAACTCGTACGACTCGCACTTTCCCCAACAGTTTTAGATGAGTCGCCCAAAACAACTATCGCTACTTCCGAGTTCTTTACAGCATCAACGGCTTCGTTGATGTGACGTTGTTCTTCGGCGGTCAAAGGTTCCGGCAACACCTCCGTCTCGGGCCAATGCTCGTTAACAACTTCGCATCCCCTGGCGTAGTTAACCTTCACAGAACTTCCCAGCAGGTTCTGAATTCCCTGCTTGACTGTTATAGCCTCGACAGCCGAAGGGCCGTAGCGGTAATGACTCAATGTCTGGTCATCCGCATTTGGTCCGATCACTGCAACTGACTTGATCTGTTTGCTAAGTGGCAGAACGTTCTTATCGTTCTTGAGTAACACGAGACTCTCGCGAGCCGCACGTAGAGCAACGGCTCGATGTTCTTCCGAATTGACGATCGCTTTCGTTTTCTTTGCGTCTTCAACGTATGGGTGATCAAATAAGCCGATCGTGAACTTCACACGCAACACGTCGCGCACTCTGTCGTCTAAAGTCTTGATCGGGACCTTGCCTTCTTTGACGAGTTCTCGGAGAGGCAGAATGAAATCCTCGGGCCTGGTGAAATTTGTCTTCACATTTAACCCGGCCAGGATGGACTGCCTGACGGCGTCCTTCATGTCGGTAGCCACAGCATGTTTGTTGTAGAGATACTCAACCGCCGCGCTGTCGGAAACGACATAACCCCGAAACCCAAACTCCTTCCGCAGCCGATCAGTCAGCCAATACTCACTACCGGTTATGGGAATGCTGTCGAAGTCGTTGTAGGAGCTCATCACTCCGAGCAATCCCGCTTCTTTGATTACCGCTCTGAACGGTGGCAATAAAATATTTTCAACTTCGCGTGATGAGACTTGTGGATCGGTGCGCGCCTGACCCTCCCTTGCTCCTTTTCCAACACTGTAGACAGCGAAGTGCTTTGCGGTTGCGGCAACTGTGTAGTTTTCCTGCAGGCCCTTCACCATTTCAACGCCGAGTCGTGAAGCGAGATATGGATCTTCGCCGTAGGTGTCTTCGACGCGACCCCAACGTTGATCGCGAGTAACGTCGAGCGTTGGGGCATAGATGTTTGTGTAACCCAGCGCGCGAGCTTCACTACCAGTGATCCGTCCCACTTCGCGAACAAGTTCAGGGTCCCACGTATGACCGAGCCCGGACTCTGAAGGAAAACTTGTAGCGGTCGGCGCTGCGACACCTCGAAGGCCCTCGTTGGTGAAATCGGCTGGGATACCGAGTCTTGTTTCTTCAATGAAGAAGCGCTGGACTTCATTCATCGCCCAAACATGTTTCTCGAGATCAGTCGCATAGATGCTTTTAGATCCTGCTCCCCAACCATTCAGATGTTCGTCGATGTTGGCGATTCCGTCTTTCCAGATCTGGTTCTTCCACTCTGGTGTAGGCAACTCGTCCTTGAGGACGCGGTTGTAGCCGTAGAGGGTTGCCGTCTGGCACGTCTTCTCTTCGAGCGTCATCTGCGACAGAAGATCTGTTATCCGCTGCTCGATGTCAGCTTTTAGATCTTCATAAACATCCATGCGGCCGTTCTTGTTCAAATCGATCCAGCCGGAGTGATAGATGTCTTTCTTGTTCAGTTGAGTTTGAGGAAAGAGATTGATGAATAGAACAATTAAGAGAATTAGCGGCACAGTTTTCATATGAATGGATATCTCCGTGTCTCTGTGTGTTCTCCGTGCCTCTGTGTTAAGAACGATACTGCCATTTTCAACACAGAGACACAGAGGACGCACAGAGACACAGAGGGGTAACTCACCTCACACTATAGTTGGTACCAATCTTCTTGCTCGGAATCTCAACGCGATATGACCGTCCGTTAGGACTCACCGAAACTTTAATGAACTCGCCCTGACACTTTTCATCATCGTTCGCAATGTAGGTCGACGCGGTGTTGTCATTCCAGGTGCTGAGCACATTCTTGTGCAACTGATAAATCGCCTCAATCTCAGGCACACTCTTCAGAGTCGCAAAAGTTTTTGGATCGCCGCCCTTGCGCGGACCATTGCCGATGACCGCAACACGGGGTTTCAACGCGCGCACTAAAGCAGGGTTGTTGCTGTTGGAACCTCCGTGATGATTAACCTGAAACAGGTCCACCGGCCCAACCAGATCCTTTGGACAGACAAGTTTGTTTTCGACATTCCAGGTCAGATCGCCACCATTGAAAAATCGAAAGCTACCGTATGTCAGCAACATGCTAAGACTCTTCGCATTGTCCGACTTGTCTTCTTCGATAGGTTTGAAGTCGGAACCACATTGCCTGATCTGGGGTGCGCCCTTCTCTTCGCCAACCACAGTGGCATTCGCCGTTAGGATGCGGAAACGAAGGCGCGGCGCCGAGCGATCACCAAGGATCCTGATCTCATCACCCGCATTTAACGCGATGGACTTACCTGCTGAGACAGTCCGATAAGCGTCAACCAAATGCGGATCGATATCGGCTGCGGCTGCCGTTGGTAACCCATGATCGTAATAGTTCTTGACCGTCATCAGCTTCGCTAACAACGTCACACCACCAACATGATCGCGATGCCAGTGCGTGGTAATGTAGTGATCGATTTGACTTAAGCCCGCTACGTCTTTGGCGACATGGAGGATTCGTTGGGCGTCGCGATCTTCCGGAAAGCCGGAATCGATAAGTAACGATTCGCCGAATGGGGTGACAATCAAAGTCGCCGCGCCGCCCTCGACGTCAATGAAATAGATGTCGAGTGTTCGCCCGGCCGCTTGGGTCATCAGTGGGAACAAGAGCAGTATCGCTAGGATAGATAGATATCTTTTCATAGGGGTTTTCCTAAAATTCTCTGCGTCACCTCTGCGTACCGAGTTCCACGTGCTGTTTTTTTAGAAGGTATACGCCGAAGGTGTTCGCTAATTCGAGCCCAGGGTTTGCTTTGAAACCCTGGGGACATGTCAGACACCTTGGTGTAATAGCAACCCTGAAAGGGTTGCGACGACATGCCATCGATCTCAAACCGTCGCAACTCTTTCAGAGTTGCGAATAGACAAAACTGCACCCTAATTCCCAGGGTTTCAAAGCAAACCCTGGGCTAGAATTTGCCAACACCTTCGGTGTAAGCGGATTGTCGAACTATCAATGAATCTCCGGTTCCGGCGTTTCCGCCCCAGCTTCAAGGACGTCAAAGTCACAACCCTTGTTTGCCTGAGTTACGTGCGCCGCATACAACGCGCCAAACCCTCGTTCGTATCGCGGCTGGCCGGGTCTCCAGTTTGCGCGACGTAGCTGCAGTTCCTTCTCATCAACAAGAAGCTCCAGCCTTCTCGAATTGACATCCAACTCGATCAGATCACCATCCTCGACAAGTGCCAGCGGTCCGCCAATGTACGACTCCGGCGAGACATGCAAAACGCACGCACCATATGCCGTACCACTCATGCGCGCGTCGGAAATTCGCACCATGTCGCGCACGCCTTTTTGCAAAAGCTTACGTGGTATCGGGAGCATGCCCCACTCAGGCATTCCTGGTCCGCCCAATGGTCCGGCATTCTGCAAAACTAAGACCGAGTTCTCGTCAACAGCCAACTCATCATTATCAATGCGTGCAGCAAGGTCGTTGTAATCTTTGAAGACAACCGCTGGACCTCGATGTTGCAGCAACCGTGATTCGGCTGCCGTTGGTTTGATCACAGCTCCGTCGGGCGCAAGATTTCCGTAAAGAATTGCAGTACCGCCCGAGGCTGAAACTGGATTATCAACCGAACGGATAACCTGCTGATTTGTTACCTGCGCATTATCTATGCTGCTTCCGAGCGATTGTCCTGTCACCGTTTGACAATCGAGATGCAGCAAAGAGCCAAGCTGCTTGAGTAGAGCACGCAACCCGCCAGCGTAGTAAAAATCTTCCATCAGGTACTCACCCGACGGCCGCAGGTTGGCAATCATCGGCGTGCGTTGCGAGATTTCGTCAAACTTTTTCAGATCGAGTTTGATTCCCGCGCGCCCAGCGAGCGCGACCAGGTGGATGATTGCATTAGTCGATCCTCCGATTGCCATGTCGGCTGTGATCGCATTCTCAAACGAAGCTTCAGTAAGAATGTCACGCGGCTTGAGATCCTCCCAAACCATTTCGACGATACGTCTGCCGCAGTGACTTGCCATGCGCGAATGGTTTGCATCAACTGCAGGGATCGAAGATGCACCCGATAACGTCAATCCCAGCGTTTCCGCAAGCGCGGTCATGGTTGAAGCTGTACCCATTGTCATGCAGTGACCGGGACTGCGCGCAATACCATCTTCCATTTCTGACCACTCGCAGTCGCTGATGTTGCCGGCCTTTTTCTCGGCCCAGTATTTCCAAACGTCGCTACCACTCCCAAGAACTTTCCCGTTCCAGTTTCCACGCAACATCGGCCCCGCAGGAAAGTAGATGGCCGGCAAATTCATACTGATCGCACCCATCAGCAACCCGGGAGTCGTCTTGTCGCAACCACCCATCAACACAACACCATCGATCGGCTGACTACGAAGTAACTCTTCTGTCTCCATCGCGAGGAAGTTGCGATACATCATCGGGCTTGGCTTCATGTAGGTTTCGCTTACGGACATGGCCGGCAGTTCAACGGGAAACCCACCCGCTTGCCAAACTCCTCGTTTCACTTCATCAGCGCGCGTCCGAAAGTGACTATGGCATGTAGCGAGATCACTCCAGGTGTTGATGATCGCGATAACAGGTTTGCCCTGAAAGTCGTCTAGCGCATAGCCCATCTGCTTCGTGCGTGAGCGATGAGCAAAGGAACGCATGTCGTTCACACCGAACCACCGATGGCTACGCAATTGTTCAGGAGTTTTCTTCATCTAAGTGGCACAGACTTCAGTCTGTGTGCGGAGATCCTTGATACTAGCTATTTTGTTTTTTCGCTCAGACACAGACTGAAGTCTGTGCCACTGTCTCTGCAACAGCACGACCGATTTCACCACTCACTAATGGTTCACGATCTTCAATGATGGCCTTAGCAAAGTCCTCAATCAGCGGTTGATGGATGTTTGCAGCCGTGGGGTGGGATTCAGTGCGCGGCCCTGATTCAGACATCACACGCAAAGTCCCTTCGTTTAGCACAGGACAATGAACTGAGCCTCGCGATCCAAAGATATCAAGCGTGTCCATTGGTTCAGAAGCAGAGTGAGCGACTGAAAGCGTCGCACACGTTCCCTGATCGAATCGAAACAGAGCAATCGCCACATCTTCAACTTCACGTCGGAAATAACTGTTTGAGCTGATGGATTTCACCTCACTGGCTTCTCCAAACAGATCGAGCAGCACCTCGATCCGGTGACAGCCAAAATCAAACATAGGCCCGCCGCCAGATTGTTCCTTGTTAAGCAACCATGCTCTGGGATGTGAAGCCGGCGGATCAAACCATTCGAACGCATTCACCCGTGCCACAACTGGCTTTCCGATTTCCCCTGACCGAAGGATTTCTTTGATGCGTTGTACCACTGGATAGAAATGACGATAGTAGGCAATCCCTAACTTCACGTCGTTGGCACGGCAAGCAGCAATCATCCGATCGCATTCCGCAACGTTGAGTCCCATCGGTTTTTCACACAACACATGCTTGCCGGACTCGGCGGCAGCAATCGTTTGTTCAGCGTGCAAGTTAACAGGAGTGGCGATGTAGACGCCTTTGACTTCATCGTCTCTCAGAAGTTCCTGCCAGTTTGCGTACCATCGTTTGGCGCCAAACTGTTTTGCAAACTCTTCGGCAAGATTCGCTCGAGCACGATTCACGGCGACGAGCTCACAATACTCCGAATCGCGCAACGCCGGCGCAACTCGTTTCTGTGCGATGTCGCCACAGCCAATGAGACCAAACGGAACCACATTCATGACTTCTTCTGTCTAGCGATTACAAAAACTTTTCCCACTCACTGAGTATTACACGCAACTCATCCAGTTCCGCTGGAGTAACGTCAACTAACGGCGGTCGCACTGGACCTCCATTCATGCCGACCATATCCATCATGGCCTTCATGGTGGACACTTCGTAACCTTTGCGACGTGCGCGAATTGAATAAAGCGGTATGACGCAACGATCAAGAAGTTCTGCGAGTGAATCGCCATCGCCCATTGAACCCAATTCGTGCAAGCGCAAAGAAAGCTTTGGCGCGACCGTGGCGATGCTCGATGTGAAGGTTCGAATACCGGTGCTGTAATACGCGGCAACCATGTCGTCACCCGCGCCGCCAATCCAATGCAACCGGTCACCAACACGGTTCATGATCGCTTGAAGACGCCGGATATCACCATGCCCATCTTTCCAGGCAATGAGCGACGGGATCTCCGCAGCGAGTCGTTGAACCATGGCTGGAGTGAATGTCACCCAATCACGACTGTAAATCAGTATGCCAAGATCGGTTGCAGCAGCGATGCCCCGGTAGTACTCAAACAGCCCCTCCTCGTCCGCTTGCGGATAGTACGGAGGGAATGCAAGCAGTCCATCAGCGCCGGCCTTTTCAGCAGCTTGTGCCATTTCAATGCCGAGACGCTGTCCAAAACCAACTCCAGCGATCACCGGCACACGTCCTTCGATCGCATGTTCCGTCAACTCAATCACACGCGCGTACTCCGCAGGTGTCAACGAATACATTTCGCCGGTGCCACCTGCAGCTACGACTGCGGAGATCGGGTGCTCGATCAGTTTTGTCAGATTCTCGTGAAGGCCGGGCAAATCAAGAGACAAGTCGTCCTTGAATGGTGTGATAGGGAAAGCAATGACACCTGACAGGCGGGTTCTTAGTTCAGATGGGTGCATGATCTTGATGCTCGATGGGCTTCAACTTGTCGGTGTTTCCCCGTGGTTGTTACCTGTATTCGTGGATAGATTATCAGGTTGGGAAGGGGACCCTGTCCCCGCAGGGCTCATTAATAATGTCCCTCAAGACTAGTGAAGCTGCGGGGACAGGGTCCCCTTCCTTACCTGATAATTTATTTCGCTCCAACTGAGAATTAGATTTCCCGCTCAGGATGAACGCTCCTCAACGACCGCACAACTGCTTCCAGTTCATTAACCAGTGGCAGACTTAGTTCTGATACATAAGGAGCGATCGGACCGGTCTTCGCAATGCCCGCAAGCTCTGTCGCATGGTGTAGAACTCTTGCTGGTCCCCACTCGTCGCGAAGATCCTCCAGCGGGATAAACTTCGTTCGAATTTGCGCGGCCGTTTCGAAATCCGCGACTGTCAATCTCTCAAACAACTGTTGGCTCAAGCTCGGCGCGATACACCCCGACCCTGTGGTAAACCCAGTCAATCGCCAATCGCGAAACAACGCGCTGCCTATAATAACGATGAAGGCAGCTACCCGGCCGGCTCCGCGTTGAGCTGGCCTTTTGCCGCAGGACGTGTGCATATCAATGATCTTCTGCCGTCTCCAGGCTTTCAAGGGTTGA
>Ga0157378_10002135_pt1 | contig 17562 bp, 12 predicted proteins | sample M65metaG_FD_115309 | JGI IMG/M metagenome (GOLD analysis project Ga0157378, IMG submission 115309) | Miscanthus rhizosphere microbial communities from Kellogg Biological Station, Michigan, USA - M6-5 metaG | ecosystem: Host-associated > Plants > Roots > Rhizosphere > Soil | place: USA: Michigan...
CGTGGCGCAGGCGCTCGGAAATTACCTTGGACAGCAACCCGAAGTGATCAATTACCAGATTTATTCGGGGACCTCCGGCCCGTACAACTTCAACGGGCTTGTGCGCCACTATTTTCTGCGGCGCCAGTCGAATCAAGCCGACATTCAGGTCAACCTGCTTTCGCGCAAGGATCGCAGCGCGCAAAGCCACGACATTGCGCGAAGGTTCCGTCCGGAACTCGACAAGATCGCTTCTCCCTTTGGCGCGCGCATCAAGGTTGCCGAAGTTCCGCCCGGCCCTCCCGTGCTGCAAACCCTGGTAGCCGAAGTCTATGGGCCGGACTACAAAGGCCAGACGGAACTCGCGGCGAAGATCAAAAAGATATTTCAGGAAACGCCGGGAGTGGTGGACGTCGACTGGTACGTGGAAGATCCGCAAATCAAGTATGACGTGAACGTCGATCTCGATAAGGCCGCCCTGCATGGCGTTTCGGCGGCGGATGTGAGCCATACGCTGCAAACAGGATTGAGCGGGACATCCGCGGGACTCCTGCACGATCCCACATCGAGGGAAGATATCCCCATCGAAGTGCGTCTCTCGCGCCCAAACCGTTCGAGCATCGCGGACCTTGGCGAATTGAAGTTGCCCGGGCCGTCAGGAGAGCAAATATCTCTGCGCGAGCTGACCAAGGTTCAGCAAACCACAATCGATGCGAGTGTCTACCGTAAAAACTTGCGGCCGGTGGTCTACGTCACGGGAGATGTGGCAGGTGTGGTGGAAAGTCCAGTCTATGCAATCCTCACGATGAGCGATGCCATCGACAAAATTAAATTGCCTGACGGCTATCAGGTGAAGCAATACAAAGGCACGGAACTTCCCGAAGACACCGGGCGTTATTCGATGAAGTGGGACGGCGAGTGGCATATCAGCGTTGAAGTGTTTCGCGACCTGGGCGTGGCATTCGCGGCGGTATTGGTGCTGATCTATGTGTTGGTGGTGGGATGGTTTCGATCGTTCCTCACGCCGCTCGTGATCATGGCTCCCATTCCGTTGACGCTGGTCGGCATTCTGCCCGCTCACGCGATGATGGGGGCTTTTTTCACGGCCACATCGATGATCGGTTTCATCGCCGGCGCGGGAATTATCGTCCGAAACTCAATCATTCTGGTTGATTTCATCGAACTGCGCCGCTCGCACGGAATGTCTCTGGAAGAAGCCGTGGTGGATGCCGGCGCTGTTCGATTTCGGCCGATGTTGCTGACCGCAGCGGCGGTGGTCGTCGGAGCCAGCGTGATCTTGTTCGATCCAATTTTCCAGGGGCTGGCGATTTCATTGATGGCGGGAGAGGTTGCGTCCACCGTGCTTTCACGCATGACCGTTCCGGTCCTCTATTACATGAGCCAGCGCGGGGCCAGTGAGCGCGTAAAGCAGATGGATGCCGATTTTACCCACGCACGTTAAACATTAAAAGGAGGCAGTGTCATGACAGTAGAACGCTCTCTTCGGATGATTGCAGGCGCTTTTGTCCTGCTTTCACTCGCGTTGGGATACTGGGTGAATTCGTATTGGTACTTGTTTACGGCATTCGTGGGCTTGAACCTGTTCCAGTCGGCGTTCACGAACTGGTGTCCGATGATGGCAATTCTTCGCAAAGCCGGAGTAAAGCCGTAAGGCGAACTAAGTCTAATCGGCTGGCTCAAAGACTCCCCCGGCATTGATAGATGCGGAGTTCTAAAGTCCCAAGCGATTGCCCGGCATTCGCTCAGTGAATATTCTTGTCGAGCCAGCTCATGAAAAATTTGGAGATGCCGGCGCTGTTTTTCTCGGCGGCATTCATGGCAGACCTGCCTGGGTCTCGCGCCTCTTGTCGGACAGCGCGAGAGAAGATTTTCGTAATATCCTGGAATCCAGAAATTAAGTTTGGCGTTACATTCAGCTATTTAGCAATCGGCACGAGTGCCGCGCCGGCGGGAACCCATTTACCGTTGTATTTCACAAACATCCGCAGAACATTCGCTTCGGCGCGGACGGAAATGTTCCCCTTTTCGTCGGCTGCTTTAAAGACGGTGTGATCGGTGGCCAGCGCAACGTCTCCATAGACGGCCATTAGCTTAAAGTCCTGGGGATTCGGTCCGGCGTCTCCCGGCGAAACGGGATGAGCGGTAGCCGTGGCGGTCTGCCGCTTGACCATCTCGTTCTTGTCTGTGACTTCGCCTTGCATGCTGATTTCAAAGAAGGAAGGGGGCCAGATGTGATTTTTGAAATCGACACAATCCTGGGCGTGGTTCTTGTGATATTTGTGCGCACAAACCCACTGGTCATTGATGTCGGCCAGCTGCTTTTCCAAGTCGGTCCAGGCCTTGTCGCCCTTCTTCATGCCTTCCTGTGCGTGCGCCATGCACGAGAAGCCCAGAGCAAAAATCAAAATCAGAACGCGAATCTTCGTCATCTCGGTTCTCCTCAATTCAGTGGATTCGTTCCGATCGCTTTCGATTATTACTTCATGCTCTTCGGCCACAGTACGCCCTGATCTTCCTTGGTGACTGGACCCAAACCTTTGTAAACGAACTTTTGGACGCGCTGTCCACGATAGGTTTCCGTGACATAAATGTTGCCCTTGGAATCCGTGGCGATGCTGTGCGGTCCGTAGAATTCGCCAGGCTGCCGTCCACCTTCTCCAAACGTGGTGAGAACCTCTAGCGTATCGCGCAGCAGGATGTGGACGCGGTCGTTCTCCCCATCGGTCAGGTAAATGTATTTTTGCTGCGGGTCTCTGGAGAACGCGATGTCCCAGGCCGAGCCGGAACCCAGCGTCCTCTTCGCGATGAAACCTTCCTTCACGAAAGTTCCGTCGGTCTTGAACACCTGGATGCGGTCGTTCACGCGGTCGCAGACGTAAACCAGGCGATCGACCGAGAGGTCGGAGCAATGCACCGGATTGCGGAATTGCTGGGCCGGGGGTGCGTCCGGATCATATTTTCCGAGGTCGGTGTCGTCGGGCTTGTGGCCGTAGGCGCCCCAATGGCGCTTGTACTTGCCGGTGTCCGCGTCAAACACGATCACGCGATGGTTGCCGTATCCGTCGGCCACGTAAACTTCGTTGGTCTCCTTGTCGATGAAGGTTTTGGCCGGAAGCCGCAAATTTTCAAGGTCGTTGCTGCCCTTGCTGTGACTGGGCTTGCCGATCTGCATCAGAAACTGGCCATCCTGCGTAAATTTCAAAACCTGGTTGTCCAGGTAAGAAGCGGTGGCCGATGCGGCCGATTCGTCCGGCGCGCCGCCCGCGGGCCGTGCCGCAGCCTTGCCGCGCCCGTTGCCGCCGATCCAGACGTTGCCCTTATAGTCGACCGTAATTCCATGGTTCGAATCCGGCCAGTCATAGCCGTTGCCCGGCCCACCCCAGTGATGCAGCAGGTTGCCGGCCTGATCGAATTCCAGGACGGGTGGGGCCGCTATGCAGCACATGGCCATCGGCGGGTTCGTCGCCGCATGGAGTTCGCCCGGCTCGAGTGAGCCCTGGCGATGGACGATCCAGATATTGTCCTGTGCATCGACGGACACGCCGATGGTCATTCCGATGAGCCAATGGTTGGGCATCGGCTTGGGCCACAGCGGGTCCACTTCAAACATCGGCGCCTGCACCGTGGCGGCTTCGACCGCGGACTTTTTCTCCAGTATTCGCAGGCTGATTCCGAGCGTGAGCAGAACCACGACAAATCCTAAGGCGATATAGTAATTGCGCTTCATGGGCTGATTCCTCCGTGAAAATCGCGTTGCAGTAGTTCTTCTTGTTCCGGATACCGGAATTACTCCTCTTGCCTTCCTCAATTTCTTACCTGATCGTCACCCTGGAAATTTCAGGACGACCCCGGCGGCGACATTCCGGGAATCTTTAAGCGGATGCGGTACAGGCCGGTTCTTGCCGTCAGGTAGAGAGTTTTGTAGTCCGCGTCTCCGAACGCCAGATTGGCCGGAAGCTCCGTAGTTAACACGGTGCCGAGGTGTCTGCCTTCCGGGGACATGATCCAGAATCCGCCGGGGCCGGTGCAGTAGATGTTTCCTTTTTGATCTACTTTCATGCCGTCCGGCGCGCCGGGCGCTTTATCCGCCGTCATGTCAATAAACAACTGGCCACTGCCGAGGGTGTCATCCGGCTTCACTTCATAGCGCATGATCGTTTTCTTGACAGAATCGTTGACGTACAAATATTTTTCGTCGGGAGAAAAAGCGATGCCGTTGGGAAGAGCCATATCCTTTACAAGAACCTGAAGTTTGCCGTCTTTGAGAAGATAAACTCCGTTGAAGGGCAGTTCCTTTTTTGCGTCCTTGTCTCCATCACGAAAACCGGCAGGAGGATCGGTGAAGTAAAGCGCACCGTCCGATTTGAAAACGAGATCGTTGGGACTGTTGAGGCGCTTGCCTTCGAATTCCTTGGCCAGAACCGTGCGCCGGCCGTCAGCCTCGATGCGTACGACCTGATGGTCTCCATGCGTGCAATAGACGACTCTGCCCTGCGGATCAATCGTTACACCGTTTGAACCGAGTAGCGTGACCATGGCCTGGCCGTTGTTCATCTGCATGCCGACGTTGGAGGGATCGGCCCCGGAAAAACCGCTGTACGGAATGGCGACGGACGCCTTTCCATCAGTGGGATTGAACTTGTAAATCACATTGGCGGGAATGTCGCTGAAGAGGAGGTAGCCACCCTTGCGCACCCAGACAGGGCCCTCGAGAAATCCGAAACTGCCGGAAACTTTTTCCACGCGCGCGTCGTCCGGAACAATTTCACTCAGCCCCTGATTGATTCGAGCGACAAAATTCCAGTCCTGCGCGCGGGCAATTGTAAAACTAAAAACTAAAAGGAGGAGAAGAATAGGTCGCCAGATCACAGTGTCTGCGCACCGATGAGTCCTGTTCCGCATCTTCTCCTCCGTTGCCTACCCAAAACCCACGAGAGTGATTCCGAGATTAAATCGCGCTGCCAGTGACCCGCCTACGATCGTCTACTTGGGTTTCTCGATGCCGACGAGCGCAGCGGCCGCGGGCCGCCACTTGCCGTTTTCCTTCACGAAAATTCGCAGCACTCGAGCCTCGCCAGTCACGGACAGCTGACCGTTGGCGTCGACTGCTTTGAAAATTGTGTGGTCCGTGGCCAACGCAACGTTGCCGTAGACCGCCCGCAACTGGAACTCCTGCGGATTGGGGCCCGTTCCCGGAGCTGCGTCCGGATGAGCGTCAGCGTTCTTGGATTGAGATTCAACCATCTGGGCTTTGGTCTGGATCAGGCCGTTGGGATAAATCTCAAAAAACTGGTCGACCCAATACTGCGCGCGAAAGGCCACGCAGTCCTTGGATTTGGGTTTCTGATATGGCCCAGCGCACAGCCATTGTTGATTTACGTCCGAAAGAGTCTTTTCCAGCTCCGGCGTTACTCCTTTGCCTTTGGACTCCTGTGCGGCAGCCGGCCAAAGAAAGACAGTGAACAGAGCCAATGCCAACGCCCATGCGCTTCGCATCGGAAACCCTCCTGGTTGAAATATCAAAAAAAACTATTTACCTTTCGGCCAGAGGACACCTTCATCTACTTTGGTTACCGGGCCCAGGCCTTTGTAGATAAATTTCTGCAGGCGCTGGCCGCGATAGGTCTCCGTCGTATAAATATTTCCCTTGGAGTCCGTGGCGATGCTGTGAACGGCGTAGAACTGCCCGGGTTGACGTCCGCCATCGCCGAAATTGGCAACTTCCTGAAGCGTGTCGCGCAGCAGGATGTGGATCTTTTCGTTGGCGCCGTCTGACAGATAAATGTAGGTCTGCTTGGGATCCTTGGAGAACGCGATGTCCCAAACTGATCCGTCACCCAGCGTTCTTTTCTCGATGATCTGTTCTTTGACGAACGTGCCATCCGCTTTGAAGACCTGGATACGGTCGTTCACGCGATCGCACACGTAGAGCAGGCCATCGTCCGCAAGTTGCGCGCAGTGCACCGGGCTGCGGAACTGCTGGTCGATTGGAGCGTCCGGATTGTAATTTCCCATGTCCGTGTCGTCCGGCTTGTGGCCGTATGCACCCCAATGCCGCTTGTATTGGCCCGTATCGGCGTCGAATACGATGACGCGTTTGTTGCCGTAGCCATCGGCGACGTAGAGTTCATTGGTCTTGGGATCGATGAATAGTTTCGCCGGCCCCTTCAGGTTTTCCACGTCGTTGCTGCCCTTGCTCTTGAAGGGATGGCCGATCTGCATCAGGAATTTTCCGTCCTGCGTGAATTTCAGGACTTGGTTGTCGGCATACGCGCCGGGCTGGCTTGCTTCAGGAGCCGTGCTGGCGCCGGTGTCCTGCAGTTTGGGATCGATCTTTGAGCCGTTCCCGCCGATCCACACATTGCCCTTGTAGTCCACCGTGATTCCGTGATTGGAATTCGGCCAGTTATACCCCTTCCCCGGTCCGCCCCAGTGATTGATGAGGTTGCCGGCCTTATCGAATTCGAGGACGGGCGGCGCCGTCACGCAGCAATCCGCTCCAGGGGGATTCGTGTCGGCATATTTTTCCTTGAATTCCAGCGAGCCGCCGCGGTGGATAATCCACACGTTATCCTGCGCGTCAACCGACACACCGATGGTCATTCCGATTACCCAGTGGTTCGGCATGGGCTTCGGCCACATGGGATCGACCTCAAACATCGGAGCCTGCATTCCCGCTGCTTGCACCGCGGCTTTCTTTTCCAAAATGTACGATCCCATTCCGAGTGCGATGACCAGCGAGACGATTACGATGACAAGAAAACTTTTCCGCTTCATGCGTTTCTCCTCATTGAGCGAGTCGGTCGCGTTTCGCTTGCGCCGTGAGACACATTATTTCTATTCACACTGACCAGCGAATTCCTGTTTTGTTGCTGACTTCCTGCTTTGACCAAGCCATCCCCGAAAATCAGTTCGATCCGGGAGTCGCAATTCCCGGAATCTTCAAATGAATCCGATAAAGGCCGGTGCGGGCCGTCAAAAACAGGGTCTTGTAGTCCGCATCGCCGAATGCCAGATTGGCCGGAAGCTCCGCAGTCAAAATAGTTCCTAAATGTTTACCGTCCGGCGACATGATCCACACCCCGCCGGGTCCGGTGCTGTAAAGATTGCCCTTCTGGTCCACTTTCATTCCGTCCGGGCCACCCGGGGCCTTGTCCGAAGTCATGTCAATGAACAATTGCCCGGCACCGAAAGTGTCGTCCGGATTAACCGCGTAACGCACTATAGTCTTTTTCCCACCCGTTCCGTCCACAAGATAAATAAATTTTTCGTCGGGCGTGAATGCCAGGCCGTTGGGGCGCAAGTCTTTTGCAACCAGTTGAAGTTTGTCGTTTTTCAGAAGATAGATTCCGGTAAAGGGGAGCTCTCTCTTGGGATCGTCCGCCGCGTTGCGCATCCCCGCCGGAGGATCGGTGAAATAGAGCGCGCCGTCGGATTTGTAGACCAGGTCGTTCGGACTGTTGAGGCGCTTGCCTTCGAACTCCTTTGCCAGAACCGTGCGACGGCCGTCCGCTTCGAGCCGCACGATCTGCCGATCACCATGCGCGCAGTACACGATTCTCCCCTGAGGGTCCACGGTGACTGCGTTTGACCCGAGAAGAGTGACCAGACCCTGCCCGTTGTTCAGTTGCATGCCCGCTGTTGAATCATCCGTCCCGGTGAACCCGCTGTACGCCAGGAAAATGGAAGCTTTCTTTGTGTCCGGACTCCACTTGTAAATGACGTTCGCGGGAATGTCGCTGAACAGGAGATAGCCGCCCTTTTTCACCCACACCGGACCTTCCAGAAATCCGAAATGGTCAGCCAATTTTTCAACTTTCGCATCGATCGGAACGATTTCGTCGAGCGCAGGATTCAGCCGCGCGATGAAACTGTAGTCCTGCCCCGCGACGGAAATTCCGGCGAGCACGATCAGCGCGAAAGCGGGCAGAAAAATAAAATGTCGCATCTGCACAATAAATATTCTCCTCATATGACGACGCCTCTATGGCAACTTTACTTCCCCGGCGGGGGAATCGGAACGAGGCCGGCGCCCGCAACTCTCCACTTGCCGTTTTCCCTCACAAACATGCGCAGCACTCCCATTTCGCGCACCGGGACGATGTTGCCGCTGCCATCGACACCTTTAATCGTGGTGTGATCGGTGGCCAATACAACGTTTCCGTATACCGCGCGAATCTTGAAATCGACGGGGAATGCGCCGGTTCCCGGCTTGGGATCGGCCTTCATCATCATGTCCATCATTTCCTGTTTATTGACGACTTTTCCGCCGGGAAGAACGTCAAAGAAGTCGTCGGTCCACATCTCGCCCATGCTCTCCGGCCCGGAGGACTTTTTGTCATGCTCGGCCTTCATCCATTTCAGCTCCACCGCGTACAGTTCTTTTTCAAGCGCGGGGGTAATGGTGATTTTTTCGTTCTTCTGCTGTGCACGAACGGGAAGCGAAATTCCTATCGCGCTGCATACGATCAATACCCATAGCGGCTTCATGTATCGTTCTCCTCGCCGCAATCAACCGCGGCTAATATTCCAGTGTTTTCTATGCGTTCCTCTTACCTTTCTTATCATTGCGGAGTCCGCACGAGCGCAGCGCCCGCCAGACCTACACTTGCCATTCTCATTACGAACGGCGCAACACCCGCGCTTCGGACGTGACCGAGAGATTACCACTGGCGCCGATTATTTTGAACACTTCCAATACCCAGAAATTATTTTTCTGGCGTCAGGATGGGAGTCAGCGACGCCCCTGCGGATTTCCACTCGCCGTTCTGCTTCACGAAAACCAGCAGTGTGCGGTGCGGAGTCTTCGCCACATGGCCTTTGTCGTCGGTCCAGGTGCGAGTCCTGCGGTCACTGGCAAGTGCCACATCTCCGAAAATCGCCTGCAGCTGAAATTGATCCTGTACAACACCCTCGCCGGGTTTGTTGCTGAGGGCCAATTTTGGAAGGACTTCCATGACCAGGGACTTGGTTGTGTCCCCGGTGGGATCCCAGCCCAGAATCTCAAACCACTGATCCGTGAACAATTTGCTGATATAGGTGACCCTCTTGTTCACGTCCGAGGAATCCATCCAAGCGCGATCCATTTCTGCGAGCTGTTTTTCGAGCGCCGGATCCGGACTTGGTTTCGCCTTCAAATGTTTAGAGGGAGTTACCGGGCCGTCCGGCTGAATGAGCGGCACGAGACCCGCGGCGGCGGGCCTCCAGGAACCGTTGTCTTTCACAAACAGCCGCAACACTTTGGAAGCGCGGTTAAAAACAAAATTTCCATTCTTGTCTTTAACCTTGAAATAAGTATGGTCCGTAGCCATCGCGAAATTCCCATACACCGCGCGCAATTTGAACGCATCGGGATAGGGCGAGAGGCGTGGATCGGGGTTGGACGGAATGCCGGCGGATTGCGTAGCTACCATTTCTTCTTTGTTCAGAAGCTCACCCGTGGTAACGACTTCAAAAAATTGATCTGTCCAGAACTGACTGCGGGATTCCACGCAGTCTTTATAGGATTTCATATAAGGACCGCTGCAGAGCCACTTCTGGTTGGCGTCCCAAAGTGTTTTTTCCAATTCCGCGTTATCACTGGACGGTGAAGCCACGACTGGCGCCGTGCTTGTGGCCGGTCCACAACCCGCAAGCAAAAACAAGCCCAGAACCCATGCGTACTTCATGCAGACGCCCCCGTCGATTCGAAAACGATCCGCCGCGTAGGAACCAGGAAGGACGTAACGTCGTTCCTGGTTCCGGCGACAGGAAAAGCATCACCAAATGATCTTGAGAGCGACTTGCAATTGCCTTGACGTCGTGGTCGTCAAGTTAATCGCACCCGCATCGGGAATCGCCGCACCGGATTGATCGAACAAAAATTCGTTATCGGTCGGCGGCGCAAAATTGGGCCGATTCAGGACGTTAAACGCCTCAAATCGGAATTGGGCGTTGAAACTTTCCGAAATCCTCTTGATGTAGTTATTTTTGAACAGGGAAACGTCGACGGTGCCCAACCCAGGGCCAGGAATGCTATTGCGACCCAGGTTCCCTCCCGTTAACCAATTGGTGCCATTAAAGAGAACGGGTTTCGTCGGGGCAAAGCACTGGAGCTTGATGTAATTATCAACATTCCCAGGGTTGACGAGAGACGCGCAGCCCGGTCCTCCCAAACGATCCGGATAGCTGATCGGGTCGGTGTTGTTCTCTCCGATAGCGTCGCCCGAGATGAGAGCCGTCATCGGTTGTCCAGTCTGTATCGTGACAATACCGCCCGTCTGCCAGCCTCCCGCAATCGCCCTCACAAGAAACGGAGTCGAATTCAGCGTAGGGAAGATGTACGTGTAGCTCAAAACGAGGTTGTGACGGATGTCGGTGTCAGACAGACCGTATCGCAATTTTGGGTCCCAGTAGTACAAACTGGACGAGATGGAGTTCACGTATGGGTCGCCAATGGTTGTTCCCGAACTGGCGTCCAGGTTCTTGGAGAAGGTATATGAACCCTGGACACTCAACCCGTGCGACAACTGTTTCATTACGCCCACTTGGAGACCATGATAAACCCCACCCGAATTCCAGATTCTGCCAGGCTCTCTACCGATGAACTTATTGAGTCTGTGTCCCGCCACGGGGGCTGAATCAAAGAAATTCTGGAAGAAGCCGAATTGCGAGCAGTCTCTGGTGGGGTCGAAAGTCTGACCAGCGGGAGTAGTGATCGTCCCGCAAGGCCACAGAGGGGTGCCCGAGGCCAGATTCGGGAATGCGATATTGAAGTCGTCATGGTGGAACGCGTTGTGGACACTCCGGTCACCCACGTAGCCAACCAGGACGGACAGAGTATTCGTAAACTGATGCTGAATACTTAAGTTCCACTGCATTACGTAATTTAGTTTCGGATTATGTTCCTGCCAGAAAGCGCGCTTTGTATTGATGTCGGAGACGCCTGCCGAGAAGGTTCCCTTCGGCCAAGTCTCCGGTGGTATGACGCCTGTGTTGGACGATTGCAACCCCGGCCAGTCGGTGGCATTTTGGGCGTAGAACAGAAGTAGAATGTCGTACACGCCGAAAGCCCCGCGGACAGCCGTCTTCCCATCACGGAACGGATCCCATGCAAAACCGACACGAGGCTCGAAATTCAGCCTCGGAACATTGATGATCGGTCCGTAGGTGGGATGAGGATCGACGGCGTTCACGATGGCCTGCAGTGGGGGGTTAAAGTCCAAAGGCGCATTCATGATCGGAAAATCGCAGACTTGACACTCCAGATTCGCGAGCGTGCCGGAATGGTGGGTGGTCATATTCGCCGCGTACTCGTAGCGAAGACCCGCGTTTACCGTAAGGTGAGGGGTTATCCGCATATCGTCCTGCACATAAGCACCCCAGACCCACTGGCGCGGGTGGGTTGACAGGTCGCCCACTCCGGAATTCGCGATCAGAGAAACTGGGCTGCCATCAAGGAATTTGGCGATGTTGCTGAACGTGGACCAACCACCCGCAAATCCGCCGGGACCCGCGGTGTTCAACTGGTCCCGTTCGAGGGCGAATCCGAATCTCAGGGCATGTCTGCCCCTAGTCAGAAAGAGGTCATCAGACTCCTGGAACGCGTTCCAGGTGCTATGCGCACTCTGCCATAACGTCAGTCCACCCTGGAAAGCGGTCAATCCACCGACCACAATTCGTCCAATGGTCTGACCGGCCGCGATGCCCAACGTTGTGTCGGCCGCAATCGGGTTCAATGCCTTCGCTCCGCTCGGCGAGCTGATGTTCTGCCGGTTGTAACCTACTCGAAACACGTTAATCAGAGTCGGAGAGAAAGCGTAAGTGTCCTCAATCGTATAGGTTTGCCTGTTGATGAATCTCGAAGTCGCCAAATCGCCAAGAGAATCGTTTTGCGTTTGCGACTGGCGATCAATCAGGAAGGTGCCCCAGAGGCTGTGCTTGTCCGTCAGCTTTCGATCCAGCCGAAACGTGAAGAAATTCTCGGGCGTAATCTGGTACCCAGCAAAGTTGTACTTGCCTGTATCACCCACCTGGTTCGAGACGCATCCGGTTTTGAAAGGACAAATAATTCGCCCATTCGGTAGCGGCCACAAAGGCAGGAAAGGCAGGACGTTGGGGTTTATGACGAAAGGAGGCACCGGGTTCTTAAGACCAAGGACAGGGTCTTGTATGGTATGAAACGTTGCGCAGCCATTTGAACCGCCCGTCGGATCTGGAGAACACAGGTTGCCGGCGCGCGCCGACGCCGTGGGGACGTTAGTCGACTGAGTGGTACCCAGATACTGACGCAAACCTTCGTAGTCGCCAAACAGGAACATCTTGTCCTTTTGGATGGGTCCCCCTGCCGATGCGCCAAACTGATTTCGCCGGAAGGGCGCGATTTTTCCAGGGGCATCAAAAAAGTTCTTGGCATCCATAGCGCTGTTGCGGAGGAACTCATAAGCGGTTCCATGGAACTGGTTGGTCCCTGACTTGGTGATGGCGTTAATCACGCCACCCGAAGATTTCCCGTACTCAGCCGAAAAATTGCCCGTCAATACCGAAAATTCGCCTATCGAATCCACTCCCAAATTACCGGCCAGAAAGCTGCCCGGCGCAGTATTCATGTTGTCATTGAGGCTTATTCCGTTCAGGCGATAATTGTTGGAGGTAGGACGCGCTCCGGAAATCGTCAACGCCGTGCCCCAGCCGCGGGATGCTCGGTCGCTCGTGTTAGTAGCCGCCTGCGTGTGGATGGCGTTAACACCCGGCTGAAGCTGCGCCAGGTCTGTCCAGGAACGGCCGTTTAAAGGCATATCCCGAACTTCCGTTCCGGACACCACATCGCTAATAGTTGACGACGCCAGTTCGACTTGAACCGCAGTGGTGGTGACCTCTACCTGCTGCGAAGTTTCTCCGACTTTCAGCCCAATATTCACCGACTGTTGGGCGCCAACGGTCAACGTGATGCCATTCACAACCGATGTGGAGAAACCAGGGGCCTTGGCGGTAACCTGATACGAACCTGGCAGGAGGTTGGGCACCGAGTAGAAACCTTCGGGGCTTGTGATAGCCGCCGTTGCCAACCCCGTCGCCGTATTCGCGATCGTGATTTCAGCTTTAGGAACAGCTGCTCCAGTTGCGTCGGTGACAGTCCCCAGGATCGTTCCCCCTGTCACTTGCGCAAACACGCGCGGAGCAATGCAAAATGCGAAAAACGCCACTACCATCCAAACAGAGACCGCGCACGCTCGTTTTTTCATAAGGTCGCCTCCGTCTTTCTCGACTTATGCCACTCCATCCCAAATCCCCATGGCCGCTTGAAAAATCACTACGTGCAGTGGCGTTGTGCTTCGCGTCACGCGTCAATTGAACTCAACCGTGCCTGGATCGCCTTCGTGCAGAAATTGGCCGCGACAGCCCCTGCGCGGCACAACGCTTGTTCTGATGGCGGCGACTCTGTCTTGGCGCGGACGCTAAGTCAAATGAAAGCGCCTGATTTGAAGATGACAAAAATCTGACCGAGGTTCCTGGCGGGTGCGGGGAGCAATTACGGAAGGAATGTACGAAATGAGACAGCGGTACATGCCGGGCCGACCGAGCCTGAAAATTTACCTGATTTAGATTTAAAGATTGGCTTCGGGACGCCGAGAAGGCTTGGAAACCTGCTGTCCGGTGCGGCTCAACAGGCCCTGGAACCGCGGGTCGGACCGGATATTGTCCAGTTGCGGATCCCATCTCAGCCAGAGCAATTCGGGATCATGGACTTCACAGGCGCGATTGAGGAAATCAAACGCGGCATTTGTCTCTCCCATTCCGGCGTGGATGGCCGCGGAAGCGTAAGGAGAAGCATAACCGGTTCGGAGCAGCCGCTTTAGCTCACCCAGAATTTCCTTGGCGCCGTGCTTCTCGCCCGCTGTCGCATATATGTATCCCAAAGCGTTGAGCGCAATTCGCGTTCCGCCGTGGGATGTGGTGACCTTTGCGCAATGGTCGATCGCAGTTCGGTAACGTCGCTTCTGAGAGTAGTCCAAGCCGAGCATTACGTGCGTCAGGCCAAATTTCGGGTCGTCCTTTAATATTTCCCGATGCTGTCGAAGCGCCTGGTCGTAGCTGCGGCTGCCATAATAGGCCCATCCCATGATCACACCGAGGAACGTCGCCAGAGGCTGAGCCATACGAATGCGCTCGATCTCTTTAATGGCTTCGTCGCCGGTCGCGGTCGCAAGAAGATATTCGACGTAGTGGCACGGATTCCCGGTCGTAAAATTGGGGTCCAGATCAAGGGCTCGCCTGAACTCCCGGGCCGCCGCTTCCCAGTTCCATTCCACAGTGTAAGTGTGGGCCAAAGCGGAGTGTGCTTCGGCCAGTGATTCATCAATCTCTATCGCCCTTTTTGCCGCTTCCTGCGCTTCGCCCAGCGCATCGGTCGCGTTCAGGAGACCGGTCATGCCGAGCATGTTGTAGGATTCAGCCAGGCCAGCCAGCGCCTTTCCATACGAAGGATCCTGGCGGATCGCCTCCTTCCAATAACGCCGAGCTTTCCAGAATCCGTCATTGGTAAACGTTCGGAAAGTGTGGTGCGCCTTGAGGTGGGCATTTTGAGCAAAAGGGATCGGCGGCACGTACGCTGGACGGCGCTTCCATGCCGGAGCGAGTTTGGAAACCACTTGCGCCGCGATCCTGTCAGCAATCTCAGTCTGGAAATCAAGAATGTCACCAGAGTCGCAAATATAACTGTCCGCCCAGAGGTGTTCCTCTGTTGAGACGCTCAGAAGTTGCGCGGTTACTCGCAGGCGACCTTCAAAATGCACGACGGATCCGTGCAGCACGGCGTCCACTTTCAGTTTTTTCCCGGTCACTGCGAGCCCTGCAGACAGCTGTTTGTAGCTGATGACGACACATCGAGGCTTGACATAGAGAGCCGGAATTTTGGCGAGCGCGGTGATTACCGCATCCGTCAAACTGCTGGCCAAATATTCCTCGCGAGCATCTCCTGATAAATTGTCGAACGGTAAAACGGCCAGGCGCGGCTTATCGATCTCCTGTGCGTGGTCGCGTGAAGCCGGAACCGCCGCGGGTTCTTCATTTGACGCAGAGAAGCGATATCCGCGGCCGGGGATTGTCTCGATCGTTGGAGCGGAGCCCGCGAGATCGAACAGGTATCGGCGGAGTCTGCGGACCGCTGTATTTATGCTGTCATCAAAATTAACGAAACTGTCCGACCACAGGCTCTGTCGAATCTCCTCGCGGGTCACAATTTCATTGGCACGAGCACCCACAAGAGCCAGCAGGCGAAACAACTGGTCCGGGAGATTGATTTTTGTGTTGTCCTTACAAACCTCTCCCGTACGGCAGTCGAGCGTGATTCCTCCGGGCAGAATCTGCAACGAAAGCTCAGAAATGGACATTTCAGGACTCCAGTTTGGTGCGACGGTAGCATTGCAACCTACAAGTGTCAACCATTTCAGGCTTGCGCTTGGCACGAAGCGTGTTTGGGCAACGAGGGCGACAGTTTCGAAGTCTTCGCAGTTAGAGAGACCTTCGAATATTAGAGTCATTTCATCCGGCGACCAAAACCGGCCTTCAGCATGTTTGCTGGAAATATGGCTGATCAAGCCCTGCCCATTAGGTCAGGTGAACAATGCGGTGTGTGCCGCTCAACCGTACTATTTACCCCAGCATCCCCAGGTTGCATAACAAGTACAAGGATCCATTGGAGCAACTAAATATGCGTAAAAAAACCAGCCTGGCAGTGATCTGTCTGCTTTTAGCAATCTCAACCATGGCTCAGACATCGAAGCAGCATTTCAATCTGGGCATGACGATCGATGACTTCGCGACCAAGTTCGAACTGGCGCGCATGGACACCCGTGAGGCGGATTTCGCTGATGCGGCCGCACGTTCCGCGATGAGAGGCGAACGTTCGATTATCCAGACCACAATTGGCGGAAAGAAGATGGCGTTTCTTTTCGACAACTTCACGCTGCGTGAGGTTGAAATCACCGCGGGCAACTCATTTGAGCATGAACTTCAGGCGCTAACCGAGCCCCTTGGCGAGCCTAGCGTATCGAAGACCAATTTAGCGGTTTGGGATCGCAGCGATGGCACGCGGTTCACGCTCACTTCCCGCCAGGGAACCGGAGTGCTGCGCGTGGCGCCCACGCCGCAACTAAGCAAGTAGGGCGGATTCCAAGCTGAGTGTGCTGCGGTTACAACGCAGACGCTGGTACAGTCTGTTCCGGACCGGTTTGCAATTCTGATTGCAGGGTTTGCAAATCGACCGCGCGTTCCATGCGACCGATCACGATGGTAGCGAGCGAATTGCCCAATACGTTCACCGGCACAAAGACAGACGACAAAAGACTGTGAACTCCTAGAATGAGCCCCACACTGGCGGCGGGAATCGCGCCTGTGGCCGAAAGCGTGGTCGTTAAAATGACGATCGCCGAACCGGCGACGCCCGCACCTCCTTTCGACGTAAACAACATGGTCGCGAGGAGCGCCAACTGCTGTGCAATCGATAAGTGAATGCCAAGCGCCTGGGCGAGAAACACCGATGCCGTGGCCCAATACAGGCACGTCCCATCGTGGTTGAATGAGTAGCCAGCAGGCAACACCAGGGCGACAATGGATTCCTCCACGCCAAGCCGACGCAGTTTGGCGTACACATTCGGAAAAACGGATTCACCGGAACTCGTGCCGACGACGATCATCAGCTCAGCCGCGAAATAGCGAATCAATCGCAGAATATTTATTCCGGCGGCGTAAGCGATCGGTGTCAGAACAATTGCGACAAAAAGCAGGCAGCACGCATAAAACTCCGAAACGAGTTTTCCCAGGGACAGCAGCGAGGACAGGCCGAATTTGCCGACTGTAAATGCGATCGCTCCAAACGCGCCGATTGGAGCCACATACATTATAAAACCGATCATCTTGAACAATACCTGCGTGATCGAATGAATTCCGTCGATGAGAGGCTTGCCTTTCGATCCCAGCGCCAGCAGACCGAAGGCGAATAGCAGTGAGAAGAACAATACGGGAATAACTTCGCCCTCCGCGAAGGCTCCGACGGCGCTCGCAGGCACCAGGTTAAGTAAAAACTGGCCGAAGCTGACCGGTTTTGCCGGCGCCTTCACGGTGAGATCGGCAAGAGACTTCAAATCCACGTGCATGCCCGCGCCGGGCTCCCAAAGGTTGACGAGAAGCAAGGCAAGAACAAGGGCGATCGTAGTCACCACTTCAAAGTAAATCAGCGACTTAATCGCAACGCGGCCAACCTTCTTCGCTTCGCCGACACTTGCTATGCCGTGCACCACTGTACAGAAAATGATCGGCGCGACGAGCATTCGAATGAGCTTGATGAAGAGGTCGCCGAGAGGTTTCCAGGAATCGGCGCGTTCCGGCCATAGATGGCCAACCAGTATGCCCAACACCATCCCAAGCAAAATCTGGACGGATAGATGTTTGTACCAGGGCCTCGCCTGGCGAATCGTGGAGGCTCTGCTAGCCTGGGCACTATCTAACTTGGTGTCTGGCGTTTGCACGGTTGCGATCTGGTCGAGCGAGCGCGTGGCATCGTTAAACCGTTCCACAACTGAG
>Ga0157378_10002138_pt1 | contig 17552 bp, 19 predicted proteins | sample M65metaG_FD_115309 | JGI IMG/M metagenome (GOLD analysis project Ga0157378, IMG submission 115309) | Miscanthus rhizosphere microbial communities from Kellogg Biological Station, Michigan, USA - M6-5 metaG | ecosystem: Host-associated > Plants > Roots > Rhizosphere > Soil | place: USA: Michigan...
GTGATCGGCGGCAGCCTCGACCGGGTGCGTCCGGCGGCGATGGCGGAGACCGTGGCCGATGCGATCCCCGGCGCGCGCTACGTCGAACTCCCGACCGGGCATTACATGTCAGTGCAGACCCCGGACCTGATCTCCGACGCCATCGACGACTTTCTGAAGTCGGTCGCCGCCTGAGCCCCAAACCAAAATATCGAAAACAACCCCATGCACAGTAGCCGGCGGCAGCCGTAACGGTATCAAATTACCGTAACGCCAGCGCGTCGACGAAGGTCGCAGCCTGCTCCTTGAGCTGCTTGCGGCTGTAGCCGGCGCGTTCCATCACCGCCAACCCACGCGTGAAGGTGACGACGACGCGGGCCAGGCGATCGGCATCGATCGCCCCCGGTTTTTTGCCCTGAGCCGAACCGATGGCCTGGCTGACAACCTGCATCAGCCGGTCGAGCACTCCCTGCACCCGCTTGCGCACGTCTTCGCTCGAAATGCCGGCATCGAGCGCGGTGCGGGTCGTGAGGCATCCCCGCGACGGCGAGCCGGCGGTCATGTTCGCAACGATGACGTCGAAGAAGCTGCGAAGCCGCTCCGCGGCCGAGCCCTTGGCGAGTGCGGCCGCGGCGGTCTCGAGGAACTCGCCGGCATAACAGTCGAACGCGCGCAGGAAGATCGCTTCCTTGTCGCCATAGGCATTGTAGAGGCTGCCACGCTGGACTCCGGTCGCCGCCGCCAGATCCTGCATGGTCGCCTCGCTCAGGCCCTTGCGCCAGAACACGTCCAGCGCTTGCGCGATCACTTCCCGCTCGTCGAACTGCCGCACGCCCACCATTCGCTCACCTCGAAAGTTATTCTTGACATTCATGTCAAGATTGACACTAATGTCAAACATAGCGCAACGGAGTGAAAATTCCAATGATCATCACCATCACCGATTTCAAGATGTCCAAGCCGGTCACATCGGACGAGGCGAAAGCTATCTTCCTCACGACGGCGCCGAACTACCGGGGCGTCGCCGGCCTCTACCGCAAGTCCTACGTCGTGGCGGAAGACGGCCTCAGCGTCGGCGGCATCTACCTCTGGAACTCGCGCGCCGAGGCCGAGGCTGTCTTCACCGAGAGCTGGCGGACTTTTGTCCGCGGCAAATACAATTCGGAGCCGACGGTGACCTATTTCGACAGCCCGGTCACGGTCGACAACGTCACCCACGAGATCGTCAGCGATGCCTGACCCGGAGCGAAAAGGCGGCTGCCTGTGCGGCTCGGTGCGCTACACACTGACAGGCGAACCGCGGGCGATTGCCGTCTGCCACTGCACGCATTGCCAGAAGCAGAGCGGCAGCCTGTTCTCTTTCAACCTCGTGATGCGCGAGAGCGATTATGTGCAGTCGGGCGAAACCGCCGTCTACCAGGACAGCGGCGACAGCGGACAGCCGGTCTTTCGGCACTTCTGCCGGAATTGCGGCTCGCCGCTGTTTGCGACCACGGCTTTGGCGCCCGGCAAGGTCGTGGTGAAGGCCGGCACCCTCGACAGTATCGAGGGATTGCAGCCCAAAGCCGAGATCTACACCGATCATGCGGCGGCATGGCTGCCGCCGATCGCGGGTGCTGCGCGTTTTCCGCAGAACCAGTGATCGCGGGACGCGGGTGGCGGAGGACGGGGACGGCGGCTATCGTCCCCTCCCCGCCAACCGAGGTCCCTCGAATGAACGCGCAACCGGCCCAGCAAATCCCCGGCGTCTATCATCGCAAGATCGGCGATATCCTCGTCACCGCGATCAGCGACGGCTATCTCGACTCGACGCTCGACGTGATGCGCAACGTCGACGTCGACAAGGCGCGGCAGATCCTGACCGATGCGTTCCGCCCGGCGCGCCGCACCAGCGTCAACACTTTCCTGATCCATTCCAAGGGCCGCACTGCGATCGTCGATACCGGCTCGGGCAATTATATGCAGCCCAGCGCCGGCAAGGTGCAGCAAAATCTCGGCGGCGCCGGCATCGATCCGAAATCGATCGACACCGTGCTGCTGACGCACATGCATCCGGATCATTCCGCGGGGCTGACCGACATGACGAACGGCAGCCTCCTGTTTCCGAACGCCGAACTTGTCATGCACGAGAAGGAACTGCCGCACTGGTTCGACGACGCCGCGATGTCGAAAGCAGAGGAGCGCGACAAGAAATTGTTCTTCCAGGCCGGCCGCGAACAGGTCGCGCCCTACCAGAAGCAGACGCGGCTGTTCCAGCAAGGCGAAGTGTTCCCCGGCGTCACGGCAATTCCGAGCCACGGCCACACGCCCGGCCACACCGCCTATCTGATCGCCTCAGGCAACGACCAGTTGATGATCTGGGGCGACACCGTGCATGTGCCTGAGGTGCAGACCGCCTACCCCGAGGCCGGCATGGCCTTCGACACCGACCTCGCGGCGGCCGCGGCCTCGCGCAAGCGGATGTTCGACCGCGTCTCCGCCGACGGCGTTCTCATTGCCGGCATGCATCTGCACTTCCCGGCGTTCTCGCGCCTCGCCCGCCGCGGCGACGCCTACGTGCTGTATCCGGAGCAGTGGATCCACGACATCGATGCGGTGCCGAAGGTGAAGTGAGCGGGCCTGCTATTTGGGCTCGAAGCGGACGTTGACGCTGGGCCCGACAATGTCCGCTACGGGAGGAGCCGGCGTTAGTGCTTTTTCCGATGTCTCACAGCATCGACAATCTCCGCCGCCGTCTCCTGCAACTGGTTTAAATGGCGGGCTGCGAATACTTCAACTGAAAAGGCCGTTTTGAGCCACACGATATTGATCGAACCGAGGACGCGCGAGCCGTCGCGGAGTGGAACGGCAATTGAGAGCAGACCGTCCGCGTGCGGAAGCTTCCCATACCAACCACCGACGTGAGTGGGATCGCGCGTGGCGTACCCCCGGGCACGAACTTCTGCAAGAATGGCGTTCAGCCGAGCCGGCTCTCGCGCCAGACGGTCTTCCGCCTTGCTGGACGGACGCAACATCTCGATTATCCGTTGCCGCTCCCTGGCAGGACAATACGCCAGGTAAGCCCGTCCAACCCCTGTCAGCAGCCAGTTCACCTGCAATCCAACGCGTTCCTCCTGCAGCAGGATCGGACTGCGCGCACGGCTGGTCTCGCGGATTTCCATGTGGTCGCCCGCCGGCACCATCAAATCGGACGGCCAAGACACCCGCTGACACAGCCGCTCAAGAATCGGCGCGGCTGCTTCCGCGATCCGATCGCGATGTTCGCGGCGCGACGGCGCGCGCGCAAGCGTCGCGCCGATCCGATAGCGACCGTCGGCGAGGCGCCGGGTAACGACGCCGGACCGCGCAAGCGTGTGCAGAATTCGGAGCAAGCTCGGTTTTGAAATGCCGGTGAAGACATAGAGCTCCTGCAACGAGGAATCCGGCTGCATCTGCAAGGCTTGCAGCACCAGCAGGCCGCGCTCCAGGCTTTTGATCAGTTTGGGACCGGCCAATTCGCTCGCTCCGCATTCCACTCCGTGGAACATAGCGTTCCACAGAGTGGAATGCACGTCGATTTTGCTCGTACGGCCGCACGCTTTGTTCGATGGTGGCGCGCCTGCAGGTAGAGATTTGGAATTAGACCCATACCCATATGGAGACTTCCATGCGATCACACCTGTTCGTTCGAACGGCCTCGCTGCTTGTTTTGACGCCGGTCCTGATTTGGACTTCCTGCCGTGAGGCCGCGGCTCAGACCTCATTTCCGGCGGGGACCATTCGTTTCGTGGCGCCGTTCTCGCCCAGTACTCCGCCCGACATCATCAGCCGCATCGTCTCCAAGGAATTAACGGAAGCGGAAGGCTGGCGACTGATCGTCGAGAACCGGCCCGGTGGCGTCACCACCATTGCGGCCAACGACGTGCTGACGCAGCCAGCGGACGGCAACAGCCTCTACGCGATGTCGGTGCCATCGGCTGCGGCCCCCTCTCTGGTGCCGAATGTTTCCTTCGATCTGAACCGGGATTTTGATCCCGTCATCAAGACCACGGTGTCCTACAATGTGCTGGTGGTGAATCCGTCGGTGCCGGCCAAGACGGTCGCAGAGCTTGTCGCATTGCTGAAAAGCCAACCGGACAAGTTGACGTTCTCGTCCGGCGGTTTTGGTACGCCGGCGCATTTGATCGGTGAGCAGTTCAAGCTGCAAACCGGCACGCGCGCCCAGCACGTTCCCTACGCGCAGTTCCCGCAGGCGATCGGCGACCTTCTGAACGGCACCAACGCCTTCATGTTCATCACCATGTTGCCGGTCGTCGATCTCATCAAGACGGGCAAACTGCGGGCGTTGGCGGTGACCGGCCCCAAACGGGTGCCTATCCTGCCTGAAGTGCCGACCATCGTCGAAGCCGGCTATCCATCGCTGGTGATCGAGGACTGGACCGGTTTCGCCGTCAAGCACGGCACGCCAAAGGCAGCGGTCACACAGTTGAACGCCGCCATCAACAAGGCGCTGGAAAAAACGTCCGTGCGGGAGGCGCTTGCGAAGATCGGCGCTGAACCGGCGGGCGGCACGCCTGAACAGTTCGGCCGGTTCATCGGCGACGAGGTCGCGCACTGGCACAAGGTCATCGCCGACGCCGGGATCAAGGTCCAGCCATAGTGACAACGGACCTGCGCATTACATTGCTCGGGACGGGGGTGCCAATCCCCCGCCCCGACCGGTTTGGTCCCAGCACGCTTGTCGAAGCCGGCGGCCGGACCCTTTTGATCGATGCCGGACGCGGCGCGACCATGAGGATGTACCAGCTTGGCATTCCGATCGGCCAGATCGACGCGCTGCTGCTCACGCATTTTCATAGCGATCACACCGTCGGCATTCCGGATCTCTGGCTCACCGGATGGCTCAGCTCGCATTTTGGCAGTCGTCGTCGGCCATTCAACGTGATCGGCCCGATCGGCACCGCGCGCCTCATGCATCACCTCGAGGCCGCCTACGCTCACGACGTCGAGATTCGCATCGCGGACGAGAAGCTGGCGCGAGAGCATGCAGCCGTCACGGTGAGTGAATTTGAAGAAGATGGTGTGGTCTACGACGCGGGCGGCCTTCGCGTCATTGCGTTTACCGTCGATCACGGCGACGCCATCAAGCCGGCCTACGGCTATCGCATCGAGTATCATGGTCGCGTTGCCGTGATCTCCGGCGATACTCGATACAATCAAAATGTGCTGCGATACGGCGCGGGGGCCGACCTACTCGTGCATGAGGTGGCGATGGCGCCTGCAGAACTCCTGGGCGACCCGCACATTCAGCGGATCCTCAATCATCACACATCGGCTCAGGAAGCCGGGCGTATTTTTGCGCAGACGCGACCGAAAATGGCAGCCTTCACCCATCTTGTCATGCTGGCCAGTGATACGGTGCCGGCGCCGACCATCGATGCATTGGTGAAAGCGGCTCGCGAGACCTATGCGGGGCCGTTGACCGTCGGCGAAGACTTGATGAGTTTCGAGATCGGCGAGACCGTTATCGTTCGCAATCCCGAAGGCTCGGCGTCCACTTAGGATTCAAAGGCGAACGTCCGAGAAGACCGGCCGACGGCAGCCAAGGACCGAAAGCTGGCATCGGCCAACCGTCCTGCTGACGAGATCAAACAAAAAAGCCCCGACACAGGGTCGGAGCTTTCAGGTTTTAAGTCCGGGAGACGTTAGTACTTCGCGACGACCGGGCTGCCCCAGTTGAAGCGATAGACAAGTTCGCTGCGAACCGTGTGGATGTACGTCCTTGTGTCGTCAGAGAAGCCGACCGGCACATTGCCCGCGGTGAAGATGAGAGGATTGTTCGCGCTGTCCATGCGCGAGAACCGATACTCGGTTTTCCAGAACAGGCCGGGCATGAAGCCCAACGCGTATTCGTCACCCGCGCCCAGGTACCAGCCCTTGTACCAGCGGCTGCCGGTGTAGATGCCCTGCGGAATGCCGAAGGGAGGACCGGCCAGGTTGGTGTAATCCTGCCGTCCAAACAGGGCTTCGGTGTAGCCGGCCGAGAAATAGGTCAGGAGGCTTGGCAGCGCGAGCCAGCCGACGCGACCGCCGACCGCCCATTGATCTGTCAGCTTTTCGCGGGCAACGAGTCCGATCCCCTGTGGCCCGGAATCGACATGGTTGCCGCGGATGCTGGCGAAATCATAGTCGGCTTGCGCGCCGATCACGAACTGCTGCGCGCCGAGGCCAAACTGGTAGTCGCAGCCTGCCTGGACAGTGCCGAACCAGCCACGGCCGCCGGTGTCGAAGCTCTCCACGAGCTGAACGCGCGGCGGCCCGTCGAGATATTGCGTGTTCTGCTGGTTGAAAAGCCCATAACCGCCACCTCCGCCGAGGTAGCAACCGGTCCAGCTCACGGCCGCAACAACCGGCGCAGGGCGAACTGCCTTGACGGCCATGTCGGCAGCAACGGCTTGACCCGTGAACGCCGCTACCGCGGCGACCGCAGCGAATGTCAATTTCCTCATGCTCAAACCCCTCGAAAATGTCGTCCAGTTCGATTGGCCAGATCAGGCTTCTCGGTTCCGATTCCGGAATCCGGTGTGTAGACAATAATCCCCTCGCGGCCGTTGGCTGTCGCCGGAAAGTCACATCGGCGGGCAATTTGCACGGTGAAATAGAGGGAACCGTCGGGATGGACCGGCCGACAATCCGGCCTGACCCGGTTCGGTGCCGGCATGCATCTGCACTTCGGCAGCCCGAGAATGTCTCGCCAGATTCAGACGTTTCGGCCTCACCGAGCATCGAACCCGCTAAACGGCTCGTGGCGTGAGTCGGGGCAGCCAGCGCGGCACATCGGCGCAATAGCTTTCATAGTCGGCTCCGAAGCTTTCGCGGAGCCCCGGCTCTTCAATGGCAACGACCCAAATATGAAAGAAGAGCCAGAGCAACGCGCCGTAGCCGAGGAGACCCCCGTCAGCGAATAACAACCCCTGCCCCAGAATGACGGCGACGAGCGCGACATAAATCGGATTGCGCACATAGCGATAGAATCCGCTCACCACGAGATTGCGTGGCGGCGCGATCGGGGCGGGCGTACCCAGACCCTGCAACGCAAAGCGCGCAAACGAGTCCAGCACTCCGGGCACGCCCGCGATAATCAATGCAATCCCGGCCAATCGTGTCGCTTCGACGGCTAGAAAAGGTGGCCGAAATTCCCAATGCGTCATCGACCATGGGATGACGCCCGCCAACATCGCCGGTGCGACGACGAAAAACAGCGCGGAACCCAGGATTGCTGTGATCTTCGACATCCGCCCCTCCCGTGCTGTTGCAATGAATGCATCTATGACCGGTCACCACGTTCAGCGGTTGAATCGCGACGGCCTTGCGCAAGCGTCTCGACCAGGCCCACCGTCCAGCACATCGGGCATCCGCGTAGCGCGACGAGCGCGGCAACGCCCGCGCTCAGGGATAGCCAGGGGTGCGCGGTCTGGTCGACGATGGCCCAAGCCAGTAGCGCCGCCGCAACTGCGCCGCGCATCAGGTGTGCGCCCAGGAAGGCGCTCGCGAACATGCCGGCTCCACGAAAGTAGTTCATGTGCTCTCCCGTCCGCCGTCCTTTGTGCCGAGCAAGTATTCGCGCACCAGTGTCCGGGCACGGCGCAGGCGGCTTTTGGCCGCCTCGCGCGTCACGCCGAGCCTTCCTGCGATTTCCCAAATCGTCAGATCTTCGAGATCTCGCAGCAGCAGCACTTCGCGATGGGACGGCGAAAGCGACTCGATCGCATTGACCAGGTCTATGCGCAGCTCGTCGGGCGGGACCTTTGCGAGCTCGCGTGACTCTTCCAGGCTGCCGAGCTCCTCTACACCGCGCATCAGCATCAGCGCCGGCAGCATGCAAAGGCGCGCGATGACGGTCGCCAGCCAGCCGGCGAGTGCGGCTGGACTGCGGATCGTGCCCACGCGCCGGTACACGACGATGAGCGCTTCCTGCACCACATCCTCGATGACCGAGGCGCGGTAGCAAAGGCGCCGGGCGTAGCGTCGAATGTCCGGCTGCAGCGCCACCAATAGCTGCGTCAGCGCGTACCGGTCACCCGACTGTGCCGCGAGCAAGAGATCGTCTGATACGCGCGCCAAGGCTGTCAACCCTTCACTGGCTCGCGCCCGACGACGGCGCAAGCAGGACAGTAGCCGAACACGCCGGTGACCAGCGTCACCAAACCAGCACCGCTGATCAGTAGCCCGAGCGGCGAAGCGTGCAGCACAACAACGCCGCAGATGAGCATCAAGCCCCCGCCGATCAGCCTGCCCGCGCGCTCCCACCCGCCGACGTTCTTCCTATACCACATGGTTCTGTGCTCCGGTTCGTGACGCGCCGCCACGGCGCATTCACTTAAGACCAGAGGGCGCAAACCCGGCGTCGGGGTCACGGCACAAAAAATAATTTGAGGGGACGGTAGCTTCGGCAAGCCGGAAGGCGGCAGCCCACGAGGCGCAGCCAAAAATCGAGGTCTGTAAGGCGCGGACCGCAGCGGAGCCCGGCTGGCAACGAAACTACTTGCTCGCCTCCGCAGCGGCGGTCGCCACGTATTTCCCGTAGAAATCGGCGACGCGGCTGCGCCACATGCCGACGAACCGGTCGGCACGATCGAGCTGGCTGATTTGCTCTAGCGGCACTCGTCAGGTCAGGGAACCCATTTCGACGCTTCGCCGTCCCAGTGCGTGGCTTTGAATGCGTCCTGCACCGCCTTCACCACGTCGCCCTCGCTGACGGCGATACCGCCCTCTTCGCCGCCCGACGGATTGTTGATCGTGATCTTGTTACCTGCAGCGTCATCCGTCGTCTTGCCTTCGGGAGACGACAGCCAAATGACAAGATCGGACGTCGAACCGGGGGCATCGAACGCGACAAGGATTTCGTAGCTGAGCGTTTCCGTCAGGGCCATTGCCGGGTAAAGGACGCTGGGCCGCTTGAGGTCCATCGTGAGATGTCCGGTGGTGTCATTCCAGGTGGCCGAAGCGGTCTTCGCCGACAAGCTCTTTTCGAGCGCTCCCGAAATCGCCTGGCCGAGCTTGGTCCGGTCGATCTTGCCGTCGGCCACCCAATCCGCGGCGGCGAAGCGCACGGCGCGATCCATGCCAAAGATACTTCCCGTGTAGCCGGCGGCGCTGACGCCGGGAACGGCGCGAAGCTTGGCCAGGACCGCGGGAGCACGCGCGGGGTCGACCGTGAAGTCGATCGTGGTTTCTCCCTTGCGCATTTCGTCGCATTCGGTGGTCAGCGCGGTCACCCACATCGCGACGTTTTCCGCGCGAGCCGCCTGCAAGATATCGGCGGAAGCCTGCACTTTCGCCTTGATGCGTATCGAATCCGGCGAAACTTCCGTGAAGGCGGTCGGAGAGGTTTGCAGTCCGCTGCCCTCCCCCTCGATGCCCTTCATGTAGTCGGCCTCGCTCGCATCTTCGTTGTCTGCCGATGAGACGGTCTCGGTGTCGTCACCGATCTTGACCTCACCTTCAAACTTGAATTTGTCTCCCGCAACCGACCGGGTCAGTTTGATCGCGACGGGTGTCTTGCGTTCGGTGGTCTCACCGCTGCCGGAAAGGGAATCTCCGGCAACCTTCAGGTCGACAACGACCCGATCGTGAAGCGGCGACCCCACGGTCACCGGGAAGCACAGATCGATTGTCGCCGCAGTGAGCTTGCTGCCCAACCTGGTTTCCTTGAGCACGGCATCACCGATGTCGTTGAGAGACGCGAAGTAGCGCACGACCGGGGCAGCGGGAGCGGCTTCCTTCTTTTCCTTTTCGGCGCCCTTCTTCTGGGCCAGTGCGGCAGAGGAGACCGTGACCAGGAGAGCGGCAGTGACAGCGGCGAAGACCTGAACTGTGCGCAATTTATCCTCCAGCAAACAGAGCGAGAGATCGATCAAAGAAGACAGGACGGCAGAATTAATTCTTCAGCTTGCGATCAAGGTAAAATGACGAAAGGTTCCTCGGGCGCATGTTCTGAGATACGCGCGCAATTTCCGACTAAATCAAAATTTCTGCAAGAGCCCAGTACGGACTGCTGGGGTAACGCTGCACCCGGCCACTGACATTCCCGTCATGAGACATTCCCGTCATGAGATATTCCCGTCATGAGATATTCCCGTCATGAACTGGAAGCCGCGCCAGACCGGTTTCAAAGACGCTTCTCCAATCATTCGCAGCTTTCGCAATTGCGAAGCTAGATCATACTATGAAAGTTCCATGTGATCCGCCTCACCAAAGTTGGTGATTTGCATCATCGCGATTTTGTTCGTAATGTGATGGCGTTTTCAAAGGCGCGCAAGAGCGCACATGCGTTTCATGCAGGCACGTTTTTTGTGCCGTATTCGAGAAGGCGGCCGACCCTCCGGAATTATTGGGCTTCAAGGCGGCGAGGCGAGAGCTTCTCAACCTGGCAGGAATGAAATGAAGAATTTTCTGAAATCCATTCTTTTGATTCTTCTTTTGGCTGGCGTGACCAACGTTGTCTCCGTGCAGCCGGCTTCCGCCTTCAGTTTGAATCCGATCAAGGCGATCAAGAAGGTCGCGAAAGCGGCCGTCAATGTTGCCAAGACCACGGTGAAGGCCGTCGAGAAAACGGCCGTAAAGGTAGGAACCAAGGTTGGACAAGGTGCGTCCAAGGTCGGCGGCGCCGCGATCAAATTTGGAGGAAGTGCGCTCAAATTTAGCGGCAACCTCGCCCTGAACACGGCGCATGCCACCGACAAAGCCTTCAAGGCCACTGGAAAAGGTATCCTCGCCAGCAGCAATTTCCTCAAGAACGCCGCCAACAGCGCGAAAGATCCGTTCAAGGCGATCGTCAAGGCCTCGTTGTTGGGTACCCCTTTGGCCCCCGTCCTCGTCGCCTCGCAGACGTACAATGCAGTCAAGAACCCTCCGAAGCTGAGAGACCTCGCGCCGCGGCCGCCAACGTTTGCTGGCATAAGGGCGGGAATAAATAGAGAGATCAACAACCCCAGGCCGATTGGGCAGCCGCTCAAACCCACCATTGCGACGGCTCCAAGGCCGATTACGGCAGGACCGATTACCTCGACGGGCAAGCCTGCAACCGGAGCCGGCGCGAAGCCTGCTGCCGTTGCGTCCTCAGGACCGGCCAAACCTGTGGCCGCGACATCTGCCAAGCCCGCGGCGACGGCGACCGCCAAGCCTGCGACCGCTCCGGCGCTGGCCGCGGCCAAGCCGGCGATGGCGCCGGCGGCCAAGCCGGCGATGGCGATACCCAAGCCTGCGATGGCTGCTCCGATCGGCGGCTACTCCAGGAACCGATAGCGATACCGATTTGATTGCTCCTCCGGCGCGGGAGCCGTCGAGTCCTCGATCAAGACGCCGGACAAGATGTTGCAACGTTTTCGGCCAAACCGTTCAGACCGCTTTTTACAAAGTCCCTTTTGGGTTTTTGGAGGCTGACATGTCGAATGAAGAAAATGCTCCGCGCCGCTCCCCAGCTTTATATCTCTGCATGGGCATCCTTGCCCTGAGCCTGCCGCTATCGATGTGGGCTCAGGCCGAGCCGAGCGGCCGATCGGGCGCCAGCGCAACTCAGGGGCTCGCGCAGAAGGAGGAGAGCGCCAACGAGGCACGGGAAAACATGAAGCGAGAGCTCAAGCAGAAGAACACCGGCGAAACACGGGAAAACGCGAAGCGAGAGCTCAAGCAGAAGAACACTGGCGAAGAACGGGACAACGCAAAGCGAGAGCTCAAGCAGAAGAACACCGGTGATGAACGGGAAAACGCAAAGCGGGAGCTCAAGCAGAAGAATACCGGCGACGTACGCGAGAACGCGCATAAGGAGATGATGCAGAAGAACACCGGCGAAACGCGGGAGAACGCACTGAAAAAGCAGATGGGCCAGACGAAATCCGGCAGTGCCGCATCGGAAATGCAGAAAGCGCAGGCGAGCAAAGGCAGCAGCGCCTCGGCCCTGTCTACCGCTCAGAAACAAATGCAGACGCAACAGCCGGGCTTGGGCCGCCAGAAGATGAATTAACGGCGGGACTGACTTTGGGGCACCAGCGAGCAGTGCCCCGCTCGCGCTATTTGGTTCGCGTGACGCAGCAGGCCGGGTTCACCAGGGTCACCGTCGGCAGGCCGAAGACCTGCGGGTTATCCTGGAAGAAGCGCTCGAACGGAATATATTTGCCGCCCACGGTGCCGGCAGGCGTGCCGAAATAGGATACGCGAACCGCAGGCATGATCTGGGCGCGCTGGCGCGCCAACTCGACGACGACGGGGTTGGTGCACGCCCCGTTCAGCGCGCGCAGCGCACATTTTTTCACTGAGTCATCGACCGGCTTGGCCTGTTGAGCAACCGGCTTTGGCTGCTGGGCAGCCGGCTTGCCCTGTTGCGCGGGAGTGTTCCCCGTTGCGTTGCGAGGCGTCTGTTGTGCGCCGACCGGCGAAGCCAGCAGCATCGCGCCCGACAATGTCAGCGCCGCGGCGACGATGAAAAGACGAAAGCTGTTCATGATCGTCTCCATCAGAAGGTCAACGTCGTCTTGATCGACGCCGTCCACGATTGGTACGACAGCATCGGCGGCTGAAAAGCAAATACCGTCGGCGGCGGAACGAATGTCGTCGCCAGGAACGCGCTGTCTTCCTGCTTGATCCAGGCGTGAGCAACCGTGAGCGTCAGATCGGCGGCCGGGGTCAGCGAATAGGTCGCCGACGCGCCCGCCGAATGCTTCTGCTTCGCCGGAATGAACTGGTCCTGGAGCTGGTCGTAGTAGTTGGCGTTTCGATAGAGGAAGCTGTAGTTGACGCCAAACCGCAGCTTGTCCGAAACGCGGTAAGTCGGCTCGATCGATCCGATGACGACATGGCTGTTGGAATTTTGCGGCTCGGTCACGTAGAAGCCGAACGCATCGACGACCTTGTTCTTTTCGGCGAAGTTCCAGGAAACATTGATCGCAAGCGACCAGAAATCGTCAAACTTGTAGGAGGCGACGGTGTTGGACGTGAAGCGCGCACCGGTCCGACCTCCGGCAACGCCATCGATCACAATGCGCGTTTCCGCCATGTAGGCGAACGAGGCGGCCAGCACCAGGTTGCCGACGGTGGTGCTGATATTGCCGTTGGCGGTGAAGGTATCGCCCGGATCGACCCGGCTTCGAATGTCGAAGCGATCCACCCGGAACAGGCCGTTCGGCGTCAGCGCAAGACTGACGGCTTCACGCTGGAAGTCGCCCTGCCAGGCGTAGCCGGCCGCAAGAGAGACCGCCGTGTTCTCGTTCAGCCCCATCGTGAAGCCGGCGGTCGGGTTGACGTTGAGACCGACGCCGTAGCTGCCGACGTCGACCAGGTCGGGATCCATTCGCGCGAAGCGCTGATTGTTCGGAAGGAAGGCGTTGCCGGTCGGCAGGTTGAGCGCGACGCCAAGCTGCGGCTGGATCTTTTCGAAGTTCAGCAGCGTCAGGTTGACCGAAGCCTGGGTATCGACCGGCCCGTCGTAGCGGGCGATCTGATTGGCGGTGTTGTGGCTCGAATAGACGTAACCGCCCTTCAACCGCGTCTCGATCTTGTACTCGGACGGCATCGCATAATCGATACCGATCGAGGTCGGTGAATAGACCTGGTAACCCTTGCCGGGCGAGGCATCGAAAACGTTGGTGCCCCGGGTTCCGCTCCAGGAATTGTACCTGAGTTCATTCTGCAGAAACGCCGAATACTCTGCCGCGGCAGGCTGCGGCGCCGGCGGCGCCTTCAGGTAAGCCGCATAGGCCGCAAACGGCCCGGCATTGGCATCCGAACCATCCTCGCCGAGACGGAAGTTGACGCGCGCCATCAGGGTTTGAACGGACGCATTGACGTCATGGTTGACCGGGCTCGCCGGCCGCGGGTTTCCATTGGCGTCGAAGTCGGTCGCCGTAATCGCGCCGGAGTGGGCGACGGTGCCGAACGAGTAATAGTTGTACTCGGCTCCGATCGTGACGTTCTTCATCAGGCGGTACTCGACGCCCAGACCGGCGGTCCAGCCGCTGTGCCAGGCGCGCGTCTCGAAATCGAAAACGGGCGGATAGAACTGCGGCGACACCCTGCCCGCGGTATCGATCCGCGCCGCTGCGTAGCCGCCCTTGCCGTACAGCAACCAGTCGGCCGAAGACGCCACGCCCAGGCGGCCAGTGATGCTGAACACCGACTGGATCTTCGTCGTGATGATCTCCCGATAGTTGAAGTCGGGATCTTGCGGAAACGGGATGAAATTGTTGTCCCGGTCGAGATTCATCGGATTGGTGAACCAGGATCCCTCGATGCCGGCCACCCAGTAATCGGCGAGCGCGCGGTTGCAGCCTCCCTGCAGACCGATGACGCCGCGGTTGTCCGAAAAATTGGCGCCCGATACCAGTTGGGGGTCGGTGTTACCGGTCGCGGTATAGGCGTTGCTGTTGGTGTAGCCCCAATGCGAGCCGGACGTCGCGACGCCAGCCTGGGCGCCGACGTAACATCCGTTCCATGCATAGGCGGGGCCGGCGGCGAAGGATGGAGATTGCGAAACGACTATCCCAAATCCAGCGCAACAGACCGAAACGGCACAATATGAAAAAGCCCGAAAAAAATGCCTCACGTTTCACCCCAGCGAATCCTGTCAAAGGTGGTTTGGGCATTTTTAGTCGAAATCGCGGGCAAGTCTCGGCTTCAAGGGAAAGCGGAGCCCTGTGCCTTCATTTTGAGGCAGATCGTTGCAATTCCGTCACTCCTGCCGGGCCCGGCAGAGTCGCAATGCTCGAAAAGTCAGCGGATGGAACGGCCGAGTTCCATTGGCCATCGCGCCATTCGCTAGTTCGCTCCGGCCGCCGCCGCGGCGGTCGCCACGTATTTCCCGTAGAATTCGGCGACGCGGCTGCGCCACATGCCGACGAACGCCTCTGACGTCACGTTCTCCACCGACTTCCAGGTCTTCTTGAACACGGGGAGCGTGTTGCCCCAGATCGCGCGTCTGCACCACCGCTCGCCCTTCTCCCGGCCCTCGCCGGTGGCGCACATGGATTTCCAGGCGGTGCGGTTGGGCTGGCTGATGTGCTCGGCGGCGCCTTCCCAGCCCTGCTGATGGATCAGGTAGAGATCGCTCAGGTCCGGCTTGCGGTGCGTGATCCACTCGAACAGGATGCCCTCGGTGATGACCTTGTAGGCGGCCGCTACCGCATTGTCCCGCGGATTGAGAATGTCCCCGGAGCCGAATTTGCCGAACTCGTACTTGCTGAGCTGAAACAGGCCGATATACGAGCCGGTGCGTTGCGTGGGGTTGAAACCGGATTCGATCTTGGCAACCGCCTTCATGAAATTGGCATCGAGACCGAACGCGTCCGCAGCGCGCTTGATTTCCTCGATCGGCGTTCCGAGCGGGATGTCCTTGAACGAACGCAAGACGGTCGCCGCCGGCTTCTCGGCGGGCGGCATCTCGGACGAGACGTAGTAGATCAGATACCGGAAATCCTGCGTCGCCGTTTTGGGAGCCTCGTCGGGCGCATCGCGTGCGGCCGGTAGCGACTGGGTGACATCCCCGAGCGACGCCAGTTGCGGCCCGGCAGGAGTGGCGGCAATTTCGGCTGCGGCCCGCAACGGTCCGGGAACTGCCGACGTCACCGAGCCAAGATCTGCGCGAAGCGCTGCTGCAAGCCTGGCCGATGCCTCCGCATATAGCGCAGGCGCCACGACGTTCGCGGCCGCTTCCGGCACCGGCATTGCGTCCGCCACCGTCGCGGCCGGCCGGTTGCCACCCGCCAGATAAAATCCGACGGCTGCGATAACGCCCGCGATACAGATGGTCTGCACAGCCTTCATGGCCCCCACTCCACGGATGGCTTCCGTGAGAAGGCTGTTCGCATGAACTTTGGCTTGTCGTGAGTCCCCATGCAAAATCTTGATATCGCAATGTGGAGCGAGCGAAAACAGGCTTTCACCCCGCTCCGTGTTGGAACTTTGCTTCGCCGGGCGCCGACCGGCGAGACGGAACTGGGTCCCAAATGAAAGAGGCCGCCATGAGGCAGCCAGAACCGGAACCCCGCCCGCTAGCCGTTCTGGCCGCGCGGCGGGTCGGTGTCGTCGCCCCATTCGGAAGCACGTTCAGGATGGGGTCGGTATGGTTAATGATTGGTAAATCCTGGCGGAAGGCGGCAGTGGCTGGTCGCGAGACCCGCGTACATGGCCTAGCCGTGAAGTTGCGCGTTGAGGCCGCCCCAGATCTTTGAGCGTTTGGTTGCCTCGAGCGCGCCGCTCTGGGAATTGCGACGGAACAGAAGACCCTTCTCGCCCGAGAGTTCCTTGGCTTTCAGGATCCGGCCGTCTTCCAGCAGGATGCGCGCGCCGGCGGTGATGTAGCAGCCGGCTTCGACGATACAATCGTCGCCCAGGGAGATGCCGATACCGGCGTTGGCTCCGATCAGGCAGCGCTCGCCGACCGTGATCCGCTCCTTGCCCCCGCCGGACAGCGTGCCCATGATCGACGCGCCGCCACCGATGTCGCTGCCGCTCGCCACGACCACGCCGGCGCTGATCCGGCCTTCGACCATGCAGGGACCGAGCGTGCCCGCATTAAAATTGCAAAAGCCTTCGTGCATGACGGTGGTGCCCGCAGCCAAATGGGCTCCGAGCCGGACGCGATCCGCATCTGCAATTCGCACGTCCGCGAGCGTCACGTACTCCGTCATGCGCGGAAACTTGTCGACGCCCGTCACCTCGAATACCGCACCGTGCTTTCGCGCCAGCATTCGCGCTTCCGACACGCGCGCGGGATCGCACGGACCGAGCGTCGTCCAGGCGACGTTCGGCAACAGACCGAAGATGCCATCCAGGTTCAGGCAATTGGGCTTGACCAGCCGGTGGCTCAGGAGATGAAGCCGAAGGTAGGCGTCGTGCACATCGGCCGGCGCGGATGCGAGGGAGTCAATCACGGTACGAATGGCAACGATGTCGACATTGCGGATGTCGTCGTGCCGCGCATATCCGTCCGCCGAAGAGCCCAACGACTTCGCGATCTCGTCGTTCGTCAGCCGCACCGTGGCCGATTTGCCGGCCGCCTCGACCAGGCCTGGCCCGGGAAACCAGGAATCCAGCACGCGACCGTCAGCGGCAATCGTCGCAAATCCCTCGCCGCTCGCGCCCTTCAGCTCCATCGTCATTTGAATATCCTACACCGGGTTCCTACACCCTAGTGCATACGCGAATTCTCGTTGATATGGCAACGGCTGGACTCGCCGACGATGAGCCGGTGACACCACCGCCAAAGGCCACCAACCGGCCTCGGCAGCAAAACAAAAGCCCCGGCATTCGCCGGGGCTTTTGCCTGCCTGCGGTTCGGATCAGTATTTCGCGACGACGGGACCACCGAAGTGGTAGTCGATGCCGACGCGAACCAGGTTCTCGGTGAAGCGGTGATCGTGAATGATCGTCGCCCCCGCCGTGAGGCTGTTCAAGCTGGTGTATCTCACGCTGCCGAGATCGACGTAGAGATATTCGAGCTTGGCGCTCCAGTTCGGAGCGAACCCCCATTCGGCGCCGGCGCCGGCGGTCCAACCCGCGCGGGTCGTGCTCGAGGCAGCCGCGTTGTTGGTGCCGTCAAA
>Ga0157378_10002140_pt1 | contig 17542 bp, 9 predicted proteins | sample M65metaG_FD_115309 | JGI IMG/M metagenome (GOLD analysis project Ga0157378, IMG submission 115309) | Miscanthus rhizosphere microbial communities from Kellogg Biological Station, Michigan, USA - M6-5 metaG | ecosystem: Host-associated > Plants > Roots > Rhizosphere > Soil | place: USA: Michigan...
AACTCCAGAATCCTGTGCGCCTGAAAGCAGTGATTCAGCGTTACGGCATCACCTATCCGGTGTTGGTTGCCGGTACTCCGGATGAGCTGAACGACAAGATTCCGGGAGTGACGAATCTGAACTGCTGGCCGACAACATTCTTTGTGGGGAGGGATGGGCTGGTGAAGGCTATTCACACAGGATATGCAGGGCCGGCCACCGGCAGCGACAATCATCAGCTTGAAAATGAGATGACCGTCGAAGTTGAGCATCTGCTTGCGGGTAGATTTTCGACACCAGGGCGAAGATCGGACCAAGTGGCGCGGAGACAGTAAGCAACGAGCAAGGAGCTAATGCCTTCTGAGCCGGACGTCGCATAGTATCCCTTCCGAATAATGCCAACGATGCCGAGGTGAATCATGAGGCTTTGCTCTCCTGTGCTAGGCACAGTCCTGCTCTCTCTTTTTCCGTTCATCGCCTTACCGCAAGAGGCGCAACCGCGAGCGCATTTCGTTGGCTCGGAAGCTTGTAAGAAATGCCACGCCGAGCACTACAACGGTTGGAAGCAGACCCGCATGGCAAACGTGGTGCACGATCCAAAGGTAAATCCAGAAGTGGTACTGGGTGATTTCACCAGCCCGAGCCCAGTCCGGACGTTCTCCCTCGACGATGTCGCCTTCGTTTACGGCAGCCGGTACAAGCAACGTTACTTCGCGAAAAGAGGTGACGACTACTTTCCCCTTCCGGCGCAATGGGATGTTGCAAAAAAACGCTGGCTTCCCTACCACGTTGAAGCTGGCACGGACTGGTGGGTGCCACACTATGGACCGACAAACTTTGACCGTCCGACCGGTCCCACTTGCGACGGTTGCCACTCTGTCAACTACAACGTAAAGACAAAGACCGTCACGGAGTGGAATGTCGGATGCGAAAAATGCCACGGACCCGGTACTGAGCACGTGGCGGACCCGAAAAAAACGCACAGCATCGTCAACCCGGAAACTCTCGATTCCGTTCGTGGAAATGACGTATGCATTCAGTGCCATAGTCAAGGGCGCCCCCTTACGAATCCAATTGAAGGTCGCTACTTCGACTGGCCTGTGGGATTTCTGCCAGGAGAACTTCTGGCCGATCACTGGAAGCTGGAAGAGTTGAAACCTGGGACTACAGACTTCTTCCAGTACGCCGACATGACGGCCCACAAAAATCGGATGCAAGGAAACGATTTTGTGCAGAGCAATATGTACCACCGGCAACTGAGATGCTTCGACTGCCACCAGATCCACAGCAACCAGAACGAGTCGAATCTAATCGCAAAAGGAAACGAGGTTTGCCTAGGCTGCCACAATAAGCAGAATCCGGCAGGCTTGAAGGGAACGGTCAGCGAGCATACACACCATGCTGCAAACAGTGCCGGCAGCTCCTGCGTTGCCTGCCACATGCCGGCCATTGAACAGACGATCAAAGACAACTACGTAGCGGCCCATACCTTCCGGTTCATCTCGCCTGTGGAAACGGAGCGATCCGGCATACCAAACCCCTGCACGTCCTGCCACCGTGACAAATCGACCGGCTGGGCGACAAGTGAACTTCACAAGTGGGAGAACTTCTCCCCATGGAGAGTAAGCAATTGAAAGTTCAGATCGGATGACCGCCTGTCCCGACCCTGCCATTTTTTTGTGCAGATCTCGATTATTCCGGATTGCGACTAGAAGTCGCCGAGCCTTCAGGTTTTCGAGGGCGGCAAGTTGCCGTACAACGGCCGACGCGCACTTTTCATTGCGGGATAGGCAGACTGCTTCGGCACAAGGACGCGTTGGCGACTCTACGTCAAAGTGGGTCGTTGGCCACATGCCCGTTTCCCGTTACTAAGGCGTGCCCTCGTGATCGACCATCACGAATATGCTGACGTCGCGGTCAATCTCCTCGGGCGAGCGATCGATCGGCCGATAGCACATGTTCGACGAAGAGCTGCCCCGGACCGGGTGCCGGGCCATATTCCTGATCTGAGGTATGGGTAGCACTGGTTTCACGGGGTTCTGTGGATGCAGTTGCTTTCGGTTTGACCGGCGATTAGCCCAGCCCCGAGAGTGAACTAAGGATGAGCGCTACTTAACACGAACTTCCGATTCTCATTCTTTTCACCTGTCGCCATTCGATCCTTTTGTCCGGATCGACGCGTGAAAACATTGATGAAGGCACATGTGAATCGAATTGGCTCGGAACTATTGTGCCCTGCTATTCGTCTCGGGAAGCGTCAATGTGAGCGCACGAAGCAGGGCAGAGTTATTCTCTTGTCTTCTGAGCCATCGATGCCACTCGCAACAGCTTCACTAGAAGGATATCGTTGCTGTTCATTAGTAGTTGAAATTCGATCACACCATCTTTGCCAGCCTCGATCACCGTGTACATTTCAGGTGCGTCGCGCGTCAGGTCATTGAGCTTTGCGGTTTGCTCAGCCGTCAACTGCGCAGGGGAGCCCATCTCCAGATAGGCAGTGTAGGCGTCGTTCGCGTGGTAGCCGGTTCGATAGACCTCGAGGCGATAACTTGCCCTGGGAGTGAGGTGCGTCGCACGCAACTTTATCGGCGCTGCGGGATGCGCTGCGATAGGTTTCGTGTAGAAGGATCGATTGCTTACTTGCTGATTGGGCTGTTCAAGGTCCCAGACCACGCCGGTGAAGTTGCCGTCGTTTGTCGAAAGCATCGCCTGGGCATCGTCTGACCGCACATTATCTCCAGCGAGCGCGTGAAGATACTTGTAAGCGAAGAACGCCGGCTTGCGAATCCCTTCAGGATTTAACAGCCCGAAGCCGCCTTGAAACGGAGCTGTCGGTGGACCCGGCTCTTCGAAAAGATCGGTGTAGGTCCAGTAGCTCATGCCCTGAACAATGCCCCGCACGCCCTTGAGCTTGGCGAGAATATAGGGCGCGCTGATATAGGAGTCATGGACGGAGTCCCGCGGCGTATAGCTTGTGCTCCACTCCGTGAAGTACAGAGGTAGTCCGGGAAAGGCGGAAGCGGAAACTTCCTGACGAACCCGACGCACATCGCCCACGATCGCATCCGGAGATGGATCCAGTTTGGTATCGGCATGACCGTACTCATCCAGAAATCCGCCGAGGACGCCATATGTATGCGTCGTCACGAAATCCACGGGTGAGCCACTTTGCTTCGCATAAGCGAGGAACTCGGGAACCCACGCAGCTCCAGCCGTACTTGGGCCTCCCACCCTCAATGCAGGGTCAACAGCCTTGATCGTCTTCGCTGTCAGCTCGTAAAGCTCGAAGTACGCCTTCTGGTCGGCCCCTTCGAAAAAGCCCGCGAGGTTTGGCTCATTCCATACTTCAAAGAACCAGGTGCGGACCTCGGCTATTCCATATCGTGCCTCGATGTGGCGAGTGAACGCGTCAACGAGATCACGCCATCCATCTTGCTTTGGGTGCGAAGTGTTTCCGTGCCAATAGAAGATGCTGTTTTGTGAGGTGGCCAGCGCCTCAGGCGTGAATCCGAGTTCCACAAACGGCTTGACATGCCTCGCCAGCAGTGCGTCGTAGAGTAGGTCGATCTTCGTCCAGTCGTAGGCGGTTCTGCCGTTCTCGATCTTCACCGTCCCGAGCACATCGTGGAAGATGGCATGAAAACGGATATTGCGAAAGCCAAGCTCATCCGTCGTCATTTTCAGCTGCGCCAGGCTGTCCGCCCGCAGCAGCGTGCCCGGATAGTCAGAGCCAACCGAAAGATCAAAGAAGCGATCCACCGGACCGGCGGTCTTGCTGAGATCGACTGAAATAGTTCTGACTTGGACTGGCTGTCCTTTCGCCCGAGGAACCGAGAGAATTGAACTGGCGATGGTAGCCAAGAAAATAGCAAGCAACCTATAGGCGACCGTCTTATACATGAACCCCTTGAGCCACTTGACCGTGCGCTGCGAAAAGAAACCGCGGAGCCCGAAGGCCAGAGGCTCCGCGATAGAGGGTACAAGAATCTGCCACACAGGGTCGCCGGATTCCCTCAAATGCGATGGACACCAATTTGGACCGAAGGAGAAATATATCGGATCGCGAACATGCACCAAGGTGTCAATCATGTCGAAGAAATGTTCGCATCGCGCAGAATGGCACAAAGGGCTGTTCAGAATCATTTGAAGCTCGTCAGATGGGAACGTTCAACAGGCTGACACCGATGTTTCCTATGTCACAGAAGGGGTTGTAGAATGGCCTGAAGATCCGGAGTATTCCTATGGCGCTGGGCTCCGCACCGCTCTCAGCGGATGCAGAACGTGCAGAGTTGGAGACAGTTGTTGCCGCGTTGGAGCGTTCTCCGCGGCTAGCAAAGCTCTTGCAGTTCCTAGGGCAGAAATACCTGGATGGCCAGACGGATCAGATAACCGAATACAACATCGCTACCGAGGTTTTCGGCCGCGCGAAAACATCTTTTGATTCGACCGATTCCGTGGCGCGTACGGAGGTGTATCGCCTCAGAAAGAAGCTTAAGGATTACTACGACACTGAGGGCAAAGATCATCGCATCCAGATCCTGATTCCCTTCCGAACCTATGCTCCGGAATTCATCAGCCGCGATTCCTTAACTCCCAGGCAGCAGTCGGACATCGACGAACTCGACAGGATTCCGATCTCGGATCAGGTTGATCCCGGAGAAGTTCAGTCTCTTGCGAACGCCGAAAGAGCCAACATGGCTGATCCCGCCGGCTCTCACGTCGCGCGTAAGCAAAGATTGCTGCTTGCCGGAGCAGCGATTGCAGCTTTGGTTTTGATAAGCTTCGGTGCGGTCCAATTCTGGAGACGGAATCAACCGTCCGATTCGCCGGTCAAATCTGCGTCTGATTCGGCTGAGTCCTCCCGGTCGGCAACGCCTTCAAATCCAGCCACAGTTCCCCTTCGGCTACTTGCCGGTTACAGCGGAAGCCCGAAAGTCGACAGCGCGGGTTCTTATTGGGAAGCCGATCGCTACGTCACGGGCTCTGCGGGTTTCGAGCGTCCGAAGACGCCGATTTCACGCACCGTCGACCCCATGCTGTTCGATCACTGGCGAACCGGAGGAGAGTTTTCGTACGACATACCCCTTGCTCCCGGCACCTATGAATTGCACCTGTTCTTCGTCGCGTCGCCCCCGGATGATGAAACACAGTTTTTCGATGTAATCGCCAACGGCAAGCCGCTCCTGACCTCGTTCAATATCAGCGCCGACGCTCTTGGGCCGAACATCGCGGACGAGAAAGTCTTCAAGGACATCGTCCCGGACAAGGATGGTTATCTCCACCTCAAGTTCCCGACTGGCCGAACAACACCCATACTCAATGCCTTGGAGATATTGCCTGGCCTGCCTCATCGCCAGCTCCCCATCCGGCTCGTCATGCAGTCAGCCGCAGTCACAGATCATAACGGGACCTTGTGGCATCCCGACAATTATTTCCAGAATGGAGTGGTATCCGATCCTCCGCGCCAAGTCGGCGGCACTCCCGACCCAAAACTCTACGCTCAGGAGCGTTACGGGCATTTCACCTATTCCATTCCCGTCGACGCGCGCGGCCGTTATACGCTCGTGCTTCATTTTGCCGAGCTGTATTGGATACCTGACCCTACCGGGAAGATTGGAGTTGGAAGCCGGGTATTTCGTGTCTACTGCAATGGCACCACATTGCTCGACAATTTCGACATCTTTAAAGAGGTCGGCAGCCTTCACGCCCTCACGAAGACCTTCTATCACTTGAGACCTACGCCGGAGGGCAAGCTCGATCTCACATTTGACCCGATTGTGAACTACGCCACCATCTCCGCAATCGAGGTCATCGACGAGGGACAGTAAGCTGGTCTGAAATCCGCAGGTGTCCTCCGACTCCAGGTTGAGCCGCGGTTCGCTATCACTGCTTCGCGGCCGTTCCTCCCAGCTGTCAGCGTTTTCCCCTGACTCACGTCCGTGCCTTTCGTCTTGAACTGAACTGAGTGCTGTGACGCACTGGAACAGGCTGTCGCCAGCTCGATGTGACATCGTTGACAGGCGATAACACAAAGGCATCATGGGGCTTATCCCTCCTTCTCTCCAGAAGACATTCCCAACAATATTCCGACATGATTAACAAATCTTTCTCTGAGATCTGGGTGCTAGAGTCCGCAGTTGCTTGAGCTCCACCCGTTCTGAACGACCTGAAAAATCCGCAGGTATTTCAACCATCTGTGCGCGTTCCGAACTGACCTGACAAGTCGATCAGTGAAGAAATGCGATATTTCGATCCGGTGGAGAAAACGTTTGCGGAGGACGGACTTGCGCGAACCGATGGACTCGAGCAAACAAGAGGGCCGTCATAGAGCCCATCAATCTGATGACTCGGTCAGCAACAACAGGAGACAAAGATGATTTCAAACCATTCAGGGGTGGCCAAGGGGACAAGGGTAGGCTCGAGAGCCTGGTCCTTCCTCATCGCTATTGCGACTGCCGTGTTGCTGTCGGGAAGCCCTATGGCGCTCGCGCAATCGATCTTCGCGAACCTATCGGGAACCGCGACTGATTCCAGCGGCGGTGTCGTTCAGGGTGCCAAAGTCCTCATACAGAACGAGGGCACGAAAGTAGTCAGACAAGCGGTGACGGACAACGCGGGATTCTTCTCGGTTACTCAATTGCCCGTTGGAACTTACACCGTGACGGCGGAAGCAAGGGGCTTCGAAAAGTGGCGGGGCTCGGGCGTTGTCCTCCAGTCGGGAGATGCAAAGAGCCTGAGCATCTCGCTCAAAGTTGGCGCCGAGTCGGAGACGGTAACGGTTGTCGCCGACTCCACAGACCTGATCGTCACAGATTCCGGTGCCAAAGCCGATCACATCGACACTGACCAGCTTGAACATCTCGCTCTCGTCGGCCGCAACGCCATGGAGTTTCTCAAGATCCTCCCTGGCGCTGCGCAGATCAGCAACGGTGGCACCAATCGGCCCGGCTACAACGGCCAGGTTGTGGGCATCAACGGCTTCACCGTGCAAGGTGGAGCAGGTGCAGGCGCTCTGGGCGGCGTCAGCATCAACGGACAATCCGGCACTGGAATGTCCATCAACCAGGACGGGCAGAGCGTTGAAGATCCCGGCGCTCCAGGGTCCGCCACTCCGGTTAATCCGAACCCCGACATGCTCTCTGAGGTTACAGTGCTGACCTCGAACTACGGCGCCGAAAACTCAAAGGGTCCCGTGGTGATCAACAGCATCAGCAAGTCGGGTGGCTCGTCATTCCATGGAGACGTTCACATCTATGCGCGAAATCACGCACTGAACTCAGAGGACAAGTTCTCCAAGCAGACGGAATCGGACCCGTCCAGCGGTCTCAAACAAGGCCAGCTCAACGATACGGGGTCGCACTTCTACTACCCCGGCGGGAACATCGGCGGTCCGATCCTGATCCCCGGTACGTCATTCAACAAACTAAGAAATCGCTACTTCTTCCACGAGTCGTTCGAGTCGTATCGGCAGCTGATCTTCGGCGGCATCAACCGGGCGTTTGTGCCGACCGCAGCCATGCTCAACGGCGACTTCAGCGGAATGAGTTCGTGGACAAACTCGCCCGGCCGCTTTGGTATGAGCAGCCAGCCCAGCGGTGATATCACCAGTGCCCGTCCGGGATGCACAATCCAGGGCGGGGTCATGTCCAGCGCATGTATCTCGGCAGCGGCGCAGTTGTGGATGAAAGACTCGCTCCCGTTGCCCACCACTCCGAATGGAGCGCCAGACAGCCACGGCTTCAACTATATTCAGCCGGTGCTGCAGAGCCAGAACTCCTCTCAAAACGTCGTCAAAATCGATGCCAATTTCAGCGAGAAGACGAAGTTTTACGTAAGCTGGAGCCGCCAGAGGGAAAACGCGATTCAACCGCTGGGCCTTTGGTCAGCAGCCGGTGACTGGGTGATTCCTGCTCCCAGCGAAGACCTCAGTAAGAACACGTCAGACTTCTATGCAGCCAATTTTCTGCATATCTTCTCACCCACTCTGACTGCAGAGGGCCGTGTGGGCTATACGCACATGGATATGCCAGGCGGACCCAAGAGCCCCGACAAGGTCCTGCGTAGTCAAATGAACTTCCCGCTCAAGGGTGTGTTCGGAAACCCAAATGCGCCGGTCGTCACCAGTTGGGGCCAGAGTATTCCGAACATCGGTGACATCGGCCACGACTACCATCCGAACTTCTACGCTGAAAAAGGCATTCCGAGCGCCGGTGCTGATCTGACCAAGGTATACAAAACTCACACGGTCAAGGTTGGAGCCTTCTGGGAGCACCTCTATAACGCGCAGGATGCTTGGTCGCAATACATGGGCGTCTTCTCTTACAACCCATGGGGCGGCGGCACGGGAAACAACTACGCCGATATGCTTGCCGGCACAAACTTCAGCTACTTTGAGCAGGCTCTGCCACCACCTATCCAGATGGTTCAGAATTCGCTGCAGTTCTATGCAACTGATCATTGGAAGCTCAACCGTCGCATTTCCATCGATTACGGCATGCGCTTCGAGCACTTTGGATTCCCGTACCCGAACGAAAAGTATGGAGCCGCGGTGTTCGATAGTCAAAAATATTCGACCAGCGGGATGAACCCTGGCATCACCTGGCACAGCCTGACCTCGGGAGTCTCGCTCGCCGGCGCATCGATCGATCCCGTGGTCTTCTCTCCTCGGTTCGGCGCGTCCATCGATGTTTATGGAAACGGCAAGACAGTCGTTCGCGGTGGTTGGGGACAGTACCGCTACGCACAGAACCTGCAGTCCTATCAAGGCGCTGCAAATACCTCCTTCGGCTCGGTGGGTTGGGGAGCTCCGGGAACAGCCAACACCTGGGAATCCATCGACCAGTTCAAAAGCGACGGTAGTGGCTCCTGCGCGGCCAATGCGGCGGGCGGCGTCGACCAGGGGAACAATCACTGCGCTCCAAACGTGGTCTTCGGCGTACCCACTGACTTCAAGAACGGCAACATCTCCGTCATCGATGCGCACAACCACGATCAGTCTTACACCACGACTTACAGCATGAATTTGGATCAGCAGTTTCCGAATAAATTCATGTTTGAGCTTGCTTATGTTGGAAACAACTCCAACATGACGCAGAACGGGGTGAACTTCAACTCGGTGCCCATTGGCGCAATGACCGAATCCGCGGTCACAGCAAAGTGCGGCGCCTACACGACCACCAATCTGAACGACTCAAACTGCCAGCAGAAGTTCCGGCCGTACGGGTACTACCAGGGTCTGAACGCGATGGAGAGTACTGCCAAGTCACAGTACGACTCAATGCAGACCAGCCTCACTCGCTCCGGCAGGCTGGCAACCCTTTCGCTCAATTACGTGTGGGCCAAGAACATCGGGACCACCAACTCCTCCGCTGCCTTTAAGGACTGGGGCGCAAGCGAGTATTGGTCGCCATTGAACATTGACCGCGCACACACATTCAATGCCTCCTATATCTTCGACGTGCCGAAGTTGTCGACTGGAAGCCCCCTCGTCAGAGGAGCTACCAATGGGTGGGAGATCTCCGGCATCACCCAGATTATGTCCGGCCCGCTCATGGTCCAGAACTCCGGGTATCAATTGGGAATCTCTAACGTGCAATCGGGCGCGTTGCTGGTTGCGTCTCCCGACGTGACGGTGGCTCCGATCTTGACCTGCGATCCACGTACGGGGTTGAAGTCTCATCAGTACGCAAACGGCGCTTGCTTTGCCCAACCAGGAACAACCCGCCCCGGCATCGGCAATTCAAGATTTCCGTATATCGCCATGCCGAAGTTCTGGAATAGCGATATCACTCTGCTCAAGAGAATCTCCATCGCCGAACACCAGAACCTCGAACTGCGCGCAGCAGGATTCAACTTCCTGAATCATGCCCTGCTGTCGTTCGCTCCAGGGGATAACAACGCCAAGCTCAACTTCGATCAGAATGGAGTTCTTACCAACGGACCTGGCACAAGCAAGGGTGCATGCCCTGGTCCAACCTGCTCCGAATTCGGCTACGCGGATTACCACTACGGCAATCGTGTTATCGAGTTCTCAGGCAAGTACACCTTCTAACCGTTACACCCTGGGGTGACCCTCTCGGGTCGCCCCAGGTATTCTTCTTCATAACTTATGTCGTCTATAATTCCAGGTTTCTTAATCGCCATCTTGATGGCTACATCGGCAGCTACCTCTCCCTCTCACTTCGAAGCAATAGCGAAACAGGCTGAAACTGCCCGAACGCAAGATCGCGTTCCGGATGCAATCCGCTTGTATGGCGAGGGGATACGACTGCGGCCGTCGTGGGCAGATGGATGGTGGTACCTGGGCAGCCTGCTTTACGATCAGGATCGCTTTAACGACGCGAGCTCAGCCTTTCAACACCTGACCAGCACTTCGTACCGCGGTCCGGCCTATGCCTTCCTTGGTCTCTGCGAGTACGAGAACCGAAATTACGAAGCAGCTCTGAAGAGCTTCCGCGCCTGGGCTGGCGCAGGTTGGGCAGGCTCGCCTGAACTGGTCGATGTTGCGCTCTTTCACTTCGCGCTACTGCTCACGCAAGACGGTCGGCCCGTCGAATCTCTCTACCTGCTTGCTTCAGTAGCCCCGCGGCTTGGGGATGTGCCAGAACTCTCCGAAGCAATGGGGCTGGCTTCTCTGGGCCTTCGTTATCTTCCCGAGAACTATCCTCCTGAACTCCGCGAACGGATCTGGCTGGCTGGAAAAGCTGCCCTGTACGCCGCGCAATCGCCGCACGACTTCGCACGCGCCGATGAGTTTGCATCAAGGCTGGAGAAGCGCTACTCCGGTCAGCCTGACATTCATTATTTTCGCGGCACCATCTTCACCTTCGAAAACAAGACCGCGGAAGCGGAACGCGAGTACCGCGAGGAATTGACGATCTCACCGCACCACTCGCCATCGATGGTGGCGCTCGCCGCACTCGATCTCGAAAAAGCCAACAGAGTCGAAGCCGGGGAACTTGCACGACATGCCATCGAAGCCGATCCTGAAAACCCCGAGGCCCATCACCTTCTCGGTCGCGTCCTCATGGAGAACGGAGACCTTCACGACAGCTTGAGCGAGTTGGCGACCGCAAAACGGCTTGCTCCCGACAATGCGGGAGTCCGTGCCCATCTGGCGATGGTCTATGCGAAGCTCGGGCGAAGCCAGGAAGCCAAAGCTGAATCCGCAGCGCTACTCGCATTGAAAAACAAGGAAGGCGTGATGGCGCCTCTGACGGTGAAGCTTCGTGGTGCGAAGGAGGGAGCACATTGATTTGCCGTGTGCTGCTCGCCTCTTTTCTCGCCGCCGCTGCATCTTCGACGGCACTTGCGCAGGTACAGCAGGCCTCATCACCGCAGAGTTTCGATCAGCTGCTCCAGTCAGCCGAAAAGGCGCGCGACGAAGATCGAAATGACGAAGCGATTCACCTGTTCCGGCTTGCCCTTGTTCAAAATCCAAACTCAGAAGAAGCCCTTTGGTTTCTCGGGGCCATGCTCTACGAGAAGGAGCAGTTCGCAGAAGCGCGCAACGTACTTCGCTCTTTCCTCGCAATCCGATCCGATGCGGGACCGGCCTGGGCCCTGCTCGGGATGAGCGAATTCCAGACTAGACAGTATCCGCGGGCGCTCCAGCACCTGCAGCGTGCTATGGCCGAAGGGATGGGCGATCGCAAGGAGCTCATGCAGACCGTGTTTTATCACGTAACCATCCTGCTTACTCGCCTTGAGCGCTACGACGACAGTCTGGACATGCTCCAGCGAATGCTTGCCTCCGGAGCACCCGACCCCACCCTGATCGAGCCGGCAGGGCTGGCGGGCTTGCGCCTCCCCTATTTACCCGCTGAGATTCCACCTGATCAGCGCGACATGATTGCGCTCGCCGGAAAGGCAGTGGTCGCGCTGCAGATGCAACGTCAGGATGAAGTGAATGCGGACTTCGAACGCCTAGTAATCGCTTACCCAGACCAGCCACGAGTTCACTTCCTGCGCGGCGCTTCTCTTGCGGAGCTGCATCCGGACCAGGCGATGGCAGAATTCGAGCGTGAACTTGCGATTTCGCCTTCGAGTGCTTTGGCCCGTGTGCGTCTAGCTCAGCAACTCATTGCAGCCGGAGAATACGATCGCGCTCTCGCGCTTGCGCAACAGGCGATTCAACTCGAACCCAAGCGCGCTTCAGCTCACATGATGGCCGGCGAGGCTCTCATTGCCAAAGGCGACACGTCAGGCGGGATTAAGGAACTGGAGACCGCACGGCAAGACGACCCGTCGATCGGCAGAGTCCATTGGGACCTGCTCCGCGCCTACGCTGCAACAGGACGAAAGGACGAAGCCGGCAAGGAGAAGAGCGAAATCGAAAAAATCTATCACAGCAACTCACCCAGTCATTCCCAGTCATTGGGAGACTCATCTCGCGATTCCCAACCTCCTCAATAATTGGAAATGATGATGAGCATTGCCATGCGGAAGGAATACGCGAGAACAACTTTCTCAGCCACCGCAATTGTAATCGGCAGCGTCCTGATATCTGCCGGGGTAGCTCACGCGCAAACACCTGTGTCCGGGGCCATTCATTTCTTATCGCGTTCCATCCCGTTTTCTCTGGACAGCGACGAAACCCCTCAGCGCCACGCGCCAGAAACCATGGCGGGTGGTGTCGCCGTCTTCGATTACGACCGCGATGGACACCCAGACATCTTCTTCACCAACGGCGCCGACATTGACACGCTCAAGAAGGATTCCCCGAAGTACTGGAACCGCCTCTTCCACAACAATGGTGACGGCACCTTCACCGATGTCACGGAAAAAGCCGGCCTCAAGGGGACCGGCTTCGATACGGGCGTGGCCGTTGGTGACTACGACAACGACGGTTACGAAGACATTTTCGTCGCCGGCGTCTACCGAAGCACGCTCTACCACAACAATGGCGACGGCACTTTCACCGATGTCACAGAGAAGGCCGGCCTCGCGCACCCAGACAAGCAATATGGAAAGCTCTGGTCAGTAGCCGCGGCGTGGGTCGACATCAACAACGATGGACTTCTTGACCTGTTTGTCGCGAACTACCTCTCGTGGGACGGAACCAAAGAGCCCGACTGCAAATACAAAGGCAAGCCGGAGTACTGCCACCCGAAGTTCTATAAGGAGACGCCGAGTCAGCTCTTCCTGAATAACGGAAAAGGAAGCTTCACCGATATCTCGGAGCAATCCGGAATCCGCGCTCATCCCGGTAAAGCGATGTCTGCGGCAATTGCCGATTACGACAACGACGGCCTGCCCGACATCTTCGTAACCAATGACAAGCTATTCAACTTCCTCTATCACAACAAGGGTCGTAACCGATTCGAAGAAGTAGGTTTCGACCTCGGCGTAGCGCTGCCCGCACACGGCAATCTCATCTCCAGCATGGGTTGCGACTTTCGCGATTGGAACAACGACGGCTACCCCGACATCTCACTTTCCGCACTGCAGAACGAAACCTTTCCTCTGTACCAGAATGTCTCAGGCACCTCGTTCGACGAAGTCACAGCGCGCAGCAAGATGACTATCCTCAGCAATCCCATGTCCGGATACAGCGTGAACATCGCCGACTTCGACAACGATGGCTGGAAAGATATCTTTGTCAGCCGCGGAGATGTTGCCTCGCCCAACATGGCCGATCGCCTCCAGGTCGATCAGCCGAATACCGTCTTCCGCAATTTGAATGGAACCTGGGCTGCTCTCACGGATGAGGCCGGATTCACCGCAGCACCTCCTAAAAGACATCGCGGCGCCGCTGTCGCCGATTTCAACGGCGACGGCAAGCTCGATCTCTTGGTGACCGCGCTCAGTGCTCCGGCCGAAATCTGGATCAACGACAGCCCCGGCGATCACCACTGGCTTGAGTTGTCTCTGCAGGGAACGAAGAGTAACCGCGACGGCATCGGTGCGCGTATCAAGATAACCGCAGGCGGCAAGACGCAATTCAACCATATGACGACAGCAAGCGGATACGCGTCTTCAAGCGCGACGCCTGTGCACTTCGGGTTGGGAAACACCAAGAATGTAGAGGAGATCGAGATTCGCTGGCCCTCTGGAACGATTCAGACAATCAAGAATGTAGTGGGTGACCGGATCCTTTTGGTGCAGGAACCTCATTAGGCTGAATGGAGTTCACGGTTGTGTGAGAGAAGCCTGCCGGTTAAGGAATCTCCTGCTGCGCACCCTGGGCACCTGACTTGTCGTTCAGTTCGACCGCGATTCGGCGCTCTCGCTCACTGTCCTGCGGTCGGTGCAGTCGTGCGTAAACCGTGGCAAGCTGCAGATGCGCTTCGGCGAAATCGGGCCATTGCTTCACGAGCTTCTCAAAGCCCTCCCTCGCTTCCTCCAGCTTTCCGCCTGAGGCTTCAAGAGCGCTTATTTGGAATTGAGCGGCCGCAGATTCTGGACGGAGTGTCAGGGCATGCTTGATGTACGAAGCAGCATTCTCTGCATCGCCGTCATGGCGAAGAATCCCGCCCAGGTGCAGGCAAGCATCAAAGTCATTCGGATCCAGTTGCAAGGCCCTCTGAAACGCGGCTTTCGCCCGCTCATAGTCGCCACCGCTCACTAACGCACGCCCATAGAGCGTCCATGCTCCCGGGAGGTCGGGATTTTGGTCCAGAGCTTTCCGCAATGTTGCAGCTGAGGACTTGTAGTCTCCCGCGCCGTATTGGGCCGCACCCATCAGGACGTTCGCCAAGGAGGCATTTCCATTGCGCATAATCTGATCGATCACAGCGGCACCCTTCTGCATCTGCCCGTCTTTGATCAGCGCAGTGCCAAGAAGATAGTCAAGCGCTGCGTCATCGGGACGCGCGTCATAAGCAGGTTCGACCAGCGCGATCGTATCCTTGTATCTTCCCAGCCTCAGGTCGCAGTCTGCCAGCAGGTAAAGCGCCTGTTGGTTCGCCGGATTCAGCTTGTGCACCCCCTCAAACTCATCGCGGGCATCGCTGAAGTCGGCCCTCTTGTACAACGCCAGCGCCAGGTTCAACTGGGCCATCTCATTCTCAGGGTCCCGCGAGAGCACCTGCCGGTATTGTTGTTCCGCCTCGCCATATCGCCCCGCGTGAGCGAGCGCGACTCCCAAGTTGGTCCGCGCTTCGGCGGAGTCGGGACGCTGCTGGAGTAACTGCTCGTAAAGCTTAATCGCGAGCTCCGTATCTCCCTTGTCAAGAGCCACGCCGGCGCGATCGTAGAGAGACTGAGCAGAGGAATCCTGGCAAAGGACCGGTGAAGTCCCCCAAATCGACAAGGCGATTCCGATGACCATCCACAACGCCGCTCGTCGTGATCTCGCACGCATGTCAGTTGCTCTTATTCTAGTCGAGCATGAGTTTTGATTGGCATCGGATCATCTATTTGCGACGCGGCTCAAGCGATGCGATTTGATGCAGTCCGCTATCTTCCTGAATCGCGTAGATTGCATCAGCGGCAACGTCTTTGAATTCCTGCTTTCGCCCGCTCGGCCACCGCACTTCGATCTTCTTGATCATTGCCGCTTCGCCCAGACCGAAGTGCAGCCGTGTGTCGTTGCTTGAGTTGTATCCGCCGCCACCATGCACCTCGTCCACCTGCGACATCGTGCCCGTCGTTACCGTCACGCACGCGCCGATCCCCATGCGATTGCTCTTTGTCCCGATCAGTCTAAAGAGCACTCGATGATTTCCGTTGTGCGTCTGATTGAGAAAGAGCGAAGGCGGCCCGGCAGCATTGAAGACTACAAAATCCAAATTGCCGTCATTGTCTATGTCGCCGAGTGCGGTGCCTCGCCGCGACTGCAATCGGCCGTCATTGAGACCGGCTGAACCAGATACATCATCAAACTTCCGCCCACCATTATTCCGGAAAAGCTGCAGCGGCTCGCCATATTTGACCTCGGTCTCCAGGCCGTCCATCCGCGAAGAAAAGTTTCCGTTGGCAATCAGGATGTCTTCCCAGCCATCATTGTCGAAATCGCCAAAGCCGACTCCCCATTTCACAGGTGCCACCGTGGGCTGCATAAGTCCCGCTTCGGCAGCTACGTCGGTGAAAGCAGTCTGATCGTTTCGATACAGGCTGACAGGCTGACGGCTATAGCGCGTGGTCACCAGATCAAGACGGCCGTCATGATTGAAGTCGCCGAAGTCGGCCGCCATGTTCCCGTAGATCTCACCATGCGCACCCGTGGCTGTTCCGGAAAGGATGCCGTTCTCTCCGAACGTTCCATCGCCATTGTTATGGAAGAGGTAATTGGTCCCGCCGTCATTGGTCACGTACAAATCGGGCCATCCATCATTGTCGTAGTCTCCCCAGACCACACCCATGCCGTGCAGCTTGCCGGGATTGTCGACCCCGGCCTTGTGCGACACATCCTCGAAGGTGCCGTCGCCGTGGTTGCGAAACAGCAGGTCGGTCTCGCCCTCCATCTCATCCGGTATCTGAAGAATGACCGACCGATAGCCCTCCGCATTCGGATCGGGACGGGGCAGATGCTGCAAATCGGTGCGCACATATCTGGCGATAAACAGATCGAGGCGGCCATCTCTGTCGTAATCGGCCCACGCCGCACCCGTGCTGAATCCGCCGCCCCTTACCCCGGCACGTTCCGTCACATCTTCAAACTTGCACCCGCCCAGATTGCGATAAAGAACGTTATGCCCATATCCGGTTACGTACAGATCGGGCAGCCCATCATTGTCATAGTCGCCGACGGCGATTCCCATCCCCCACCCACGCGTGGTGAGCCCCGCATTCTTTGTCACATCGCTGAAGTGCAGACCGGCGCCGCTTCCATCCTGGCGGTAAAGCGTGATCATCGATTCTCCACCAGCGAGGAAGCGCTCGATGGACGAATCGTTTACTACTGCGATGTCCAACCTGCCATCGTTGTCGCAGTCCAGAAGCGCGATTCCACCGCCTCCCATCGTCTCGACGATGTAGCGGCGATCGGAGGAGGAATGGGAAACGGTGTTCAGTCCTGCTGAACCGCTTACATCCCGAAAGCTCATGCTCTGCACAGATTCACCTTTTGATCTGGGAGGTGAGCCTTCGTGTGACTCAGGCGCCGCCGTGGGCACCTGTGGCGCAATCCGCCCCGGAAGGGCGGAAGCACACGCCAGCGCGATCGACAAAGAGCATGTGCGGACGTATTCCAATCTCCATTCCCTTTTGCGTCCATTTTAGAAGAGCTTGGCAGCGGCGCTCCAGAGCTATTCCTCGAAGTGAGACCGCCTCCGGTCCAATTGTAAAAACCTTCGTTCAGCCTTTTGAGACTCAGCAATTGCTCATCCCAATTCCCATCTCGCCCGTCATTCGCACCCCTGCCATCGCGTGAGAGAATCGTCGATTATTGCGACAAAGTGATCTGGCACTACTCGGCCGCGCGACCCAGCTCCAGCCAACCTTTTGCAGAATGTGGACGGTAATGAAAAGTCGGCCGCGTCCATCGATCCGCGGAGCGTCAAATTGACGTAAAACGGGCATCTCGGATTTCCGATCACAAAGATCTCAACCGGACCTTAAGTTCTGAAATGTCGGTCTGTCTTTAGGTTTTTCGCTTCAGCTGTGGTGAGGGTTAGCAATT
>Ga0157378_10002141_pt1 | contig 17537 bp, 22 predicted proteins | sample M65metaG_FD_115309 | JGI IMG/M metagenome (GOLD analysis project Ga0157378, IMG submission 115309) | Miscanthus rhizosphere microbial communities from Kellogg Biological Station, Michigan, USA - M6-5 metaG | ecosystem: Host-associated > Plants > Roots > Rhizosphere > Soil | place: USA: Michigan...
AATGTCAGAATCTGGGTTATTCGGACTCTTCGTTCCGCCCGGCTATTTTCCCGAATCTGATTCTGATAACCACCCCTTTTGCTAAATATTATTCCATCCATATTTTGCGAATATGTACTATTTTTCTCATGAAAACTAATAAAACCATCACTTACCAGTTTCTCTAAAATCAGCGGGAAATACCAAGTAAATTGCGAGGAATTCAATTCCTTAAATCCATCTTTTCTAAAAAAATCTATCACAGCGACTCCGGCCTGGTATTCGCTAATATATCTCCTACCTATCCTACTACTACTAATGGTCTGATCATCGTCAACGATTTGACCAATATCCATACAGAACCAATACAATACCTTATCGGTCATTTCCAATGGACTTAGCTTATTCTGAACGATACCCCGTAAACGAACATAGGTAAATATATCTTTTTTGCGCAATAATTTTTCAGCATGCACCTTGCCCTCCAATGACACATGATAATAGTATTGTGTTTGCTTGTCCTGCGTCTCTACGGAATAAAATTCGCCTGCCGCATATGCCGTAACATACCCCTCAAACCTTAATTCACCTAACAAAGTTTCCAAATCATTTTCCCAATTGTCATCGTACCCAAATTCAGGATAAACATCAATTATTCCTCTTCCGACCCGCTTTTTATCATTTGTAGCTTTTTGAGCGCCAGGGTCAAGGGCAAGCCAGATAAGTACAATATTTTTTTTCTCCTCCCTTGTCATTCCATAAACCTACAAAACCTTTATGATTTCAATAAGTCGCATTTCAAAATTCCTTTCGTAACTGCACACTATGGCAAAGCTGAAAAAGCAACGAGGTCCCGCCCTGATAAGTACGCCCCAAAAGGCTGAAATGAGCTTGAATATATACCGTGACTCTATCCAGGGGGCGTAAATAACCACCCTTTCAGGAACAACAAGCCAGAAATACCCAGAGCGCAACGTATATGGGGCTAATTTGAGGCATCAGGGGTTTTGCAGCCATACCCCCAGCCGCAGCCAAGAAAGGCTTAAATCGCCCTTTACGGCCGAGAATCAATCTTGAGCTAAATGGAAAGTAAAAATCTTTTAACTGCAGGCCTGCTACCGACGTCTATATAAGCGAATTGCCGGGAATTGTCTTTGGGTTCGTCCTGAGTCTTGCTCACCGCCTTTAGCATTTCAAGTACATTATCACAAGCGTTAACTATTTCGACCTCCTTTGATGCCGTCTGCCATAACCTCATCTTTTCCTTATGAAATTGATCCGCAAACGACCTGCTTATAAAATCCACCCCCGTAAAATCGAGTTCAATTTGACGGCAAGCGGTATCGCCAGCATACTCAATTAAGGCCTGAGCGGCCTCTCGAGTTATCAAACTATGTTGATTAATAAAGTCAGTCAACAATATTGAATGCGTGCAGTTCATATCACAAAGGTAGTTTTTTACTTTCTTTTTGAACGTTAAAATAATTTTTAGCTCATATAATCATAAAAGTCCCCAACCAATGTACTACTCAATGGAAGCCTCAAATTTAAATAACAACCGTTCAGATTTGCTCCCTCTTCAATTCTAACTGTTACACTATTCGCCTTACCACCATCAACAAATAGATGCCGACCCGTCCACATGCAAAAAATGCCGCTCAAACCCTTTACTAACAAATTTCTCGATTGCGATAAGCCATATCCACGCGACTCCGCTAAATCTTTAGTAGAACATCCTTGGATTGCCATTTCAATGGCTTCTTTTTCATTGTTAGGCTGAAACTTGGTAGAACTCGAATATGAGCTTAAAATTCCGACTCCGTTATCGCCTATAGTCACATCCATAAAGCCCTTTTGTGGATAGACTTGTGTAAATACTATGCCATGACTACTCTTTGAGTGGTCCGCAATGTTATTTGTAAGTTCAGAAATAAAGTAGTCTATTACATTTTTGAAATCACTACTGCTTAGCCCGGTCATATTTGTCTGGCCGAAAATTACGTCGATGGCCACGTTAACGCATCTTTCTCTGAATTTTGGCTCGGTTGAAAATCTAAAAACGGGGGTATATGTCTTTGATTTATAAACATCCAAATCCGAATCGGTTTCACCATTACAGCCATCAAAAAATTTAATTGCACATAGATAATTGTAAAACGGGTCACTGTCAATATTTGTGAAGGTCACAATTTTACCGATCGCCCGCCATTGCCTTATCAATAAGTGAAGACCTGCAAGGAAACAACTGTATTGAAATCTTGTATTTGAAAAATCTAATTGAACAATGCTAACCGGGGCACTGTCCACGATTTTAGAGAGTTGGATCAACTTAAATATTGCATGGCCTAAGTTATCCTGACTCGCTTTAGGTATTGGAAGATTTATTTGTAATGCAGACATGGCTATATGTAAGCAAACTTAGGGAAATAGAGCGAATAACGTCTTCAAATGACAATTGATATTTTTGCCGTGAATTGCTACTTTTATTTCCCAAATTGCCACTTATGGAAAAGATTGAGTTTACTAACGTCGAACATGCCAGACTGAGTGCGGCAGGGTACAAGTTTATTGAGATAATCGCAACAGGCCGGGAGGTAGAAACCAGTGAGGATTACTACCGGAAAGAGGTAATATTTAGGGCGCACAAAACACAGCCCCCGCCGGGAGATCATTATATAATCAGCATTGACGAAGATGAAATAAGGGAGGCCGTGCAGGGCAGCGATACCGACATTTTTTACGTTGAAAGAGCCTAAGCAGGTATGGAGGTAGATAGATTCAGAATAGACGAAATAATAAATGGGATTCATTGGGTTTTCGATATTATCGAATTCGATGTAGCCGGAATGCCAATCTATTTATTGGATTTTCATGATGACGAGATGCGCAAATACAACGAAACAGGCAACCAAATTACGATGACATACGCATTCGACAGCGATGTGATTCAGTTTGATAGATATCATGGAGAGGTATTAAAATCCATAGAATCTCAATTAGGTTCACTAATCAAGGTTCACACCTCATAATGTGTAACAGAGTAGCAACACCCGACGAAGACGAATTGCATGGCTATTTCGATAAGCAAGCCCCATTAACCGGCCATACTTTCAAGATAGAGCCATACTCACACTACTACAATGCGGACGGCTTTACGCGCCCGTATCTGCCTATAACTGCCGCCGACAGCCCTCACGTGGTAACGCCCGCCAGATGGAAACTAATACCGTTTTGGGTGAATAATGAAGCGGAGGCGAATAAATACGCCAATACACTTAATGCCAGGTCTGAGGAAGTCTTTGATAAAGCAAGCTATAAGCCGTACATTCTTAAAAACAGGTGCCTACTTTGGGTATCTGGATTCTTTGAACCTAACCACCCCAAACCCAAAGTAACAGTACCCTATTTCATCCGATCAATAAATCGCGATCCTTTAGCGTTGGGCTGCATTTATTCAGATTGGACAGACAAAGAGACGGGAGAGGTAACGCGCACTTTTAGTATTGTCACAACACCACCCAACGACATGCTAAAGGTTATTCACAATGAGGGCCAGCGCATGCCGTATATAGTCACTCCCGAAAATTGGGGTAGATGGCTTGGCCCGATCAATAAAGATGAAATTGCCGCCATGATGCAACCGTTACCAGATGGCTCTTTAGAGGGGTACGCAGTGGGCAGCATAGTTTATCAGAGGGGAGTAAATCAAAATGTACCTGAATCGCAATTACCTGTTTAATTTTAGGTGTGCTAACAATATTAGATGTTACTTTTCATGACCTAATTCACGGGGAGCAACATGTTATTGTATCCTCTCCCGCCGGTGGTGGTGGTAGTTTTGGCGTTTACATCAATAAGTATTTTCGAGGTCAGATAGTACACTATTCGACAGGGTGGCAATCCTTTGTAAAGTCAGATGTTTTAATGGGGGATGATATAGGGGTTATTCTTGATTTTATAAACGAGGATTACCCCTGCGTGTAAGTGGGTATTATAACACTATTACTGCCTATGCTTCAATATAGGGGAAGCCAAAACACTTTCCATCAAATAGCCATCAAATAAACTAAACGCTGGGAGTCAATTAGTTACAAAATAATATTCGCCCAATTGCCGGAAGCAATCAAACAAGTTTGCCAATAAAATGTAAACGTTTCTGAACTTTGCATTAAAAATAGAGCAAAGTTGAATACTGAACTGCGCGAAATTAAAAACATACTTTATGGCACATACAATTATTCAATGCTCCTACAATGACCTGGTTAAACTATTTGAGAAAATAGCGGGCAAAGAAAAGCCATTGCGTCCGGTGAGCTTCAAAAAGGCAAAAGAGCTAACTGGTATGAGCAATTGGGAGATAAGGCAAGCCGTATTGGATAACCCAAAAATCAAGGATGGCAATAACCGCTACCGTTTGGAATTATTAAAACATGGACGTTAAAACATCCAACCAGCCAAGGGCGCAGGCTATATAAACAACTTTCAGCGGGAGCCGAGCAAAACTTAATCTATGTCTGAACTACAAGAAATCAAACGATCCTTAGCGAGAATAGAAGATCAGAACCGCAAAATACTTGCTCTGCTAAATAAAAAAGAACCTCAGCGCGTCCTCGTGTTTCGCAAACAGGCGTTGAAAGAAACTGGCATGAGTGCATGGCATTTGCACGAAGCCGTTAAGCTTAACCCGGCCATACGTCCCTTGCCTAACCGATATGATTTAGGGCTACTGAAGACAACATTCTAATGACAGATAACCAAAAGGATTAACTGACTAAATGAAGCCCAGGAATTATTTACTTTGGCGGAATTGAAATTAAAATTTACTTGCAGTTTATGAAAATGGCATCGGACACTGAGGTGCAGACGATAGAAACTCAATTAATAGCCCTCAAAAATGAAATTGCAAAAATGGGGCGCGAGATAGCCAGCCTCCGAAAACTTTTCGAGAAAATAGCCGTGCCAATGGCTATAAAGGGTAACGACTGGGTGCGAATGAAGCGATTAAAGGCAGAGGGTTTTACCGAGCACAGGGTACATTATCTGATTGGCAAAAACCCCACTAAAAAGTTGAAGAAAGTGCATGGCGGGCAGAACTTGTATAACATAACTGAGTTAAAGAAAGTAGCATGAATGAGGCGTGAAAAACCCGCCACACTTGGAAGCATGGCGGGCAGTAGTTTCCTTTTACCTCAATGCCGGAGATTACTTTTTACTTAATGCCGTGGCAACATCGGCATGCAATTGGTATTTATGTTTATCAAAATCACTTTCATTTAGTAGCTCTTCAATTTCCTTTTGCAAACTATTAATCAAGTGGCTTTCTAAATCCATTTGGTCTGTCTTTGCCTCATTCCGGGTAATAAATGTTTTGTTTATACACATTACCCTTTCCGGGGCAATTTCGCCCAAAATAAAACCGTCTTTGCAAACATTTATAGCGTATTCGCGGCCTTCTTTCGGAATTATTTGCCCTTTAGTGTAAGAGTTATTGATAAAAAAATGCTTTATTGTTTCAATGGGTTTCGAAATATCTAAATTCATTCTTTCGGCATAGCGAGAAAATAAATGTGGGTTGTATAGATAGCAGCCGGTAGTGGTAGCCACATCTACCCCGGCCCCTATTTTTATTACCCTTTTGCCAAGTTCAGTATTATATACTATCAGACTTGTAAATGATAATTGCGCTAAACCTTTATATTTTGCTGCCGATTGAGCTTTGGAAAAAATAAAAATCCATTCATTGTGCGACTTTGATTTGTAATGATAGCATTTAGAATATTCATTTTCAGGCTTAATTTTTAATTTTTTTCTTAGCCTATCATATTCATTGCCGAAACGCTCCATTACTGGCTTAAGGCTGTCAAATTCTCTAATTGCGGCATTATTCATTTCATTGTAAGTCATTGATTCTACTATCATAAGTATTGTTTTTGAACTGGTTTGCAATGTAAGTTTGATTTTTTAAATAAAAGGGGACTGAGAAAAGTCCCCATATTCACCATAAAAACAAAGTTGTATTAGTTCCCGGCTGCCTGTTCTATATTTTTAAGCTCGTCGGTTAGTTCACTGAGAAGGTTAATTACCCATTGCCACATGTCAGAATATTCGGCAATGTCCCCGGCTACGGATTTTGGGTTTTCGCGTAGAGTAACATAAACTATTGAGCAAAGGAAGAAATCATTAATCAGCGCCTCATAGTCTTTGCAGCCAATCATAAAAGATTGCCAATAGTAAAGCACACCGGCAAACCTGTCTTTGAGAGCCTTAATATCTAAAACTAAATTATCCAGCAGCCTGCCGAATTCAATAGTCCCCCGTATGCAGTCCCCAAAATCATTAATCCTTTCCTTCCCCGATATTGTCCAAGCGGTAGCACCTTTGATTTTATCAGCACCAGCATAGACAGACAGGCCAGCCGTTTGGTCATAGATAAAAGCATTTTTCATTAGCTCATCAATGGTGCCTAATCGCTGATTGTGGTATTGCGTGAAATATTCCATGCAGCCCATTACATCGGGAGTTAGCACCGGGTGAATGATGGTATAACCGTTATCAGATGCGATCACCTCATCTTTTGCAATAGTGGTTGTCTTGTTTCCGTTTACCTTGGCAGTGATTTTCATAACTTTGAATTGATTTTTGAATGTGAAATGTTTAGAGATCAAAGCCCCGGCAGTGTATCGAGCACCACCGGGGCAACTTATTTTATATGCTTATAAATTCCTGTATTTCTGATAGGGTGAAATCGGCAATTATGAATTTGTTGCTATCAGCGTCGTAAACTCGACACGATACCCGCTTTCCGGCCAATTCCATTACTTGCAAGGATTGACCATTTAGGCCGCGATAGTTTGACGCTGTTTGAATGATGGCGCGTACTGTATTTGCATTTTGTATTACCATTTTATCAGATTTTTGAAGTTTTATAAAAGGGGGTATTTTCCCCGGTGTCAGTTATGTGTTATGGTAATTTTGTTTGGTAATCTGTTTACCTTGTTTAACAAAGATAAACACGATTTTCAATTTACCACCGTTTTTTCCCCGTTTAACTTATCTATAACAAACGAGATAAACTGTTAAACCCGTTTAACGTGTTACCTTTGAAGAAAATATATAAAGCGATGGCAGCAGAAACACCTACAACGCAAACCGGGCTAAGGTTTCCAGATGACTTACTGAACAAGCTAAAATATATAGCATGGTTCGAGCGGGAAACATTCACCGATAAAGTCATTTCAATGACCGAGGCAGAAATCAAGTCATTTGAAAAGAAAAACGGGGCGATTACAGATGACCAGATTAAAAAGGCACTCAAGAAAAAATAGAGCAAGGATATGGAAAGGAAAAACCTATTCAGCGCAATTTTAAAGCGCACGGCAGACAAAGTTAGCGACGATCAACGATGGTTAATATCTGAGGGTGGCGAAGTAGTGGCAACCAAAGTAAGCCATGCCGGGACGGTATATTGTGTATTCCTTATTAAAGATGACATTGGATTATTTGATGTTTATTTTTTTGAGGGTGAAGACTTCAAAAACGATACTTTAATGTACGTAATGACCGAAGCTCCAGCGATGGCAAGGCAACCAAGAGCATTATATTTTAAGCTGTCCAGCGCACATTTATATTCCACGGAAATGCTCCAAAGAAACGATGAGTTTTCGACGCTCTTTTTAGAAATGATAGTCGCGTTTGAAAGAGATAACAGGAAAGGAAAATTTAGAACAGCCTGGAGGAAATGAGCCACGAATGACCGCGCGACGCGATTTGCATTATTAAAATGCCCCGAATTAATGAAAAATGAGAGCAACTAAAACAGATATTGTGCCACGCCTCCAGACGATTGCCACCGAAGCAATCAGGCAGGCAGACACGGCCCGCGAAGCACTTGAAACCTTTGTTGATACCTTGGACGAAGCGCGAAAGGTGGCAAATCATTTGCGTTACAAATTGGACATAGGCCAGCCCGAAAGCAGCCTATTACCTTACCAGCATAAAGACGATTTAACCGGCGCTGAGGGGGTAATATTTCCCGGCATCAGTGACATATTTTATATTGCGGAGCAGGCCGCAAAATTAGCCGAGAGCACCCCGGCAGCAGTACTACTTCAGGTAAAAGCGGGCACTGTTTACGGCGTGACAATTGGAGGCGAAATGTACATTTCTGAAAATTCCCTTTTAAGGTTAATGCGGTAACAGGATTGAGCAGCAGCGGAGCCACTACCAGCACGACATCGGAGAAATTGCCATCAATCGCAGCCCCTTTATTGGGGTTTTTCTATGGAAAATTCTGCAAACTATATAACTATTTAGTAAAAGATATATGTATAAATACGAGACTATTTTTGTAACTTTGCGGATTTTTTTTCTTAACTTTGTAATGCAAAGCACTTTTTACAGCTTGCCATTATTGTATGGACATTTCTAAAATAGGGGTTGCACTGAAAAACCTATCTCGGCAATTATTCCCCGAAGCACGAGCATTCAAGATGCCGCCGGGAGGGATATTTGACCGGCTCGATAGCACATTGGATAAGTCAATGGCGAGGGGCTATAATGATGCGCTTTCGGTTCCGGGCAGCATGTTCCCCAATAGTCCGACTTTCACGACGGACGATGCCGCCCGCATGGAGTTGGACTACGGCATATACAGTGCGCCGGGCACAACACTCACCGATAGGAAAGCCGCCATCTTACAAGCTATGCAGTACCCCGGCACAGTTGCCCCAAGATGTACGGCGGAGTATATACAAGATCAATTGAGGTTAGCCGGGTTTGACGTATATCTCTATGAAAACCGTTTCCCCGATGGGATGGGCGGTTATATTACAAAAACGCCCTCAGAGATATTAGGTATCTCAGCAGGCCGGGCCTACTTCAATAGCATAAATTTCAATGATGCCGACTTTAATGAAGATTGGGCCACATCGGGGATAACATTGGTGGCTAATTATCTGGAGGAAAGCAAAGATGCGGGCTTTACAATTTCACCAAATTACCGAAGCACATTTTATATAGCAGGGGCCGCAATCACTGATTTTGCAAATGTACCGGCAGCTCGAAAGATAGAATTTCGACAACTTATTTTACAGTTAAAACCGCAGCAGACATGCGGCATTCTCTTTATCTCATTCGTTTAACAGTTCAGTAAAAACTAAAGCAAAAAACTTTAAGCAATGGCGTACCCAATTTCAGACTTTGACGGCATAGTATTAGCCCCCGATTCGGATTACCCATATGGGCAAATAGTGGACGACCCCAACGGCACAAGAATAAATGTGAAAAGTTCGGGTGACATTTGGCAGTTTTTCCAGCGCTTTTTAGATAAAGCCGGGATGACCCCGAACGGCGACCCGGATAACGAAACAAATGGTTTTCAGTTTGTGGCAGCCGTTGTTAACCAAATACAGCGGGAGGCGGCGGCAATAGCGGAAACATGCGGAGCCGGGGCCGGATCAACCACTCCCGTGCATGTGGCCGGAATGAATGTCACGGGTTCGGTTCCTGTTACCATACATGCGGGGTGGTTCTATTACAATGGCATGTTGGTTTGGTTCCCCGGCGATACCTATACCCCAAGTTCTTACGCTCAAATGACCATTACCATTAACGAGGGTTTGCCAACGGGCCACGTTACGCCATCGGGCACACTACCAGTAACAGACGGCACACACTTTGATTACTCCGCATTCATTAACCACCCGCTCGTAACACTGAATACAAGGGTAACGACCTTGGAAAGTGAAATAGCATTTGGAGCATGGGCAAATATTACGGTTGGCTCTGATTTTGTCGCAGGCGCACAAGTACCCCAATACAGAAAGGACGGCATGGGCCGCGTTTATCTCAGGGGATTTGCCACAAGTGGAACGACAGGCACAAATATACTTTTTGGCACCTTGCCGACAGGTGCAAGGCCGTCGCAGGATATGGAAATACCATGTTTCTATAATGGCGGCGCGTCTCCTTATGCGTCGGCGGTTCAGATCACGTCGGCCACGGGAGAAATAACAGCGATTGCCGTTAATACGACTGATAAAATAGGGGTGGACGGTTGTATATTTTTAAACAGCTAAAAGGAAAGAACGGTAAAGAAATATCGTTACCTGCAGCAGCTTAATTGAGCCAAAAAGATTAAAACCTGAATAGCATTTTAACCAAATCCAAACTATAACAAATGAGCACAGCACCAGCACCAACAGCGATACCGGCGGCTGCCCCAGCGACACCACCAGCAGAGCGGCCACACGACAACAAAATGCCGGTATTTCACAATGAGGTAAACACATGGCGGGCGGCCAGAAACGAGGGGGATGCACTTGCCGATTTATCGGTATTGATTGAGCCGTCAATATTGCGAATGACAGCAGCCCCGGAGATCCAGCAAGCCACACCCTCAGCCATAGAAATAACCCGCGAGTTTCCGACCATCAGGGACGTGAAAGATATGTTTTTAGGGTATCAGGGATAAAGAGCAAAATAGCAGCAAACAATTTACTAACCAGCAAAGCAAAATTTTATGACCAGCAACCTAACTAAAGACGAAATAACCGCACAGTGGAAAGATTATGAAACGATAGACCCGGAAGCAGTCGCGGCGGGTATTGCATCGGGACTACCCATGAAAGCAAAAGACATTGCCAAACTTCAGGCAAAACAGATAAAGCAATTGCATGCACAGGCGGCAGCACCCGGCATGTTTTTTGAAAACGTTACCCGCGATGTGCTGGGGAGGTTCGGAGTAACAGCCCCGGACGCGGTAGTAACCGGCGGCGGCAGTTATGGTGGTTCGACATATGGAACAACGCCCCCACCCAAACCGGCCAGCGCAGCAGAGGTTGAAGCGTTCGATAATGAAGTTAAGGCCGCAATATTGGCCCGGTTTAATGTAACACCTGCATAATGATAGTGCCACAAGCCACAGGCGCAACGGCAGCCCCGGTTATATCTTTGGAAGCATTGCGGGCACGTTTCCCGGATCGCTACAATGATATGCCGGAGCTTACCACGGCAGAGGCCGACAGGGTGCAGGCATGGTTATACTTTGAGCCGTTCGACGCGGCAGCGGTAGCCGATGGCATTAGCAGCGGCAAAGACTACACCGAGGACGACGTTAAGGCATTCACGGCGGCATATATCCGGCAGTTACAATACTTGCAAAGCCTATCGAATTACAACTACCACGCGGGCGGACTGATAACACAGACTGAAGCGGCCCAGCGGTTACTATTGGAGGTATTGACAAACCCGGCGTTATCGCTATTAGAAAGCCAAGGTTATACAATCAGCGAGGCCCAGCCCGGAGCTAAGACATACTACATTGAGCAGGCAGGGGTAAACGTATCGTTTAACTGATAGCGCCGGGGCACCACTTACAGCCGCGCACAGTTTGCCGATTACACCCACCAGCGCCACCCCACCCAATCGAGGCCCACACATTCACCGCACCCACCCCGACAGATCAGTGCCCAGGTTCCAACGTAGTACACCCATACGCAAAGGCATCTATTAGCCTATTTAAGCGAGGCAGTTAATTGCACACCATACCATTAGTGCAACGGACAGAAACGAAAGGGACAGCGCAAAGAACAGGCACGGCAAGACCTTAGAGGGGTAAGGGTGCCTGAAAAAAGCCAAGGTACTGGGAAAGGAAGTTTTAAGAGGTGCAATACATGGTAGCCTGCGTGAGTTTTGATCAACCGAGGTATTTCAGCAAGTGTTGCCAAACTTTAGAACTTAGATAACCCTAACTTTTAAAACCCTTTCCGGCATTGACCCTGAGCAGGTTTACTGCGAAAGACAGAAAGCAGGCGTTTTGCTATTTGTTGCACGCAACAAAACATTTGCAACAAATCCACCCACGCCCATGAGCTTGCCGTAATAGCTGGGCACATTCCGGCCCATGTATCGGGAGAAATCAGGCAATAGTAACGGCACTCCATTTATTATCAATAAACTTTATTTAATAGCCATTTTGGTGCAGATCGGTGCAGTGGTGCAACTGGTGCAGCCCCTATATATATAGGGGCTTGCACTGCACCAGTGCAAACGGGTGCAATTGCACCAGTGCAAAAAGTTGCACCGATATACCCAAAACCCGCTACAGTAAAGGGATTGAGAGTATTAGTTATTTTACTATAAATATACTCATAACGTTTAACATAATATAAACTGGTGCAACTTATTTTTTGCACCAGTTGAAAGCACGAAAAGCGTGAAAATAAACATGCGCTTGGAGGAATTTTGCAATACATATTTTCCCCGCACCCTTTGCTGCCGACCGCTGGGCTGCATTCTACCGGTTGGGATTGATGGCAGCATGCGGAAAACTTTTTTTGTCAGGATGGCGCAAACCTCAAAATCATACTAATGACCGCGAAATAATGCCGCCATCGGGCACCGCGACCGGTAGCATATTCTATATAAAATTGGTAATAGAAATAAACGAAAGGGAAAACCGGTAAAATAAAAATGTACCGATATTTGTACCGTGAGAAAATATAAATGGCTGCAATCTATTGATTTACAGCCATTTATATTATTACTACGTAGTTTGACCTGGATTCGAACCAAGACTAACAGAGTCAGAGTCTGGTGTGCTACCGTTACACTATCAAACTGGTTTGTATTTTTTCGGAGCGCAAATGTACCAGCTTTTTTGTTAGTAGTCAAAAAAATTATTACTGGCATAAGGGCAGCAGTAGACAATATATGCTTCTAAAGCGGCAGGCTTTTCGCTTTATCTTTATCGCGCTAATCCCGCAGCTTGCAGAAACGTTTTCAAACAATCAGAGATACCTCCCGGCTCCCCAGAGCTTTCTGCTTTGCAGCGCTAGCTATGCTGGCATTGCTTTTATTTGGATGCGCCTGCTTTATTATCTGCTCGCGGGAGCGACTTGCAGGCTGGTATATTGGCTTGGGAGACTGCTTCTACAAAAGCCGGATCTGGAGTACAGACTTTTTCACTTCCGGCATCAAGTCTGATGGTAATATGTATGCCGGATTAGGCATAGCCGTTTGTCTTGCATTTATTTACCGGGCCTGGCGATCCTTTAATTTGCCAATCGATAAACGGAGTAGTATGACAAGGCGCGGCCTGGAGACCGCTGATTTGGCGCCCATAGCCATAATACTGTGTGCCGCCATTGGCCTCTGGTGTTGGGGCAACCGGATGGCTGCGCCCGCATCTGACGAGGTTTTTTCGGCGCTCAATGTAGCCGGTATTCATCCCTTCCAAGGTGTTTCTTATTACATGCTGCCCAATAACCATCTTTGCTTTAACCTGCTGAACAACCTCATCTTTCACCCGGTAGCAGACAAGGTGTTTACGGGCAGACTACTTTCATTGGTCGCTTATATCGCAGTTATCATCGTTTTGTATTACTGGCTGCAAAGTGTTCTTGCCAACCGGTGGCTGGCGTTGCTATGCGCGTTGACCGCCGGGCTACAGTTCCAGGTGTGGGGTTTTGGCTTCCAGGCCCGTGGCTACGAGCTATACCTGCTGGCGGAATGGGGGCTTATCGTATCGCTGTTCCGGCACATAAGTACGGGCGAAGAACGCTGGCTGCGGCTGATGGCGCTGTGCAGCGTCACGGGCTTCTTTTGCCTGCCTTCGTTTCTGTATCTCTATGCTGCGGTAATCGTTTTTATGGCGTTGCGGTCGCTGATCAAAAAAAACAGGAACGCCCGGTTCTGGGAATTCCAATTGATAACAATCGGCATCACCTATCTGTGCTACGTTCCTGCGCTCTGTTTTTCGGGTCTGGAATCCATCACACACAATAACTATGTTTCAGCCATGGGGGCGTTTAAAAAAACAGGCCATGTGGCGTTTGCACAGTGGATGTTCCCTTTCTTTAAGCCCTACATTATCCATCTTTTTTCTGATGTGCACTGGAATAACCTGCCTGTAAATGTTCTCTTATTTGTACTGCCGGCATTTCTGGCCTTTCACCGCAAGAACAGAACCCTGAGGCTTGCCGGATTATTTTATGCAACACTTTGGCCCGTGTTTTTCCTTATAACGATCATCATGGAGAAACTGCCATTTGAGCGCAACCTGATCGGGCACTACAGCTTCACGTATGCTGCACTGCTACTGCTGGCATGGTGGTTGACCGATTTGCTGGCAGCGGCAGGCAGGATGAAGATGGCAAAGTGGGTTTTGTTCACGGGAGTAATTGTGTTCTTTGGCATACACTTTTCCCGCACCAATCTGACTTACCTGAAAGATACGCTCTACGAATATGATGTGAACGCCTATTACAAAGACAAGGCCGAATGGCTCAGCAACATCCCTGTGGGGAGCACGGTGGCAATATCTGATGAAGACTTCTACTCTTATTTCTTGTGCCTTAGGCTTGGCTACAAGGCCGCGAGATGCCCGGCAGGCAATGAAGATTACTTTGTGAAAGAAGCGTTTGAAGAAATACCACAGACCGCGGGCGTACACTATGTACTTTACAAGAAGCTTTATGGCAACGAGATCTGGAAGCGGCAATAACGCTTAGTCTGCTCTCTTAAATATCCGTTCAAGTGCCCAGGCTTTCAGCCGCATCTCTTCCCATTCCTGCAACGGATCGCTATCGTAGGTAATGGCGCCTCCGGTCTGGTAAGAAAGATATTTTGTGGACTCATTGTAAAACAAACTCCTGATGACCACATTGAAATCAAAATCACCAGTTGGTGTTATATACCCCACAGTTCCAGCAAACAGTTCCCTGCACGATTGTTCATACTGCTCTATCAATTGCATCACTTTAAACTTAGGCGCTCCCGTCATACTGCCCATGGGGAATGAATATCTAATAGCATCTGTGAAAGGCGCATTTAGCCTGCCGCTAACGGTAGAGATCATCTGGTGCACCTGGGGAAAAGAATAGATACCGAAAAGCTCATCCACCTGCACACTGCCGGTGGCGCAGCATCGCGCAAGGTCATTGCGTACAAGGTCCACGATCATCACATTCTCTGCCTGCTCTTTGATGCTGCTGCGGAGGGCATCCTTATTTGCCTTGTCTCTAATGGGGTCTGCGTCCCGCCGGGCAGTGCCTTTTATGGGCTGCGACACTACCCTATCTCCATCTTTTCTGATGTAGCGCTCGGGGCTTGCGCACATCATATACTGCCTGTCCAGTTTATACCAGGCAGCAAAGGGCGCTGGCGACAAGCGATTCAGCTTATGGAAGACCGCCAACGGATCAACCGTTGCATCTTCACAATAGCCCTCGACGCAATAGTTTATTTCATAGCAGTCTCCATCTCGAATGTGCAGCCTCAGATCGTTGATAGTTTGCAGGTAACTCTCTTTACCGGCGCGTGCTTTGAACTCTAGCTCAGGTAGCTCCCCCGCCGTGCCATCCGGCGCTGCGCAAATGGCCGCGTAGATCTCATGCGGATCCTGCAGGGTTTCTATGGTAAGCGCTGTCTGCTCGCGGTTAATGCTGCACACGGTTGCCGGGCAAAAGAACTGCAGCAGCGGAAATGTGTGCCTGTGCTCATTTGAGGATGGCAGCTTTGGCTCCAGCCTGTTCTTATAATCGTAGCAGATATGGCCGAAAAGCCAGTCAGGGCGGGAATCGTGAGCTTCCTGCAGCGCGGTCAGCGCATCCAACTCACCGGGGCTAACAAAAGAAACCGCATCGGCCGCCAGCAGGCAGTCATAACTACCGGGATTGGGGGCATAGCTATTGTTATCCAGAAAAAGAACGATGCTGAACCGGCTTGACCAATTCAGCATCTTCTGTTTAATTCCAACTGCCGTTTTTAGGTCAATCGGATATATGGCTTTATGTCTTTGCAACTTTGTGGATTAATCCATCGATCTGAGGCTAAAAATCGTCGTCGTCATCATCGAATCCGCCGCCGCCGCTGCCTTCGCTGAAGAATCCAAGGTCCTTGAATTCATCGTCCACATCAAAATCATCGTCCTTGCCTGATTTCTTTTTGGGCGCTTTTGTTTTCGATTTCGGCAGGTCAAATTCTTCAAACTCTTTCTCAATGTCGTAATCATCTTCGTCTTCCTTTCCGTAGTCGTCCTCTACTTCTTCCAGGTCATCATCATCATCATCATCGTCATCTGACTTTTTCTTTGCTGCTGTTTTTTTCGCTGCTGTTTTTTTCTTTGGCGTCTCTCCGGCAGCCACATCGTCGTCGTCGTCATCTTTTTTCGCCTTTGATCCCGCTTTCTTTGCAGCAGGCATGGAGGTCACGTCCTCATCTTCATCATCGTCATCATCCAATTCGTCTTTGATGGGTTTAGAAGATGCTTTCTTAGGTGCCGGAGACGCACTGCTTGTACTTTTTTTGACCGCGGCTTTTTTATCCGTATTTGCTTTCATATCCACTGATACTTGGTACCGTAAAATTTTAATAGTTTGGTGAAATTGCCAAATTTTTTTTCCTCAAAAAAATATTTTTTTTTTTACAAAATAGCCATCAACTGGTCTCGTCCCGTGCCATTTGAGATAAACGCTATTTTCGTGCCAAGATATTGCTCTACAAAGTGGCAGTAATCTCTGAATACCTGTGGTGCTTCATCGAACGTAGCGCATGTGCTGATGGGTAAATCCCACCCCGCAAATTCGGCATACACCGGTGTCACATCCGTATCGCAGAGGTCGTAGGGAAGTTCCTTTGTCTCATTCCCATCAACCAGGTAAGCCACCGCGGCTTTAACAGGATTAAAACTATCAAGAACGTCGGCCTTGGTGATGATGAGTTTTGTGACGCCGCTGAGCATCACGGTATATCTGAGCGCGACCAGGTCTATCCACCCGCAGCGGCGGGAACGTCCTGTAACCGCACCAAATTCGTTACCCACCCTTCTCAGTTCTTCGCCGGTTTCGTCATCGAGCTCAGTAGGGAACGGCCCACTGCCCACCCGCGTACAATATGCCTTTGTAATACCATAAACATCACCTATGCTCGATGGCGGCACACCCAGGCCATTACAAACACCCGCAGCGATGGTATTGGATGATGTGACAAACGGATAGGTACCGTAATCAATATCGAGCATGCTGCCCTGGGCCCCTTCGGCCAGTATGCGCTTTCCGTCTTTCAGCATGCCATCAAGCCAGTATTCAGAATTGACGATCTGCAGCGAGCTTAAATACTCACAGGCATCAAAGAAAGGCTGCTCCCACTGTTCCCATTCCGGCACCTGCCCATATTGTTTGAGCATCTGGATGTGCTTCTGCCTGAGCTTGTCGTATTTCGCGCGGAAATTCCTGCTGAGTATATCTCCTATCCTCAAGCCGTTCCTTCCCGTTTTATCCATGTATGCCGGGCCTATCCCCTTCAGGGTAGATCCTATTTTGTCTTCGCCCTTGGCGGCCTCACTGGCCGCATCGAGTGCACGATGCGTGGGCAGTATAAGGTGCGCCCGGTGGGCAATATACAGGCGCTGCTTTACATCGGGCCGTAATGGCAACAATTGCTCTATCTCCTGTTGCAGCGATACCGGATCGATCACCACACCATTTCCTATAAGGTTCACGCAGTGATCATGAAACACACCTGAGGGTATTGTGCGGAGCACTACTTTTTTCCCATCC
>Ga0157378_10002142_pt1 | contig 17530 bp, 13 predicted proteins | sample M65metaG_FD_115309 | JGI IMG/M metagenome (GOLD analysis project Ga0157378, IMG submission 115309) | Miscanthus rhizosphere microbial communities from Kellogg Biological Station, Michigan, USA - M6-5 metaG | ecosystem: Host-associated > Plants > Roots > Rhizosphere > Soil | place: USA: Michigan...
CCGGTGATCAATGCGACTGGCGTGATCTTGCACACCAATCTGGGTAGAGCGCCGATCGCGCAGTCAGCCTTCGAACACATTCGCGAGACTGCTGGATCCTATTCGAACTTGGAGTTCGACCTTGCGGCGGGGGAACGCGGCAGGCGGGATGTGCACGTGGATCGGCTCTTCAGAAAGCTGCTCGAGGCCGGGTCTCCCAGCGCTCCGGTTTCAACCATCGTCGTCAACAACAACGCCGCCGCTGTCCTGCTGGCGCTCAATACGCTTGCCGAGGGCGGCGAAGTGATCGTGTCGCGCGGCGAACTGGTCGAGATCGGAGGCTCTTTCCGAATTCCCGACGTAATGAGCAAATCCGGCGCCCGGCTGCGCGAAGTGGGGACGACCAACCGCACCCGCATTTCCGACTACGAGCAAGCGCTCAGCGAGCGTACGCGCCTGTTGCTCAGGGTGCACAGGTCCAACTTCAAGATTAGCGGCTTCACCGAGCAGCCGACCGTTCGAGAGCTTGCAGGGCTCGCGCGCAAGCACCGTGTGCCGCTTCTCGAAGATCTTGGCAGCGGCGCCTTGTTCGATCTCGCCCAGGTGGGGATCAAGAATGAACCCGGCGTCCTCGACAGCTTGCGAGCGGGCGTGGATGTTGTGACCTACAGCGGCGACAAGCTTCTGGGCGGCCCTCAGGCAGGGTTACTCAGCGGGCGCGAGGACCTGGTCCAGAAGATGCGAAGCAATTCGCTTTTCCGCGCCTTACGGGTGGATAAATTGACCTACGCCGCACTCGAATCGACGCTTGTCGCCTACCTGAAGCGCGACTACGACGCGGTGCCGGCACTGCGGATGATGCAAACCTCAAAATCGGAGATTGCACGTCGCGCTGCCGCGCTCATGACAGAGATCGCAGCCGCGAGCGAGCGAGCGCACCCCTTGCGGCTTGCGGCAGAACTGATCGACAGCGCGTCGCTGCTCGGAGGAGGGTCCGCCCCCTCGGCCACGATTCCGACAACCGTGATCGCACTCACGTGTTATAGTCTCTCCGCCAATGAACTAGCCGCCCGTTTGCGGGCTGGGGTTCCGCCGGTCATAGCCCGGGTTGAGGAAGGCAAAGTCCTGCTCGATTTGCGTACCGTCTTCCCTGAGCAGGACAAGGTCTTAACACAGGTACTTGTGAACACCGCGACCGTGTAGGACATTGAGCTCATCGCTACTGTCATTCCACGAGGGGGATCCGTCTTCCATGCTGACGAACAGCCTTGCTGCTGTCCTGTTTGCGAATCAGTTCGAGTCACAGATCACTGGAATCGATTGGGTTGTAATTGGAATTTACTTCTGCATCTTACTGGCTGTCGCATGGTGGGTGGTTTCAAGACGAAAAGACTCTACTGCTGATTATTTCCTCGCCGGGCGCAATCTTGGCTGGTGGATCATTGGCGCCTCCATCTTCGCATCCAACATTGGCTCGGAACATGTCGTGGGCCTTGCCGGCGCCGGCGCGACCAGCGGGGTAGCGCTTGCCCACTACGAATTGCATGCATGGTGCTTGCTGGTGCTGGCATGGGTGTTCGTCCCCTTCTATATGCGCTCGATGGTCTTCACCATGCCGGAGTTCTTGGAACGCCGGTTCAGTCCGGCATCCCGTTACGTGCTCTCGATTGTCTCCATCATCACCTTCATCGTTTCTAAGATTGCGGTGGGTATCTTTGCTGGCGGCGTGGTCTTTGGCACGCTCCTGCCGGAGCTGCATATCACGATCGGCACGACGACCATCGACTCTTTCTGGATCGGTTCGGTACTGGTGATCGTTCTCACCGGCTTATACACGGCGCTCGGGGGAATGCGGGCGGTCGCTTACAACGATGCGGTGCAAACCTTTGTGCTCATCCTGGGCTCATTTTCGCTGACCGCTTATGGACTGGTGAAGCTCGGGGGCTGGCACGAACTGCGCTTCTGGTGCGGGTCGGAGATGTTCAACCTTTGGAAACCGATGATCCCAGCGGGAGTGCACGGAACCTGGGCCCCTGTGCTTGAGACCGACGCCGCCGGACACGTCATGAAAGAGGCCTGGTATTTCAACGACAATTTTCCCTGGGTTGGAATGTTGATCTGCGCACCCATTGTTGGGCTTTGGTACTGGTGCACCGACCAGTACATCGTGCAACGTGCTCTGGGCGCGCCCAATGAACGAGTAGCGCGTCGCGGATCGATCTTTGCTGCTTTTCTGAAGCTCTTCCCGGTTTATCTGTTCATCATTCCCGGACTGATCTGCTATGCCCTGGCAAAGAGTGGCAAGATTCCCGCGCTGGGCACAATGGTGGGAGCGGACGGCAAAGTGGTTTCATCGGTCGCACAAGGCGCATTTCCAATGATGGTGCAGTACTTGCTGCCTCCCGGGCTGCGGGGGCTGGTGGTTGCCGGACTGCTTTCGGCACTCATGGGATCGTTGGCGGGCGTGTTCAATGCCTGCTCGACACTTTTTACTGTCGATCTTTATGAAAAGTGGCGTCCCGGCGCATCTCAGCACCAGCTCGTGCGCGTCGGCCGCATGGCAACTGCCAGCATGATCCTCGTCGCGCTGGCATGGATTCCGGTCATCAAAGGAGCACAGGGCCTCTACAACTATCTGCAGGCGGTTCAAGGTTACTTGGCACCGCCCATCTTCGTCGTCTTCTTCCTAGGCGTGTTCTTCAAGCGGATGAATGCTCAAGGCGCGTTGTGGGCCATGATTGTTGGCTTCGTGCTTGGTATTTTCCGCATGATCGTGGACACCCCGGTCGCGCTCGGTCTCAGCGGCCTGGAGAAAGGCTACACCCCGGGCTCTTTTCTCTGGATCGTCAATAACATCTACTTCCAGTATTTCAGCGTGCTGATCACGATTGTGTCCGCGCTCGTGATGGTCGGGGTCAGCCATTTGACCGCGGAACCCGATTACGCGAGCATCCGCAGCCTCACCTTTGAAACCGTAACCCCGGAGGACAAGGCCAAGACCCGCGCCAGCTGGAGTTGGAAGGAAGTGGCCGGTTCCGCCCTGGTGCTCACCTGCATCTTGGGGGCCTACCTGTATTTTCGCGGATAAACATCGACCGGGAACCGGATAGGAGAGGACGCGGGCGCCCTCGACTATCCTTAACTTATGGCCACCCTATTCACCATCGGCCATTCCACCCGTACGCTGGAAGAACTGATCCGCGCGCTTCAGGCGCATGGAATCAAGACGCTCGTAGACATTCGAGCCTTCCCCGTGTCGCGCCGGCTTCCGCATTTCAATCGTGAGTCGCTTGAACAAGCCCTGCCAAAAGCGGGGATCGAGTACGTCTGGATGAAGGAACTGGGTGGCCGGCGACGCCGAATTCTCGCCGACTCCCCCAACCTCGCGCTTCGGAACCAGAGCTTCCGCAACTACGCCGACTACATGCTGACGCCCGAGTTCGAGCAGGCGATCGACCGCCTCACGAACCTAGCCGAGAGCTCCCCAACTGCCTATATGTGCGCCGAACGCGTGTACTTCCATTGCCACCGCATGCTGGTGTCGGACTGGCTGGCGGCTCACGGCCACGAAGTTCAACATATCGACAACGAGCGACCAGCGCGGCGGCACACCCTCATGGCGGAAGCAAGAATCGAGAATGGCAAACTGATCTACGGCGGTAGAGGCTTGTTCTGAGCGGGCAACGATATTGCTGGCATAGCGCGGATGGATGCCGGTGCCTGCCCTGCGTGTGCTGTTAGACTCTTCTCTTCGTTTATGTCTATGCCGACAGCGATCGAAATGGAAGTGGCCGCGCCGACGAGCGGCAAAGTGTTAGTTACTGGAATTGCCCTGAGCAGTTTCTCCGCGCTGCTGCTGGAACTGGGCCTGACGAGGCTCTTCTCGGTGGTGTTGTTTTATCACTTTGCCTTTCTGGCAATCTCAATCGCGCTGCTTGGACTGGGGGCAGGCGGCGTGTTCGCGCACTTGCGAAAAAAGAATCTGCAAAGGTACGAGTTGCGGAACTTCGCCTCCACCTGTTCCTGCCTCAATGCCTTGATGATTCCCTTGGTGCTCGAAATCGTGCTGCATGTTCCGGTATCGCTCGAGCTAACTGCCGGCAACTTCGTTCGGCTTACGGCGATTTATTTGGCCTCGGCAATCCCCTTTTTCCTGACCGGCCTCGCGTTCTCGGTCATCTTTGCCCGTGAGAGTGCGCGCATTCCGCGGCTCTACGCCGCAGATCTCGCAGGTGGTTCGCTCGCCTGCATCGCCATCGTTCCGTTGTTGAACTGGGTGGGCGGCCCGAACGCAATCCTGGTTTCCGCGCTCATGGCTGCGATCGCCGGGATCATCTGGAGCACGGCGCCTAAAGCAAGAGGGCTGGCCGCGACAGCCGCGGTTTTGCTGGGGATCGGCATTACCCTGAATTACTCAGGACGGCTTGCCGATATCACTTGGGCAAAGGGTGTAATCCGGCAAAACGTTGAATTCGCGCGTTGGAATGCTCTGTCGCGAGTAGAGGTGGACCGGGCTCCGGATGGGGCGCGGGTGATTGTGATCGATGCCGATGCCAATACCTACATCATGAACGCCGATCCGCAGCGGTTTGGCGACAAAGAGTGGGAGAGACAGCTGATGGCTTCGCCTCCCGCCGCGGTCAATGCTCTTCGCCCCCACGGCAGCTACGCCATCATCGGACCGGGTGGAGGCGTCGATGTTTTGCGCGCGGTTACCCACGGCAGCCCGAACGTGACCGGCATCGAGATCAATCCAATTATCGCGAACCGCATCATGCGCGAGCGCTACGCCGATTTCGCCTATCACCTCTACGAGCGCCCCAACGTTCACATCAACGTCGCCGATGGGCGGTCCTTCATCCGCAACTCCGGCAGCCGCTACGACGTGATCCAGATGACGCTCGTCGACACCTGGGCTTCGACGGCAGCAGGAGCATTCGCACTGAGCGAAAACAGTCTCTATACCTCAGAGGCCTTTCGCGAGTATTTCGAACACCTGAAGCCGGACGGAATGATCGCGATCACCCGCTGGGAGTTCCGCCGTCCGCGTGAAGCGCTGCGTGTGGTGTCTCAAGCGATGGATGCCCTACAGCGCTTGGGCGCTACCGATCTGGAACGCCACTTTGTTGTGATCTCTCAAGGCGAGTTGGACGAAGATGGCATCAACGTCGCGGTACTCGCCAAGAAAACCGCATTCACCGAGGCTGAGCTGAACACCGTGCAGCAATACGCGAGCGAGCACGCGCCTCTGCAGATTCTGTACTCACCTTCTCAGGCGGCGCGGAATGCCTTCACGGATCTAATCCGCAGCAACAATCCCATTGCCTTCAGCCGCAATTACCCGTTCGACGTATCCCCGGTCAGCGATAATCGGCCTTTCTTCTTCTTTACCCTCAAGACAAGCGATATCCTCGGCTCGCTTTCCGACAGCGGCGCCATGGATTGGAAGGTGAACCTCGGGGTGGCGGTACTGGGGATGCTGCTGTTGATTTCCGTGGCCGCCGTAGTTGGGTTCCTGCTTCTCCCGCTGGTTCTCGGGGCCAGTCGGGCTAGGGAGCACTCCTCCCTGTTCTACTTCGTCGCGATCGGCCTCGGATACATCTTGGTTGAAGTCTCGTTCATTCAGCGCTTTGTTTTGTTTCTCGGGCACCCTACTTACGCGCTTACGGTGGTGGTCTTTCTGATGCTGCTTTCAAGTGGGGCAGGCAGTTTCGCTTCCCGCAAGTGGCTTTCCGAAACCGGCCGCGTATGGCTCCCGCTGGTGATCGTAGCCTTCGCCTTACTGGTCTATGCCGTTCTACTTCCGCCCATTCTGAATTCGTTAGTTGGCGCGCGGTTCGGGTTGAAACTGCTCACGAGCGGCGTGCTTCTTGTGCCCCTCGGGTTTTCGATGGGCATGCCGTTTCCGACAGGCCTGCGTGCTCTTTGCGAACGCGGATCCCTCAGCTCAGGATCGAATGAGGTGGAGTGGGCCTGGGCGATGAATGCGGCGGCGAGCGTTCTCGGGTCGGTGCTGGCCATCGTCATTGCCATGGAGTATGGCCTTACTGCGACTCTCGTGTGCGGCGCCGGCGCCTATTTCCTGGCTGCACTCTTGCGACCCCGAGCACCTCGACTTACAAGCGCGCTCTAAATCGCGGCTATGTCTGCTATCATTCGGAAATCTGGGGCCTGCTATGCTTACGCGACGCGTGGCGATGCTTCGACACATGACTCGGCTTTCTGTGAGACCGCACGGGAGGACCGTTGCCTAGCCAGAGGCAGTTGAAGTGGTCCCAACTGAAGGTCGGTAGCCTCGTAGTCGTTGCCAGCCTCACGCTCGCTACCCTCATCGTTCTGATGAGCGGCAGCGGCGGGTTATTCACCCACAAGATTCGGATCAAGTCTTATTTCCCTGACGCTAGCGGGCTGGCTGAAGGCGCTCCCGTCCGGCTCAGTGGCGTAGATGTCGGCAATGTCAAAACCATCCGAATCGTTTCCGGAAATACTCTTGCGCCGGTTGAAGTCACCATGAAGGTGAACACCAACTACGACTTTTACCTGCGTAACGATTCTAAGACCATCCTCGCAACCGCCGGCGTCCTCGGACAGACTTACATCAATATCGATAGCTCGAAGGCCAAAGGTCCACCTGCAAAAGACGGAGACGTTCTCCAGAGCATAGAACAACCCGGCTATGACGACGTCGTTCGAGCCGCCAATAGCAGCCTGCAGAACATGGACATTCTGCTGAAGCGGTTGGACCGCATCGTGTCTTTCGTTGAAAGTGGGCAGGGCTCGGTGGGCAAGCTGATTTACGATGCAAGCCTGTTTAACCAGGCGAAGGCCGCGGTGGCTCAAGTCCAAACGCTCGTCAACGACGTCACCCAGGGCAACGGAAGTCTCGGCAAGCTCATCGAGGACGACGATCTCTACAACCGTGCCAATGCCACTCTGGACAAGATCAACCAGATGATCGACGAGGTGAATGCAGGGAGTGGGACGATCGGAAAGTTTCTGAAGGACCCGACGCTTTACGACAACGCCAATAAGACCGTGGCGAACGTGAAGCTGCTCACCGATGACATCAATGCCGGCAAGGGCGCGCTCGGCAAGCTGGCGAAAGATCAGGCATTTGCCGATAAGCTACAGAACACCATGGATCGGCTGTCCGATATGGTAGACCGCCTGAATTCAGGCCAAGGCACGATGGGCAAGCTGTTGCAGGATCCCACGCTTTACAACAACACCAACCAATTGCTCACGGAAACGCAAGATCTCATCAAGGCGATCCGGCAGAATCCGAAGAAGTATCTGACCATCCATCTGAAGCTGTTCTAAAACGGGCGCGTCTGTAAACCGCCAGGAGGATGCCCTGGCTGCCGTTTCAGCAAGGCTTACCGTTTCAGCAGGTCTACCGGCTCGCGAATATCGTGCACACGGAAGTGCTGCGCTAGAGTCGAATGCTTTTTCTTCACTTCTTCGTACATCGCGTACGCAGCCCGGCGATAGGAGAAGTGGCCGGCGGGCCCGGTGCGCAGCTCCGAGATGTAAACCGCTTCCGCGAAATCCATCTTGAACAGCGTGCGTTTGCGAAAGCCTAAGGGGATGGCGTACTGGCTGTTCTCCTCTGCTTCGGGCGAAGCGCTTAGAGCCAACTTCTCGACCGCCCGAGCGGCAGCGCCCATGGCCCGCGAGTAAAGATCGAGTGCACCAGCATCTCCAAGCTCCTCGGGCGTGTCCCAGCCATGCAGGGTCGAAAACGGCTGCTCGATTTGAATGCAGCGGCGGTGTCGATGCATGTCGCGGAAGCCGCCAATGTCCATCAAAATGTCAAAGCGGAATTCGTGCCCGGCACGGAATGCCGGCAACATTTCATCATGGCGGCCGCGATGACGAAGACCTCCATCGATGATCTCTTGACGCTGGAGATCGCTCAGACCCTCAATCGCGCGCCGGATTTGCCGATAGGGGAACGCGCAGTGCTCGTAGAGGAGCGTAGTCGCAAGTTCAATCTCAACCGGTTCGTCTTCGAGCAGGTCAACAACTGGCGCGGCCTCAGGCGCCGCAGAACCCATCAATTCCCTAGCCATCTGCCGCAGTTCACGGCGAGTTTCCGTTTCGTAAGGATTCGGGTCAGCGTACTTCACGAGCGTGGGCGCGACGCGGACCTCTTTCAGCAGTTCGCCTTCAGCCCGGGCACCTAATTCTGGGGATACGGCGCGAATTTCCTCCACCAGTCGCGCAAGCGATTCATGGTTCACGTTGTAAGCGGCCGACAAGGCCGCATTTTTTAACCGCGCTCCCAGGCTTCTCACTTCAGCATGGGTATGGGAGAGCAGGTGCGAAACCTGCATCTCCAGGGTGCGGGCGTTGACGATCTCCCCGAGAGAGGTGTTGGTGGCGAGCGGAAGCAAGTAGCGGGCGATATCAAAGGCTCGGGCGCGCAAGGTTCGCTCGTAGCTCTCCTGCTTCATGTCCGAGGGTTTGCCGGTGATGCCGGCGAGGTATCGGAAGGTGCTCTCGGATACCGACTCGTAGGCCGAGAAGAGATCTCCGATGGTGCTCAGGTAAAGCTCGCGGGCCGCGGAATCAGACCCGAAATCAGGCGTGTAGTAGCCGCTTTTGCGGAAGTCCTGGTAACGCGTCGATCGCTCCTGGCCATCCCAACGTTGCTCGCCGGCCACCCCAATGGCCGCCAGAATAGACAGCTTTTCAATGGCGAGCGCAATGTGTGCCAGATCAGCGATCGAGCGGTGGCCATACTGAAAATAAAAGGTGTTGAGAAACTTCTCAGCTTTCTGCTGGCTGATTTCTTTCAGCGAGTCTTTCATCGAGAGGGCGGAGCGCGAATACTTCGCCATGGCATAGGCCAACACCTCCGGTTCCGCGCCGAAAACTGCGTAGACCTCGGTTGACGAACTTGCAGCAGATTCGTTTCCGTTCAGCGGAACGACACTGGTTACAACTTCAGCCATGGTGGACCTCGGGGGAATGGAAGAGACTGAATCTTAAATCCTGCCTGGAGCGGGTGCAATTCGGGCCGGCTGTGGAAAGCTGAGCTGAACTTCTTGAGTAACCAGCTCGCTTGAGACTACAAAGTATGCAGGTAGGCCAGCATGTCCTCGATCTGCCGCTCGTTGAGGACGTTAGAGAAGCCTTCCATCTTCCCTCGCCCGATGCGAATGATCTCCCCTACGCGGGCGTCGTTAGCAGGAATGCCGCTCACCGGAAGGTATTGCTTCTTGAACATACCCTCAAGCCCGGGTCCCTGCCGCCCTCGTGTGGAGTAAGGATTGTGGCAGCGATCGCAGTAGGTATCAAAGAGCTTGCGGCCCATCGCCTGTTGCCCATTGAGGCCCAGTTCCGCGTCGCTTTTGCGGCGCTCGGCTTCACACCCTACCAGAAACAGGAGCGCGAACAGAAGGCCCGACCAAAGACCGGCCGCGAGCCACGGAAAACGTAAATGAGTTAGCATTGGGACTTTGCTTTTAAAATAGCAGAACAAGCCCATGGCTTCCTGGCCAACCATCGCTCTCAAGCGGGTCTATGATGCTCCCGCTGTCTCCGATGGGCATCGCGTGCTTGTCGACCGGCTCTGGCCTCGCGGACTGACCAAGGAAAAAGCTCGAATTGACGTCTGGCTTCGCGATCTGGCGCCTTCGAACGAACTCCGCAAGTGGTTTCATTCCCACGCCGAACACTGGAAAGAGTTCCGCCAACGATACCTCGCCGAACTCAGAACCTCTCCCGCCGACAAGGCCCTGATCGCACTCTATGGCGTTCTCGAACGGGAGGGCCCGGTTACGCTGGTATTTGCCTCCAAGCGGACGGACAAGAACAATGCCACGGTGCTCAAAGAGTTTGTTGAAGGCATCAAAAAGCCACCGCGCGGAACTGGGGATCAGAGAACACGGGCGCAGAAGAGGAAGAAGGGTTAATTACCTGGAATTCACAACCGCGGTGATGATGCTGTCGATCAGATCGTTTACGCGCTTCCCTGGGGCGCTATAGTTGTTGGCCAAGATCGAAAAGGCGATCTCCTCACCTTTTGCCGTCACAGCGTAGCCGGAAAGTGTCTTGACCCCGCCAAGCGAGCCGGTCTTGCCATACACATGCGCATGCGGATCCAGGTCTCGAAAACGGTCGGCTAACGAGCCGTCGACGCCGGCCACCGGCAGGGAATCATGGAACTCACGGCCCCAGGGTTGGGCCTTCGCAAAAATCAGGAGATCGACGACCGCTCGCGGACTGACCAGGTTCTGCCGCGAGAATCCAGAGCCGTCGTAGAAGAGATAGTCGTCTGGGGGAATGCCGGCATTGTTCAGAAATCCACGAAGCACTTCGAGACCAGCCTGAACAGTCCCCCCGGTGCCCTTTTCGCGACCGAGCAAGCGAAGCAGAATTTCCGCATGCAGGTTTTGGCTGACCTTGTTGATGACCTGCACGTCCTCTGCGAGCGGCGGGGATTGATATTCCGCCAGAACCAGCGGGCCGACCGGCGAGGTCAAGGATCGGTCATCTCCCCCTCGGCTGTTCGAGGCAATCACTACGCTCGTGAACGTCGACAGGCTGGCCAAGTCGGTGTGGCGTGTCCGTTGTTTGCCGTAAACAACGACGCCGCGGACTTCCAGCAAATGACGGAACAGGTTGGCAGCAAATTCCGCCGGATCCTCGATCGAGAGACCCTCGTTGACACCGGCATCATCCATGGGCATCGTGCCCCATAGAGTGAGCGTCGTCGAGCCCGGCTCGCGATTGATGTAAATCTTCCGGCCCGTTCCCGCCGGCGTGGTCAGCAGGCGATTGTCAAGCGTGTAGTAATCGGCAAACGGGGTGACGCTCACGAAAGCTTTGTCCCCAGCCCGTGCACCCGGAAGAATCTGGACGAAAATAACGTTGTCGTTGATGGTGAGGGCGGAAACTGGAGCTCCATCAGGCCAGACCAAATCGTCCTGGCTCCAACCCTCGCCGTATCGTTCGAACGCGAAGTAGGAATCGTCGGCCACAAGGTCGCCGTCGATATATTTCACACCCTTCTGAACCAGCTCGTCGGCTAGTTTCTCAAACACCTTCATCGGATCGGCATCGCGCTGCGTGCGCATGTTGTATGGCATTTCGCGGCCCGAGAGGCTGGGATCGCCGCGCCCGACCAGCACGAGATCCCCGGTCAGGCGGCCGTACTTGTCAAGCGAGCCGTTGGTCTCAAGGGTTGTGCGGAACTTGTATTCCGACCCGATCAGGGCTAGGGCCGCCGCCGTCGTGAACAACTTGGTGTTTGAGGCAGGCGTGAACATCTTTTCGGCATTCAGGGAGTAAATGGGCTTCCCCGTGCGCACGGAAACGATCTGCACCCCCAAGAACCCGCGGGCAAGGTCGGGCTGGGAAACGATTGCTTCGATTTGCTTCTTGAGAGGGGCTGAGGGTTTCTTGGAGGCAGCGGGAGCCTCCAGCGTCACGAAGGCGCAACAGATCAGGACGGCAAGCGCTGCTCTGTTTCTCAACATCTACAAAGCTGATTGTACCACCCTAGTGAGCGGCGTGAGCGCAAGTACGTTTAGAATCACCACATGCGTCCGGTTTTCACCTGGAGCCTGGGCAGGCGCTCGCTCGAGCTAGGGAAGCGCACCGTGGTGATGGGAATTCTCAACGTCACCCCAGATTCGTTCTCCGATGGCGGCCTGCACTCCGCCCCCGGAGAGGCCGTGGCCCACGCGATGCGCCTGTTCGAGGAAGGCGCCGCCATCGTGGATATTGGCGGTGAATCGACCCGCCCCGGAGCAAAGGCCGCCATGGACAAGCCCGCGGTCAATCCCGAAGAGGAGATGCGGCGGGTGTTGCCCGTGATTGTTGCGCTCAAGGAGTCCCGTCCGGAGGCAATCATCTCGGTCGATACTTACAAGTCGAAAGTCGCCCTGGCGGCAGTTGAAGCCGGAGCAGACATCATCAACGATGTCTCCGGCCTGCAATGGGATCCAAAGATGGAAAAACGCTCGCGGGCCTGGACTGTGGTGTTGTCGTCATGCACGCCCGGGGGAAACCGGACGAGTGGGCATCGCTCTCCAAAGTGCCCGATATGGTCATGCTTGTAAAACGCGAGCTTCGCGAGCGCGCGGAAGCCGCTATCACCAGTAAGATTCGGCGGAATCGCATCGTGCTCGACCCGGGATTCGGCTTTGGCAAGCGCTTTGAAGAAAACTACCCGCTGCTGCGACGCTTCCATGAATTTCACGAGCTGTATTTTCCTTTGATGGCGGGCGTGTCGCGTAAGTCCTGGATTGGAAGAGCGCTATCGTCGAATGGCACAGACGCCGCGATCTCCGAGCGGCTCTTTGGTACTCTAGGCGCAGAGGTAGCCCTGGCGTTAAAGGGCGCTCACATTATTCGCACCCACGACGTCAAATCCTGCGTAGAGGCGTTGCGGTTGGCAGATGTGGTCGCAGGCTAGCCCGTCCAACCTCAGCTACAATTCGGAATTCCTGCTGGAGTCTTCCATGAGAACAGCCTGGTTCGTAACCGTTAGCATCCTTTTCATGACCTTGCCCCTGGTGTCCGCCCCTGACCTTCCGGACCAGAAGGCGCAACTGAAGCAGCTACTTGCTGACGAATGGGAGTACGAACTCAGGGAGAGTCCTGAACTGGCAACTTCGATTGGCGACTACCGCTATAACGATCGCTGGAGCGATGGTTCTCTCGCTCATGTTCAGCAGCAGAAACAAGATCTCGTGGAGTGGCTGGCCAAATTCCAAAGCATCGATTCCGCCGGCTTGGACGAACAGGAAAAGCTCAGCCTGCAACTGATGGTGCGCAACCTCAAAGAGCGTCTGGAAGGGATTGAGCTCAAAACCTACGAGATGCCGGTCGACCAGTTTAATGGCCTGCAGCTCGAGCTGGCGCAATTCCCCGCTCTGGTTCCTACAGATTCGACCAAGCACTACGAGGATTATGTTTCGCGCCTTCAAAAGATTCCCTCTGTGATCGATCAGGCGATTGGGGTTCTTGAGCAGGGTAAGAAAGACAAGCTGCTGCCGCCGAAGTTTCTTCTCGAAAAGACTGTGGAGCAATGCAAAAAGATTGCTGACGCACCGGGGGACGCGAACGCCTTTGCCGAGCCAGTCAAAGAATTCCCCGCAACGATTCCGGAGAACGATCAAAAACGCCTCAAGCAAGCAGTCCTTGCGGCCATCGATCAGAAGGTGCGCCCCGCCTTCGTTAAGCTCGAGACCTACCTCGCGAATGACTATGCGCCCTACGGGCGGACGGAGCCGGGCGTGTGGGCTCTGCCAAACGGAGACGTCCTTTATCGCTACGACATTCGCTTACTGACCACAACCAACATGGATCCCGAACAGATTCACGAACTCGGACTGAGCGAGGTCCGCCGCATCGAAGGCGAACAACTGGCGATTGCGAAAAAGCTCGGCTTTCAGGATTTGCAGGCGTTCCGAGCCTCGCTCAAAGACAATCCCAGACTTCGCGCCAAGTCTCCCGACGAGATTCTTGCAAAATACCGCGCCTATATAGATCAGATGAGGCCAGAACTGCCCAAACTGTTCGGCTTGCTTCCGAAAGCGCCTGTCGAAGTGCGCGCGATGCAGGAGTTCCGGGCGAAGGAAGCAGCGGCTGCCGATTACCAGCCCGGCACTCCGGATGGATCACGTCCTGGCGTCGTGTGGGTGAACACCAGCGATTACGAGCATCGGGACATGTTATCGGCCGAATCCACCTCTTACCACGAAGGCATCCCTGGCCACCACATGCAGATCTCGATCGCCCAGACGCTTACCGACCTGCCGGCCTTCCGCCGCTACGGTTTCAATAGCGCCTACGCCGAGGGCTGGGCTCTCTACTCAGAGCGCCTAGGCAAGGAAATCGGCTTCTACCAAGATCCTTACTCCGATTACGGCCGCCTTACGGATGAGATGTGGCGGGCTGTCCGGCTGGTGGTCGATACCGGAGTCCACTACAAGCACTGGACGCGCCAGCAGATGGTGGACTTCTTCCACGAACATTGCTCGGTGGCCGAACCTGATGTTCAAGCGGAAGTAGATCGATACATTGCCTGGCCGGCGCAAGCGTTGTCGTACAAGCTCGGCCAGCTGGAGATCCTGAAGCTGAGCGCTCGAGCGCAACGCGAACTGGGCAGCAAGTATGACATTCGCGCCTTCCACGACGAGGTCCTGAACGGCGGCTCCCTGCCCATGGACGTGCTCGATGCGCGTGTGACGGCGTGGATCCATTCACAAAAATCAGGGGCAGCAGGCTCGCATTGAGCATCGGGATGAGAGACTGGCTCTCCCCGAGCTTGACAAACACGCCGGCAGAGAAATCATGGTGATTCCGACGGACCCTCCATCCAATGGTCGTGTCACGTCGTTCACTGGACCACGAATTCCGCGACCAGAATGATTTCGCCTATTACCTTTATTATCTACTACTTACGAGATGATGCCTGTCCGCCCGCGTGCCTCAAAAAATTATTCGTCATTCGCGAATAGGCCTCAGCCTAGCCTCAACCTGCTCCGAGAATTGACGAGGATCGCGGGTTAATCGGAAGACCTGCATTTTACTCAGCAGATGTTCTAACTCAGCAAAAACTCACTCGTCTTCTCTCGGCCTGTCTCCAAAGATTGCCGTTCCGATCCGGACACAGGTGGAACCCTCCTCGATGGCAACTTCAAAATCGTGTGACATGCCGATCGAAAGCGAGCCCATTTGGACAGCGGGTAATTTTCTTCCGGCAATCGCTTCGCGCAACGCGCACATGCGGCGGAAAAAAGGCCGCGATTGTTCGGGATCGTCCTTGTATGGTGGCACGGTCATCAACCCGTGAATCTGGAGGTGATCGCACGAAGGCGCCCCTGTCAGCATTTGTTCGAGTTCGGGCGAGTCGGGAGCGACTCCGCTCTTCGCCTGTTCGCCGCCGATGTTGATCTCGATGAGGACCGGCATTCTCTTCCCAAGCTCTTCAGCCGCGCGGTTGAGACGTTCGAGGACCCGGAGCGAATCCACCGAATCCACCGCCTGAAACAACTCCGCGGCGGGCCGGGACTTATTGCTTTGCAGGTGTCCAATCATGTGCCACGCAGTGTTCTTGAGGTCAGCAAGCACCTGGGCTTTGCTAGCGAATTCCTGCACGCGGTTCTCCCCGAACAGGCGTAGGCCTGCATCGTAGGCCTCTCGAATCCGCTCAGGCGAAACCGTCTTCGTAACCGCCATCAACGAGATCTCGCGCGGGTCGCGTCCGGCTCGGCGGGCAGCGCTCGCGATGCGTTCCTCGAGGCGTTGAAGGTTCTCGGCAATGGACATAACTTCTTTAGGACCCAAGGTACACGAAGGGGAAATCCTTAGACGACACGGCAAGGCTTTCGCTCCGGGGCTGACCCTGTTCACTCATCGCGAGCGCTGGTTCTACATCATGGCCGTAGGAGGTGGCGGCTCATTGGGATCTCCGGCACTTGTCATCGGCACAAAAATCAGCAGCACCGCCAAAATCCCGAGTACGAGGGTTCCCAAAAGGTAAGTGGGATTGGCGAAGATCTGGGGCGGGGTCTTCGGAGGCGCCCAGACGGAGGCGCGAAGACCCGCCCACAATAAACCCATCAGAGCTTCGCCGGCAATCAGGCCTGATGCCGTCAAGATCCCCGCATTCTCTACTCGAGCGCGCTGGCCTGCGTTGAAGCCTCGCCGTTTTGAAAACCAATCTCCCAACGCCCGAAAGACGCCACCCACGAAGATCGCACAGGTAGTTTCAAAAGGAAGGTAGGCACCGAGCGCCGCCAACATGGGGCTACGTACACCCATCATGATCATGGCGACACCCAGGAACATGCCGACCACTACCAATGGCCAAGCGACATCATGACCGACAATACCGCTCGCCAAGGTTGCCATGAGCCCCGCCTGAGGAGCGGGAAGCGCCTTGCTTCCGAATCCAAATCCGATCTGCAGCCACCGCAGGGGGAAATACATGATCAGGCTCGCGACTACCACCGCGATGAGCTCTGCCATCTGAATGCGCTTCGGAGTGCCACCCAGGATGTACCCGACTTTGAAGTCTTGCAGCAATTCGCCCGCAACCGAGGACGAAACACATACAACTGCGGCAACTCCGAGGACAGCGGCCACGCCGCTCTTTCCGGAGACGCCCAGGGCAACCATCAGCAGACCGGCGATCAGCAAGGTCGAAATCGTAATGCCCGAGACTGGATTGTTCGAGGAGCCGATCACACCGCAGAGGCTTCCGGAGACGGTGGCAAAGAAAAATCCCACTAGAAGCATCACGATGGCAGCGATCAGCGCCGCTTTTACCTGGCCATTGGCTACCTGTATGTACAACCCGCACATCAGCACGAACATGATCCCAATTAAAAGAAATACGGTCTTGAAGCTCATGTAGCGTTCGGTACGGGAAAGTTCCGGCTGCTCTCCGGTCGAGCGCCTCAGATCGGCAAAGGCCTTCCCCATCCCCGCCCGGAGACTGTCTTTCATCGTGTACAGGGTGTAGGCAGAACCAACCAGCATTCCTCCGACAGCGATGGGCCGCACAATGTACCGCCAGACTGCGTCCGCCATCCCAATCCAATCGTTTGGCATCTCGCCCGGAATGTATTGCTTCAAATTTGGCCCCATGAAATACATCAACAGCGGAACCAAGAAACCCCAGGCGAGCACACTTCCCGCAAACTGTAACGCGGAAAGGCGAAGTCCAATGATGTAGCCCACGCCAAGCAGTGCGGGACTGACACTGGGAGCCGCCACGGTGCTGGCCGCTCCGGTGGGGACGAGATTGGTGCTCCCGGCCGGCCCCAGGCGAACCTGCGTTCGCCCTAGTTGGCCGATGCCGAATGCAAACGTCTTGTCGGTCCCGAATATTCCGAGCGCGCCCAGGAGGTAAACGATTCCGCCAACCCCGATGTTCCAAAACAGGTATTTGGCAGCCTGGGCCCCGCGGCGTCCGGCTTTATGAATTTCCGAGGCGGCGACGGACTCAGGAAATGGCAGTTCTGGATCCTCGACCATGCCTTTTCGTACGAGCGAGATGAACAACACGCCGAGAACGGATCCGACCGTGATCATCGCGGTGGTTTTCCAGTAGGCCTCTCGGAACCCAAATGACGCCCATACGCCCGAGATGAGGAAGGCAGGAATCGTGAAAATGGCTCCCGCTGCGATACCTTCTCCGATCGTTCCTGAGGTACGCGCGATGTTTTCTTCGAGCACGGTTCCCTTCCAGCCACGCAGAATGGCCATTCCCACAACCGCGGCTGGATAGGTTGCTGCAATGGTTACACCCGCTCGCAGGCCGAGATAGGCATTCGCGGCTCCAAGGACGACTGTCATGCCCAAGCCAAGGAGAACCGCCCGCAGCGTGAACTCCTTCATTTCCATGTTTTCGGGAACAAAAGGCTGGTGCTTTTTTGGGTTCTGTGGAGAAATGCCCGAAGTGCCCATTGGGAGTCCTCTAACTATTGAGAATGCCTGAATTTAGTCGCGCTGCACCTTAGCACGGCTCTTGCCCGATTTACAAGTACGACACCGCGCATCTAATCCACCAGCGAAAGTTCTGTAA
>Ga0157378_10002148_pt1 | contig 17507 bp, 14 predicted proteins | sample M65metaG_FD_115309 | JGI IMG/M metagenome (GOLD analysis project Ga0157378, IMG submission 115309) | Miscanthus rhizosphere microbial communities from Kellogg Biological Station, Michigan, USA - M6-5 metaG | ecosystem: Host-associated > Plants > Roots > Rhizosphere > Soil | place: USA: Michigan...
AGTTATGCCTGTAGCGGCAAATGCCGGTTGTGCCGTACTGATCCCACTGCTGATAGTAAGCGTAGGTGAGCCGGAAAATTGTACCGTAATACCATAAACACTGTATAGGGTAGATTTAAGCTGACTGATAGTTAAGCTGCTGGTAAGGGTAACGGTAAGCAGGCTTGTGTTGATTACGGCGATATCCGTAGTGCCGCTGCTGCCGGGATAACCCGATGAGGGAGACCAGTTTGCCGCAGTAGTCCAATTGCCATTGAAGGCCAGTCCGGTCCATGTGTAGGTAGTGCCGGCCGTGGCGCATTTAATGTTAATTATTGCAACAATTAAAGAAAGAAGGAGCAATCGTATTTTCAACGTCTGTGGCTAATTGTATGGTTCTTTAAATTAATAGTCTGTCAATCAGGTTGTTCATTGTAAAAATCAATTATATCGCCACGTCACCTATATCTTTTCCCCGGTAATTGATTTGTAATGTTTAGTACCTTATTAAATATTAGCCATTCTACGTTTCAACATGTAATATGTTACATAATAAGTTAAATTTATTAAGAGATTGTTATGAAAATATCGTCATTAAGCGAAAGATAAAGGAGGGAGACCGGCGCATATGGCGTTTCCGTGCTGGAAATGGAAGTATTGTTTAAATATGACTATTAATTAATAATTAAATACAATATTAATTAATAAATAATCAATGATATCCACAGTTAAATATTTAGCTGATTAGACCGGCGGACAAGAAAATGAGTGAAAAATTATTTGGTGCGATGTTGCAAAGCGCTTTGTTTGCGATACAGGGTGTATGCGGCAAAAATCGAGGCAGCGATTACTAGTACTATTACCCAGGTATCGAGCGGGCAAGTAGCATCAGGGTCGGTGTCGGTACATGGCAGGTTGGTTTGTGCAAATGCATTTACAACACCCACCAACAACACTATCAATAAACAAAATCCGGCCTTTAGCTTCATGAAATACTTCTACGATTACAAATATACATTTTTATTTTTACCGAAATAACTTTACGGAAGTTATGACCCTTATACGGTTTCAGCGTTCGTAAGGTTTGCATTTTATGACGAATATCAGGGCTTGCAATTTTTTTTATATAAATTGATTTGCAGCTTATAAAACATATTTTTGATGAAACAATGCTCAAAGCAAACCTTCCCTTTTACTACGAGAACAAAAATGTTTTGTTATTACGGGTAACCTGTTTGTTTTGGTTGCTTGCAAAATTATTAAGCTGGCGTATCTGGACTACCAGCAGGTTGTTACCTGCCGCGCCTCTTTTTGAAAGTTTTGATCATATACCGGCAGCAGTACATACAGGTTTATTTATCCTGTCCATTTTCCTGCTGTTGTTTCTCCTGTTTAAAGCTAATAAGACCGGCCTTATTGCCCTGCTGGGTGTTGAAATCATTTTATGCCTGCTTGATCAGAGCAGGTTGCTGCCATGGGAGTATCAATTTATTTTTACTATTCTTATCTTCCTGATCAACGCCGGAAAACCAGCATCTGTTCCTGCTTGCATAGCCTTCCTGCTGGTATCAACTTATTTCTATGGCGGTATCAGTAAACTGAATGATGATTTTGTGCAAACGGTTTGGAACGTTCTGATACTCAAATTTTTCTTCAGGGTATCTCCCGGTATCATTGCACAAAGCTGGATGCATTATAGCGGCTATTTATTGGGTATCATTGAATTACTGGCAGGCGTTGGTTTACTGTTCAAAAACACACAGGTACGGTCTGCACTGATACTGATAGGGATGCATTTGTTCATCCTCCTGTTATTCAGCCCCGTTGGGTACCGGGGATATCGGGTACTATGGCCCTGGAATAGCGCTATGATACTTTTTCTGTATTTTATTTTCATCAAGGAAGAAGAGAGAATAGCAGTTATTCAGCCCGTTATTGTGGGGTGGAATAAATTGACATTTATATTTTGGGGCATTTTACCAGCTTTAAGTTTTATAGGTTATTGGGATTATAACCTATCATCCAACTTATTTTCCGGCAATGCCCCAAAAATGATGATTTGCGTGACCGACACAAGCGCCTGTAAACCGCTTCAAAGGTTTTGTTATAAAAACAATAACCCGGGCACATGCACTGGGCAAGCCAAAATAGATATACAAAATTGGGCAATATCCGAAACGGGTGTTTCGGCTTATCCTGAAATGAGAGTCTATAAAACGATAGAGGCCAAACTGCTAAAACAATACCCTGCTGCAGGCTTAACTTTTATTTATTTTACGCACTCAGATAGAAAAGCAGGGGGAAAATAAAACCGGTTTGTTAAATATCCCGCTATCTTTAATTGCCGGTACTGGTCCATTTTGTCGATACTTTATCCCGATTTAAGATTAAAAGCATAATTTTAGCAGGATTAGCTACGTTAAGGGTGCTGCCTGTTTTAAAAAACTATAGGTGCAGTTAAGGCAACTTTTCATAATGAAATCGTGTAACTAAAATAAACCTGTTCATGACAAAAGGGGATTCGGACCATAATCTTTATTATTTAAAAGGCGGATGAGAATAAGTTTTACTTTAGTTATTACGGCATTTTTAATTTTTTTTGGCGGTGAGGCATTAAGCCAGCAGGTACTTGTTACACCCGGCAATAAAAAGAACCTTGATGTTATTTCGGCTAAAGCCAGGTCCGACTTCAAAGCAAACCGGCAAAAAGCTATGGCATTAGCCAAAACACGCGGCTGGGCCATCACCAGAAAAACAAAGAATGGTGGCATTGCTTCATTACAGGGTGTTAACTCGCTCGGTTACCCGGTATATCTGATCACCGATAATAATATCATATCGGCAGCAACCACCAATACCAATGCCGTGCAACCAGGTGGTTCGTTAGGGCTGAACTTATCCGGGTCAAGCACATTTCTGAACAACAAGCTGGCTATATGGGATGGTGGCTGGGTGTACCGCCAGCACCAGGAATTTGCCGGTAAAACCATCACCTACGGCGATACTTCGCAAATAATCGATCACGCTACCCACGTAACCGGCACCATGCTGGCCAAAGGCGTTTACTCGCCGGCCAGGGGTATGGCTTTTAATTCGGCTACGCTGCATTCGTATGATTTTAATAATGACGTAAGCGAAATGAGCGCTGCGGCTTCCGGGCTATTACTGTCAAACCACTCGTATGGCGACGAGGCCGGGTGGAACTTTAATGATGCCAGCAATCGTTGGGAATGGTTTGGCCTGCCGGGCGATACCGTGGATTATACCTTTGGCTTTTATTCGGACCGCGCACAGGCCTGGGATAAGATAGCCTATAATGCACCGTATTACCTGATCGTTGAGTCGGCCGGCAACAGCCGTGGCAGTACAGGTCCGGCAGTAGGGGCAGACTATTACGGGTATAGGAGCGCGACCGATCAGACAATGGTTGATAAGGGGCCGCGCCCCGCTAGTATCAGCAGCAACAACGGTTACGATTGTATCAGCACCACAGGCAACTCTAAAAATATACTGACCATTGGCGCCATAAATCCGCTCCCCTACGGCCCCACAAGTTCGCAGAGCATATCCACCACCTTTTTCAGCAGTTGGGGGCCTACAGATGATGGCCGTGTCAAACCCGACCTGGTTGCCAATGGCCTGAATGTCCTTTCGACAGGCAGCGGCAGCCCGACAAGCTATATCACATTTTCGGGCACCTCGCAGGCAGCGCCAAATGTTACCGGATCGCTTTATTTATTGCAGGAGTATTATGCAGAGAAGCATTCCGGAACCTTTATGAAATCAGCCACTCTTAAAGGATTAGCCTGCCACACCGCTTTCGATGCCGGGAACGCAGGGCCCGATTATATTTACGGATGGGGCCTGCTGGATATGAAGAAAGCAGCGCAGGCACTAACTGATAACGGAACGAAAAGCCTTATACAGGAAAAGACATTGGCCCAGGGGCAAACCCAAACTTATAATGTGATTGCCTCTGGTAACGGCGCACTTGTGGCTACTATTGCCTGGACCGACCCGGCCGGGAGCATTACACCTGATGGCACGATCAATAGCCGCACTCCGAAATTGGTGAATGACCTTGATATCCGCATAAGCGACGGTACCACTACCTATCGGCCATGGGTGCTTGATCCAGCACATCCATCCGTGCTAGCTACCACGGGCGACAATATCCGGGATAATGTGGAGCAGGTTTATATAGCCGGTGCAACTCCGGGCAAGGCCTATACCATCACGGTGTCGCATAAGGGTACACTGTCATCCGGCTCGCAAGCGTATTCGATTATAGCTACCGGTGTCGGCGGTACAGCCTATTGTGCATCGGCCCCTTTGTCCAGTGCCGATTCCCGTATCAATAATGTCACACTGTCAAATATCAATAATACGCCTCCGGCTGGTTGCACCACGTATTCTGATTATACAAATATGACCGTGCAGATCGAGCAAAGTAAGACATACCCGTTGAGCCTGACCCTGGGTACCTGCGGCGCTAATTTTGATAAGGCAGCCAAAGTATTTATCGACTGGAACGGCAACGGAACATTTGAAGCCAATGAACTGGCGGCCACCACTACGGTGATCAATGGTACGGGGACTTTCACTGCTAACATAACGGTTCCCGGCACGGTGATACCCGGTAACTTTAGTTTGATGCGCGTTGTGCTTACTGAAACTTCCGATGCGTCAACCATAGCGTCGTGCGGCAGTTATGCCAAAGGCGAGACACAGGACTATCGCGTACAGTTTTTGCAGACCAGTATTGATGTGGGTGTCAGCGCTATCCTTAGCCCGGCAACCGGGGGGAATTGCACCGGGCCAACGCCGGTTACTGTGACACTCAAAAATTACGGCAGCACTACTATCACTTCTATACCTGTCACTGTAGTTATAACGGCTCCCGGCGGTACTGCCACTACCTTCAGTCAAACCTATACAGGCACGCTTGATCCGGCAACCGAAGACAATTTTACGTTTACATCAACCTTCAATATTACACCGGGAACAACTTACACCGTTGTTGCAGCAACTAACCTGTTAACAGATCCCGTTACTAACAATAACCAGGTAACCGATACGGTGGTTATCGCCAGTCCTCCAATAGCAAGCGCCCTTGCGGCAAATTTTTGCAATGCAAGCAATTCATATTTATTAAGCGGGACAGGGGATGGCGAATTACTATGGTATCATAACAGCGGCGATGCCATACCTTTTGCGTACGGTTCACCAACCACTACAACAGAGGCGCCTGTTAACAACACTTACTACGCAGGTTTAAATGATTTCAAGGGGACGATAGGTCCGGCTACAAAAAATGTTTTTTCAGCCGGTGGGTATAATCAGTTTACACCTGAAGTTATTGTATTTACACGTATCCCGGTTGTTATTCAGAGCGCAAGGCTATATATAGGCAATTCAGGAAAAATTACTTTTAATGTGGCAAACGCTACGGGCGAGGTGGTATCATCGTCCACCATCAATGCCGTTGCAACCCGGGCAAACCCGCAGCCGGGAGCACAGAATGATGACCCCAATGACCAGGGACAGGTGTATAACCTGAACCTGCTGATCCCTGCAGCGGGACAGTATAGTATCAGCGTTTCGTATGATAATAGTGCTACCATCTTCCGGAGCAACGGAGGAGTAACGGGTTATCCATTTAAGATAGGGGATGTTTTCGGTATACTGGGTAATACGGCAACGTCTGCATCGGATACAGCATACTACAAAAACTTCTATTATTACCTGTACGATATTAAGCTGGCAAGCCCGGGTTGTGCATCGTCAGTAAAACAGGCTGTTACCCTGGTAACTCCGGTAATTACGCAAAATGGAAATATTTTAACCTCAAACTTTACCAGCGGGAATCAGTGGTATTTGAACGGCACAATAATAAACGGGGCTACAGGCCAAACCTATACGCCAATCCAAAGCGGAAATTACCGCGTGGATGTAGAATTAAGCAATGGCTGCGTGGCGCAGTCGCTGGATTTTACTTACGTTATAGTTAATCCGGGTGATAATGATATCGGTCTTACGATATTCCCTGTACCTGCCAATGGCCAGTTGAATGTAGTATTCGCCGCTCCGGCTGTATCCGATTTAAACTTGTCATTGATCAATAGTGCAGGCCAGGTTAACTATTCCGACAAGCGGTCACTTGCTGCCGGTAATTTCAGTACAGTCATTGATGTAAGCCATATCCCGCCGGGAACCTATATTGTCAGGGTGTTGCTGGGAGGAAAGAAATATGCCCGCAAGATCATTATTGACAGGTAGAGTCAGAGACCGGCGATCAGTATTAAATAGAAATGGCGCTCATAAAAAAGCGCCATTTCTATTATCAGAATTGTTATTTAAAACAATATTTTACGCCCAGTCCGGGGGCAATATCGAAGAATGGCCCGGTAGCCAGCTCAAGCCTTGGATTCAGGTCAACGCTGACAGCGATAGGTGAATTTGGTATCACATATTCGAGCCCTATTACGCCGTCGGCACCCAGTAAAATCCGGTTATTGGTATATAACTGATCATCGCCGTTAAACCGTTTATAATAACCTGCGCCAACTGCGCCAAGGTGGGCGCCAAAGCCGTAATAGAACCTCAATCCTTCCACATGAAAGGCCAGTATGTTCTTTTCATATAAACCGGTAATAACCAGGCCATGCGGCGAACGTAAGCCTGCAATGGCTTCAAGCGAGGTGGTAGGGTCCATAAAGTATTTAGCCGCTACACCGTTTTCGTATCCGCCAAATTTTAATCCTGCTGCAAATTGATAGTTGGGTTTGTAATCCTGTGCTTTTGCGGTGTTACCAATCAGTAATAATCCACCCAAAAGAAATAAAAAGTAAGTAGCTCGTTTCATAGAAGTTTATTGCAAATAACGGTTCTTTTTTCCTTTTAATTGTAAATAGCTTTAGTTGATGACTTTATCCTGTTGATTTTCAAGCACAAAACTTGGCATTAAATATTATTCCCGGTAAATAAGTTTTCCACTATTTAACACAGCCCATGTTTGACCACTCACTTTGTTACGATACATTTTTTAAAAATTAGGCTAAATTAGGCGATATAAAATCCGTTGTTCATGAACAGTCATCCCGTTTATAAAGGAAAATATTCGCTAATAGTTCTGTGGTTAGTCGTGTTACTGGTCCCGGTTAGTTATGTGCAGGGACAGACCAGGAAGGATACCAGTATTGAATATCATAACGGTATGGTCGTTTGCGCATACCCCGATGCTGCGAAGGCGGGCCTTGATGTGCTGAAAAAAGGCGGTAACGCAGTTGATGCGGCTGTGGCCGTTCATTTTGCGCTGGCTGTAACACATCCTGAGGCAGGCAATATCGGTGGCGGTGGATTCATGGTTTACCGTTCGGGTAAGGGTAATGTAAATACGCTCGACTTTCGCGAAAAAGCGCCGGCCATGGCTAATGAAAATATGTACCTTGATTCGGCAGGCAATGTGATACCTGGCAGAAGCTTGTCAACACACCAGGCATCCGGTGTGCCGGGATCAGTTGACGGGATGTATACTGCCCATCGTAAATATGGTCGGCTGAAATGGGATGAACTGGTTCAACCTGCTATTGACCTGGCCCGCAATGGCTTTAAAATAACAAAAAAGTTTGCTGCCGATTTGAATTGGGCGTCGAAGGATATAAGAAAGCTGAATGAAGGGAAAAATTACTTACTGAAGGATGGCAACTGGCAGGAAGGCGACCTGTTGGTGCAGGAAGACCTGGCAAAAACCCTCGAGCTGATACGCGATAAAGGCCGCGCCGGGTTTTATGATGGGATTGTAGCCGACGAGATAGCTTCGGAAATGCAAAACGGCATCGGCCTCATTACAAAGGAGGACCTTAAAAATTATCACTCTGTGTGGCGTAAGGCATTAACAGGGCAATACAAAGATTATAAGATCATCACCATGCCGCCGCCATCAAGCGGGGGCGTTGCCTTGTTGCAATTGCTGCATTCGGTAGAGAAATACCCCTTGAGCCGCTGGGGATTTAACAGCGACTCGACTGTGCAATTATGTGTCGAGGCGGAACGAAGGGTTTATGCAGACCGTTCGAAGTATTTGGGTGATCCCGATTTTTATAAAGTGCCTGTTGATAGTCTTTTAAGACCGGCTTATATCGATATGCGCATGAGTAATTTTACATGGGCGCAGGCTACACCAAGCGCAAGCATCGCCCCCGGGCAGTTTGTAGGTTATGAAAGCGACCAGACCACGCATTATTCCATTGTTGACCGCGATGGTAACGCCGTGGCTATCACGACGACGCTGAATGGCTCGTTCGGCTCCAGGATATTCGTGAAGGGGGCGGGATTTTTGCTGAACAACGAAATGGATGATTTCAGTTCGAAACCCGGCGTGCCGAATATGTTCGGTTTAGTGGGTGGTAAGGCTAACAGTATCCAGCCCAATAAACGAATGCTCTCCTCCATGACGCCAACGATCATTGAAAAGGATGGCAAGCTATTTATGGTGGTGGGTACCCCGGGCGGGTCCACCATTATTACTTCCGTTTTTCAAACGATACTGAATGTGATAGAATTTAAGCAAAGCATGCAACAAGCGGTTGATTCAAAACGTTTTCATCACAAATGGCTGCCGGATGTAGTCAATATAGAATCCGGTGCGCTGGACATCTCGGCGAAAACAAAACTGGCACAAAAAGGATATAAGATTATAGAAGGTGGCCCAAGCGGCCGGGTAGATGCTATACTGAAAACACTATCGGGCTATTATGAAGGCGGTGCTGACCCAAGGGGGGATGATACGAAATTGGGTTTTTAGTTTATGGTCGATAGTCGATAGTCCATAGCAAGGTTCATCACAAAATACCATTGACCATGGTCTATCAACTATGGACTAATAAGAAACTAATATTATACTTGCAGAATTATTTCAATACACATGCCATCGCATATCAAACACCAGGAAACGATAGACTACTTTATGAAGGTGGTTTGGCAAACTATGGCCAATCGTTATAACCAATTGGTTACTGAATTTGGCATTACGCAATCCATCGGTTATTTGCTGATCAATATCGATGAACAGGAAGGTACCACGGTGTCGCAGGCAGCAGCTTTGCTCGGGCTTAAGTCGACCAGTTTGTCGCGCATGCTTAATCAACTGGAGAAAACGGGGCTGATCTACCGCGAATCCAACCAGGGAGACAAGCGTTCGGTTAAAATATACCTGACAGAATTGGGGAAGGAAAAACGGCACCTGGCAAGGGTGGTGGTAAAGCAATTTAACAATTACCTCAACAAACATATCAATGAGCATGATAAGCAATACCTGATCGACCTGCTGAAGAAGATCAATAAGCTCACTATTAATTACAAGCCCGAATAATCAATCCATCTAAAATCCGTTTATCTATAGGATTGGTATTGAAGCCGTAATATTTAACCCTCTTTCAATACTAATTTGTTAAAAAGTGTTAAGCTGTCGTTTTTGAATTATAAAACGATAAATTTGCCGGTTGAAAAAAATGAACAGGTGGTTGTTGCCGATATTTTCGATAGGTGTCCTGGTTAGCGGATGTGGAAAAACGCAGAGCGACCGGGCGCAATACCTGGCGCAGGCAGCCAAGGATGATAAGATAGTGGCGGATTATATAGCGGCAAATAACCTGACTGATGTGGCAAAAAAGGTTTCGGACACCAGTGGAGTATACTACATTGTAATACAGAAGGGTACCGGGAACGATATTTTTACATCATCAACTCAGATAACCGTGGGCGATACAGGCAAGCTGTTAACCACCGGCAAGGTGTTTACCCAGACCAACGAGTTTCACCCCTCATATGTGCTGGGGCAGGTAATACTGGGCTGGCAAGTGGGGATACCACAGATAAAGCGGGGGGGGATTGTGCGGTTGCTGATACCCTCGCGCTATGCTTACGGACCAAATGCGCAGGCATTGGTTGGCTTACCCGCTAATGCGATACTGGATTTTGATATACGACTTTACGATATAACGAACTGATATAACACATAAATGAAACAAATACTTTTTACTTTTTTAATGCTTTTTGTTATTGGTATGCTATCGTGCCGCAGGAACCAGGTCGACCCCGATATCAAGGAGTATGATAAGCAGCAAATACTAAGTTATATCAGCGCCAACGGCATAACCGGCATGGTGAGGGATACTTCCGGCGGCGATACCACAGGGATATATTATAAGATCATTGACCAGGGCACAGGTCCCGCTTTGAACTATCCGGACGCAATATCCTATGTGTATACCCTCAAAACATTTGATAACAAATATATCACCGCGGATACCGTAACCGATCACTATTATGGACTGGTAGGCCACCTGGCGCCAAAGGGCCTTGTGCTTGCTATCCACAACATTATGAAATACAGGGGGACTAAAATGCGCATACTTATGCCATCGCACCTGGCCTATGGGCTGGCCGGCGCCGGAAGCGGAAGCAGCTCGGTAGTAAACGGGCGTATTGCAGGAAACCAGTGCCTTGATTATACCATTTATATTGTACCTGATCAGGTTAAATACGATGACCTTGTGATCCGGAATTATATGACGGCCAATAGCCTGTCAGGTTATACCAAAATAACAACGGGTGTCGATTCAGGTTTATACTATAAAATCACAACCGTGGGTACTGGCAGTACGATCAATAATAACTCAACCGTACAAGTTGAATATAAAGGGTCCCTGATGAACAATACAGTTTTTGACGATCATTCATCAACTGCGGTATCGTTCAGCGATCTTGGTGGAGGTTCATCTATCGAGGGCTTTGCTGCAGCCTTAAAGATGTCCAGGGGAGGCGGAGTTATCTCAGTACTGATTCCTTCCAGGCTAGGGTATGGCGTAAGTGGGTCTTCAGGCACGATACCGTCTAATGCCTGTTTGAGGTTTGATATCAACAGCATAACGGTTGTGCAGTAATCTTTATTTCGTCAATGCCTCTTTGAACACTCTCAAGCAGCGTTCGCGGGCAAAGGCATGATCAACAATGGGTTTTGGATATTTGCCGAAGTCGGCATATTCCGGAACCCATTTTTTTATGTAAACTAATTGCGGGTCGAATTTTTTGGTTTGAGCGTCAGGGTTGAATATCCTGAAATAAGGCGCAGCATCTGTGCCCGACCCAGCCGCCCATTGCCAGCCGCCAACATTGCTTGCCATTTCGTAGTCTAATAGTTTACGGGCAAAATAACGTTCGCCCCAGCGCCAGTCTATCAGCAGGTGCTTAGTCAGAAAGCTGGCCGCCACCATACGCACCCTGTTATGCATATAGCCGGTGGCATTCAGTTCGCGCATGCCCGCATCCACCAGGGGGTAGCCTGTTTGCCCTTCGCACCATGACTTAAATTGCTTTTCATTGTTTACCCACCTGATGCGGTCATATCCAGGTTTGAAGGCATGATCCGTCGTTTTTGGAAAGTGATCGAGGATCATCACATAAAACTCCCGCCATATCAGTTCGTTCAGCCAGGTCTTTTCAGTATAGCTGTTTGCCTTGCCCGCCAGCTCCCGGATACTCACTGTTCCAAAACGCAGATGTAAACCGATACGCGATGTGCCATTTAATGCCGGGAAGTCTCTCTTCTCCGCATAATCCCCGATTACCTTTTCATATTGCTGATCAGGGAAATCCATGGCACTTTTTTCAAAACTAATGGACTTTAAGGATGGTACCGCACAGTCCTCATGCTTATAAAGATTAGATAGATATTTTTCGGTTGGGTAGGGTTTAAGGTAAAATGGTTTTAACTTTTGGTGCCATTTGCGCATGTACGGGGTGAAGACAGTATAAGGCAGCCCGTCGTCCTTAACTACTTCACTCTTTTCAAATATTACCTGGTCCTTATAGGTTTTGAAGCTGACGCCGTACTTGGTTAAAAGGACCCCAACAGTTTCATCCCGTTTTTTTGCATAAGGCTCATAATCATGGTTGGTGTAAACTGTTTCGATGCTATACTCTTTTAGTATTTCATTCCATGCACGTTCAACCTCGTCATGCTTCACCAGCAAGGCGCTGCCATGCTTTTTTAGTTTATGGTTCAGGTCCCCAATAGTTTGATGTATAAATGTTACCCGTGCATCATCCTTAGCCTCCAGCTTATCCAGTATTTCCCGGTCGAAAATAAACAGGCATAATACCGGATTAGGGCCTTTAAGTGCATGATAAAGTCCTGCATTGTCATGTAGCCGCAAATCGCGCCGGAACCAGAAAATATTTACAGGCTGCCTATGATCCATATATTTCATTCAGGCATCCGGTAATTTCCCGATGCTTAAATTTAAAACCCGCGTCTTCAATTTTTTGCGGCGATACCCTGGCGCTGCCCAGCACAACGATGCTCATTTCGCCCATCAATAATTTATAAACTAAAGATGGTACTTTTACCGGCCATAAAGGTCTGTGCAATTCTTTCGCAATAGCCTTCATCAGTTGCTGATTTGTGACGGGATTGGGCGCCACCATATTAAAAACACCTTCCAGCTGATCATTTTCAATGCCGAAAAGGTACATGTCTACCGCGTCTTTCCAGTGTATCCAGGGTATCCATTGTTTGCCGCTTCCCAATGGGGTGCCTGCGAACAATTTAACAGGCATCGCCATTTGTGGTAATGCGCCGCCATTCTTGTCGAGCACTACGCCTGTGCGGTATTTCAGGATGCGCAGGTCCAATGCCGCGCCTTCATCTACGGCTTTTTCCCAGGCTACGCAGCATTCGGGCATAAAACCTTCACCCGGCAGACTTTCTTCGGTCATCAGCTCATCGCCACGGTCGCCATAATAACCGATGGCCGCCGCAGATATGATCGTGTTAATTTTATTCGGCTTTCTTTTTATAAGATCGTAAATCAATTGGATTGATTTGGTGCGGCTGTCTATCAGTTCTTTTTTTCGCTCATCTGTCCATCGCTTATCCACAATACCGGCTCCCGCCAGGTGAATGACCGTATCAACACCTTCAATACATTGTTCGTCAATTTTACCCGCAGGTACGTCCCAGGTAAAAGTTTTTACCCCCGGATCATTACTTGGTTTACGGCTGAGGTGACTTACCTGCCAGCCTTTTTGCAGTAAAGCTTCTGTAAGCGGTTTGCCGACAGACCCTGTACCACCCGTTACCAGGATATGTTTATTAGCTGATGTATTACTCATAGAAGGTAGCCCCGGATAATAGTGCAAAATAGCAATTAAATGGAAACCGCGTTTCCAATTTTATCATGTATCAGCTTTAGCGATTGTTTGAAGGTAATACATTCGTGGGGCAGGATATCTTTTATCGAGTCGTTTTCGCATACCGAATCATATCTCAAATTTTCCAGCAGGCTTTTGGCTTCGGGGTAGTTGATTGGCGACAGGAAATTGGCGAGATAAGACGCCAGCCGCGCATTCAGCGAGGGAAGGATAACAATATTGGGTTTAGCCTCAATATAAGTGGCGATGTACAAAAGCATCATTTGCTTAAACGACATCACCTGCGGCCCGCCTATGTCAAATTTGCGATTGTAGGTGGCCTGGTTAAGCAGGCAGTCGTGCAGGTAGGCCAGCAGGTCGTCAATACATATGGGTTGTATATTTGCTTCGGCCCAGGCTTTGGTAATTACGATAGGCGTATTTTGGGTCAGCGCGCTAAAAAGCTCCATCGAAATACTGCCCTTGCCCACTATCATGGATGTTTGCAGTCCGGTAAGCGCAACTTTCCCGGCGGCCAGGATATTTTCTACATGCAGCCTTGATGTGTTGTTGATATCGCCAACCGTGATCAGTTGCCGGCACTGGGTCCTGTTCAGCGCAGTCATAAAATTTTGCGCCGATAACGCTTCAAGCCCGGCAAAACCTAAAGTTTGGGTCAGCCTGTTAGCCAGGTAGTAAGCGGCATCAACATCTTCAGGGAATGGTTCAATGCTGTGCGACCGCAGCAGATCGCCGTTTAATACGGTAACTTCCTTGAATTTATTTTGGGATGAAAAGTATTTTTTATCTCTCGCTACGCAAATAACCTCATGACCCTGCCTTAACAAATAAGGTATCAGGTGTGTTGCAATATAGCTGTTTGCCCCGGCAAGCAATACTTTCATGAATGCTCAACAATAATGATACGAAGGTGTTTTTATTATTTTAGGCTATAATTCAATTACGCCCTAAATATTAATATTATCCTGTACCACTACTTTTGAACATAGCGGTTTGGCGTATTGTTCGGCAAAAATCACATGGGTAGGGTCGTGCTGATAAGCTTCCTCTTCTTCCAATGTATTGAATAATAATAGCAGCGAGACATCATAGGACCGGTCGATCACATCGCGGTTGGTATCAGCAGGTACACCGATGTGCATATCGCGGATATGGGTGATAGGGATCAGCATTTCAAGGCCTTCAATCAGTTTGGCCTTGTCTTCTTTATTTTTCAGCCAAAAATGTACATGATGTACAAAAGTGTTGTGCAGGAACATAATAGGGTAATTAATTTAGAGGGGTAAGATGCTGATTAATCATTTAAAATACAATTCGGAAACGTTTTGTTGCTTTTTGTTTACAATAGGCAAAATGTTAGGGATGCGTCAAATAATTGCCCGTATTAGGTATTAAACTTAAATTATTGCAAATTTGTGGGTTAATTGATTATCGCTAAGCTGCCGGGATATAATAATATGAGCGGGAAAACAATATTGGTTTGGTTCAGGAACGTTCTGCGTATCCACGATAACGAAATATTGTTTGAGGCTGCCCGGAAAGCTGGTAAAGTACTCCCCGTCTACTGCTTTGACCCATTTTATTTCAAAACCACTTCATCAGGCCTGCAAAAAACAGGCAATATCCGCGCCCGTTTTTTACTTGAATCGGTGGCTGATCTGCGTGAAAATTTGCGAAAACTTGGCAGCGAACTGATCGTTCGTACAGGGAACCCGGCAGAGGTGATACTTCAGCTGGCACAACAGTACCAGGTAAGCGAGGTATATCATCACCGCGAGGTTGCTTTTGAAGAAACGGAAATATCCGAGGCGGTTGAAACCGCTTTATGGAAGATCAGGCTCAACCTGAAGCATTTTATCGGTCATACATTATACCATAAGGAAGATCTCCCGTTCCCGATCAAAGACATTCCTGACAGCTTTGCCACCTTCAGAAAAAAGGTGGAGCGCGATAGCGGTGTGAGGCCCTGTATCGAAACGCTGAAATATATTGAAACTCCCGGGATTGCTGATGCAGGGGATATCCCTTCCCTTGCTGATTTAGGATTGGCCGAACACCATATTGACCCAAGAGCTGATTTTGTATACCAGGGCGGCGAGACGAGCGCGTTAGAGCAGATGCATCAGTATATTGATCACCTGCAACCTGTGCCAAAAAATTCAAAGCATGTTTCTGAAAATCCATCCAGGTTATCGGCCTGGATATCGATGGGCTGTTTGTCACAGCGCATGGTTTATCACGAAATGATGAAGCATACCAATGGTACACATGCGTCGGGTTCGCCATTGATACTTGAATTGCTTTGGAGGGATTATTTCAGGTTTATGTTCAAAAAATATGGGAAGCAGTTTTTTAACGCAGAAGGGTTTAAAAGTGAAGCCCCGGAGCAGGCGGATAACCAGAATGAACTTTTTGAGCAGTGGAAGAACGGGCGCACGGGCGAGCCTTTTATTGATGCCGCCATGCACGAACTGAATGCGACAGGCTATATCAGCAATTATAAACGCCAGGTAGTGGCAGCCTGTTTAGTTAACGCAATTAAAGCCGACTGGACGAAAGGCGCAGCTTACTTTGAAGAAAAACTGATCGATTATTCGCCCGCAAGCAACTGGGGTAACTGGGCCTTTGTGGCAGGCGTAGCCAACGATACACGGGACAACCGTTATTTTACCGGGGTAAAACAAGCCGATAACCCGGAAACAGAAAGCGGGTTCATCAGTACCTGGCTACCCGAAATTGATGATAGCAGCAGCCTGGTTGCGGTCGGACCGGTATAATATGAGGTCCATCAAATTTTCAGAGAAGATATTGATCGGAAAAGATCCGCAGTTTTTGTTCGATTATACCCAGGACTACAGTAATCGCCTGTTGTGGGATACCTTTCTGAAAAAGGCAGACCTGGTCGACGGCGCTGACAAAGCAGATGTAGGTGTAAAAGCCTGGTGCGTGGCGCATAACGGGTTAGGAATGGAAACAGAATACGTCACTTTTAACCGCCCGAAAACTACTGCCATCAGGATGACTAAGGGGCCATTTCTTTTCAAATCATTTTTAGGTTCATGGGTTTTTAAGGAAATATCCACCAGGGAAACAGAGGTCACTTTCCTGTATTCGTTCAAATTGCGTTTCCCCTTTAGCCTGGTTGGCCCCGTTATTAAGAATAACCTTCAGCGGAATGTAAGAAAACGGCTGACCGACCTGAAAACCTGCGCCGAAAAGATCTAAAGGTGTAACATTTATCTAAACAGACGGTCATATATTATACCGAACAGTATGAATTCGTTTGAAGAATATACGCTAATTATTGGTACGCTTGCCGTACTCATCGAGGTTTATGCCTGTTTGCGGGCCTTTTTGCATAAAATATTTCATCATTAAGCCTGTATTTTCAGCACAAAGAATTTATTACAGGCTTTTGAAAATTAATTATTAAGTTTCTAAAACGGTATGCTTATTTTTGTACTGTTTTACTGATTGGTTTCTACATGGATCGCCTAAATTATATTGACAGCGGCAACGCTGCCTACATTAACTCTCTCTACGAATTATATACGCACGACCCCGGATCTGTTGATTTTGGCTGGCAAAAGTTTTTTGAAGGCTTTGATTTCGGCCGCGAAGCAAAGGGTCCGGTTTCCGCAGACGGGGAAACTTCCGAGCATTTTCTGAAGGAGATCAATGTGCTCAACATGATCAATGGCTACCGTACGCGGGGACACCTGTTTACCAAAACAAACCCCGTTCGCGAACGCCGCAAATATTTCCCGGGGAAAGAATTGGAAACATTTGGTTTGAGCGATGCTGATCTTGATACGGTATTTAACGCCGGTGTTGAAGTGGGCATGGGGCCGTCTAAACTGCGCGATATCCGCGATATGCTGGAGCAAACCTACTGCCAGTCGATAGGCGCCGAATACCGGTATATCCGCAACCCGATAAAACTCAAATGGTTTGAAGACCGCATGGAAAGCAGGCGCAATACGCCTTCTTTTAGTACCGAAGAAAAACTGCGGATGCTGGATAAACTGAATCATGCCGTGATCTTCGAGAACTTCCTGGGCACAAAATTCCTGGGGCAAAAGCGTTTCTCGCTGGAAGGTGCAGAAGCGCTGATACCTGCTATGGATTCGGTAATCCAAAAAGGAGCTGAGTTGGGAATACAGGAATTTGTGATCGGTATGGCGCACCGCGGTCGCCTGAATGTGCTGGCCAATATTATGGAGAAAACCTATAAGGAGATATTCTCGGAATTTGAAGGTAAAAATTATGATGCGGAGGCAGGTTTTGGCGGGGACGTTAAATATCACCTTGGG
>Ga0157378_10002151_pt1 | contig 17493 bp, 16 predicted proteins | sample M65metaG_FD_115309 | JGI IMG/M metagenome (GOLD analysis project Ga0157378, IMG submission 115309) | Miscanthus rhizosphere microbial communities from Kellogg Biological Station, Michigan, USA - M6-5 metaG | ecosystem: Host-associated > Plants > Roots > Rhizosphere > Soil | place: USA: Michigan...
CGCTTCCATAGACCCGCTACCCGAGATTTTCAGTTTTAGCTCCGCGACTCTGGCGCGCTGCGCCGCGATTCCCGTTTCCGTGGATTGGTCAGCCGTTAAGATCGCGCTGGAAAGATAGTCACCCACTGTGCCGGACAATAATCGCAAAAGCACGGCTGCGTATTCGGCCTGCTTGTCCACGGCAAGTCTCATGCCCAGCCCAAACTCGGCATTATCTTCAAACAGAGAATTAGACCAGGAAGGCCCGCGACCCGCTGCATTGGATGTGTAAGGGGTTGACGGCAGGTTGCCTCCGTAAATCGAAGAACAGCCCGTGGCATTGGCGATCAATGCACGATCGCCGAATAATTGCGTCAAGAGCTTGATGTACGGTGTTTCGCCGCAGCCCGCACAGGCGCCGGAAAATTCAAATAGCGGCTCAAGCAGTTGAACATCCTTTACCTGCGTATGAGACAAGCGGTCGCGATCCATATCCGGAATCGACAGGAAAAAATTCCAGTTCTTGCTTTCGGATTCGTGCAGCGGCGCCTGATCCACCATATTGATCGCTTTGTGTTTCGCTTCGCTCTTGCTTTTCGCCGGACAAATTTCCACGCACAGGCGGCAGCCGGTACAATCCTCGGGAGAAACCTGGAGTGTGTAACGCAGCGATTCAAAGTCGCGCCAGCGCGGCGCCGCGGACTTGAACGTCGATGGAGCGTTCACGAGCAGCGGGGCGTCATAAACTTTCCCCCGAATGACCGCATGTGGACAAACCAACACGCATTTTCCGCATTGAATACACAGGTCTTCGTCCCACACTGGAATTTGGTAGGCGATATTTCGCTTTTCCCATTTGGTTGTGCCGGTGGGAAACGTGCCGTCGGGGGGTAGCGCGCTGACCGGCAGTGCGTCACCGCTTCCGGCGATGATCTCACCGAGAACCGTTCTGACGAATTCCGGAGCTTGTTCCGGAACTGGCAGCAGAATATCAAAATGGCTGGTCACTTGCCGGGGTACGATCACCTGGTGCAATTCAGCAATCGATGCGTCCACGGCGGCAAAATTCTTCTGCACGACCGTTTCGCCGCGCTTCCCGTACGTCTTTTGAATAGCGGCCTTGATCGCGGCAATCGCGTCCTCGCGCGGCAGCACACCGCTGATTGCGAAGAAGCAAGTTTGCATAATGGTGTTAATCCGGTTGCCCATGCCCGATTGGCGCGCAACAGAATATCCGTCGATTACATAAAACTTGAGATTCTTATCCACGATTTGCTGCTGGATTTTGCGCGGGAGGTGATCCCAGATCTGGTCCGCGCCGAAGGGAGAGTTGAGCAGAAAAGTTCCTCCTGACTCCGCCGGAACCAGAACATCCATGCGCTCGAGAAACGAGAACTGGTGGCACGCGATAAAGCTCGCGCGTGAAATGAGGTAAGTGGATTCGATGGGCTGCGGGCCGAAACGCAGGTGCGAGATCGTGACCGAGCCGGCTTTTTTTGAGTCATAGACGAAATATCCTTGCGCGTAGTTGGGAGTGTTCTCTCCGATGATCTTGATGGAGTTCTTATTGGCGCCGACGGTTCCGTCCGATCCCAGGCCGTAGAAGATGGCGCGCACGGTGCGCGGATCCTCTGTCGAAAATGATTCGTCGTAGGAAAGGCTGGTGTGCGTTACGTCATCCCTGATGCCAATGGTGAAATGGTTCTTCGGTGTCGCCGCCCTCAATTCATCGAACACCCCCCTCACCATTGCGGGCGTGAATTCCTTGGACGAAAGTCCATAGCGCCCGCCGATGATGCGGGGCCACGCGCGCTTGTTCCGGTCTTTGTCCGAAAGTTCGGCAAACGTCGTGACGATGTCCTGATATAAAGGCTCGCCTGGACTCCCAGGCTCCTTGGTGCGATCCAGAACGCCGATGGCACGAACGGTTTTCGGCAGCGCCGTGATCAACGCTTCCATCGGAAACGGGCGAAAGAGTCGCAATTTCAAAACGCCGACCTTCTCTCCGCTTTTATTCAGCGCCGCAACCGTCTCCTCGACAGCGCCCGCGCCTGATCCCATCAGGACGATCACGCGCTCCGCATCCGGTGCGCCAGTGTAGTCACACAGGTGGTACGCGCGCCCGGTTCTGGCAGCAAAGCGATCCATCGCGTCTTGCACAATGGCGGGCGTGGCGATATAGAAAGGATTGCACGCTTCCCGCGCCTGAAAAAATACGTCGGGATTCTGCGCGCTGCCCCGGAGTTTTGGACGGTCCGGTGTAAGAGCACGGTAGCGATGCTGCCGGATCGCGTCCTCATTCACCATTCCGCGCAAATCCTCGTCGGAAAGCGGGAAAATCTTGTTCACTTCGTGTGAAGTCCTAAAACCATCGAAGAAATGCAGAAAAGGAATGCGTGCTTCCAGCGTCGCGGCGTGGGCGATCAAAGCAAAGTCGCTCGCTTCCTGAACCGAACACGAACAGAGCATGGCGAATCCAGTCGCACGTGCGGCCATCACGTCACTATGGTCTCCGAAAATCGATAGAGCGTGTGTGGCAATGGTTCTCGCGGCCACGTGAATGACAGCCGGCGTCAGCTCTCCGGCAATCTTGAACATGTTGGGAATCATGAGAAGCAGGCCTTGCGACGCCGTGAATGTTGTGGAAAGTACTCCGGCCTGTAACGCGCCATGCAGGGTTCCGGCAGCACCGCCTTCGCTCTGCATCTCAATTACAGTCGGGACTGTTCCGAAGACATTGCATCGCCCCTCGTCTTTCCACTGGTCGGCCCATTCGCCCATGGGTGAGGACGGAGTGATCGGATAAATCGCGATCACTTCGCTCAGCCGATAGGCCACAGAAGCCGCGGCTTGATTGCCATCGAGAATTTCCATTGTTTTTGACATGGTTAAATCCTGTGTATCCAACTTCATCGAAAATACGCAATTCCGCTTCGCGAGATGGGAGGGATCGCTGCCCGCTGCAGGCCCAAGTAAAAACAGTGTACCTTGTCCCGGGCAACAGTGCGAAGGAATCGGTCTCCTGGTAATCCGATTCGCTACTCACGGCGCTGCACCAGCAACTCCAGAAAGTTCCCTGTACGTCCAGAGGCAAGCAGCCGATGGTGTTCATTTGTGAACAGACGTTAGTCATCGATCCGTCTAGTATTTGATTTTCCGAGGGAAGCAAGAAGGCCGAGGCAAAAAGTTTCCCCGCGAGCTTCAGTCGAAACGACACTGGGAATCTGGTAATCCATCGCACTGAAGTCGCAATTCCACGGGTCAGGCCGACTTATGGCCTAAGAAAAAAGGAGATAAACAATCCATGCCTTTACTTCAGTTAGTGATGGTTCTGATCGTAGTAGGTGTTCTGCTGTGGCTCGTCAATCGATTCGTCCCGATGCAAGGGACTATCAAGTCGATCTTGAATGCCGTCGTCGTGATAGCCGTGGTCTTGTGGCTTCTAAACGTGTTCGGGCTTTTTCATTCCTTCTCCAACATTCGCGTCGGGTCATGAGCCGCCGTGGGCAATTGGCCCAATTCCATTAACTGTTAGAGCACATAATCATCGACTGTATAATATTGAACAGTGATTGAACTCTGCACCGCCTACGGTACACGGTAGAGCATCCTCAGAGGTTTCCTTCGCGGGCGGAAAAATCCTTAGCCGATGCTGAATAGCTTTTCGGGAGTGATCCAATGCCACAGATATCCCAGAATGCCGTAAGGCAAGGACATCAACCTCTCGCTCTGCGAAATCTGCCAGCTCATCGCCGGAGAATGATTCGCGCCCTGATGGTTGACGATGACGTAGGTGCTGTGGAACTTTGCCTTCAGGAACTCAAGAAAGCGCAATTCGCCATATCGGCGGATGTGGTCAATTCGCGGGCAGATTTCACCGAGAGGCTCCGACAGGAATCCTACGACGTGGTGATGGCTGCCTCATCCATGAATGGATGGACGGGGCAGGAGGCGCTTTCGCTTTTGCAAGAAGTGTACCCGGAAATTCCCTTCATCTTGGTGACCAAGGACCTGGAAACTGAAACAGCGGATGAATTCATGCGGAGAGGCGCGTCCGATTGCGTGGATAAGAACCGCCTGGTTCGACTGCCGCTCGCGGTAGCAGTGGCGGTGGAGCGAACGAGCCTGCGCAGCGAACAAGACCGTATCGAAAAGGCATTGCGGCATTCGGAAGCACATTATCGCGCTCTGGTTGAAAATCCTACCTACGGCATCTGCCGGTTTGATGTGGACGGCCGGTTCCTCGAGGTGAACGACGCGCTGGTCGCAATGCTCGGCTACGATTCCAAAGAGGATTTGAAGACTGCAAATTTGATTACGGACATCATCCGCGATCCCATCGAACGCGCGCAATTGTTTGAGCCTTATCGAAAAACGGGCCACGTCGACCTCATTGAAGTCGAATGGAAACGCAAGGACGGAACGGCAATGAAGGTCCGGCTCAGCGGCCGGCAAGTCGGCACTGAGGAAGGAGCTCCCCTGGGCTGCGAGATCATCGCCGTGGACGTTACGGCGCAGCGGTCTTCAGAAGATTTACTACGTCACCTTGCGGCAACCGATGCGCTGACAGGCCTGGCGAACTACCGAAGACTGAGCGAGGCACTCGAATCAGAAATCAAGCGCTCGGACCGCACCGGGCGCGCTTTCGCCGTGCTCATGTTTGATTTGGACGGAATGAAGCAGATCAACGATGGCTATGGCCATCTGGCGGGAAATCGGGCGCTCTGCCGTCTGGCTGATATCTTTCGTTTTTCCTGCCGCTCGATCGATACTCCCGCGCGCTATGGCGGCGACGAGTTTGCGATCATACTTCCGGAGACCGGCGCTAAGGATGCCCTGATCGTCGGGAAACGGATTTGCGAACGATTGAGCAGCGATCACGAGGAGCCCATGCTTTCCGTGAGTATCGGCACGGCTGTCTATCCCGAAGATGGCGCAACCATCGATTCCCTGTTCCAATCCGCGGATCGCGCGCTCTATGCGATGAAGCAACAGAAGAAAGCATCCTGACGCAGGCGAACGACACCACGATGGTGTCCCGCTGCGGGATTCCCGTCAACAGACTGTCTGCTCGTTCAATGCCTGCCCTGGCTGTTTTCGCTGCCTCGCGTTGACGTGCGGTGGTCGCTCTGAGGGGCTAGTTGCAGTCGATAAGATGCGAAAAAGCAATCGTTTGCTCAAGTTCTCTTAGAGATTTACTGTTCAGATTGGGACAGATATTCAATTGCGTCCGCGCTAGTACTACCCTTGCAGGTCGATTTCTGGAGAAGAGAGCATGGAGCAGCCTCTTGCATCATAAGACTAAATTCAAGCAAACGAACTCCGCGCTGAATAAAGCAGCCATTGCCAGCGTGACCAAAGAGATGGCGAAGCCCCGGATAGTAGAATCCGTCCACATGAAAGCGACTAGGCATATGAAGCCTACGGTCCCCGCGCAATCATAGTGCGAATTTCGAAGGTGACTTGATGATTCCATCAACGATTCTTGTGGGCTTCGAAAGACCAAATCCGATGCCCACACTCTCCGCGACTTCACGACGGACGGCCGCACCTTCGCGGATTTTGTCATAGTTTTCGCTCATCTCCTTGCCGCTCCAGCGAAGCCATAAATTGCGAAGTCCACTCCGGCCGGCAGGATGTCTGTGCAATTTTGAACAGATTTCGGCGCGCAGCCGCGCTATAAGTACCGGAGTCCCTAAGTAAAATTAATTCCAAAACTTTGAAAGCTATCTACCATGATCTTGGAAGAACCGACGAATTTTTCGCCGCTTTACTCTGCCTGGCTCGGCCAGCAGGTGATCCTGCGCGTCGCCATCCGCCAATGTCAGATGCCCATGGCTTGCCGTATTGTCAGGGAAACTGCAATTGATGTACGCGTCCGTGTTGAGCCCGGGTGGGAGATGGACGTTCAAAAGAATTTGATTTTGGGCGTTGAAGAAGTCAACCTCGGAAAAAATGCCGCTTAAATGGACAAAGCGCGGTCTGAATCTCGGTTGCCGTACGCTTCCTAGTCGTGTAGAACGACGCTCAGTAGAGAGTCATTTACTTGCAGCCCGCCGTTGTGACTGATGAATCCCAGCTTTTCAAATTTCTTCATGAAAAAATTGACCCGCGACCGCGTGGTGCCGATCATTTCCGCCAGTGTCTCCTGAGAGATTTTGGGAAGAACCCATTGCGGCTTGTCCTTCTTGCCGTACCGAGCAAGTAACAGCAGCGTCCGTGCCAGTCGTTTCTCGCTGGAATTAAAAAGCTGGTCGATCAGGTCTTCCTCGATCCGGATATTGCGTTCCAGCATATAGCTGATGAAGTGATCGGAGAGCGCGTGCTCCGCGTGCAACACACGGGTCATTTCCTCCAGGCCGATCACCAGTAGCGTACAGGGCGAGATGGCTGTCGCCGTTGCAATGCGCATCGGTTGCCCCGCCAGGCCGCCTTCTCCCACGAAATCGCCCGGCTTCAACATGGCCACGATGGCTTCCTTCCCGGTTTTGGAAACGACGGAGAGCTTGACCGAGCCCTTCTGAATGTACATCACGTTCTTGCAGACATCCCCCTGGGAAAAGATGGTGTCCTTCTTCTGGAACTCCATGATGGCTCTTGATATGCCCGGCGAATCAAGAAAGGCTTGGACATTGAAGTTCGGGGCCTTCACGTTCTTCTTTCTTTTTATTGTCCTCATGGCGCTAAGACCCCAACTTTCCTGGATAGCGCGTGTGCGGCTCGGGCGATCCTCCCGATTTTTTAACAGCCCGCTTGCCATTACCCCCGCGTTTCGCCATGGGCGTTTGCTGTTCGAGAATTTTCTCAACTACTTCCACCGGAACTTGCTCGAAATGTGTGTACGTTTTTCGCATAGATCGTTGCTCCTTCAACACACCGTAGCAAGCTCCGGGGGATACGGGGAAACTCTTTTAGAAATCCTTGGCTCACGACATCGATCCATTCAACTGTATTTCGGTGGAACGCAACGTGACCAATGCGCGGCCCTCGTTATGAAATCGAGGTGCCAAGTAGTGCCTCAGCCCTGCGTATTTTGTTGTACTCTACGCTTATAATGCGTATGATTGCCCAAGGATAGTTATACGTTTTGGCATAGAGAATGACCATGAAAACCAATCCCGCCCTGCCCCATTTCAAGACCATGGCCATGGTCGACGTTCCTCGATCCCGTAACGGCAAGCATAAGAAGATCGTTACCGCAATTCTTCGTGACCTCGACGATCTTGCGGAAGGCGTTGCCTTCAAGGTTCCTTTGGCTGATCTTGGAGATACCAAGGAGAACGTGCGTTCGGCGCTAAACCGTGCGACCCGAAAATCCAACCGTGATGTCGCGACGGCCACCGACGGAAACTTCCTGTATGTCTGGAACGTGGCCAAGCCTGCAGCAACGAACGGAACTCGTCCCAACGGCCAAGGTAAATTACTCCGGAACGCACGCTAGGCCTGATTCACAACACCCGGTTCTATTCTGAGACGCCCTCTCAAATCTGATCCTTCAAGATTATTGATGTGAGCCACGGGTTTTACCCCCTCTCAAGCGCTTTTGCCCCTCCGCGTAAAGAAGCCGGAATATTGGAAATACGTGCAATAGAGCACAGACGTCCGAACGCACGACCCTCATGATGTTCTCCGAAACGGATAGCTGCGGAAGACCGTAATCAATTCCGAAGGCAGAAACAGCAGTCACACCTTCACTCCTCGCTGATCCAACACTGAAAGCAGAGAGCTTCTGCTAGGGGTCGAGTTCCTTTAGCTGCAAACAGAATTCCACTCAGGAAATATGTCGCGAAATGAAGGGCGGAAGAAAGTCTGAAATCACCCTTCAGCGCACACCGTACGGCTTTTCGTTACAGGAGATTTCTATGAAAAAGAATTCACGCAAGCGAAGCATTGTTTGGGGCGCGTTGTTCGCCTCCGTCGCTGTTTTGGCGCCTTCCACCCGTACTGGAGCGGTTCCGCAAGCCGCAGCCCTGCACGCAGATCAGACGTCGTCCTATCAGGTCGTTCTCGTCGACCGGACGGTAAAGGCGGTGAAATATGCGCACCGCAGTGGTTCCACCAAGATCGATTTTGAGGGCACGGATTTGATGGCCGGAGCCAAAGGCGAAGCCAAAGTGGACAGCCATCGCGGATCCATGGAAGTCAAAGTCGAGTTTTGGAATGTGCAGAAACCCACGACCTTCGGCGGAGAATATCTGACTTACGTCCTGTGGGCAATTTCACCGGAAGGCCGCGCCGTAAATCTCGGTGAGGTCCTGATCGGCAACAACAATCGGAGCAAACTCGATGTCACGACGGACCTTCAGGCGTTCGCCATGATCGTAACCGCGGAACCTTATTATGCGGTGCGCCGCCCCAGCAACGTGGTCGTAATGGAAAATGCCATTCGTCCGGACACCGTTGGAACCGAAGAAGCGGTGGATGCAAAATATGAATTGATCGATCGCGGCGGTTACATTCCGACTGGCTATAAATTTGATCCCGTGGTTCTGAATTCCAAGTTGCCGCTCGAGTTTTTCGAAGCGCGCAACGCTCTGCGCATTGCCCAATCCGCCGGTGCGCAAGTTTATGCAACCTCCAGCTACAACAACGCCTCCGCACAAATGAAGCAGGCGGATGACATGGCCATTCGCCATGGTATCGACAAGAAAAAGCTGAGTTCTACGTCGCGCCTGGTCGTGCAGACTTCAGAGGATGCTCGCGAAATCGCCGTGAAACACATGGACGATGAGCGCGCCGAAGCAGCCCGTACCGCCGAAGCAAACCGTACAGCATCAGCACTTGCCGGCAAGCGCAACGCCGAAGCCGATACCGCCGATGCAAACCGCGCGCGGCGGAACGCCGAAGGCATGACACGCGATGCCCAGGATTCAGCTCGCAACGCCGTCGCCGGCCAGGCACAAGCGGAACGGGACAATGCCGATGCACAACAACAGAAACGAGCCGCCCAGGAGGATTCTGAACGCAATCGCGCCTCCGCTGCCGACGCAAATCAAGCTAACGCCGACGCACAACAACGCCAAAAGGATGCGGAGAATGAATCGGCACGCAGCCGTCTCGCGGCTTCTGACGCCAACCTGGCCACCGCGGATGCACAACAACGTCAGAAGGACGCAGAATCCGAATCGGCGCGAAATCGCCTGGCCGCCGCCAATTCCGATCAACAGCTTCAGCAAGCGGTGCGTGACCGTGAAGAACTTCGCGCCCGTCTGCTGATCCAATTTAACGCCATCCTGGAAACGCGAGATACCGCTCGCGGCCTGGTGGTCAATATGTCGGACGTTCTTTTCGATTCCGCCAAATTCACGCTTCGACCGGCTGCGCGCGAGAAACTCGCAAAAATTTCCGGCATCGTTCTGGCCTATCCTTCGCTGATGCTTTCTATTGAGGGCAACACCGATAGCGTGGGCACCGACGCTTACAATCAGACGCTCTCCGAAAATCGCGCCGGTTCGGTGCGAGACTACCTCGGACAGCAAGGTATTCCCGCCGCATCCATGACGTCTCGCGGATTTGGCAAGACGCAGCCTGTCGCTTCCAATGACACGTCGGGCGGACGGCAGCAGAATCGCCGCGTCGAGCTCGTCGTATCCGGAGAGGTAATCGGACACACGGTTGCGATCGGTCCTTCCGCAATGGAATTCTTGCCGCTTAATCCTCGCCGGTAAATCGGCGATTGCATCAGGTTCAAACGGGGGACAGCTTGCGGGTGCAAGCTGTCCCCCTCACTTGAACACTCCGAGCCCACAACGATTCGAGAGTTGTCGTTCAAAGCATTGGGGCGAATTCGCAGGCTAGACAGGCTGCGAAAAATGTCTGGTCTGTCATTCTGAGCGAAGCGAAGAATCTCTCTTCGATTTAAGATTAAGAGAGAACAAACAAAGAGAGATTTTTCGCTTCGCTCAGAATGACAGCGTTTTGAGTTTTTTCCGCAGCCTATAGAGCCAGACAATATAAGGGGATTCATTGCGTGAAATTAAGATTCGAGACTATACGTGTGGACTGATCATTGCGATCGTAGGGCTTGGCCTTTACTCCTACTACGTCCGCGAGCTCGTGGCTGCTTTAACCTTGTTTAGCATTGCCTTTTTTTCGCTGGCTGTGACCGGACTCGCCGCTCTCCTGGTCTGGTGCGCCAGCGTCCAAGCCGCAGTCTGGGCCAGGCCGGCATCGCGGAATGTGATCGCGTTTTCCCGCCGTCTTCTCGCCGCGTACGCCCGACCGTGAAGTCTCAAGAAATCTCGCTACGCAGGGAACTGTGCACAAGTGAACAGACGTGGAAGTCCTCCTGATCTAGGATTGTCTGATCCGAATGACTCAGGGCCGAAAGGTGATTTCTTGAAATTAACCACCATGTTGGGAATTCTGCTCGCCATTCTGGGTGTTCTTGCACTGGCCTACCAGGGATTCAGCTACACCCACCGGGAAAAAGTCCTCAACCTGGGTCCGATTCACGCGACGCGGGACGATACGCAACACATCGCGATTCCGCCGGGTACCGGTGCATTCGCTTTATTGGGCGGGGCTGCCCTGCTCGTCATCGGCGCGAAACAAAAACCGAAATATAGTTGACCGAAGATGCTTGAGAAAAGATTCTTGAGTGCCTCTTGCCAGCCGAAGGTATTACCGGAATTCTGCCGTATAAGAGTTGTACCAATCGAAGTTCATCAACTAGCAAGATGATAGTGGAGGCTCGCAATGTTTCGTAAATTAACTTTTGGCGTCTGCATCTTATTTGTTGCAAGTTCGGCGTTCGCGGCTAATAAGGAACAGGAGCGTCTGGAAAATTCCGGCGTCGTCCTGCAGGAAGTGATGGACGTGCCCGATAACATCCCGCAAGACCTGCTGGGAAAAGCGGAATGCATTATCGTGTTTCCGTCCGTTTTGAAGGCGGCATTCGTCGTCGGCGGTAGCTATGGCCGCGGGGCCATGGTTTGCCGAACCGGGGAACATTTCAACGGTCCGTGGGGCGCTCCAGCCATGTACGCTCTGGAGGGCGGCAGCGTTGGCTTTCAAATCGGCGGCCAGGCTACGGACCTCGTTCTTTTGGTCATGAACCAGAAGGGCGCATCCTCGATTCTGGACAGCAAAGTTAAACTCGGCGCCGATGCCTCCGCAGCGGCCGGCCCCAAGGGCCGCGATGCTTCCGCGAATACCGATGCCTACATGCGCGCGGAAATTCTGAGCTACTCCCGATCCCGTGGATTGTTTGCCGGCGTTTCGCTCGAAGGTTCCACGCTTCGTCCCGACGACGATGCCAGCGCTGACGTCTATGGCCGCAAGATCACAGCCAGGGAAATCGTGCTGGGCGGAAAAGCCGCTATCCCACCTTCCGGACAGCATCTGGTGCAGGTATTGCAAAAGAATGCGCCACACAACGAATCGGCAAAGGCCTCAAACCGCTAGTCACAAATGCCGGATGGCGATTCTCTCTGAAAGCAAATTGGAACAGGGACTTCGGGCGCTTGTCGACGAAGTCCTGTTTCACAAGGAGGTCCCTATGCAGCAATTGATGAGTGCGGGCACGGTATTATTCAGAGACGGCACGATTTTCCCGGAAGCATTTAAATGCGAGAGTGACTCGTATTCGCATGGCTGGCGATCAGTCAAAAATCTTGATGGGGACGGATTGGATCGAAGAATACGGGAAGCGGGATGGCATTTCTTTTATTTCGCCGGTGAAAACAAAATCACCGTGCCTGGCCGGGAGTGCGAGCAAACGATGCGCAAAGCAATCGAGAGAATTCTGGCCGGCCTGACGTCGGAGAAAACCAACTCCCTCGAGATTACCCGCGTGGCGTTCAGGTCTTTCCTGGGAGTGCCGTTTACGAGTGTGTTTTTTCACATGCGGAACGTACAGAAAAGCATGTTTCTGCTGGGGGACGAAGCCATTCAGCCCTGGAAAGATGCGGGATTTATCGCCGCCTGAAAGCCGATCGAGGGCGCGCTTCCATGAAAATGATTCGCCGCGCCGCGCGGCAATTGCCTTGGTCATAATTGCGTTTTTCTCTCCCGCGCCTTTTGCGCAGGATCTCTCGAAGTACCGGAATTTTTCGTTCGGCATGAGTGCGTCGAGCGTCTCAAGGCTGGTCGACCAAAGACCACCGACGTAATCGTAATTCACGAACAGCCGGTGCGGGTTCAGGAACTTACGTGGTATCCACCGCCACAGCCATCTTCTACCTGCTTGCGAAAAGTGCGGTCTGATTAGGTATACGCTGTTGCATGGCGTCGGTGATGCTCTCGGCCTGATGCAGGGCGTCAGCTTCATCTTTTGCAGCCGTGCCGCGAATTTCCATGACGATCATACCGATGGATTTGCCCGCCGCATCCCGCAGTGGCAATGCAAGATCGTAAAAAGGCGACGTCCCGTTCACCTTCTCGACCGTCGATTTTCCTGAAGTCATAACGCCTAAATCTTTAGCGGAGGATTTCTTTCCGATCTTACTCGGTATGTTATTGGCGATCACTACGTTGTCTTGCGAGTTCGGCGGATTGACGTGTAGTCCCATCTTTTGCACACCTGGATTCGAGGCCATCGCTTCCTCGACCAACTTTTGCGCGTAGGGAGCGGAGACATTTAGAGAGGCCTGGAAAAGAGCGCCATAGCTCGGAATCTGACGTGCCAGTTCCATACGCAATTCTTCTGCCTGACGCACCGAATCGGGTTCATCGGTAGCCGATGTGTAGGGTATCTCCATGACCAAAATGCCTATTTTGCGTCCCGCCGCGTCGAACATGGGCATCTTTATGTTATAGAACGAACCGTCGTCGCGCTTTACGCAATACGTGTTGCCGTCTTTCACCGCGTCCAGATCGCCATCGGATGACTTGACACCGATTCGGCTCATGTTTGCGTTGGCAATAATTACGCTTTCCGTGGCGCCCGGGGGTATCGCGTGCAGCCCCATCTTTCGCAGGTAAGGATGTGCGGACATCGTGTTCAGAATTAATTCCTGTGCTGCAGGAGCTTCAACGTGGACACTGACCACAGGGTCGGCAGCCTTCGACGGTGCGACGCCCGCCGGTTCCATTTCCAAAATTGCAGCATTTTTAGAATTGCCTCGCGGTACCGCAACGAAATAACGATTCAGCGCCGGAACTAGGGTCGCGGTCTTTGCGTCCGCCCCTGTCTTCACGCTGCCCAGGGAACGGTAATGGTCTGCGTCGGTTTGTTCGAACACGCTCACCACACCTTCGCCAATGGAATAAATTCGTTTTGTGTCAGCGTCGTACACCATGTCGTCGATGCCCTTGCTTGCCGGGAGGGTCTGGAGTTCCTTGCCCGTGTTGGTATCGAAGACCGATATCATCCCGCTGCGGCACCCGACAAACAGGCGCTGACGTTGCTCATCGAGCCCCATCGCAACATTGTCTTTGCACATTTTCACCGGCCAGGAGGCTATCACCTCTCCCTTCCAGCGGTCGATCACTTCGATCTGATTTCTGGCCTTGTTATTCACATACATTCTTGGCCGGAACACGTCCAGTGTCATTGCTTCCAGCGTCTCACCCTGAATTCTGATATCCGGGAGCTTGCTGTCCGATGACGTATCGACGGTACTCAGCAGTGAGTATCTGTTTCCCTCGCTTTTGCCTCCGTTGGCGACATACAGGAACTGGCGCGACCCGTCATATCCGATCGAATCTGCATCTTTTGTGAGGGACACGGTCTTCAGCTGTTGGTAGGTCGCCCCATCGAAAATTTTTACGGCACTGTCCGCGCCGTCAGTTACATAAATTCGGTTCAGATCTTCGCGATAGAGAACTGCATGAGGTCTCGCGATGCCCCTGATTTCGTGAGCCACCGTGGCGCTGGAAAGATCAACAACCAGAACTGCCTGATAATCCTCGGCCGTCACGAAAAGACGGTTGTGAGCGACATCCGCTGTCAGATGGTCGAATGAACCCTTCACCGCCGCAGGTAATTGAATGGTGCGGACAGCACGCAGTGAGTCTGGCTGCTGCGCTTTTGCTGAGATCGAAACTGCAACGTAAAGTGCGATGGATAGTGGCACGCTGGATAGTTTCATAGCCAACAATTAGAGCACGAAAATATGAATACAATCTGAATAAGGGACCGTTCCTCGGTTTTTTGCGCTTCTCCTGTGTACCTTCAGTTTGGCTGACATCTGGCGCGCAAACTTGGATGCTGATCTGAAGTCGAAGACCTCTAGGACTGCTTGGAAGTAGACGATGCGAAACGCGCCAGAGCCCGCGTCGCCGCGTGGTAGCCGCACATTCCGTGCACGCCGCCTCCGGGAGGCGTGGATGCGGAGCAGAGAAACAATCCTCTCACCGGTGTTTCGTAGAGCCGGCGCGTGGGGCGCAGAAAGAGTTGGGACAATGAGTTCGCGCCGCCCGTAATATCGCCACCGATCAAGTTGGCGTTGCTCTGCTGCAGCGCAGCCGGTGATTTTTTCGAGCGCGCGAGTATCAGTTCTCGAAAGCCCGGTGCGAAGCGTTCCACCTGTGCTTCGATGCGATCCGTCATGTCCACTTCACTGCCGTTCGGAACGTGACAGTAAGCCCACGCCGTATGGCAGCCCGCAGGCGCTCGCGACGGATCAAAAAGACTCGGTTGAGCGAGGAGTACAAATGGACGCTCGGAAATCTCGTTGCTCCAACATTCGCGTTCGGAGCGGGCAATCTCGGACAGGGTCCCGCCAACATGAACGGTCCCTGCGCGCCTGCATTGTGGCGCTGACCAGGGGATCGGGCCGCTCAGTGCCCAATCCAGTTTGAACACGCCGGGACCATGCTTGAACTTCTCAAGAGCGTTGCAGTAGCTTTTTGGAAGATTTCCCCCCGCAATTTGCAGGAGCCCACTAGGCGTGAGATCGCACAGGATGATTTCGGAAGGCGGCAGATCTTTCACAGAGCGAACGCGTACTCCTGTGCGAATCTCTCCGCCCAAAAAACGCAGATACGACGCCAGCGCGTCCGCAATTTTTTGCGATCCACCTTTCGGGATCGGCCAGCCCTTCACGTGCCCTGCCGTCGCCAGCACCAGGCCGATCGCGGAAGTTCCCCAGGACTCGAGTGGCATCACCGAATGCCCGGCCAGACCCGCGAACAGCGCCCTGGCGGATTCTGATTTGAAACTTGACACGGCCAGACGGCTGGCGGGCTGCAATGCGTGGATCCCAAACCGGGCCATGACGAGCGGGTGCTTTGGAACGCCCATCGGTCCCAAAATATAATTCTCAAGAAGATTCCAGTGTTTCGCGAGTGGACCGACGAGTCTCCGATAGCTTCTGCCATCCACCCCCAGCGTCTCGCAGGTATTCTCGATGGAGTGATCCAAAATTGCCGCGGTGCCGTCGTCTAAAGGATGGGCCAGCGGAAGTGGCGGATCAATCCAGTCGAGTCCGTGCTCCTGCAACGGCAGCGTGCGCAGGAACGGAGATGCCACTGCCATCGGATGTACTGCCGAACAGAGATCGTGAGTGTAACCGGGGAGCGTTAATTCGTCCGAGCGCGTCCCGCCACCGATTTGTTCCTCTGCCTCAAGCACGAGTACCGATCGTCCCGCGCGAGCAAGAACGATTGCCGCAGCCAAACCATTCGGCCCGGAACCAATTACCACGCCGCCGTATTCGCGTCCCTGAGTCAAGTCTGGCCCTATCCTACGACGGAAGATGGAGTTTGCGTCAGCCAACGTTCGGGACAGGTTGTCTTGCAACGCTGGTCGTAGAAAGCCGTCTGAACGTTGCTGCACGGGTCACCGAAGAGTTCAACTTGGGCACGAAAATCATTGTTGAACAAGAACTGTTCTTGCGGCCAGTTGCCCGTATCTACGCGTCTGCATAGACTCACTAAAGACAGGGGTAATCATCATGAATAGCAAAAATGCAGTACTGGAATTTCGCGCACTCGCGCTTCGAGCCACTCTCTTCATCGCCGTATTCCTGCTGGCGATGCAAGGAGCCTCGGCTCAGTCCTACTACGGGTCCAAATGGGCCGCCGATGGTCTCGCCAATACGGTTATTGGCGCATCGCACATTCAGGGCGACTATCGCTTTCGATCGACCCATACCGGTACGCTAGCTGCAATCCATACCTACTGGCAAAATGGCTCCGGATACGGGAGCGGCAACGGCGGAACCTATCGAATCGACCTGGAAACCGACGATGGGAGCTCGAACCACTTCGCCTCCGGAAAAGTTCTGGCGACGACCAACGAGCTGCATCCCAATAGCTTGTTTGTGACCGAGACATTCAGCTCTCCGGCGACAATTACGTCCGGCACGCTCTACCACATCGTTTACACCAACATTGACTCCAGCCCGTCCGTCAACTACACGTCCCTGGACATGATCTGGGTTAGTGGAGGGACCAACGCGCCCACGCCGTCTCAGCCAACCGTCTCCGATATCGATTGGGCTCATTTGTACAATTCAGGCTCCGTAAGCAGCCCTTCGTGGCACTGGCGGCACGGCTCCAATGGAGACGACGGCGACTATATGCCCACGCTCGAGCTCGTTTATGGCGACGGGACAATCACCGGGACAGGCTATATGGAAGTGTGGATCGAAACCTCGCGGAAAAATGTCAGCGGCAGCAATCAGGCGCGGGAAACATTCACCGTATCAGGCGGGGATAAGGTCGCTACGAGTTTTTCTATTCGCATGCGCAAGGACAGCGGCGCCGATCCGCTTACTGTTACCCTGAAAACCGCGAGCGGCACGACCATTGAATCGGGCACAATTCAGGCGGGAAGTTTTTCGGCGACCGATGCGTGGGCTACATACACGTTCGCTTCCCCGCGCACTCTGGCGAATGGGAATTCCTACAACATCATTTTGAGCACTCCCGGCAGCTCTTCCTATTCGCTTTTTCCCATCCGGGAAGGCATATCCTACAATTTTCAGGCCCCCACTTTTTTTGCTGATGGACATGCACAGCTTTCAACAAGCAGCGGATCGAGCTGGGCGGACTGGCCGGACGAGAGCGGAAATGCTTCCGCGCAGGGAGATTTGCAATTTTACTTTGTCACCGGTCAACAGGCCGCCGCTTCACCCATGCCGCCGACGCAACTGGTCGTAACGACCGTGAATTAATTTTTCGCTCGCGTGTTATCGACACGATAAAACGTTCAGCGACCCGTTCCGCATCACCGCCGCTACCGCCTCACCGTTAGCTTCGCCGTGCGCGTTCCGTTGTTGTAGCTAGCGGTGATGGTCACGTTGGTGCGGCTTCCCACGTTACTGGTTGTTACCTGGAACGTCGCACTCGTAGCTCCTGCCGCCACGGTCACACTGGCCGGTACCTGCGCCGCCGTCGTGTTGCTGCTGGTCAGCCCCACGGTCGCCCCACCAGTCGGCGCCGCTCCACTCAGCGTCACGGTGCCAGTCGACGAATTGCCTCCCGTCACGCTCGTGGGGTTCACCGCGACCGAGGACAGGGACACCGACGCGGCTGGATTCACCGTCAGCGTAGCCGTCTGAGTTCCGCTGTTATACGTGCCGGTGATGGTGACAGAGGTTACGCTGGCCACGGCACTCGTGCTTA
>Ga0157378_10002152_pt1 | contig 17493 bp, 17 predicted proteins | sample M65metaG_FD_115309 | JGI IMG/M metagenome (GOLD analysis project Ga0157378, IMG submission 115309) | Miscanthus rhizosphere microbial communities from Kellogg Biological Station, Michigan, USA - M6-5 metaG | ecosystem: Host-associated > Plants > Roots > Rhizosphere > Soil | place: USA: Michigan...
CCATGGCCGTCTTTTCCATAGCCCTTGCCTTGCTCGCCCTTGCCGTGATCGGCATCTCCCTTACCATGGCTATACTCGCCCTTGTCATATCCCTTGTCATGCGGATTTTCGGGGTCAGCCCAGACCGGCTGTAGGCTGACGGCCGATAGCAAGGCCGCTCCCACGGTCACTACAGTCAATGTTCCAGTTCGTGCGTGCATGCATTCCTCCTTCTGGGTGGTGAATACTTGTGTGATGATAACGCCTGAAGTCAACGTGTGAGGAGTCCTCCCTCTCCCTTGATCGCATTGAAAATAAATTGAATCGCAACGGCCGCCAATAGCAGTCCCATCAATCGGGCGATGATCTTAATCGCAATGGGACTCAGCCAATGAGCGCCGCGTCCGACGACCATAAACGTCACATAGCTGGCAATCCCAACCGCTGCTAAGCACGAGTATAGGATAGCTCGATGCGCCCAGGTTTGCGCCTGCGTATCCAGCAAAATCATCGTGGACAAGGCGCCGGGCCCGGCCAGCATCGGCATAGCCAGCGGCGTGACGGCGACATCGTCCTTCGTCACCCCTTCTGCCGTTTCCTCTGCCGTCTCCTGCACCGGCGATCGTTGCGCCCGCAGCATATCGAGCGCCACAAGCAACAAGACCAGTGCCGCGGCAATCTGAAAGGCCGGCATGGTGATGCCCAAGATGCGAAAGAGCGACGGACCGGCCAATCCAAAACCGGCCAGGATGCCGACCGCTACTATGCAGGCCGTTCGCGCCGTCCGCAATCGACTGGGTACCGACTCGCGAGCCGTCATGGTCAGAAATGCCGGGACTGCGGCGATCGGATCGATAATGATAAATAACGAACCGAACGAAAAGAGCGCATACTCGAACAAGGACACCGGTCTCTCCTTGCCTCTTACCATTTACCATGGGAAGTTTCTCTAGGCGCGCCCGGCCGTGCGCAGCAATTCTACTCGCGGGTCCGGATGCGGAGCCCTCGCCAACTCCTCGTACAGCTTGCGATCCTCGTCCGTCAGCGACGGAGGCAACACGATCTGCAGTGTGAAGAACAGATCACCATGGCCGCCCGCTGCCGTCGGCAAACCTTTCCCTTTGAGTCGTAGCTTAGAGCCGGCTCGGCTGCCGGGAGGAATCTTCGCGCGAACGGGATCGGTCAGCGTCGGGACCAACACGTCGGCTCCCAAGATTGCCTCCCATGGCCAGATAGGCAATTGCACGAGCAGATCGGAGCCTTGCCGTTGAAACGTCGGATGCGACTCGATGTGCACCAGCAAATAGAGATCGCCTGCCTTTCCTCCCTGATGCCCGGGCGCGCCTTTCCCCGCCACGCGAACACGCGTCCCGTCTTGCACGCCGGCGGGAATCTTGACGTCGATCGTGCGTACTTCGGTTCGTGTTCCCGTTCCGCCACAGGTTGGGCAACGTTTGCCGCGCTGCTTGCCGGTTCCTCCGCAGGTCGGGCATGGCGCCGGTTCGGACAGTTGGACGCGTCGGCTGACTCCCGTGAGCACTTCACGGAGCGTCAGGCGCACGGTCGTTTCGAGATCTTCCCCTTGCACGGGTAATCCATCAAATGGAGAATTTCCACCACCGCGTGGTCTGGCGCCGCCTCGGCCGAACAGATTTTCAAAGAAATCGCCGAAATCCTGGCCTTCACCCTGGGCGGATTCTTGTCTCCACTGGAATCCTCCACCACCGCCTGCGCCTTGTTGTTCGCGCGCCTTTTCGTAGGCCTCGGCTTCCTGCCAACGATGTCCATAGCGGTCGTATTTTTTGCGCTTGTCCGGATCGCTCAGCACTTCGTGCGCTTCGTTCAACTCCTTGAACTTCTTCTCCATCTCGGCCTTTTTCGATCCGCTATGGAGATCGGGATGATATTGACGGGCCAAACGGCGAAAAGCTTTTTTAACGTCCTCCGCGCTCGCTTCACGTCCAATGCCGAGGACCGCGTAATAATCTCGTTCAGTGGTCGCCATTCACACGCTCCATGAAGGTCTACGTAAAGCTTACGGGCTCTTCGTGCCGTTTGCAACTAGGCGGCCGGGTCTGTGGGAAGTATAGAAAAGGTTGAAGTGAAGGATGGTGGATCAGGTAGGCGCTCGCGTCGTCAGTGTGACGATGGGGACAGTAATGGAAGTTCGATCACGAAGGTCGCGCCTTCGCCGGGAGTACTGACCACGGAAATCTCGCCTCCGTGATCCTTGATAATGCCGTAACTGATCGAGAGTCCCAGGCCGGTGCCTTCGCCGACCGGCTTTGTGGTAAAGAATGGATCGAAGACACGCGCGTGCGCGTTGGCATCGATCCCATTCCCGCTGTCTTGCACGAAGATCTGAACGGTAGACGGCTTGACGGCGGTGCGAATCGTCAGTTGTTTAACGGGCACGGTCGCAAGCGCGTCTCGCGCATTGCCGAACAGATTGACAAACACTTGTTCGAGGTGAATGGAATTGCCCTGGACCTGCGGATCTCCAGGCGCGAGGTCCATCGTGACCTGAATTCCGGCCAGCCGTAACTGTTCTTCCATGAGGGCGTATGCCGCGGATACGATCGTATCAATCGCCACCTGCTCATGACTGGGTGATGACGCCCGTGCAAACGTACGCAAATGATTGACGATAGCGGCCGCCCGCTTCACTTGTTGGAGGATTCGCTTCAGATTGCCCGTTAAGCCTTCCGCAGTCACGTCGGCCCCATGCTCAAGACCGTCTAAAATATTACCGGCGAAGAGGGAAATGTTGTTGAGAGGATTGTTAATTTCGTGGGCCACGCCCGTGGCCATTTCGCCCAAACTGACGAGCTTGGCGGCCTGAATGAGCTGATCCTGTTTGTCACGCAACGCGCGTTCCCGTTGTCCCGCCTCTTCGAGCAGCTTGCCGATCCGGTGTTCGGCCGCTTTGCGTTCGGTGATGTCGATATGCGCCCCGATCATGCTGACCGGCGAGCCCGTTTCGTCGCGGAGCGTTTTGCCTTTGGCGGCGATCCATCGAACGGTGCCGTCCGGCCGAACGATACGGAATTCCGTATTCAGTTCGGCCCCCGACCGGGCCCGTTGCATCATGCCGTCTGTGTGAGTTCGATCGTCTAGATGGATCGCTTCGAGCCAATGAGCATATTTTCCGCCGAATCCGCCGGGCTGCAGTCCATACAAGAGTTCTTCGGCCAGAGACCACTGCATCTCATTGCTGTCAAAATTCCACTCAAATGTTCCGATGTCTCCGGCTTTTTGCGCCAGCAGCAATCGCTCCTGCGTCGCGGCTAAGGCTTCTTGCATGTCGATTCGTTCGGTCACATCCAATGAGAGACCCGTCATACGGACCACCTTGCCGTCAGGCTCGGAAAACGGCTGTCCTAGGCAGAGCATGTGACGGACCTGACCATCCGGCGTGACGATTCGAAAGACCAGATGAAGGTCATGCCGTTCCTCGACCGCCTTGGTCACTTCGTGATCCACACGCGCGCGGTCTTCGTTGTGCACGCACTGCAACCAATTGTCGTACGTAGGGCTGTAGGTGCGGGCATCAAGTCCATAGAGTGAATAATAATGCGGGGAATAGTGAAACGTGTCGGTTGAGACATTCCAATCCCAGGAGCCGGCGTGCGCAGCCTGTTGCGCCAACCGGAGCAACCGTTCACTGTCTCGTAACGCATCTTCCGCATGTTTGCGTTCATCGATATTGTGGGCCACCATCAGAAAGTAACGGGGAGCCTGGTCAGTCGCCTCGCGGACCAGTGAGAGGCTCATATGGACCCAAAACGGCGCGCCATTCTGCCGAAGGAAGCGGAGTTCAGTCCCGTAATTCGAGAAACGCCGGTCGATGAGTTGATCGGTGTACTCGAGGTACGGTCCGGCGTCGGAGGGATGGATGAGCTCGAGTATCGTCTTGGTGGTTAGGTCTGCGCGTGCAAGATCCACCATCGAGCACAGCTGCTCGTTGGCGAGCAACACTCGGCCGTCGAGTCCGATCTGGGCAAAGCCTACGACGGCCCCTTCAAAGGCGACGCGGTACTGTTGCTCCGTTTCACGAACGGCGGCGTCGGTTCGACGCCGAGCCGATTCGCGTTGAATGGTGATGATCGCGCCGAGCCCAATGGTGGCTGCGAGGAGCGTCAGAAGAATCAGATTGCCGACCAATTCATTGGTGGCCACATTTTTCTCATGAGTACGGCGAGTGAGGACCGCCGTCTCCTCCCGCTCCATGAGGTCCATCGTTTCCCGGATATCATCCATCAGATGTTTCCCCACGTCGGTTCGCAAGCGGCGAAGGACTTCCTGCTCCTGTCCGGATCGCCACAGTTCGATCGTGGTCCGAAGTTCGTCGAGCTTCGACGTAATGAGCGTGAGAAGGGACCGAAGTCTTTCTTGCTGGGATGGACTGTCCACGGCGTATCGTTGGAGCGCGCGCAGATGACGGTCAATCGTGGCGATGGCAGTCCGGTAGGGCTCGAGATACTGCTCTTCTCCCGTCAGGAGAAATCCTCGTTGGCCCGTCTCGGCGTCCTTCAGGGCGGAGTGGGTATCTTTTAGATATTGAAGCTCTTGATAGCTGTGCTCGACCCATTTTGCCGTCTGCTCTTCACCGACGAGATTGAAAAACACCAGCAGGCCGACGTATCCCAATAGGACCGCCGCCATGGCCAGCGCGGCACGAGCCCACTTCGTCGCGCGCATATCCTCTGCGGATGAAGACGCGGCGCTGAGAGAACCGGATATCTCATTCGATCCTGGTGTCTCGCCGCGCGATCGAGGACCGCGGCGGTAGCGAATCACGACCAGAGTGAATCCCCAGATCGCGAGCACGGCAATGAACTGGTTGAGGCCAACACCCCAGCTGAACGAACCCGGCAGTGTTGTCGCAAACACAAGGACCAAAAGCGCACTGGAGATACAGGCGGTGATCACCATGAGGCGTGGAGTGGATGCAAACCAGATCGGGGCGAGATACAAGACCCACACCGCGATGCCGGGGGGCAAGGCAAGATCGATCAGGCCGATTGCCGCGAAGCCCAGAGCCCAGAGAAGAAGCTTGAAAGAAGCGGCTCGTGGAATCATCGGCGGAAGGAATCCTTGCTCATGGCCGGTCGATCCAAGCAATCGGATTGTATTGTCAACGCTGCGATGCTGACTGCATGCCGACTATGCGGAAGTCACTTTGGCCTTCGCACGCGCCATCATTTTACAGTAGGAGCAGATCTCCGCGCTGGTGGGCTGGCCGCAGACGGTGCATGGGTGGAGCGCCGCCCGATCCTTGTCCTGCATGGAGCCGGTCCGGGATCGTTCCTCTGCGTTCTGTTCGAGAAAGCCGCAATAGAATCGCTGTTTGGTGCCGGGCGATTCGGTTTCGAGACGATTGAGCACTTCTTTGTAGAGGAGCATTTTCGAGCCCTTGGCCATCGGGCATTCTTCCACAATGTAATCGATTCGATTCAGTACCGCGTAGGCGGCGATCTCTCGTTCGCTGAGCCGATACAGGGGTTTCACTTTTTTTGCAAACCCTTCGACCGAGGCCGGCAGACTGGGGCCTTGCTTCTCCAGGTACTCGGTTTGCCAATGCAGCACGTTGCCCAGAAGGCGGGCCGCTTCGTCGTCGAGGTTGTGGCCAGTCGCCATCACGTCATAATTCTGTTCGACCGCCGCGCGATTGAATTGATAGCGTTTGATGGTCCCACACGTGGAACAGGTGGGGCGATGGATGAGCATGGCCAACTCGCGAATGCCGGCGCCTGCTTGTTCTTGAACCGTATGCACGATCAGTTTCGTCTCGTGCGACTCCGCAAGCTTGGCGGAGAATCGCTCGACTTTCTCGTGCGATGTGTCGGAATAGCCGGGTATGCCGAGATCGACATATAGCGCGTCCGCGCGATAGCCGAGCGCGAGGAGGATGTGCCACAGCGTCAGACTATCCTTGCCGCCCGAGACGGCGACGAGAATCCGATCGTCCGGCCCGAACATCCGTTCGGATTTAATCGCCCGAGCGACCTGTTCGTGCACGAACTCAGTCATGCACAATTTACAAAAAGCCGCATTGTGGCGGGGAAGGCCGATCACCGCTTTGGTTTTACACTTCGTGCAATTCATATAAAGGCTGTTGAAAACGCCCTTCAGCGGCGTGCTCAGTCTCCCGTCTCCTTGCGACGTACCCCTCTGAGGGTACGCCTCAATCGCCGCGTTCCCTGCGGCCTTGCTGAAGGCCGTTTTGAACAGCCAGATTCATTATTGGAATGTACAACTCGTTTGCTTTCGAATTGTGGAATGTCGAATGCGAATTGTTGACGATGGCTATGAGCCCCCCGAGATGACCGGGCGGATTTCGACCTGATCGGCGTCTCTCAGCACCTCGTCCTCGGTGACGAGGTCGTCGCCTCGAATGACCAGATGCGCTTCGACGACCAGATTCAATTCACGCAAGAGGTCTTTGACGCGTTTCGGACCTTTGATCTCAACGTCGCGGTCGGGGTGGCTCAAGTGCACATTCATAGGGAAGGATGATAAGGCGCTCGTCATTGAGATTGCAAATAGAATGCGGCTGGTGGTTACGGAAAAGCAAAGTGCCGGCAAGCGCGTCGTCGGTTCAAAGACACCAGGATCGCAAACTCTCGAGCCCGAAGACTAAAAGCACATCTTGCGGGCGCGAGGATTTGGTTTGGACGACCAGCGTCACACCGATGTCAGGCCGAGTATGGACCAATTCCAGTCACTTCTTGCAGGCGAAGAATCGTTGAGAAGTCATTCGGAGCAGCCGAATGAATCTCCTTTCCTGCTGCGTTAAAATCTATAGGCAATTTCAAGGATGTACATGTCGGCGCCAAGGGTATTCGATCCATAGAGGGTCGCGTCGGAGAAGTGTTGGAGACGGAATCCGGCGTATCCATGCGGAAACAGATTGAACCCGATTCCCAGGGTGCCGACGATCTGGACGGGGCCACCGAAATCTTGTGCGCCGAATTTATATTTAGGGAATAATCCTAAACCGAGCCCGGCGTCGAGAGACACCCGCCCATTCCATGCCGTTAAGGCGAGGTCCGGAACCACGGTTCCCATGAAACCGGTGTCTCCACCGCCGACGATTGCCCCGGCGCTGGTAATGAGTCTGGTCTCAAGCCTCAAACCGGTGTCCCCCAACGGCCACTGCCATGGAAGTCTCCAAACCGCCGCGATGTCGTAGAGTCGAAAATTATACTTCTGCTCTTCTCCCAAAAGGGGAGACTTGCCGCTGAATCCCGTCCGCGGACCGATCCTGATCAGGGTCGGCTCTTCGGCAAACCCCTGACCGCAGGTGAGCAGCGTGAACGCAATCGTCGCGATCGCTGTTGATAGCCAGCGCCGATCAGCCATGATATTTCATGGTGATGCCACCCTTACAGACGTCGTCACGCTAGGCTGATGTCGGTGATCCGGTTGATATCTCAATTCTACTATTATTGTTGGTGCAAGAAACGTGGAAACGTTAGATTTCCACGTCGCGCAGAAATTTGGCCGACTCTTCAGGTGTGACCGGATTGATATAAAAGCCGGTCCCCCATTCAAAGCCGGCGACCTGAGTCAGTTTGGGAATGACCTCAATGTGCCAATGATAAAAGTCACCGGTTTTTTCGTGGAGCGGGGACGTGTGCAGAATGAAATTGAACGCCGGTTCGGAGAGCGCGCGGTCCAGACGCCGGAGCGATTCGGAAAGAATTCGAGCGAGCAACTCGAATTGCGTTTTTTGGCTTTCTTCAAAATAGGCCGAATGTCGCTTCGGCAGAATCCACATCTCAAAAGGAAAGCGCGGGGCAAACGGCGTGACAACCAGAAATTCGGGATTGTCGGCCACGATGCGGGTGCGCTCGCTGAGCTCCTGGCGAATGATGTCGCAGTAGATGCAGCGTTCTTTCTGCAAATAGTGCGACCGGCACCCTTCGATCTCTGCCGCCACGTTGGTGGGGACGATCGGGAGCGCGATTAACTGGGAATGCGTATGTTCCAACGTGGCGCCGGCGGCCGCGCCATGGTTTTTAAAGATCAGGATAAACCGTAATCGAAAGTCCCGCTTAAGATCGACCATGCGATCCCGATAGGCCCATAAAATATCTTCCAGATGTTTCGGAGGCAGATTCGCCAGGGTGAGCGCATGGTCCGGCGTTTCGATGATCACTTCATGCGCGCCGATGCCGTTCATGCGATCGTACAACCCCATGCCTTCGCGTCCCATGTCGCCTTCGACTTGAAGCGCGGGAAATTTATTTGGGACGACGCGCACGCTCCATCCCGGCGAATTCGATTGGCCCTGTTGCGGCCGGTAGGCCAGCACTTCGTGCGGCGTGAGGTGTTCCTGCCCCATGCAAAAGGGACAGATGTCGGCCGTCGGTTGCCGTGCATGCGTGTCTTCGAAGAAATCGCGTGGACGAGCGGCACGCTCGGTCGAGATAATCACCCATCGTCCCACAATCGGATCGCGCCGCAGCTCAGGCATGTTTCCTCATCTACCACTCACAATGGTGTCTGAATGAACCTTTCGTGCGCGCTCTATTACACCCGTCCGCCCCAGGCGCGCCAAGACGCGCCGCTGCCGAGGCGGGCACATTCTGATCGTGCGCGTTGCGCGGGCAGGCAGGGCCGTTCAGACACCATCACACTCTCCACATGTGGGCGCTAAAATTATGGTCTGGGACCGTCAATGCGATGGCATGATGCCTGGGATAGCGCTCGATCTCAAGCCCTTCCTGCGTCAGGACGAGACTTAAGGTGAACGCTTCACCGGCGTGGAGCGCGACGGCGTGAAACGGTAGCGCAAGTTCGACGATCGAGCGAGACGCGATGGATTCAAATCGACCGATCTGTCGAAATGCATCGCCCTGGCGGGACCAGGCGGTAAAATCCTGGAGAGCCCCGGAGAACAAGGGATATTCCACTTTGTAATGAGCCTGGTCCGTGCGAACGTGCCATTCGCACAAGATCGGCTGTTGCGTGGGAGACGGGCGCACGTCCAATCGCAAAAATAGCATTTCTAGGTTGTATCCGAAGGCAATAGAAGAGAAACGATCGCTCGACTTCCACATCGCGCCGTGCGGCGGGGACGGATCGATCATGCCGGAGCCGCGCCATTCGAAAAAGTCCGTGACGGTCCCATCGATTGTGGGGGACAGCAGGCGGACCGGCAGGCGTACGGATTGTGCCCCGGCGAGCGTTCCGGCGTCGATCACCGAATCGTTCAAGAAATCCGGAGCCGGTTTGCCGGCGCGAAGAAAGACGTTTCGCAGATGCGTGCGGAAGAGCCGGTCGAATTCTAATTTGTACTCGGTATGAAAGTCATCGCCGTACCACCAAAACCAATCGCTCCCTTCTGCGGCATAGAGCGCGTCCCACGCGCGCTCCGCTTGTTCCGCCGTCAGCGACGCCTCCATCTCGACCAGCCGCGCCCGCGTTTCCCTCAGCATCTCCCACCCGCGATTGTCCTCGGGGTGGCCGATCCAGATTTTAAAATCAGAATTAATCCACGAGCCGGAATGCAAATGGGTCAATCGCGTCGTGGGCGGCTGTTCTTCGATCGCATGGCACACGGTGTCCAGCGAAACGCGCCGTGCGGATGTATCGAGCGCGCCTGACGACAGGCTCGTGTATAAGCCGGTCAGAAAACGTTCGCCGCCGTCGTAATAATGCTCCCAGGGATTTTCTCCGTCGAGAATGATGGGAATCACCGGATGATCGTGCGCCGTCTGATCGACGATGGCGGCCAAGCGATGCAATACATCCTCGACGGCCGATTCCGGCGTCCATTTTGAATAGACAAATCCAAACGCGTCCGAGATCTCCCGGTCGCGAAAGACCATCGCCAGGTCTTGGCCGGTCGATCCGGCCACGTAGGGACGGTAGAGATCGTTCTGCCGATTCCATTGGCCGAGTGACCGCGCCAACACACCTTCATCCGTCGCCATCCACTCGAACCCGGCCTGGCGGACAAGCGGAATCATCTCGGGGCAGACGGAGCCTTCGGAGGGCCACAGGCCGCGGGGCGGACTCCCGAATTGAGCGTTATGGTAGTGGACCGCTCGTCGAAGTTGCGCCTCGGCGTCCGCCAGCGCTTGGAAGCGGGAGGGCAAGGGAGAATCCGGGCGCGGCCGCCGACCGATGTCCGTATCGATGACCAAGGGAAGAATGGGATGATAAAACGGCGTCGTCGTCAGCTCGATGCGGCCGCTCTCAGCGAGCGACCGATACATTGGGATGATGTCTCCCACGACCTGACGCTGAATCGCCAGCACCTCCCGTTTCTGCTCTTCGGTAAAGCCACGGTCCTTTTGCCGGAGCGTCGCCAGCCGCGGGTAGCGCGCGACCGCGCCGTATCCGAACCACGCCAAGTTATGCCACACCTGAAGATCTCGCCAATCCTGCACGGTAAATTCCTTGGCCACGCGATCCCAATCCCGACGGTGCCCATCCGTCCCCCGTTTGACGAGCAGTTCGTGATAGCGCGGGAAGGGACGCACCATGTTCGCCCAGTTGGCCGCAAAAAACTGCTGCAGGAGAAAGGCTTGCTCGCCGGGCGTCAACTCGGTTGCCGGCCGCATGGCGTGTTCTAAAAAAAGGTCCGCGATAGATCCCGACACCACTTCATTCAACTGAAGCAGGAGCGACGGCGTAAAGTTAAAGGTGGCGCGGGCGTCGGGAAATCGTTCGATAAGATACGCCATGTCGAAATACGCTTTGCTGGCATGTAGGCGTACCCATGGCATTGCCGTGCTGCCTGCCACAGGATCGGTGTAGTAGGGTTGATGCATGTGCCAGAGAAAACACACCCGTGCGTTTTTCATGGCACATGGGGATACGCGGCTCCGCGCGGGAAGTCAAGCCGGAAGAATGTCGAGTATCCCTGACTCAAAAGTCATCATCTTTTCCTAAAGAAGTTCTTTTTTTATTCCTCGTGGGGTAAATAACTAACGCCATGATTTTATTTATGGATCGTTCGGTGAGATCATCCGTGGCCTGCAGAATCAAACCCCTAAGGCGCATTATTTTCCTGACTTGCGTTGACATCCCTTAAAAGCGGCTCAATAATACTCGTGTAATGAACTACGTTGCCTTTCGGCAAATCGAGATCTGAGGCCTTTTCCCGTTTTCTGGCTCATCTCCCTTTACTTAGAGACAATGTCCCTCATTCGAGAGGAGACAGCGTCATGGTGAAGCCGGTCCTCGACGTTTCTGCCGCCCAACCCCGCTCCGAAGTGCATCATTCGCACCTCCTTCTGGTCGATGATGACCCTTCATTGCTTGATGCTCTATCGGGTGCCCTTCGGCTCCGGTTGGGCCACTTTACCCTCGACACGTGCGAGACGAGTATGAAGGCCTTGAACTGCGTCAAGGCCAAGCGTTACGACGCGATCATTAGTGACGTGAATATGCCGGGGATACACGGGTTGGAATTTCTGACGCTGCTGAGACAAGCGCGGCCCACGACGCCCATTGTACTTATTTCAGGTCATGCGGATCAGGCGTTTCTCGCGCGGGCGTTTCAAGCGGGGGCTACAGACTTTAGCGCCAAGCCCATCGACCGGGACGCCTTTGTTCGGTCTATTCGCAGGGGGCTGAATATCTCCCGCCTGCGGCTCGTGCTAGAGCGTCAGGAAGCCTTGATCATCCGGGGCAGATTTCACTACACGGCCATCGTAGAGAAGCTCAGTGAGTCAAATGAACAATGGCTGTCGTCTTCCGAGACCCTATTCAGTATAGACTCGAAGCCCGAGATATCATCATCATCCTTTTCTGCGGCTATTGAGCGACGAGAACAGCATGAACGGAAGGCGCAGTTCTTTAACAGGCGAGCGACCCGAGAGCTGACGCAACTGGATGCCTTCCTGGACAGAGTCGGGCAGGCGCATAATGGCACATCGGCGCTGTTACAGGCGGCCGAGGATGAGATGCGCTGCCATGCGCGCCTGCGATTGCAGCGCACATCCTAGGTGTGTACCCCGGTAGCGGTATAATTCCTGGCGACCTTGTGATCTAAGGTCCTCTCCGGCTTCGAGCGCCGACGATCGAAGCCTTTCCGCACTGCTCCCACCTCGTTGATGCGGGGGCCGGTTTCATCGGCGTGTCTGAAGCGAAACCATCAATTTGGAATGCCGCTACGGTCGCGATCTGTTCGAGTCTGATCCCATACTCGTGCACCCACTCAGGTAAAAATGCGTAGCGACTACGTGCCACGGCGGACTAAGCGGTTGCTTAGTTCAGCGAGTGATAAGAGGTATGGTACAGTAATCACGCTCGGGTAGGCGGCGAAGCACCAGACAACTGTCAATCGTGAAATAAGACTCGGGAGGCAGCGTGGAAATTCCGGATAAAGCGGTCGGCAGGCGAGGATCTTGGTTTGTGCGGTATTGGTTGCCGGTGATGCTCTATGCGGGCCTCATCTTCTTCCTCTCCTCACAATCGCATCCCGAACAGTTTGTCCCCAATCTGTTCTTTTTGAAACTTGGTGACAAAGTCTTGCATGCGATCGAATATGCCGGTCTGGGCTTTCTCTCTTACCGCGCCTTCCGTCATGCGGCCGGAACCTTAGGGCGGAATTACGCTGTTTTGCTGGGGGTCGGCGTTGCGACACTGTATGGCGCGACCGACGAGTGGCATCAGGCGTTTGTGCCGTTCCGGGAATCGGATCGCTGGGATTTGGCAACCGATTGGTTGGGAGCGATGGTAGGCGTCCTCACATGGGCCTGGATCGAGGAGCGAGGTCTTCCGAGACGATCGAGCCGATCCGATAGAATAGGCGATGGCCCGGCTCGCCTTTCCACACCGGACCGCTAGCCTTTTGCCGCTGGCGTACGTTATCTGGGGGCGAGGATCCAGGTGATCCCCAGGACCTGACGAGTCTGATCCTCGACTCGCTCGGCGATCACCGCGATCATGCGCGGGTCCATTCCCACCGGCTTCATCATCACCAAATATTCGTATCGATCGGCATGCGCTCCATAGCGAAGTTCTTGAAAGGCGGTCAGGAAGGCGGTGCGCTCTGCTTTTTTGACAAAGACAAGCAAGGGTTGACCGACGATGAGATGGCGGGGAAAGTTGAGGAGCAAGGCCGTGGCATTGTTGGTGCGTCGGATGACCCCGTAGATATTGGTTTCGATATAGCTTCGTACGCTGAGGTCGATTTTTCGTTCAGAGTGGCCTGCGCGGGGAATAATCTTCTGTCCTATCGATTGCTTCGTCACGGTTTGTTGCGCGGATGAAAGGGCCCGAGCACAGGTCAGGAGCTCTTGTTTCATCTCTGGGCGAAATGACGGAGACCCAGCCCCCAATTCATCTTCGAGCTCTCTGAGCTCGTCCTGCCAAATCTGCAGTTGTTCTAAAATGGTCATGTTGAAGCCTTACGAATACAATGTATCGAATTCGCAACCACTCCGACAGCAGCCGGATAACTACGGACTAGTACGGTAGTAAAAAGAACGAGGTGTGGACCCTCACCATGCATAGGCTTCGGGAGCGGGACCCCCGGGTCCGGGGAACACATCATCGAGGGTCACCAAGGTCTCAGGGGCGAGTGTGATGTCCAAAGCTCGTAGCGACCCGTCTAATTGCGCTTGAGTCCGCGGACCGATTATCGGGGCCGTGACGGCCTTTTGATGAAGCAACCACGCCAGCGCGACATGGGCCGGCTCCTCGCCCAACCGGCGACAGAGCGTCTCATATGCCTCCAACTTAGCGTGGTGGGTGGCTACATCCTTTTGCAGCTCTCCTTCCGCTCGCCGGCCTGTCGCCGCGGGATGCAAGGCGCCCGCTAGCAATCCTCGCGCCAGCGGACTCCAGGGAAGAAGACCGATGCCGTAGGCTTCACAGGCGGGGACCACTTCGAGTTCGACCGTCCGTTCATGAAGATTGTAGAGTGTCTGCTCGGACACCAGGCCCATGAACCGCCGTGCGGTGGCGCGCTCTTGTGCTTGCGCGATGTGCCAGCCTGCAAAATTACTGCTGCCGACGTAAATCACCTTGCCCTCTCGGTGGAGTTGCTCCATCGCTTGCCAAATTTCTTCCCAGGGTGTGTCCCGATCGATGTGATGCATCTGATAGAGATCGATGCGATCGGTGCGCAGTCGCCGGAGGCTCTCGTCGCACGCTTGCCGGATGTGAAGTGCCGAGAGACGCGCGTGATTGGGCCATTCGTCCATTTTCCCGAACACCTTGGTGGCCAGCACCACTTTCTCGCGCCGGCCTCCCTGCTGTGCGAACCACCGCCCGATGATCTGCTCGGTCAGCCCTTCGCCCTGTTTCCAGCCATAGACATCCGCCGTATCGAAAAAATTGATACCATGCTCCAGCGCCCGGTCCATGATCCGGAAACTGTCCGCCTCCGATGTCTGCGGTCCGAAATTCATCGTTCCCAGGCACAGTCGACTGACGCGCGCTCCTGATCGGCCCAGATGTGTGTACTGCATAGGGTCATGTCCTTGCTCAACCTTAACACGTCAGGTCGGCAAGTGGAGAAGAAGAGAGCGAGAGGCAAAAGATCGGAAAGGGTTGAAACCGCTCTACCACGAAGAAAGAGCGGGGCTGTCATCGGATCAGGAGCGCCGCAGTCACTGTCGCGTAGCGATCGACTATGGAGCGCGTTTTAGCCCGTGGGCAAATCGCCGCCGCAATAAAAGCGCACTTTATACAGTTCGTACAGGCGATCCTGTGCTTTGCGATCGCCCTTTCGAGCCTTGAGGATCAGCTTGCGGCGCATGTCGGATTCTTCCCTCGCTTCATCCGAATACAACATGCTGCCTCGACCCCACTGTTTGGATGCTGCCTTTACCGCCATGGCGTGAACTCCTGGACGAGGTGAGAATGACCGGCGACCGTAACTGTGAATGGACAATCGTTGCAAGGGCAGCGGCCGGCAAGCGGCGCATCTTGAAGAGTGCATTCATCGGTAGAGCGTAGACTGTCGCGCATGAATCCTCCTTGGTGAAATAATAGGAGAGGGTGGACCGCGGGAAACGGAGGGGACCTAGGGCCGGCGTTCGGAGGCCGAGCGGAGACGGGTGAACCCGACGGAAGCTAGGTCCCGGTGGAGTGAATTGAGATGATTCAAATGCAACGACGACAGAGCCATCATGCGACACATCAGCGGACAACAGCGGAAGGAGAGCAGTTGAAATTACGGTGGCGACCATTCGCTCAAGCCACGATAAGGAGGAGGAACGAAAACCGATAGCGGCAGAGGATGTGTCCGAGTGGATCACGGGTACTCCGTAGTATCATTTCTCTCCGGCGGATGCGATAATACGTAAGGCGTACAAGAAGCACAAGATGGGATGTGACCCTACTAAATAAACCGTAAGTGCTGACCAAGGCTGGATCGTGGAGGTGAAGGTGTGATTGTACAATCGTTAGGCGTTTGGAGTGCCTATCCGCCTACAGCGTTGGATTTGAAATGCGAGGGACAATGGTGCATCCAATCTGAAGCAATGGAGAGACGAATGAAGCTGATTGTTCTGCTACTCACCGCCGGACTTTTTATCAGTGCGAGCGGGTGTGCCAACGAGCGCATGGCGGAGCAGAATCCTCCCCCAGCCTATGGACAGCGCGATCCGTTCGATCCGCGCGTACAGCGCGCGCCAAGCGGACCGTGGGACCTTCGCCAAAACCAACAGCAGCTCGGTCCGCCCACTTGGTATGGCTGCCCACAGCAGAGCCCGAAGTGTTATCCGGACTGATCGCAGCCTATCGCGATGGAGAAAAGACGTTCTGGATAGGATGTCGTTATTTTGAAGCGGGGGTCGCCGGGGCGGCTCCAGGGGCTGGACTGGGTGCCGATTTCTGTATCGATGCTTTGAGTTCCTCAATCGCCTTGGCGACGTCGGTCTCTGTCGATCCGAATCGGTCGCCCATCACTTTAATGGCCTGATTGATGGCTTTGGTCATCTTCGCAATTTGCTCTTCAGGGGTCATCGATCATCTCCTTTTGACGGCAACCGGTAAGAAGTAAGGCAGACTGGAATCTCGGCGCGCAGCTTAGCACGTCTTGGCCCTATTATGCAGCCTGTACAGGGTCAGGGTAAATCGAGTGCGGCGAGCGAGTCGAGATGCCGGCAATTCTGGATAGGTTCGATTGAGGCCGCTGCCCGATTTCGAGCAGCAGCCATGGTCTCTCGTTTATTGAGATAGATACTGGTTTTTTCGGTTGTGTTTTTCGCGAAAGATTTTTTGGCTTTGCTTATTTTCCTTGTTCTGAATTCGGGTTTGTTCGCCAGCGCTGACATGCCCGTTCGCACCTGCTCTTGCTTCGGCCCGATCGATTCGTGCCTGCCCTCGCTCTAGGTTGCCCACTTCCTTATTCGTCAGAGAGCCGTTCTGGACACCCTGTTCGATCCGGCTTTGCTGGTTGATGTTGCGTTGCACGTCGGTTTGCATTCGCTGAGAAGAGACCGAGTTGGGATTTCCCGTCACATCGTTGTGCTCCAATTGGTTGATCCTATTCGACTCCGCATTTTGTGTGCGCTGGATGCGATCGGCTTCCTGCGGCGAGAGATTGCCGTCTTTCATGGCGTTCTTTTCCATTCGATCGATGCGCGATTCACCGTGCTCCAGCTTCGCGGCCTCGCCTGTGCTGAGCTGCCCGGACTTCAAGCCCTGTTCTATTCGGCTTTCTTGATTGATGTCGCGCTGCACTTCGGTGCCGACGGTTTGGGCAAAGGCGGCAGGGGACAATGCGGCTGTGAAAAACCATACAAGAGCCAACTGGCGAACCATCATGATTTCCTCCTTGGAAATGAACTGTCCACACTATGCGCGACCTACAGGTTAGTCGTGAGTGTGCGATCAACGTAAGTATACTGCTCTGTAAAAGAAACGCAGCAGGTTTTGTAGCGTTGACGTCATTTTTAAATACTTAAGTCTGATGGAATAACTTTAAGTGAATATGACTCTAAAGAGTTCCATTGACGTAGGAAGCATGACATAGCATAGGAGAGATTTTTGACATCATATAGAGGGAATGGACGATACCTGTTTTTGCTGTTCGGGCGTATAAAAGCCGGGGATTTTATCCCGCAACTGACGTTACTGCCCGGCTTCACCTGGATTGTTTTAGTAAATGAACGGTAGAGGCCTAGTGTCAGGATGGGAAACTCTCGCGTATGGGGAACTGTAGTCCATGCAATCACACTCTCATGAATCAAATCGGTGGATTTGACCAAATTAGGATGGCTCATTTGCAGCACAGACTTGTGAGCGAGTTTATCGCGGTTTAAGCTGGATTAAAAAAATGCACACGTAATCGTTACTTAGGTCTCTTAACTCCCTTGCATTTGTTGGCATTCGCTATGCTTACTTGTGTATGTGGGTGAGCAGAAAGAGGAGTCCCTCATGTCAATCACAAGTGGCACCTTGATAAGACGGCCTCGACTGTTGATCGCCGATGATCACGCGCTGTTACGCGAGGCGTTCCAAAAACTTTTGGAAGCCGACTGCGACATCGTCGGATCGGTTGCGGATGGACGGTCACTTGTCACCTTGGCCCCTAAA
>Ga0157378_10002155_pt1 | contig 17489 bp, 14 predicted proteins | sample M65metaG_FD_115309 | JGI IMG/M metagenome (GOLD analysis project Ga0157378, IMG submission 115309) | Miscanthus rhizosphere microbial communities from Kellogg Biological Station, Michigan, USA - M6-5 metaG | ecosystem: Host-associated > Plants > Roots > Rhizosphere > Soil | place: USA: Michigan...
CAGATCGAGCGTGCGGCCGACCGCCCCTTCGGTGGAATTCTCCACCGGCACGACGGCGAAATCGGTCTGCCCGCTCTCGACGGCGCGGACCGCGTCGTCGATCGTCGGCTGCGGCAGTGCGTCGACGAAGCGGCCGAAGTGCCGGGCCACCGCCGCGTGGCTGAACGTGCCGGCCGGCCCGAGGTACGCGACGCGCAGCCGCTGCTCGAGCGCCAGGCACGCCGACATGATCTCGCGGAAGATGCCGCCCACCATGTCGGCGGACAGCGGCCCCGCGTTGGCCGCGGCGAGGCGCGCCAGCACCTGCGCTTCGCGCTCGGGCCGATACGCGGCGCCGCCGCTGTCGGCTTTCAGCGCGCCGATCGCCTTCGCGTGCGCGGCGCGCGCGTTGAGCCGCGCGAGGATCTCGCCGTCGAGCGCATCGATCGCCGCGCGATGGCGCGAGAGCTCGTCGTCGCGGGAAACGTCGCCGGTCACCGCCGCTACTCCTCCTCGTCGTCGCGCTCGACCACGCGCTCGAGGCCGGCGAGCTTCTCGCCTTCGTCGAGGTTGATCAGCGTGACGCCCTGCGTCGAGCGTCCCATCTCGCGGATCGACTTGACGCTCGTGCGGATCAGCACGCCGCCGGTGGAGATCAGGATCACCTCGTCGTCGGGCCGCACGAGGCACGCGGCAACCACCTTGCCGTTGCGCGCCGACTGCTGGATGGCGATCATGCCCTTCGTGCCGCGGCCGTGACGCGTGTACTCGACGATCGGCGTGCGCTTGCCGTAGCCCTGCTCGGTGGCCGTGAGCACCGACTGCGACTCGTCCTCGGCGACGAGCATCGAGATCACCTGCTGGCCCTTGTCGAGCATCATCCCGCGCACGCCGTGCGCGTTGCGTCCCATCGGCCGCACGTCGTTCTCGTCGAAGCGCACCGCCTTGCCGCCGGAGCTGAACAGCATCACGTCGTGCTTGCCGTCGGTCAGCGCGACGCCGATCAGCCGGTCGCCTTCGTCGAGGTCGACGGCGATGATGCCGGAGGGACGCGGCCGCGAGAAATCGGACAGCATCGTTTTCTTGACCGTGCCCTTCATCGTGGCCATGAACACGAACTGCCCGTGGTTCCAGTCCTTCACCGGCAGGATCGCCGTGATCTTCTCGTTGTCGGCGAGCGGCACCAGGTTGACGATCGGCTTGCCGCGCGCACCGCGCTGCCCGCGCGGCACGCTGTAGACCTTGAGCCAGTAGACGCGGCCGCGGTTCGAGAAGCACAGGATGAAGTCGTGCGTGTTCGCGATGAACATGCGGTCGACGAAATCGTCGTCCTTCGTCGACGTCGCCTGCTTGCCGCGCCCGCCGCGCCGCTGCGCGCGGTACTCGGCCACCGGCTGCGACTTCATGTAGCCGCCGTGGGACATCGTGACGACCATGTCCTCCGGCGCGATGAGGTCCTCGAGCGACAGGTCGACGCCCTGCGCGACGATCTCGCTGCGCCGCTTGTCGCCGAACTGCGCCTTGATGCCGGCGAGCTCGTCGCGGACGATCTTGGTCACGCGCGCCGGCTTCGCCAGGATGTCCAGCAGGTCGGCGATCAGGTCCATCACCTCGCGGTATTCCCCGGTGATCTTGTCCTGCTCCAGGCCGGTGAGCCGCTGCAGGCGCAATTCGAGAATCGCCTGCGCCTGGACGTCCGAGAGTCGATAGCCGTCCTTCTGCCAGCCGAACTCGGCGGGCAGGCCGTCGGGCCGCGCGGCGTCGGCGATCGCGCGCTTTAGCATCTCCTCGACGACGGGCGAGCGCCACGTGCGGGCGAGCAGCGCGACCTTCGCTTCGGGCGGCGTGGGCGACGCCTTGATCAGCGCGATGATCTCGTCGACGTTCGACAGCGCGACGGCGAGGCCTTCCAGGATGTGCCCCCGCTCGCGCGCTTTCGCGAGATCGAAGCGCGTGCGCCGCACGACGACTTCGCGGCGATGCTGCAGGAAGAACTCGAGGAACTGCTTCATGTTGAGCAGGCGCGGCTGGCCGTCGACCAGCGCGACCATGTTCATGCCGAAGCTGTCCTGCAGCTGAGTCAGCTTGAACAGGTTGTTGAGGACGATGTCCGAGATCTCGCCACGCTTCAGCTCGATGACGACGCGCATGCCCGACTTGTCGGACTCGTCGCGCAGGTCGCTGATGCCTTCGAGCTTCTTCTCGCGGACGAGCTCGCCGATGCGCGTCAGCAGGTTCGCCTTGTTGACCTGGTAGGGGATCTCGTCGACGACGATCGCCTGGCGGTTGCCGCGGTCGAGGTCCTCGATGTGCGTGCGCGCGCGGATGACGACGCGCCCGCGGCCGGTGCGATAGCCCTCGCGGACGCCTTCGAGGCCGTAGATGATCGCGGCGGTCGGAAAGTCCGGCGCCGGAATGATGTCCATCAGCTCGTCGACGGTGACGTCGGGCTTGTCGAGCACCGCCAGGCAGCCGTCGATCGTCTCGCCGAGGTTGTGCGGCGGGATGTTCGTCGCCATCCCCACCGCGATGCCGGACGAGCCGTTGACGAGCAGGTTGGGCAGCCGCGACGGCAGGACCGTCGGCTCCATTTCCTTGCCGTCGTAGTTCGGCGCGAAATCGACGGTTTCCTTGTCGATGTCGGCCAGGAGCTCGGACGTGATCCGGGCGAGCCGGCACTCGGTGTATCGGTACGCCGCCGCGGAGTCGCCGTCGACCGAGCCGAAGTTGCCCTGCCCGTCGACCAGCGGATAGCGGAGCGAGAACTCCTGCACCATCCGGACGAGCGCCTCGTAGGTCGCGGAATCGCCGTGCGGGTGGTACTTGCCGAGTACGTCGCCGACGACCCGCGCACATTTGACGTATGGGCGGTTCCAGGCGATGTTGGCTTCGTGCATCGCAAACAGCACTCGGCGATGTACCGGTTTGAGGCCGTCGCGCACGTCCGGCAGCGCCCGTCCGACGATCACGCTCATCGCGTAATCGAGGTAGGAATGCCGCATTTCGGCTTCGAGGCTGACCGGCAGGGTCTCTTTGGCGAACTGCTCCATGAAGGGGACTAATCCTCGCGATTTCGGTTCGGGATCGGGGCCAAGCCGCAAGAAAATCGCCCTGCGCGGCGATTTTCGGTCCGGACGCGGCGCTGCACGCAGTTATTCGCGTGGCGGCAGAGCGGCGAGTCCGGCGGAGGCCTTTGAAAACACGAAATTTTAACACGGCGTTGTATCGCCGCGACAGTCGGGCGAGTGCCCCGGACAAACCGGGTCATTTCTTTGCCTGACCCTGACCCCTGTGCTAAAGTTTGTGGGGATACTCAGGATACGCGTGGCCGGCTTCGTGGCCGGAGCGCCAAGCTGCCGGGTTCACAAAAAACCTGTTCAAAACCAAAGCCAAAGGGGTGAAACAATGACTCGACGTCTCGTCTCCGGTGTTGTCCTGGGCGCGCTTGCGGCCGCCTTCACCGGCAGCGTTGCCGCGCAACCGGTCGATCCGAAGGGCTACGTGCCGGGCACGGGCTACTGCACGGGCAACTGCGGATACGTGACCGACAGCTGGAACGTCCAGGGCAACAACATCGTCCGCAGCGCGGCCTACAACGGCTCGCGCGGTCTGTCGGGCAATCTCTGCTATCGCACCGGCTACTGGGCGCCGAGCATGGCCATCGAGGCGTGCGACCCCGACCTCGTTCCGAAGGCTCCGCCACCGCCGCCGCCCGCGGCTGCGCCGGCCCCGCCGCCCCCGCCACCGCCGCCGCCCGCGCCCGCTCCGGCGCCTGCGGTCCAGAAGATCACGCTTGCGTCGAAGGCGCTCTTCGACTTCGACAAGGCCGTCCTGAAGCCCGAAGGCAAGGCGGCGATCGACAGCGAGATCCTCTCCAAGCTGCCGCAGGTCCAGAAGCTCGAACTGGTGCTGGTCACGGGTCACACCGACCGCATCGGCTCGCAGCAATACAACCAGAAGCTGTCGGAGCGTCGTGCTGACGCCGTCCGCGACTACCTGGTGAGCAAGGGCGTGCCGAAGGACAAGATCGAGACGCTCGGCATGGGCAAGACGCAACCGGTACCTGGCGTGGTCTGCACGATGACCCAGATGAAGGCGCTGATCGCCTGTCTGGCGCCGAACCGCCGCGTCGAAGTCGAAGTGAAGGGCGAGGGCGTCGTCCGCAGATAACGGCCCCTCGCTCCGAAGATACCCCGCCGAAGTCGGCGGGGTATTTTTTTGTGCGCGCCCTACTCCGCTAGACTGTGTCGATGCCGCCGACTGACGTCGATCTCGTCGTTCATGCCCGCTGGATCGTGCCGATCGAGCCCCCCGGCGTGCTCGTGGATCACGCGCTGGTGGTCGACGGCGGCCGGATCGTCGCGATCGTGGACGCTGCCTCGGCCGACCGCGACTATCGCGCGCGAAACCGCGTCGAGTGCCCCGCGCACGTGCTGATGCCGGGACTCGTCAACGCGCATACGCACGCCGCGATGAATCTCCTGCGCGGCATCGCAGACGACGTTCCGCTGAAGCCGTGGCTCGAGGCGCACATCTGGCCGCGCGAAGGGCGTTTCGTCGCGCCCGAGTTCGTGCACGACGGCACGCTGCTGGCCGGCGTCGAAATGCTGCGCGGCGGCGTCACCTGCGCCGCCGACATGTACTTCTTTCCGGACGCTGCGGCCCGCGCCTACGAAGCGCTGGGGATGCGGGCGCTCGTGGGCATGCCGGTGCTCGACTTCCCGACGCCGTACGCTGCGGATCCCGACGCCTATCTGCAGAAGGGCCTCGCGGCGCGCGACGCGTTCAAGCAGTCGCCGCGGCTCGCGTTCGCCCTCGCGCTGCACGCGCCGTATACGGTCGGCGACGCAACGTGGGCGAAGGTCATGATGTATGCCGCGCAACTCGACCTTCCGGTGCACACGCACGTCGCCGAGACGCGCGACGAGGTCGAGGCATCGCGCGCGGCGAGCGGCGAGACGCCCGTCGAGCGGCTCGATCGCCTCGGCGTGACCGGCCCCTCGCTGATCGCCGTGCACGCGGTGCACGTGTCGGGCGGCGACATCGACCGGCTCGCCGCGCAGCGCTGCCACGTCGTCCACTGCCCCACGTCGAACATGAAGCTCGCAAGCGGTATCGCGCCGGTCGCGGCGATGGTCGAGCGCGGCATCGACGTGGCCCTCGGCACCGACGGCGCCGCGTCCAACAACCGCCTCGACCTGTTCGCCGAGATGCGGCACGCCAGCCTGCTCGCGAAGGTGTCGACCGGCGACGCCGCCGCGTTGCCCGCCGCCACCGTGTTGCGGATGGCCACACTCGGCGGGGCGACCGCCGTGGGGATGGACGAGCGCGTCGGCTCGCTGCTTCCGGGGAAGGCCGCGGACATGATCGCCGTCGACCTGGGCGGGCTCGACGCGATGCCCGTGTACGATCCCATCTCGCATCTCGTCAACGTGGCGGGCCGCGAGGCCGTCACCGACGTGTGGATCGACGGCCGCCGCGTCGTCGCGGCGCGTCGCGTCATGACCACCGACGAGGACAGCCTCGCGCCGCGCGCGGCGCTCTGGCAGCAACGCCTCGCGACAAGGATCGACTGACATGAGCGTCGCCAGCCTCACTCCCGCCCCGAACGCCGATCCCGCGGAGCTCGCGAAGTTCTCCGCGCTGGCTCACCGCTGGTGGGACCCCGAGAGCGAGTTCCGGCCGCTGCACGAGATCAACCCGCTGCGCCTCGGCTGGATCGAGCAGCACGCGGACGGGCTTGCGGGCAAGCGCGTCGTCGACGTCGGCTGCGGCGGCGGCATCCTGGCCGAGGCGATGGCGTCGCGCGGCGCGCTAGTGACCGGCATCGACCTCTCCGACAAGGCGCTCGGCGTGGCGAAGCTGCATCAGCTCGAATCGGGCGCCGCGGTGGACTATCGGCTGGTCTCGGCGGAGGACCTCGCGGCCGAATGCGCCGGAACGTTCGACGTCGTGACGTGCATGGAGATGCTGGAGCACGTCCCCCAGCCGGCGTCGGTCGTGGCCGCGTGCGCGGCGCTTGCGAAGCCGGGGGGCACCCTCGTGTTCTCCACGCTGAACCGCAATCCGAAGTCCTACGCGTTCGCGATCATCGGCGCGGAATACCTGCTGCGGCTGCTTCCGCAGGGCACGCACGACTGGGCCCGCTTCATCCGTCCGGCGGAGCTCGCGGCATGGGCGCGGCGCGGAGACCTCGAGGCATCGGGGCTCATCGGCATGACGTACAACCCGCTCACGAAGCGCTACAGGCTCGAGCCCGATACGAGCGTCAACTACCTCGCGGCGTTCCGCCGCGCCGGGGCCGGTGCCTGACGCGCGCGCGCCGCGCCGCCTGGCGGTGCGCGCCGTGCTGTTCGACCTCGACGGTACGCTGGCGGACACCGCCGGCGATCTCGCGAACGCGGTCAATGCCGTGCGCCACGATCGCGGGCTGCCGCCCGTCCCCATCGACGCGGTGCGGCCGCATGCGTCGTCCGGCGCCCGCGGCATGCTGGGCGCGGGAATGGGCGTAACGCCCGACCATCCTGACTACCCGCTGTTGCGCGACGCCTTCCTCGCGCACTACGCCGCCGGCCTCGCGCGCACGACGCGGCTGTTCGACGGCGTCGACGCGCTCCTGTCCGCGCTCGACGCGCGCGCCATACGCTGGGGCGTGGTCACGAACAAGGCGGAACGCTTCACGCGCCCGGTCACCGCAGCGCTGGGGCTGGCCGCGCGCACGTCCGTCATCGTGAGCGGCGACACGACGCCGCACGCGAAGCCGCATCCCGCGCCGCTGCTGCACGCCGCCGCGCTGCTCGACGTCGACGCCGCACACTGCGTGTACGTCGGTGATGACCTGCGCGACGTCGAAGCGGGCAATGCCGCGGGAATGGCGACGCTCGTCGCGATGTATGGCTACGTCGGCGCGACGACCGACCCGGCGACGTGGCCGGCGACGGGATGGATCGCGCAGCCCGGCGACGTCCTCGCGTGGCTGCCGTTGAGCGACGGCGCGCCCGTGGGCTGACACACGCAGCGTCCTCTCAGCACGTCGCGTTGCGCAGCCACACTTCGCGCGGCTGTCCGTCGCGGGAACCGGTGACCCGCACCGTCTGCCGGGCCGCGAGCGGCCGCAGCACCGCGCCGACGATATCGTCCGGCGCACTGAGCGCGATGCCGTTGGCCTGCGCGATACGATCGCCGCGCTTCAGCCCGAGCATCGCCGCGAAGCCGCTCTCGTCGCGCACGACGAGGCCGCCGTTCGACGGCTCGACCAGTGCGCGCCAGCTCTCGGGCTGCGCAATCAGGCCCCCCATCAGCTCGGCGTTGAGCGCGACGACGTCGCCCTTGAAACCGGCAGGCGGTCCGCAGGTATTGCGCGGCGCCGCGGCGGCCGTCTTCGTCGCCGGTGCGACGGGCGACGCCGCCGAGCCGGCATTCGGGCGCGGCGCCTGAATGCGAAGCTCGATACGCCGCTCGCCGCCCGACTCGCGAATGCCGATCGAGTCGGGCTTCACGTCGACCAGCGTGGCACCCGAGGCGATCTCGGCGCCGGCGGCGACCAGACGAGGGCCGTTCGGCATGCGGAAGAGCGCATAGCCGCGTCCGTTCGCTTCCGCGAACACGCCGAGCAGGCGCGCATCGCCCGGCAATCCCTGGGGCGCGGCCGCGGGGCCGTTCGCGGACGGTGCGTCGCCGCCCGCGAACAGGCCCGACACCCGCAGCGCGGCGAGGGGGTCGGCCGGCGCGCTCGCCGGGACGTGCACCGAGCGCGGCGCGAACACCTGCCACGCCCAGTACGCGACGACGGCGGCGAGAAGCGCAAGCGCCGCGATCATCGCGAGCGCGCCCGCGATGCGCGCAGCGCCGGGCGCGTTCGCGGCGCCGGGATCGGCGGCCGTCGTCGGTATAATCGCCTCGCTTCGCACGGCCCGTCTTTCGCCTCTTGAATCCCCGACTAAACGCCCTGCAGCCGTATCCGTTCGAGCGGCTGCGCGCGCTGATGGCCGGCGTGGTGCCCGACGCGGCACGGCGACCGATCTCGCTTTCGATCGGCGAGCCGCGGCACCCCACCCCGCAGCTCGTGCTCGACGCGCTCGCGCAAGGCGCCGTGAGCGGACTCTCGAATTATCCCACGACGGCCGGCGCGCCCGCGCTGCGCGAGGCGCTCGCGGCGTGGCTCGCGCGCCGCCACGGCCTGCCGGCGCTCGACGCCGCGAGCGAGGTGCTGCCGGTCCTGGGCAGCCGCGAAGCGCTGTTCGCATTCGCGCAGACCGTCGTCGACGCGAGCCGTCCGGGCGCGACGGTCGTGATGCCGAATCCGTTCTACCAGATCTACGAAGGCGCAGCGGTGCTCGCCGGCGCGATTCCCTATTGCGTCAACGCCGATCCCGGCGCCGGATTCGCGCACCGCTGGCACGCGGTGCCGGACAACGTGTGGGCGCGCACGCAGCTCCTGTATGTCTGCACGCCCGACAATCCGACGGGCCGGGTCGTCGACCTCGACGGCTGGCGGGCGCTGTTCGCGCTGTCGGATCGCCACGGCTTTGTCATCGCCTCGGACGAGTGCTATTCGGAGATCTATTTCGACGAAGCGAAGCCCCCGCTCGGCGCGCTCGCTGCGGCGCACGCGCTCGGCCGCGCCGGATTTCCGCGCCTCGTCGTGTTCGGCAGCCTGTCGAAGCGCTCCAACGCGCCGGGTTTGCGCTCGGGCTACGCGGCCGGCGACGCGGCGCTGCTGAAGGCGTTCCTGCTGTACCGCACGTACCACGGCTCGGCGATGTCGGCAGCCGTCGCGGCGGCGAGCGTCGCCGCGTGGCGCGACGAGGCGCACGTGATCGCCAATCGTGCGCGGTACGCCGCGAAGTTCTCCGCGCTCACGCCGCGCCTCGCGGCGGCTCTCCCCTGCACGACGCCGGAGGCCGCGTTCTACCTGTGGGTGCGCACGCCCGACGCCGACGATGCCGGGTTCGCGCGCGCCCTCTATGCGCGGGAGAACGTGCTCGTGCTGCCGGGGAGCTATTTCGCGCGGGACGCGCATGGCGAGAACCCCGGGCGCGGGCGCATTCGCCTCGCGCTCGTCGCGGCCGCAGACGAGTGCGCCGAAGGCATTGAGCGCATCGTCGCGTTCGCGCGGCGCGGCTGATCCCGCGACACCCCCCGCCCGGCGGCATCCCGCGCCCGCGTCCGGCGCCCTGTCCTCGCCGAGGGCATTCCGTCGGCCCGTACCGGCGCGGCCGGCGGACGGTCCTACAATCCCGGCCCATGGAACCGCTCCCCGCCCCGCCGACGCTCCATCCGCTGCTCGCCGGCTTCCACGCGTCGTGGCCGACGATCCTGCTGCTTGCCGCGATCTTCACCGGCATCGCCGGCGTGCTGTGGGTCGACGATCCGCGCCCGTTCTGGCAGCCGCTGGTCACCGCCCAGATCATCGGCTTCACGATCGCGTACTGCGTCAACGTCGCCAAGCCGTGGGACAAGGAGTCGCCGGTCATCCGCCTCGCGCTTGCCGCGGCGTGCGGCGCGCTGATCGGCGTCGCGCTGGTGATCCTGGTCAAGGGCTACCCGATGGAGTACGTGCGCGAGCGCGCGATGTTCTTCGTCTACAACGTGCTCACGGCATTTGGCAACGGATTGCTGATCAGCCTGATCTTCTACGTCAAGTTCAAGGAGACGCGCGCCGCGGCCGCGCTGCACAAGGCGGAGGCCGAGCGGCACCTGCTGTCGAAGCAGGCGGTGGAGGCCGAACTGAAGCTGATGCAGGCGCAGGTCGAGCCGCATTTTCTTTTCAATACGCTGGCGTCGGTGCAATACCTGACCGAGACCGACCCGAAGCAGGCGAGCGCGCTGCTCGGCCACCTGATCGACTACCTGCGCGCGGCGCTGCCGCAGCTTCGCGCGTCGTCGACGACGATCGGCCGGGAGGCGGAGCTCGCGCGCGCTTATCTCAACATTCTGAAGATGCGGATCGGGCCGCGGCTCGAATTCGCGATCGATGTGCCGACCGATCTGCAGTCGCATCCGATTCCGCCGAACCTGCTGATCTCGCTCGTCGAGAATGCGATCAAGCACGGCATCGAGCCCGCGGCGGCCGGCGGGCGCGTCACGATCGACGCGCGGCGCGCGGGCGACCAAGTTGTCGTCACCGTGACTGACACCGGACGCGGTCTCGCCGACAACGCGGCGACGCAGGGGGGCGGCGTCGGCCTGAGCAACATCCGCGAGCGCCTGGCAGCGCTCTATGGAAACCGTGGCCGGTTTACACTCGAGCCGATGACGCCGCAGGGCGCGCGTGCGACCCTCGCGCTCCCCGCCGAGACGTGAACGGGAACGGACTGCCGCCATGCCCGCCGCACCGACCGCGCTGATCGCCGAGGACGAGCCGCTGCTGCGCGCGCAGCTCAAGGCGCGCCTGGCCGAGGCGTGGCCGGAGCTTGCAATTGTCGGCGAGGCGGAGAACGGCGAAGAGGCGCTCGCGGCGATCGTCGAACGCCGCCCCGACGTCGCATTTCTCGACATCCGCATGCCGGTGCGCTCGGGCATCGACGTCGCGCGCGAGCTCGACGGCCTCACGCACATCGTGTTCGTCACCGCGTACGACGAGTACGCGGTCGCCGCGTTCGACGAGGGCGCGGTGGACTACGTGCTGAAGCCGGTGACGGCGGAGCGGATCGCCAAGGTGGTCGCGCGCGTGAAGGCGCGGCTCGCGGCGCCGCCGGAGGATTTGACGGCGCTGCTTGCGCGCCTCGCCGCCCATGACGGCGTACGCGAGGGGGCGCGGCCGCCGCTCAAGTGGATCCGCGCGTCGCTCGGGCCGACGATGCAGATGATCGCCGTCGACGACGTCCTCTACTTCCAGGCGGAGGACAAGTACACGAAGGTCGTGACCGAGGCCAACGAGGCGCTGATCAAGAAGCCGATCAAGGAGCTCTTCGAGGAGCTCGACACCGAGGCGTTCTGGCAGATCCACCGCGGCACGATCGTCAACCTGCGCGCGATCGCCAAGGTGGAGCGCGACTGGCGCGACCAGCCGGTCATCACGCTGAAGGCGCGTCCGGAGACGCTCACCGTCTCGCGCACGTTCGCGCATCGGTTCAAGGCGATGTAGCGGACCGAGCAGCGGACGAGGGGCCCCGCTGCGCGGAGCGCAGTGGGGATCGGCCGCAAGTGCAAGTGTTCGTACGAGGCCGACACGCCGGCGGGCCCGTCGCGCCGCCCGCTCACGGAGGCCGAGGCGGACCGAGCAGCGGACGAGGGGCCCCGCTGCGCGGAGCGCAGTGGCGATCGGCCGCAAGTGCGAGTGTCCGCACGAGGCCGACACGCCGGCGGGCCCGTCGCGCCGCCCGCGCGGAGGCCGAGGCGGACCCAGCAGCAGGGATACGCCGTCGCAGCACGCCGCAAGCCACTTTTGCCTCAGGCAAGTCATCCCCACCTCTGCCGGACGAGCTTCCCGCTCCGCCCGTGTAAACTTTCGCCTTTTGCGCGCTTTCATGCCCGACCTTCAATCCACCCTCGACGCCGCGTGGGAATCCCGTGCGACGCTGTCGCCGTCCGGCGCGCCTGCGGACGTGCGCGAGGCGGTCGCGCACGTGATCGCCGAGCTCGACGCCGGCCGCCTGCGCGTGGCCGAAAAGACCGGCGGCGAATGGCGCACGCACCAGTGGATCAAGAAGGCCGTGCTGCTGTCGTTCCGGCTGGCCGACAACGTGCCGATCGGACTCGCAGGCCCGCAAGTGCCGTTCCGCTTCTACGACAAGGTGCCGACCAAGTTCGCGCAGTACGACGACGCGGCGTTCGCGCAGACGGGGGTGCGCGGCGTCCCGCCCGCCGTGGCCCGGCGCGGCGCGTTCGTGGCGCGCAACGTCGTGCTGATGCCGTCCTACGTGAACATCGGCGCTTACGTCGACGAGGGCACGATGGTCGACACCTGGGCCACCGTGGGCTCGTGCGCGCAGATCGGCAAGAACGTGCATCTGTCCGGCGGCGTCGGCATCGGCGGCGTCCTCGAGCCGCTGCAGGCGAATCCGACGATCATCGAGGACAACTGCTTCATCGGCGCGCGCTCGGAAGTCGTCGAGGGCGTGATCGTCGAGGAGAACGCGGTGCTGGGGATGGGCGTGTTCATCGGCCAGAGCACCAAGATTTACGACCGGGCGACCGGCGCCGTCACGTACGGGCGCGTCCCCGCGGGTGCTGTCGTCGTCGCGGGCAGCCTGCCGGCGGCGGACGGCAGCCACAGCCTCTACTGCGCGGTGATCGTGAAGCAGGTGGACGCGAAGACGCGGTCGAAGACCAGCATCAACGAGCTGCTGCGCGCATGAACGACATGGCCATTCCGCTCAAGACGTACGACGACATCGCGCGCATGCGCGAGGCGGGTCGGCTCGCGTCCGAGCTGCTCGACTACCTCGGGCCGCACGTCAAGGCGGGCGTCACCACGGGCGAGATCGACCGGCTCGCGCACGACTACATGGTGAACGTGCAGCACACGATTCCCGCGACGCTCAACTACGCGCCGCCCGGCCACACACCCTATCCGGCGTCGCTGTGCACGTCGGTGAACCACGTCGTGTGCCACGGCATTCCCGGCGACAAGAAGCTGAAGGACGGCGACATCGTCAACGTCGACGTCACGGTGATCAAGGACGGCTACCACGGCGACACGAGCCGGATGTTCACCGTCGGCAAGACGTCGATCCAGGCGAAGCGGCTGATCGACGTCACCTACGAAGCGATGTGGCGCGGCATCCGCGCCGTGCGCCCCGGCGGACACCTGGGCGACATCGGCGCGGCGATCCAGCGCTTCGCCGAGGGGAGCGGCTTCTCCGTCGTGCGCGAGTTCTGCGGCCACGGCATCGGCCGCAACTTCCACGAGGATCCGCAGGTGCTTCACTACGGTCGCGCAGGCACCGGCCTCAAGCTCCAGCCGGGGATGATCTTCACTGTCGAGCCGATGATCAACGCCGGTCGCCCCGGCATCCGCTGCCTGGCCGACGGCTGGACGATCGTCACCGCCGATCACTCGCTGTCGGCGCAGTGGGAGCACACGGTGCTCGTGACGCCCGACGGCTTCGAGATCCTCACGCAGTCGGCCGGCACGCCGGCGCCGCCTCCGGCGGCGCCATGACCGGCCCCGCCCGCGCCGACGCCCTCACCGGCCCGGCGCCGGCCGCGGGCGGCGCGGCGACCCCGCGGGTTCGCACCGCGCTCTGGCGCGCCGAGCTCGCGCGCGGCCGCGAGGCGCTGAAGCAGGCGTTCTTCGACGATCCCGATACCCCGCGGCTGCTGCGCGGACATGCGCGCCTGGTCGATCGCGTCGTCGCCGGCGTGTGGGACGAAGCGGCGATGCCGGGCGACTACGCGCTGCTCGCCGTCGGCGGTTACGGCCGCGGCCAGCTCTTCCCGCATTCGGACGTCGACGTGCTCGTGCTGCCGCCCGCGGCGCCGGACGCCGCGGGCGCCGGCGCGATCGAGCGCTTCTTCGCCGCCCTGTGGGACAGCGGCCTCGAGCTCGCGCACGCGGTGCGCACCGTTGACGAATGCGTGACCGAGATGGCGGCCGACGTGACTGTGCGCACGAGCCTGCTCGAGCACCGGCACATCGCCGGCGCCCGGCGGCTGACGCAGCGGTTCCGGCGCGCCTTCAACGCCGCGCTCGATCCGCGCGAGTTCTACGCGGCCAAGGCGCTCGAGCAGCAGCAGCGCCACCTCAAGTACCACGACGCCGCGTACAACCTCGAGCCGAACGTCAAGGAAAGTCCCGGCGGGCTGCGCGACCTGCAGACGGTGCTGTGGACGGCGCGTGCGGCGGGCGTCGGCAGCTCGTGGCGCGAGCTCGCGCGGAACGGCGTGATGACGATGGTCGAGGCGCGCGCGATCGCGCGCCACGAGCGCTTCATCGGCGGGCTGCGCGCCCGCCTCCACTACCTCGCCGACCGACGCGAGGACCGGCTGGTGTTCGACCTGCAAGCCGCGCTCGCACGCGAGCTCGGCATCGAGGACACCGCGACGCGGCGCGCGAGCGAGCAGCTGATGCAGCGCTATTACCGCGCGGCGAAGCTCGTCCGGCAGGTCAACATCATCCTGTTGCAGAACATCCACGCGCGGCTCTATCCGGCGGATACGGCGCCGGTGGCGATCGACGAGGAGTTCCAGCGCGTCGACGAGCTGCTCGACATGCGCGACGACGAGCTCTTCGCGCGGCGTCCCGCGGCGATGCTCGACGCTTTTCTGCTGCTCCAGCGCAACCCCGACCTCGTCGGCATGAGTGCGCGCACGTTGCGCGCGCTGTGGCGCGAGCGGCATCGGATCGACGTCGCGTTCCGCCGCGATCCCGCCAACCGCGCGCGCTTCGTCCAGCTCTTCCGCGAGCCGCGCGGCCTCACGCACGAGCTGCGCCGCATGAACCTGTTCGGCATCCTCGGCGAATACCTGCCCGTGTGGGGGCGCATCGTCGGCCAGATGCAGCACGACCTGTTCCACGTCTACACAGTCGACGAGCACATCCTGATGGTGATCCGCAACCTGCGCCGGTTCACCGAGGCGCAGCATGCGCACGAATATCCGCTGTGCTCGCGGCTGATCGCCGACTTCGAGCACAAGGAAGCGCTCTACCTCGCCGGCCTGTTCCACGACATCGCGAAGGGCCGCGGCGGCGACCACTCGAAGGACGGCGCGCGCGACGCGTATCGCTTCTGCGTCCAGCACGGGCTGGCGAAGGACGACTGCGACCTGGTCGCCTGGCTCGTCGAGCAGCACCTCACGATGTCGCAGACCGCGCAGAAGCAGGACATCACGGATCCGGGCGTCGTCGCGTCGTTCGCGGAGAAGGTCGGCACCGAGCGCCGGCTCACGGCGCTCTATCTGCTGACGGTCGCCGACATCCGGGGCACCAGTCCCCGCGTCTGGAACGCGTGGAAGGCCAAGCTGCTCGAGGACCTGTTCCGCGCGACGCGCCGTGTGCTGACCGGCGAGTCGGCGACGAAGACGATCCAGGACAGCGTGCAGGCTCGCCAGATCGAGGCGCAGCGGCTGCTGCGCCTGTACGCGGTGCCTGACCAGGCCGAGCTCGCGCTGTGGAAGCATCTCGACACGCCGTATTTCCAGCGGCACACGGCCGACGAGATCGCGTGGCACGCGCGCCACCTGTACTGGCGCGTCGAGCGGCCCGCGCCCGTGGTCAAGGCGCGGCTCGCGCGCGACGGCGCCGGCCTCCAGGTGCTCGTCTACGTTCCCGACCAGAAGTCGCTGTTCGCGCGCGTGTGCGGTTTCTTCGGCCGTGCCGGATTGTCCATCCTCGAGGCGAAGGTCCATACGACGCGCCACGGTTATGCGCTCGACACGTTTGCCGTGCACGACCCCGCGAATCCGCTCGCATCGTATCGCGACACGATCCAGCTGACCGAGTTCGAGCTGACGCGCTCGCTCGCCGACGAGGCGCCGCTCGTCGCGCCGGCCGACGGGCGCATCTCGCGGCAGCTGCGGCACTTCCCGCTGACGCCGCAGGTGCAGATGTTCCCCGACGAGCGCGGCACGCAGTACATTCTCGAGGTCGTCGCCGGCGACCGGCCGGGCCTGCTCGCGCGTATTGCTTATGTGCTGGCGAAGAACAACGTCAACGTCGTGAGCGCGAAGATCAACACGCTGGGCGAGCGCGCCGAGGACGTTTTCCTGATCGACGGCGCGCGGCTCCACGACGAGCAGGCGCTGCTGCGGCTCGAGACGTCGCTGTTCGAGCAGCTCCGCACCTAGACGGCGGCGTCAATGCGCCGCCGCGTCCTGGAAGGCGCCCGGCGCCCATTTGACGACGGACGACAATGGACGCGTTCCAAGCGGCAGGGCGAACTCGGCCGCAGGGGCGAGCGCAACGCCATCCACATCCTCCGCCTTGTCGACTGAAAAGTGCCACCGATCGCTCATCCGCAACCGGAAGTCGAGAATTTCAGGATCGCTCAGCGCAGAGCCGAAAGCGGAATGGTTCCCCTGGAAGTCGCCGGGCGCCGCCAGCTCGAAAAGCCCGAGACCGACGGTCAGGTTGTTGACAGCCTTGAGTTTCAACCCCTCGGTGAAGTTGGCGCTCCACACCCGCAGAAACCAGGCGCCCCTGGAATAATCGCTGACGAGGGTGTTGTGGGAAAGGAACAACGCATTGTCCGGCCATGCGCGCCCCTCGGCGCCGTAGGAGACGACGACCGGATTGGTGGTCGTCGCGCTTTGACCGATGACATTGCCGACCACATACGCCGCGCCCCCGTTGGGAAATTCGAGTTCATACGCCGCACGTCCGCCGGGCCCGTCGAAGAGAAGGTTGTAGCGGATGTCGGACAGCCGCGCGCGCGACTTCACGAGGTGTCCTTCGAAGCCGTCGTGGACTCGGCTGCCGGACAACGAAAAGTGTCCGATCCGACCCACATAGATCAGGTGCTTGAGAGGACCCACGTCTCGCGGCGCATGTGAAAACTCGCTTCGTTCGACGAGCAGCTCGCTCGCGGCGTCGTTGCCCGTGAGAATGCCGTTCTCGTTGTCGGCGAACGTGCAGTCGACGACGCGCAGACGTCCTCGCTCGAAGCGGATTCCAGCACCGTTGCGGTCCACGGCGCGGGCGCCCTGGAACGCGATGTTCTGAACCGTGAAGTCGCCATTGCGCAGCACCCAGATCGCCTTGCCCTCGGCGACGTGACCGTTCGCCGCGAGCACGGGGCGTCCGCCTACGCCGCGGATCGTGAGCCGGCGTTGCAGCCAGACGGCGACGTCGCCCGTATACGTGCCGGCGGCGATCTCAACGACGTCGCCGTCTTTCGCAGCGGCCGCCGCCTCGGCGATCGTGCGTATTCGCTCGTCGGGCCCGACGGACACCGTCGCCGCGTTTGCAGCGCCTGCGCACGTGAATGCCAGAGCGATGATTCTGGCAATGCCGCGTCCCGGTGTCGCGAGCGTCCGTCGCGGCCGCAGCACTTCGCTCACTCGTCGGGCGCGTCCGCGGCGTCGGGAAACAGCACGTCGGTGTAGCCGAAGCGCGAGAAGTCGCGCACGCGCATCGGATACAGGATCCCATCGAGGTGGTCGCACTCGTGCTGCACCACCCGCGCGTGGAAGCCCGTCGCCTCGCGGTCGATCGGCTGCCCGCGCGGATCGACGCCGCGGTAGCGGATCCGCGCGAACCGCGGCACGATGCCGCGCAGCCCGGGCACCGACAGGCAGCCCTCCCAGCCCTCCTCCTCGGCGGTGTCGAGGGGCACGATCACCGGATTGACGATCTCGGTGTAGGGCACCGGCTCGGCGTCCGGATAGCGCGGATTGCGCTCGACGCCGAAGATGACGACGCGCAGCGGCACGCCGATCTGCGGTGCCGCGAGGCCGGCGCCGTTCTGCGCGCGCATCGTGTCGCGCATGTCGCCGAGCAGCGCTTCCATGGCGGGGGTGGCGACCTCACGCACCTCGCGCGAACGCTCGAGCAGCCGGGGGTCGCCCATGCGAAGGACGTCGCGGATCATCGCGCGTAATCTCCTTGAGGGACGCGTCAGACCGTC
>Ga0157378_10002156_pt1 | contig 17489 bp, 14 predicted proteins | sample M65metaG_FD_115309 | JGI IMG/M metagenome (GOLD analysis project Ga0157378, IMG submission 115309) | Miscanthus rhizosphere microbial communities from Kellogg Biological Station, Michigan, USA - M6-5 metaG | ecosystem: Host-associated > Plants > Roots > Rhizosphere > Soil | place: USA: Michigan...
GAAGTAATATTGAATGAGAGCGCCGCGCAGGTTTTCGCGCTCGAGGCGGTCGACGATCTTCAGCCTGTCGACCACGTCCTTGACATCAGCCGCGCCCCAGGTCGGAAGCCCTCTTGCGCGCAGGAACCCGTCCATCTGAGCGTACCACGGTCGCGCCGCCTGACCGAAGATGGCGGTGCCGACATTGCCTTCTGCAAAGAACATGACGAATTTGACGTCACCGCCGGCGTCGAGAAATGCGGTGTGCAAACGCTCGGCAAGATCGGGGCCGAACGTCTTGTCGCTCTTCGAATAGATCCAGAGATTCGGGACCCGATTGCCTTTACCGAAGTTCTTGTAGGCATCGACGAGAACATCGTTGATCGGGCAGTTCGAGTCGGATTGCAGGCCGCCGGCGACCGATACGACCCCGACCAATCCGGGCGGGTTGCGAGCGGAGAGCGCGACGGCCGCCACGCCGGCAATTTCTGATCCGATCGCGATCACCTTGCTGGCGTCTGCATCCGGTCGTTTCGAAACGCTATCGATCGTTGCCTGCAGATCGTCTGCGGCAGCAGTCGCCCATGCGTTGAGCGAAGCGGACTCGCAGGCAATCGGACTTGGCTTCGGCCCCTCGGACTTGCCAAAGCCGCGCCGTATCGCGACCACCGCCAGCCACCCGCGTCGTGCCAGGTCACGGGCGTAACGGGTATAGGTCGCGCCGCTCGCGGTCGTACCCGTCGTTGCGGTGGCGGCGCCGCCGTTGGTCAAAATGGCGATCGGCAGCCGACCTTGCGCGTCGGATTTCTTGACGACGAGTCCCTCGAGACGAAACGTGTCACCGCCGACGGTGACGGGAAATGACACCGGGGTTTCCGTCAGTTCGTCGGCTCCTGCGGACGGCGTTGCTGTGCCGACGAAGGCGGCGAGCAGGACGACAAGCAGGCCAGCCCTCACGGTGTCTTCCTTTCAACGCCTCAGCGTCCCGCCAGCTTGGCAAGCAGCTTGCCGTCTTGCGATTTGCCCAGCACGATCTCGCTCGGATGCTCCGCCAGAATTTCGTGCGCTTCGCTCTCGTCGACGCCGGACACGATCGCCAGCCGCTCGACGGTGCGCCAGTTGAACTGATTGTCCTGCATCGCCGCGACCATCCGCTTGAACACGATGGCGCGCTGCTCTTCTTTCGACTGGCCCGGCTGCGTCGGCTGCGGTGAAGCGGTCGGTGGTGTGCCGGCGACCTGAAGGGCGCCGCGGTTGCTCCATTCCTTCCATCCGACGATCGCTATGACGGCGGCGACAACCAGCGCGGCCACGAGACCGACGATGCGGAGGGCCCCATTCGACCGCGGTTGAACCGGCGGCAGGTCGGAAGCCGCGGCTGCCTTGGGCTCCGCACGCTGGACTTCCATTGCCGCGTTGGCGACGACGGTCTCGGTCTTTGCCGTGAACCGGTAGCCTTCGCCGGGCACCGTCACGATCAGCCGTGGTGTTTTGGGATCTGGCTCGATCTTGCGGCGGAGCCGCGAGATCAGCACGTCGACGCTGCGGTCTTCGGGCTCGGCGCCGCGGCCGGTCACCACCCGCGTGAGTTCGTCGCGCGACAGCACCCGGCCGGGCTTTTGGGCGAACGCCAGCAGCAGCGAAAACTCCGCGCGGGTCAACGTCACTTCCTGACCTTCTGCATCGACGCAGGTGCGCGCGCCGGCATCGAGCGTGTAGCCCTCGAAACGGAGGGTCTGCGGTTCGGCCGGCGTCTCCGGAACGGGCGCCGGGCGCAAGGCCGCCTTGACCTTGGCCAATACGTCTGGCTCGCGCAGCGGCGTCGAAATGCTGGCATCCGATTCCCCCGGCGCGCCGGCGTTGCCGGCCGGCCCCCCGATCATGATGACGTGCTCAACCATTTCCGCGAGCTCATGCGCGAGCTCGGCGCCCGGCGCGCCCAATCCCTGCGGCGCCACCAGGGCCAGACTGATGGCTGCTTTTGCAGCAACATCATGCGCGCGACGCGGGCTCTCGGCCAGTTCCACGGCATAACCGGCCTGCATCAGCCAGCGGGCAAGGGTCGCCCGCATTGCGGCGTCGTCAGCGACAACGAGGATGCCGTGCTTCACCATGCGCGCGCACGTTCCGCTGAACCGGCGTCTTCCCGGCGAGATTTCTCTTCTTGAAACGGCATGCTCACTCCCTGTTCATCCGCGACTATAGCAAAATCTTGCGAAAGTGCGGAACCTGAAGATTTGGCGTCATCGTGCGGATATGCCACGATGCCGGGGATGACGCCGCCAGCATCCGACGCGTGCGTCATGCCCCAGACCGGAATTCCGCCGTGAGCCCGCTTCGCATTGCCATCGTCGGTTTCGGCAAGATCGCGCGGGATCGCCATGTGCCGGCGATTGCGGCAACGGAGGGTGCGGTGCTGTCGGCCATTGCCGATCCCAACGCTTCGCTTTCAGGTGTGCCGCACGCCGCGACGCTCGATGAATTGTTGCGCGACGGGCCGCCGATCGATGCCGTGGCGCTGTGCACCCCGCCGCAAGTGCGGGGCGATCTCGCCGCGAGGGCGCTCGCCGCCGGCAAGCATGTGATGCTGGAAAAGCCGCCTGGCGTCTCCGTTGCGGAAATCGAACAGGTGTCGACATCTGCCGCTGCCGCGCAACGTACCTTGTTCGCCACCTGGCATTCGCGCTTTGCCCCGGCGGTGGAGCCGGCGCGGCAACTGCTGGCGGGGCGGCGGATCACGGCGGTTCGAATTACCTGGAAGGAGGACGTTCGGGTCTGGCATCCAGGCCAGGCGTGGATCTGGCAGCCGGGCGGATTTGGCGTGTTCGATCCCGGCATCAATGCGCTGTCGATCCTGACCCGCATTCTGCCGCAACCGCTGTCGGTGACCTCGGCGGAGCTGGCTTTTCCAGCCAACTGCGGTGCCCCGATCGCGGCGTCGCTGACCGTTTCCGATGCGGCTGGTTTGCCGATCTCCGCGGAATTCGATTTCCGGCAGACCGGTTTGCAGACCTGGGAGATCGATTTCGACACCGATCAGGGACCGGTCACGCTATCTTCGGGTGGGGCAAAACTATCTGTTGGCGGCGAGCCGCGCGTAGACGCGGTCAAAGCCGAGTATCCCGCGCTCTACCGGCGCTTCCTCGAACTCACGGCGAGCGGCACCTCGGACGTCGATCTGGCCCCGTTCCGGCTTGTCAGCGACGCCTTCGTGCGGGGCCGCCGATCTACCGTTGAACCGTTCGAGGATGCGACCTGAACAGGCGGTTGGTATCTTCAGCCAAATGTTCTATTGGCTCTGGGGAACAGGAAGCTTGCACGATTTCGGCTAAGTTCCCCGCTGCCGTAAGACTTGCTGATGAGGCTAAGCCATGACTCTGGATACTCTTTTCGATGCCTCTGCGGCCTCTCGCGGAAAAGCGGTCGAAGGCATCACGATCCGCCGTCCCGATGACTGGCACGTTCACCTGCGCGACGGCGAGATGTTGCGTACGGTGCTGCCGTTCACGGCCGGGCAATTCGCCCGCGGCATCATCATGCCGAACCTCGTGCCGCCGGTGACCACGGTTGCCGCCGCGATCGCCTATCGTCAGCGCATTTTGGCGGTACGGCCAGCCGGCAGCGATTTCGAACCGCTGATGACCTGCTACCTGACCGATACGACCTCGCCGGACGAAATCGAGAAGGGGCATTCCGAAAAAGTATGGACCGCCGCAAAACTCTATCCGGCGGGCGCCACCACCAATGCCCACCACGGCGTCACCAATATCAAGGCGCTGCGGCCGGTGCTGGAGCGGATGGAGCGGATCGGCATGCCGGTCTTGATTCACGGCGAGGCGACCGATCCCGCGATCGACATCTTCGATCGCGAATCCGTGTTCATGGAGCAGAGCCTGCTGCCGCTGTTGCGCGATCATCAGGGACTGAAGGTCGTCGTCGAGCATGTGACGACGGCGGAAACGCTCGACATCGTTCGTGCCCACGCGCCGCGCGTCGGTGGCACCATCACGCCGCATCATCTGATCATCAACCGCACCTCGCTGTTCCAGGGCGGGCTGCGGCCGCATTATTATTGCCTGCCGGTGGCCAAGCGCGAACGTCATCGCCTCGCGCTACGCAAGGCCGTGACGTCTGGCGATTCCTGCTTCTTCATCGGCACCGACACGGCGCCGCATCTCGCCAGCCTCAAGGAAGCTGCCTGCGGCTGTGCCGGCGTCTTCGTCGGCGCCACCGCCTTGCAGACCTATACGCAGGTGTTCGACGAAGAGGGCGCGCTCGACAAACTGGAAAAATTCGCTTCGCTGAACGGCGCGAATTTCTACGGGCTGCCGGTCAACACCGGCACTATCCAGCTCAAGCGGCAATCCGTACCGATGCCGACTTCGATCGCCGTCGACGGTGGCGACATCGTCGTCTTCCGCGGTGACGAAGCGCTGCCGTGGTCGATCGGCGAAGTGAAGCCCTAATCGACCTTCGCGCCTGACTCGCGGATAATTTTCGTCCATTTCGCGGTTTCGTCGGCGAGGAATTTTCCGAACGCCGCGCCTGAAATCGTACCGGGTTCGGCGCCGAGTTCGTCGAAGCGTTTCTGCACATCGGGCATTTTAAGTATCGCGTCGATGTCAGCCTCCAGTTTCGCCAGCACCGGCGCGGGAGTCTTTGCCGGCGCCACCAGTCCGAACCAGGCTGAGGCCTCGAAACCGGGGACGCCGGATTCGGCGACGGTCGGCACGTCAGGCAGGGCGCCCGCGCGTTTTGCGCCTGCGACCGCGATGGCGTTGATGTTTTTGCCTTTGACTTGCGGCAGCACGGCCGGGATGTTGTCGAACATCACGGGAATATGGCCCGCAACCAGATCGTTCATCGCCGGCGCCGCGCCCTTGTAGGGGACGTGCACGATATCGATGCCGGTCATGCTCTTGAGCAATTCGCCGGCCAGATGGTTGGTCGAGCCGTTGCCGGACGATCCGAAAAACAGCGTGCCGGGCTTCGCTTTGGCGAGCGCGATCAGCCCCTCGACGTTCTTGATTCCGGTCGAGGGATTGACCGCGAGCACGATCGGTACCGAGGCGATCAGGGCGACTGGCGCAAACGCGGTCGATGGATCGAACCGCAGATCCTTGTACAGCGCGGCGTTGTTGGTCAGCGGCGGGGGCGCCGTCAGCAGCAGCGTGTAGCCGTCGGGATCGGCGCTCGCGACCGCTTCGGCGCCGATATTGCCGCCGGCGCCGCCACGGTTCTCGACGAAAACCGTCTGTCCGTTGTTCCGCTCCGACAGTTTTTGCGCGATGACGCGAGCGACAATGTCATTGGAGCCGCCGGCCGGGAACGGCACCACGATCTTGACGGGACGGGAAGGATAACTCTGCGCCAGTGCGCTATTGGTCAGGAAGCATGCATCGCCCGCGACCAGCGCCAGTCCGAGGGCGGTCAGGATCGTACGGCGGCAGAATGGCGGCATGGAACGCTTCCTCGTTGTTATTATTGGTCTAGCTAACGCCTTGCTCGTATATATCTTCGATCGCGCTATCTGTCCTGTGAGGTCTCGTGACTGCCCAAAATCCCGCCGCCGGCAAACCGGTCGATCCCGCTTTCCTCGTCAATGTGCCGCGGCTCGTGACCGCCTATTTCGCCGGCAAGCCGGATACGGCCGACCCCACGCAGCGCGTCGCCTTTGGCACTTCCGGCCATCGCGGGTCGTCGTTCAAGAATTCGTTCAACGAAAACCACATCCTGGCGACGACGCAGGCGATCTGCGACCACCGCCGCGAATCCCGTCTCACCGGGCCGCTGTTCGTCGGCATCGATACCCACGCGCTGGCGGAGCCGGCGCTGGCGAGCGCGCTGGAAGTGTTCGCCGCCAACGGCGTCGAGATCATGATCGACGAACACGGCGGCTATACGCCGACGCCGGTCATCTCGCATGCGATCCTGAGCTACAACAAGGGGCGGACGAGCGGCCTTGCTGATGGCGTCGTGATCACACCGTCGCACAATCCACCGGAGGACGGCGGCTACAAGTACAATCCGCCGCATGGCGGTCCGGCCGATACCGATGTGACGTCGAAGGTCGAGAAGGCCGCGAACGCCTATATGGCCGCCGGCATGAACGGCGTTGCGCGGATGTCGTACGAGCGTGCGCTCAAAACGTCCTCGACGCATCGGCACGACTACATCCGGCCCTATGTTGCCGATCTCGGCAATGCCGTCGATATGGCGCTGATCAAGTCCGCAGGTGTGAAAATCGGTATCGATCCGCTCGGCGGCGCCGCGGTGCACTACTGGCATCCGCTCATCGAGCACTACGGCCTGGACGCGACCGTCGTCAACGAAGCCGTCGATCCGACCTTCCGCTTCATGACGGCGGATTGGGACGGCAAGATCCGGATGGATTGTTCGTCGCCGTTCGCGATGGCGAGCCTGATCCAGATGCGCGACAGGTTCGACGTTGCCTTTGCCAACGATACCGACGCCGACCGGCACGGCATCGTGACGCGCTCCAACGGGCTGATGAATCCCAATCATTTCCTCGCAGCTTCCATCGCCTATCTGTTCGCGCACCGGCCGCAGTGGGGCCGGCAGGCGGCGATCGGCAAGACCATCGTCTCCAGTTCGATCATCGACCGCGTCGCGCGCAAGCTCGGGCGCAAGCTGGTCGAAACTCCAGTGGGCTTCAAATGGTTCGTCGAGGGGCTCGGCACCGGTGCGTTCGGCTTCGCCGGCGAGGAAAGCGCGGGCGCATCGTTCCTCAAGCGGGACGGATCGGTCTGGACCACCGACAAGGATGGCGTCGTGATGGGGCTGCTGGCTGCCGAAATCATGGCGCGGACCGGGAGCGATCCGAGCCAGTTGTTCTCGGGGCTGACGGCCGAACTCGGCGTACCCCATTACGCGCGGATCGACGTGCCGGCGACACCCCAGCAGAAGAACGCCTTGAAGGCGCTAGGACCCGAGCAACTCGCCATCCGCGAACTCGCCGGCGAGCCGGTGACGGCGGTCAGGACCAAGGCGCCCGGTAACGACCAGTCGTTTGGCGGGATCAAGGTAGAGACCGCCATGGGCTGGTTCGCGGCCCGGCCCTCGGGCACCGAAGATGTCTACAAGATCTACGCGGAAAGCTTTCGCGACCCTGGCCATCTGAAGCTGATTCAGGACGACGCCCAACGGGCTATCGCCAAGGCTTTCTAGCTCCCTGCGTCATCGTGATGTCACAGGACCCCTCAAGCGGCAGAGGCCAGTGCGTCAATTCGGCACAGGTCGGCTTCCGCCGGCCGCGGCGCCTTGCCGCAATCACGCTGAAATCACGAGGGGCGAAGCACTCTGCCGGCCAGTGATAGCATGCCGGAAAACCCTTCCCGGGGATGGGGACTCGTGGGCTATCGCGAGGATCGGGGGAAGACATGAGTGCGGAATCGGTCGTTTATTATCTTAATCGCGTACCCGAGAACGATCCCACGGACGAGAGCGAGTGGCTTATGGCCGCGTTAGGGCGCTTTTCCGGGTCGGAGCTGCGAGAGCTGCTCTATGTTGCGGAAGAGCCAGGGTTTTTCGAGCTGATGCGGGCGTTGTTTGCGCTCTCCGAGGAGAGCCGTTCGGCGCTGCAGCATTATCTCGAGAGCGGTCATCCGCCGTCGATGAAGGCGGCCATTGACCCGAGAGGTCGGCTGACCCTCGACCACGTCGAGCAGCGGGTGAAAATCCTGCCGGGCATTGCGAACTAGCCGGTCGCAAATTAGCGCCCGCAACGCCCTGAGGTTGTGTTAGTCTTCCCGAACTCGGAACGTCGGGGAGCTTGGCAATGGCGGTTAGGAAATCTGGTCCGCTTGACGCAATGGTTGGCGCCAAGATTCGTATGTTCCGGATCAATCGCGGAATGAGTCAGACGGCGCTCGCCGAACAGGTCGGCGTTTCCTTTCAGCAGGTCCAGAAATACGAGAAGGGTACAAACCGGGTCGGCGCCAGCCGGCTGTCGCAGATCGCTTCCGTGCTAGGCATTACGGTCGGCGAGTTGTTCGAAACGTCCGATCAGAAAACCGGGGCGGCAAATTCGCCGGTTCACTTGCTTGCCGAACCGGGCGCGTTGCGTGTTCTGAAGGCTTACCTGCGCACCAACTCGCGCGTGCGGATGGCGATCGCAAGGCTGGTGGAAAGCATCGCCGATCAGAAGCCGGCCGTTCAGAAGTCCGCTGGCCAGAAAAAGGCGGCGGTGGCACGGCTCGATACGACGGGGCGCGGCGAGCGCAGGAACTCGCGCGCACGCCCCTAGAGGCCGATCTGCCGTGTCAGCCGGCGGCGCGGATCGGAATCCGCTCGCCCGGCATGGCGCCGGGAATGAATTCGCCGATCCAGCTCCGCTGCAATGCCTCGATGTGCCACGACATCGCTTCGGCCGATGAAGGCGCAGGATCGGGGATATCCTTGCGGATCTCCTTGCCGTCGAGCCAGCCGCAACTGTGCGAATAGCGCGCCTTGCAGACGAGTTGGATGTCCTCCTGCTGCTGCATCAGCACATATCCGTCGGCGGGAAAGAACGTGCCGGCCAATTCGATGCCGCCGGGTAGCTGGCGCACCAGTAGAAACGTGCTGGTGGACTCCCGCTGTGATTCCGAAATCAGCACGCCGAACAGGCTGTGGATCGGCTTGATCGCCTGCGGCGCGACCTGGGCCAGAGGTTCCGCCAGCGGACCGGCGGTCGCAATCGACAGATACTCGCCATCCGGTCCCCAGCGGCAGGCAATCAACCACTCGCGGCTCCGGCTGCGAATCAGGGTTGGCTTTGCATAATCCGACCGGGCGATATCGGCTGCCATGGCAATGACGAGGGCTTTCGCGAGCATAAGTTCCTCCAGGGCGAGGGCGGGGGCTGACCTCACGCCCGAATTTTGCCGGTCAGGCGTGAGGTCATCGTGAGCGGCACTGACAATTCGGTGGCCAATTTGTTTCTGTCCGCAGCTAATTTGTTGCTGGTTTGTGGCAGGCGATCACGATGCCAACCCGCGACGCCGTCGCTGCAATCGAAGCGGGTATCGAATTCGAATTGAACGCCGAGCGTTTGGAGCCGCCGGCCGGCCTGCTCGATCCGTCCAGAATCGCCACGGCGGGATTGCGGGATGCCAATGCGACAACCAGCGGCGGCGCAACCTGTACTGACGGCGCCGCTTTGATATAGACTGGCGATAATTTCAGCCAGCACGGAACTCTTGGATGCGGGGCGGCGCAAGCGCCATGTCAGCCGACGAAACCGCGATGGCGCAAGAAAACGCCCCGCGATTGTCGGTGTCGCTGGTCGGTCGCTTCGGGTTGAAACTCGACGGCCGGCCGATCGAGCTGCGAACACGCAAGGCAGCCGCGGTCCTCGGTTACCTTGTGCTGTCCGATACGAAACATGAGAGCCGGGAACGGCTGGTCGGCCTGCTATGGAGCCGGTCGGACGAGGAAAAGGCGCGCGCCTCGCTGCGGCAGGTGGTGCGCGAATTGCGTTCGGTGCTGGAAGAGGCCGGCTTCGACGGCTTCGTCGCCGAGCGGCTGATGATCGGCGTCGAAATCGGGCGGGTGGAAGTCGATATCGAAAGCGTGCTGCAGCAGGCCGAGAGCGAGCGGGTCCATCCCCTGCTGCTCGCCGCGCCGGCGATGGACGAGCGGTTGCTTGAAGGCATGGACGATCTCGATCCGTCGTTTCGGGTTTGGGTGCTGGCCAAACGTCAAACCGTGCATGAACGGCTGATGCGCTGTCTTGAAACCGGCCTGGTCGGCGTCAACGTCCCGCGCGAGACCAAGAAGAAATTCGCCGCTGGTATCGTCAACCTCGATCCGACCCACGAGCACGCCTGCCGCTACCTGATGCTGACGCATGCCGAGGAAGGCGATATCGCCGGCGCGCTGCGCATCTACAAGTCGCTGTGGGATCTGCTGGATCGCGATTACGGCATGGAGCCGTCGCCGGCCACCGAAGAGCTCGTCGCCAGCATCAAGCTCGGCGTGTTCGAGCCGTCGTCGACCGGTCGCGACGGCCATGCGCGGAACGGCACATTGGCGGCGCGGGGAATCAATGGAGGCGGTCTCCAGGCCGTTCCCGCGGCATTGGCGAATGCGCCGGTCAAGATCGTGCTGGTGCTGCGGCCCTTTGCGATGCACGGCGTTGACGCCGACCACAGCCATCTGGTGCAGGGCTTCTCGCAACATCTCGCCGCGTGCCTGGTGCGTTTCCGCGAATGGAGCGTGGTCGATCGCCTGCCTCCGACGGTCAAGATTCCAGCGACGGGAGCCGCGCCGCAATATTGCATCGAGACGACCGCGTATCAGGCCGGCGCCGAAATCAACATCGTGATGGTGCTGCGCGACGAGGCGTCGGGGGTCTATGTGTGGAGCGAAAGCTTTCGCCTCGGTCTCGGCAACTGGTTCGACGCCCAGCAGCGCATCATCCGCCGGATCGCAACGTCGCTGAACGTGCAGCTATCGACCGAACGGCTGATGCGGCTGGCGGGCGAGCCCGACGTTTCGCTCGATCTTCACGACCGCTGGCTTCGCGGGCAAAGCCTGCACTTCAAATACGATGCGGAAAGCTGGCAGCGCGCCGTCACCATTTTCCGCGATGCGATCCGGGAAAATCCGACCTACTCGCCCTGCTACAGCAGCCTTGTGCAGATGAACAACGTCGAGCATTTCATTCATCCTGGCCTGTTTCGCGATTTCGAGAAGGCGAAAGCGACACTTGAGCTCGCGAAGCGCTCCGTTCAACTGGATCCGGTCGATTCCCGGGCGCATCTGTGCTGCGGCTGGTCCTATGTGATGGCATTGCGAGAGGCTGAAGCGGTGCCGCACCTCGAACTCGCGTGCGAACTGAACGACAACGACCCGTGGACGCTGTTGTCCAGTGCGGCGTGTTACGCCTTTTCCGGGTCGATTGATCAAGCCCGACTGTGGTCTGAGCAGTCGCTGGCTCTTTCGCCCGCAACCCCTTATCTCGGGTGGGGTTACCACGGCATCATTCGCATGCTTCAGGGCGATTTCGCCGGTGCGCTCGAGGCGATCGATCGCGCAGAAGGCGTGATCAAGACGCTGCCGGCATGGCGGGCGGCGGCGCTGTTTCATCTCGGACGGCCGGACATGGCGAGGGAAGAGGCCCAGCGTTTCCTCAATGGAATACGATCGTTCTGGGTTGGACCATCCGCACCGACCGACGAGGTCGTCGTTCGCTGGACACTGCAGGCCCATCCAATCAGTGTGGGCTCTCGATGGGAAATCCTGCGCGACGGTTTGCGTGGCGCAGGGCTCCCTGTCGAGTCTATCGCGCAGTTGTCCTGATCGTGCCGATCAGGAGCAGATGCTGATTGTGTAGTCGCCGATGCGCTCGGCGTGCACCTTGAACTTGTCTTCTTCCGAGATCACCGGATCGATGCCGTTGAACAGGCGCTTGTAGAACGGCGGGAGCGGGTAGGTTGATCCCGGCTGGTTGAGCAGCGCCTCGGAGTCCTCGATCATCACCTTCGGCGGCAAGCGGACGAGGATGGTCTCCTGGTCGGAGGACACGAACTGGATGTTCTTGAAGCGCTCCGGCACGGTCGCGAACACCTGGGCCTTGGCGAGTTGCTCCTTGAACTCTTCCATGGTCTCCGGCAGCGGATAGGTGTTTTCGTCGTCCATGTAGTTCTGGCCGGTCGCCCAAGTCTTCACCAGCTTGCCCCAACGTTCATGGTTGGTCACCTGTAGCCTTTCAATGCGCTGCATGGTCTGCTCCTCCGGGTTGCGTGAGACGGACAATTCCGCTCACAAAAATGCGGGCACGGCTTGCTTCAGCTCGGCGATCTCGGCGGTGAATTCCACGAGCTGCGCCATGCTCGAAATATCGGGAATGTCTTCGAAAAAATTTGCCGGATAATGTTCGCGGGACAAATCGTCCAACTGACGGGTCAGGGAATCGCCGCTCCTGGCAGAGAGATCGCCGGCTAGCGCGCCGAAGATCACTTCCGACACCAGGATCGAGCCGAGCGGTCCGAGGCGCAGGCCTTCCGCGCCGGGCTGCCTCATGGCCTCGAACAGGATGAAGAACGGCAGCGGCGGATCGTTCGAAAGCGTCTCAACGTCTTCTCTCGTCAACGCGCCATAGGCCGGCGCGGCCCCGAGCCATTCGCGGAGCTGGTCGACGCGATAGTTGCGGTCGAACAGCAGGCGCGACATTGCAATGAAGTGCGGCCTGCGCGCGGCGATCTCGGCGATCAGCGCATCCACCGACCACATGCCGGCCAGTCCCGAGCCGAGCAGGTCGCGATACAGCAAGCCGACCCGTTCGGTCTCGTCGAACGCCGGGAATATCTGGTCGTTGCCCAGTCCGTCGCTGAGATAAGGCCCGATGCGCCGGCTGAAGTTCGGTTTCGATCCGTCGATCCGGAAGAAGTGCGACCACCGTATCATCCAGGTCTCGTCGAGCGGCATGTTGACCGGATCATTCGCGGAGGTCTTTTCGAGGGTGTTGTAGAGATCCTGATTCGACTGGTCGTTGATGTTGTATTCGGGACGCACCATGGCGTGGCCGAAGCGGAATGCGCCGTGCGAGAACTCGAACGGAATTTGCCATTCGCCGGTGACGGAATTTGCGGACATTGCATCGGGCCGATCGATGAAGTTCGGGTTTGCGCCGCTATAGGCCGCGTAGATCGCCGGATGGATCACCTTCTGCAGCAGATCCTTGCGCAGGATGTTGTGGTAGATCGCAGTTACTGCCTCGCGAACGCAGAGGAAGCGCTTGTAGGCAGCGCCAAAGCGGTCGTTCGAACTTTGGTCCTGTTCCTGCCGGCGGACGTGGTCGATCAGACTGTTGTGCAGCAGCGCGAACAGTGCGGTCAGTTGCGACATCACCGCGTGGTCATCGTTGCGCGGATCGGCGACCAGCGCCTCGGTCAGCGCCACCCGCATGCCGGCGATGCTGCGGTCGATCCCGGTCACGTTCTCGGCGCCGGTGCGCGCGATATCGCGAAACGGACAGCCGGTTGCCGGCTCATTCTCTTTCCAGCGCATCCGCCCGAGCCGCAGCTTGGTGCGCCGGTCGTCGTGGGCGGCGTCGAGTGCGTAAATGTGCGGCGAGCCGACCGGGCCGCTGCCGTACAGGGTTTCGAGCTGCAGCGGCGCGCGCCGTGCATTGGCGGTGCCGGCGCCGAGCGTACCTGCAACCGAAAGCGGAATTGCCGAATGGACCAGGTCGTGCGCCACGAATTGCAGCAGATAGGTGTAACCCGACGGGATACCGGGGTTTTCCCAACGCTCGACCGTTCCGTCGAGCCGCGGCCACGGTATTTCGGCATCCATTCGCCGCGACAGGCGATGCATCAATGCGCGTAACCGCGGCTGCAGTGCGGGCGATTCCAGCGGGTCGATACCGAAAGCGCGAAACCGTTGCGACGGCAGCGGAGTACGCAGGAAATGGCGAAAGCCGGGAGCGGCTACAGGCTGCACGGCGTCGCGCGCTTCAGTTCCGGAAGTTCGGAGAGTGGAAGCTTCAGCGACCTTCTGCGCAGCCATCGACAGGTTCTCGCTCGTTGGTCCATCCAAGCGAGCAGCCTGCTGATCAGGTCGTGAAATTATCGTGAGCTAAATCATTAGAGGTTGTGGACATCTGTGGACATCTTCTGCGGCTGCGGTCCGTGCAACAGCGATGCGGCTGAGTTCTCACGCTTCTTTGCCGGATGCAGCAACACTCTCTGCAGTTAGTATCCGGATCAGGCGACGAAGTGGATCAGGTGGGAGCAATTCACTTCCACTGGCAAATGCTCTTCAGCTTCGCCGCTGTGGCCGTGAAGGCCGGCATCATTTTCTCCTCGATCGTCGCTTCGAACCGGTCTCCGCACTGGCTGCTTCGTTGCAGCTTGCCGCCGCTGCCGCCGGTCGAGATCCGGCACAGTATTTTCGGTCCCTTCATGGCGAGGTAGACGCCGCCGGGTGGCGCGGATTCGTGCTTGGGATTGGCCTCGAACGAGACGCCGCGCAGGTCGTAGGTTTCCTCCAGCATTACCACCGGCGTGCCGCTGACGCCTTCGTTGAGGTTCAGCGAGGTGGCAATGAAGACGCACGGCGCTGCGCCCTGCCGGACGGCGGCGATACTCGTGTTGCTGCCGCCGCTCTTGGCGTAGACGGCCGCATCGTCAGGATCGGTCCTTCGGGTCGCGTCGGGGATGTGAAAGGTAAAGCCGTCGGCAAAACCCTGGACCAGCGATGCGTCCTGCGCCGCGGCCGGCGTTGCCAGCAGCAGGATCGATAGCAGCAATTTTCTCACGGTGTACCCCTGCTCGCGCGGCGTGGCCGCCGCTTCCCTGGACGGTTGGTGTCGCCGGGCCGGAAGCGGGTTCATGCCGTTGCCACGGGTAAGTATTCCGGATAGCCATGCGGTCTGTTTCCTGCTTGAGGCGCGACCCTATCCATGCCTGATTTCCACGGCGTTTTTCCCTATCTCGTCACGCCCATCGATCCCACGGGCGAGATCCGCACCGAGGTGCTGGCACGGCTGTGCGACGACCTGATCAAGGCTGATGTGCACGGGCTGACGCCGCTGGGCTCGACCGGCGAGTTCGCCTATCTCAACCAGGCGCAGCGTACCAGCGTGGTGCGGACCACGATCGAGGCCGCCAAAGGCCGCGTCCCCGTGATCGCCGGTGTCGCTTCGACCTCGACGGCGGATGCGGTGGCGCAGGCCAAGGCCTACGAGAGGCTCGGCGCCGACGGCATCCTGGCGATCATGGAGGCGTATTTCCCGGTCGCGGACGCGCAGATCGAATCCTATTTTCGCGCCATCGCCGACGCCGTCGACATTCCCGTGGTGATCTACACCAACCCGCAATTCCAGCGTTCGGACCTGACGCTCGACGTGATCGCGCGGCTCGCGACGCACCCGCAGATCGGCTACATCAAGGATGCGTCCACCAATACCGGGCGGCTGCTGTCGATCATCAATCGCTGCGGCGACGGCATCAAGGTATTCTCCGCCTCAGCCCATATCCCGGCGGCGGTGATGCTGATCGGCGGCCATGGCTGGATGGCCGGCCCCGCTTGTATCATTCCGCGGCAGAGCGTCGAACTTTACAACCTCTGCAAGGCAGGGCGCTGGGACGAGGCGATGGCGCTCCAACGCAGGCTGTGGCGCATCAATGAGGCCTTTGCGCGCTTCAACCTGGCGGCTTGTATCAAGGCCGGGCTCGAGTTTCAGGGCTATGCGGTCGGCGATCCCGTCCCGCCGCAGGCGGCGCTGACGGCAGATCAGCGCAACGTGGTCGAACAGGCCCTGCAGGACGTCGGTTGACCGGCTTGCGAGTTGCATAAACCGCATTACCTCGTCCCTCTGGGCCGAGTTGCCTCGGCCTGAAAAGCCGGTAAAACCCGCCCAAACTCGATCAATTCTTGCAAGAAGCTCGAAGGACAAACTGATGAATATTCTTCCCGGCAATATGCGTTTTGGTGCGGGCAAGCCGGTCAAGCGTTTGGAAGACCAGCGGCTGCTGACCGGGAAGGGGCAGTTCATCGACGACAAGCCCGAGGAAGGTGCGCTGTGGCTCTATCTGCTGCGCTCGCCGCATGCGCACGCCAGGATCGTCTCCGTTGACGTCAAGCCGGCCCTCGACATGCCGGGCGTCGAAGCGGTCTATACCGGCGCCGATCTCATCAAGGACGATATCGGCACACTGCCGACGCTGGCGATTTTCAAGCGGCCCGACGGCAAGCCGATGACGGTGCCGCCGCGGCGGCTGCTGGCGCATGAGCTCGTGCGCTTTGCCGGTGAGGCGGTCGCCGCCGTGGTGGCGAAATCCCGGGTCGACGCGCAGACCGGCGCCGAGGCAATTGCGGTCGAGTACGAGGTGCTGCCCTCGGTGGTCGACCCGCTGGAAGCCGTCAAGCCGGGCGCGCCGACGGTGTGGTCGGAAGCCCCGGACAATATCGTCGCCGCGATGAGCTACGGCGATGCGGCCAAGGTCGAGGCGGCCTTCGCCGGCGCGGCCGATGTGGTCTCGCTCGATCTGGTCAGCCAGCGGCTGGTGCCCTCCGCCATGGAGCCGCGCTCGACGATTGCCGAAATCGACAAGAAGACCGGCCGGCTGATCCTGCATGTGCAGTCGCAGACGCCGGGCTCGACCCGCGATCTGCTCGCGGAGTCGATTCTGAAGCGGCCGAAGGAGAGCGTCCGCGTGCTCGTCGGCGATATCGGCGGCGGCTTCGGCCAGAAGACCAGCCTTTATCCTGAAGACGGCATCGTCGCCTATGCGGCTACCAAGCTGTCGCGGAAAATTCGCTGGCGCGGCGACCGCACCGACGAGTTCGTCGGCGGTACCCATGGCCGCGATCTGACATCCACCGGTGAGTTCGCGCTCGACGCCAAGGGCCGCGTGCAGGCTTATCGCGTGCGTTCGGTCGGCGGCACCGGCGCCTATTCGTCCGGCACCGGCAACATCATTCCGCTGGTGCTCGGGCCGTTCGTGCAGACCGGCGTCTACGACCTGCCGCTGGTGCATTTCGAAGTGAAGTCGGTCATGACCAACACCGCGCCGGTCGGCGCCTACCGTGGTGCCGGGCGGCCGGAAGCGGTGTTCATCGTCGAGCGGCTGATGGATGCCGCCGCGCGCCAGATCGGCATGGATCCGCGCGCCATCCGCAAGGTGAACTATATCAAGCCGGCGCAATTGCCGTACACCAATGCCGTCGGCCAAGTATACGATTCCGGTGCCTTTGCGCATATGCTGGAGCGCGCGTCCAAGCTCTCGGATTGGGACGGCTTTGCCGCGCGCAAGAAGGCCGCGAAGAAGAAGGGCCTGCTCTATGGTCGCGGCCTGACCAGCTACATCGAGTGGACCGGTGGGCGGGCGCACACCGAAAAGGTGTCGCTGCACGCCACTGCTGAGGGGCGCATCGTCCTGCACTCCGGCACCATGGCGATGGGGCAGGGGCTGCAGACCACCTACACCCAGATGGTGTCGGAGTCGCTCGGCATTGCCCTGGACAAGATCGACGTGGTGCAGGGCGATACGGATTTGGCCACCGGCTTCGGCAGCGTCGGCTCGCGCTCGCTGTTCGTCGGCGGTACGGCAGTCGCCGTTTCCACCAACGACCTGATGACGAAGGCGCGCGAGAAGGCGTCCAATGTGCTGGAGACCTCGGTCGAGGACATCGAATATCGCGACGGCTGGCTGACGGTGGTCGGCACCGACAAGCGCATCAGCCTGTTCGAGATCGCGAAGAAGGAAGACGGCGCCAAGCTCTCGGTCGACTCTGAAGGCGAAGTCGACGGTCCGAGCTGGCCGAACGGCACCCATATCTGCGAGGTCGAGATCGATCCGGAGACCGGCGTCAGCAAGGTGGTGCGCTACACCACGGTCGACGACGTCGGTGTCGCCGTCAATCCGATGCTGGTGACCGGCCAGGTCCATGGCGGCGTCGCGCAAGGAATCGGCCAGGCGCTGTACGAAGGCGTCGCCTACAGCGAGGAAGGCCAGTTGTTGACCGCGAGCTATCAGGACTACTGCGTGCCGCGCGCC
>Ga0157378_10002157_pt1 | contig 17487 bp, 7 predicted proteins | sample M65metaG_FD_115309 | JGI IMG/M metagenome (GOLD analysis project Ga0157378, IMG submission 115309) | Miscanthus rhizosphere microbial communities from Kellogg Biological Station, Michigan, USA - M6-5 metaG | ecosystem: Host-associated > Plants > Roots > Rhizosphere > Soil | place: USA: Michigan...
AATGTCTTCGTCATGCCCGAGCCGAACATCGCTCTGACGTCGGCGGAGATCACGGCCATCCGCAATTTCGTATTCAACGGCGGCGGCCTGTTCATGATCGCCGACCACGCCGGCGCCGACCGCAACAGCGACGGTATCGACGCCGCCGGCGTCTTCAATGCGCTGATGGGCAGCCCGAGCGTTTTCGGCATCACCTACAACGACAACTCGGCCGACAGCAACCTCGGGTGGTTCGACAATCATCCGGACGGCAACTTCACGACGGACACGTCGTCGCCCATCATCTGGACCGGCACCTACGGCGTCCCATCGTCGACGCGCGGCCTCGGCCTCTTCGGCTCTTCGTCGATGACGCTCACCGGCGCAGCCAAAGGGCATGTGTGGAAGACCACGGTCACGCACGACACATCGACGGGCGTGACCTACGCGACATCAACGTATGGCACGGGACGTATTGCCGCGATCGCCGATTCGTCCGTCACCGAGGATGCCACCAACAGCTGCGGGCACTCGACGTTCCTCGGATACAACGATCCCAGCTACGACAATGGCCTGATGGTCGCCAACGGCATCTCCTGGCTGGCCAACGGCTCCGGAGGGGGTGGCGACACACAGGCGCCGGCCGTCTCGATCACCGCGCCCCTGAACGGCGCAACGGTAGTCGGGACGGTCGCAGTCAACGCAACAGCCTCGGATAACGTCGGCGTAACCAAGGTCGAGTTCTATCTCGACGGCGCGCTGAAATCGACCGACACCACGTCGCCGTATTCGTGGAGCTGGGACACGACCGCGACCAGCAACGGATCGCATTCGCTGACCGCCAAAGCCTACGACGCGGCGCTCAACGTCGGCACCTCGACCGCGATCGGAGTCACCGTCAACAATCCCACCGGCACCGACATCTCTGGCTGGACGGTCACGCAGGCCAACGCCACCGTGGTCTACACCATACCCGCCGGTACGGTGATCCCGGCGAACGGCTACGTCGTCATCGGCCGCGACGCCACCAAGTCCGCGTTCGAGACCTTCTGGGGCGTCACCCTCGGCTCCAACGTCGTCTATCTCACCACCGCCGGCGCCTTCCCGCAGATCAACGGAAGCGAGAACTACACCCTCAAGAACGCCAGCGGCACGGTCATCGACGGTCCGACGATCTCGACGTCGTCGAGCGCCAACCAGGACCTCCGCCGCATCGATCCCTGCACCGGCGCAGGCATCACCTCCAACTGGACCGTCGGCGTCACCACGCTCGCCAATCCCGGCAGCGGCGCCGGCGCCGGCTGCGCCAAAGGCGTCGTCATCAACGAATTCTCCGATGCCGCAGGCACGGGGAACTTCATCTACGAGTTTGTCGAGCTGCACAACGACAAGTAGCTTTAAACCATCGAGGACACAGAGGGCCTGACTCTCTGTGTCCTCTGTGTCTCTGTGGTTGAATGCTTCTGAATGCCACCAGTCCTCCTAACCTGCGAACGCCTCACCAAGTCCTACACCTCCCGCCCGCTCTTCGAAAACCTCTCCTTCTCCCTCTTCGAAGGCGATCACGTCGGCCTGGTCGGCCCCAACGGCTCCGGCAAATCGACGCTGATGAAAATCGTCGCCGGCGTCGAAGAAGCCGACTCCGGCAACCGCACCGTCCGCAAAGGCGTTCGCATCGGCTACGTCCCGCAAGATCCCGTCTTCGCGCACGGAAAGACGATCGAAGAAGTTCTGCACGAAGGTCTCGAGAACGATCACATCCTCGACGAATACGACAAACAATCCCGCATCGCCATCGCCCTCGGCAAGTCCGGCTTCATGGACCGCACCCAGGACACAGCCACCCTCTCCGGCGGCTGGCGCAAACGCCTGGCCATCGCCCGCGAGCTGGCTCGCGAGCCCGACGTGATGCTGCTCGACGAGCCGACCAACCATCTCGACGTCGAAGCCATCCTCTGGCTCGAAGCACTTTTGAAGAATGAGCCCAAGGCCTTCGTGGTCGTCAGCCACGACCGCTACTTTCTCGAGAACACCGCGCGGAGAATGCTGGAGCTGAATCGCGTCTATCCCGATGGATTGCTCCAGGTCAACGGCCACTACTCCGACTTCCTGGAGCGCCGCGACGAAGTCCTGCGCAACGAGGCCGCATACCAGGAGACGCTGGCCAACCTCGTCCGCCGCGAAGTCGAATGGCTCCGCCGCGGCCCCAAAGCGCGCACGACGAAATCGAAGTCGCGGATTCAAAATGCCGAAGGATTGATCGGCGAGCTGGCCGACTCACGGTCGCGCAGCAACACCAGCACCGCCAAAATCGACTTCACCGCCTCGGAACGAAAAACCAAACGCCTCTGGCTCGTCCGCGGCCTTCGCAAGCAGATGGGCGATCGCCTCCTCGTCGACGACCTCGACATCCTCCTGACCCCCGGCACCCGCCTCGGCATCCTCGGCCCCAACGGCTCCGGCAAAACCACGCTCCTCCGCACCATCACCGGCGAGCTTGCGCCGGATGCCGGCACCATCGAAAAAGCCGAAAAACTCCGCATCGTCTACTTCGAACAAAACCGCGAAAGCCTCGACCCCACGCTGACCCTCAAACGCGCCCTCGCCCCCGAAGGCGACCAGGTCGTCTACCGCGACCGCCCCCTCCACGTAGCCTCCTGGGCCAAGCGCTTCCTCTTCCGACCCGAACAACTCGAAACCTCCGTCTCCAAACTCTCCGGCGGTGAAAAAGCCAGAATCGTCCTCGCTAGACTCATGCTCCAGCCCGCGGATCTCCTGGTCCTCGACGAGCCCACCAACGACCTCGACATCTCAACGCTCGAAGTCCTCGAAGACTCCCTCCTCGATTTCCCCGGCGCGCTTGTCCTGGTAACCCACGACCGCTACCTCATCGACCGCGTCTCGACATCGATCCTCGCCCTCGACGGCCAAGGCGGAGCCGAATACTTCGCCGACTACGCCCAATGGGAATCCAACCGCCCCCGCGGTGTCACTCGTGACACCACCCCGCCCCCTCCCAAACCCCGCGCAAAACGCCTCTCCTACAAAGAGCAACGCGAATGGGATTCGATGGAATCAACCGTTCACGCCGCGGAGACCCGCCTCGCCGCCGCAACCGCCGCCGCACACGACCCCTCAATCGCCGCCGACGCCCCCACCCTCGAGCAACGCTTCGCCGACCTCACCGCCGCGCAGAACGAGGTCGATCGGCTGTACGGGCGGTGGGCGGAGTTGGAGAAGTTGCGCGGTTAATAGTCAGAGACTGCGCAAAGAGAAACTACTCATAGGTTGTGAACTACCTGGCGAACGGAGCGTCATTTCCACCGCACCTTACTATATTCGTAGAACTCGCGGGGCTTCAGCGGTCGAGTCGAGTTCCCCATTCGCAGATAGAAAACTTCGTTGGTGGATCCCTCTTTGACGAAGACCGGCCGCGGAGAAGGTGCGACCCGAACTCGGCAGACGTCTTTTGCTTCGATGTCATGGAAATCGATTTCGATCAGCCGACTGACATCTTTTTCATAAGCGTCGAGCAGCAGGGTGCGGAGAAAATTTGCGAAGCTGTCGCGACCCGCCTTCTTGAATGTGCGGTAGTCGTGCTCAAGCCCAATCGCATTGCGGTTGTCGTCGACACCAATCAGCAGAACGCCGCCGCGATCCGAGTTTAAGAAGCCGGCTACGGCCTTGACTATCATTGCCTCGATATCGTGACTCGCTCGCGCAGCCCGCATGTCCCAGCGTGCCGACGATTTGAATTCGAGGACTTCACCTTCGTCACGCTTCAACAACGTGGCGACGTCTATGTCGCTCGGCGCCGTCTGAAGGGCCTGCTCGACGCACGAGCGCAGCGCTTTGCGAAGGTCCCCCGCGTCCGTCTTTGAAATGTAGTCGTATAGTCCACTCTTAATGCTGTTGACGGCATCGTCTACAGCAGCGTGGGCGGTCAATACAATTGCTCTTAAATCAGGTTGTAGTCCACGCAGCTCGCTGAAAAGCTCTACACCGGAGCGGCCGCCTGGAAGTTTTTGATCGAGGATGGCGAGGTGGAATCGTTCCGCTCTGACCCGAGCCAAAGCTTCCGTCGCGCTGGTCACGCACTCAAGATCGTGCTGTCCGCCGAGTATAAGCCGGATTGTCTGCAGCCATGATGCGCTGTCATCCACCACGAGAATTCTTCGGCGATCCACGACTACCTCGCTAGTCCTTAACCTTGCTTGGCGCAAATGCTCTCAGCAATTTTGCAAAACCGTCTCGCTGAAAGAGGTCAACCGCCTGAAACTCGGCGAGCTCAGGATCATATTCACAATCCTCTAGTCGCACTGGGATAAGGAAAGTTGAGCCGCGCCGCTTCCCCTTTTCGATCTCCAGCGCGAGGCGTAGCTCTTTGCGAAGCAAGCCTTCCTTATCGATCGAGTAATGCGAAACGCAGAAAAGAAAGTGATCGCAACGCCTGATCGCATCCTCGATCTGCAGCTGGTATCTCTGGCCGGGTATTAGGCTTTTCACGTCAATCCACGGAATAAGTCCCCGAGTCATCAGGCGTTGATATAGCTGAAGTACACGGGCGCCGTCGCGGCGGTCGTAAGATAGAAAGACGCGGACGGGCCGGGTTTCCTGCAAAATCCGCGTTACGACACTCTTCAATGCGGTAGGATCAGCTTTAGAGACGTAGTCGATAGCTCCTCGCTTGCCGCTTTCGACCGCCTCAGTCCAGTCGGGCTGTTCTGTCAGAATGATCGCACGGAGATCGGGTCGTGCGCGTCGCATCCTGCTTAGAACGTCGAGACCGTTTTCAACGCCCGGCAACTTCATGTCGATCACGACCAGGGCGAATTCTTCCTTTTTCACCCTTACACAGGCGTCTGCGGCAGTGCTTGATCGCGTGACTTCGAATTCGTCCGACAACAGACGTTCGATCGTCCGAAGCCAGTACTCTTTATCATCTAGAACGAGGATATTGCGGAGCTTCTTCTTTGCGGTCGTTGGGGAGTGCGATAGGCGTCGCGCTGTTTGTTTCAAAGGCGCTACGGACGAAAACATCGTGGGCTCCAAAGGCTTAGATGACGGAGGCTGACTGGCGTTAACCGCTTCTGTGAACTCCCGGCGTATTGTTGCTCGATCGATCGGATCTTTCGACAGATAAGCGATTGCACCGAGGCGTAACGCCTGCGCGCGTGTTGATTCCTCCGGGAGCCCGGTCAATACGATCACCTTTCCCAGTGAGTAGCCCTTCTTGACACTCTGCTCCAGAACTTCGAGGCCGGAAATATCAGACAGCGACAAATCCAGAAATGTGACGTCAAACTTCTGCTTACTTAGAATGAAGAGCGCAATCTCGCCTGTTACTGCTTCGGTAAAGTCACAGTCGAAACCGAACAGTATATTGCGAAGGGTCTGACGCACGCCTAGTCGATCATCGATGATCAGAACGCGTACGTGAGCGGTCATTGCCCTCGCTCTCCGGCAATCAGCGGCAGCCGCACGATAAAAGTCGATCCTTTGTGTAATTCTGTCGTCACGTCGAGCGTGCCACCCAAGAGAGCTAGGTGTTTCTGAGCAAGCCAAAGACCCACCCCGCTCCCCCGTGCTTTGTTCGTGAAGCCACCGTCAAAAATCCTGGGCAGGTCCTTCTCATCTATTCCGCATCCATTATCTTCAATCGAGATCGTGGCGAACCGTCCAGAGTCTCGCTCCTCTGATGCCATTGAAATCCGGACGTAGCCGTCGGCTTTGTCACCAAGTGCTTGAAATGCATTAATGATCACGTTCCGAATCGTTTGTTCGAAGGGCCGCCGGAAGATCCCGCACACGAGCGCTTCGGGAGATTTCTTGATCTGGAGCGTACTGGTATCCGATTGCTTGAAGCGTGGCAGATCGTGCCTGAACGCGTGCACGGTGCTATCGACAAGAGCGTTCACGTCGAGTTCCTCTTTCTGATCGGGCCGGGTTGGAGAAAATCCGGAGATTTCTTTTGCGAAGTCCGTTGCTTCCGTCGCCGACGCTTCGATCGTTGCGAGCATATTTTCGATCTCTGGCGGCGGCGTGCCGAGCGCTTCGCGAATGGACGCGACATTCGCGGGAATACATCCAGAGGTATTGCCGATCTCGTGCGCGGCTACGGAAACCATCAGCGATAGAACCGCATTCTCGTTGGCGGCCTTGTAGATCTCAGCATTGTCGATGGCGACGGCCACATATTCGGCAAAAGTCTGAAAGAGTTCGAAATCGGCGTCTGTGAAGGGACCGTGCCCCTCCTGCCTGTTCACGACCCGCATGACGCCGAGAGTCGATCCTTTGACGACGATCGGGACCACCATCAGCGACTCGATGATCGGGGTTGTGCCATCGGTAGTACGCAGGTGTTCACGGATCTGGGCGTCGTAGGTTCCGTTGTTAAGCCTTGCGATCGAGATTAGACTCGGTCGACCGCTCTCATAGCAGCGCCCCGTGACGCCTTCGCCTCTCTTGTAAGATGCATTGATCACCGGCATTCCATAGCAGGCTGTCAGAACGATCCGGCCAGGATCGTGTTCGTCCTTAAGAAACAGCATACAAATCTGAGCTCTCATCACCTTCGCCATCTGCTCGATGGTGAGCCGAAGCACCTCTTTCATGTCCAGTGTCTGGTTAATAATTCTTCCAACGGCGGCTAGGGTTTGGACCTGCGCGACACGCTCGTCTCGTTTCTTAAGCAACTCGGCGTTACGGATCGTCATTGCCAAGTGGCCGGCGGTTATCGTCAATGCATTGAGACAATCTACACTGAAGCCGCGCTCCAGAAGGACCGTTGGGTCACCGCGGCGGGCCTTGTTCGTATCGTAGTATGCGGATTTCTTATTCTCTGCGCGCAGGACGCCTCGCGTGACGCCACGAATCTTTATAGGTACGCCAAGATAATGTTCCAATTTGCCAAACGGGATCGCCCGCACATGAGCGTCAACGTGTTCGTATTCGTACAGAGGGTCGTCCATGGGTTTCACTTGTGTCATTGCCCGTGGATCCGGTCGCATAACTGTGTCTTCCGTCGAATACACAGAGCCAGTGAAACTTTCGCCAGGCCTGTACGTCTCCTTCGCCAAGTCGATCGCGTTCATATAATCGCGACCGCTGTAGCTGGCGACATTTTCAAGCACACTACGGTCCTCGTTGAAAATAAAGATCGATACTACCTCCGCGCTGATTAGCGTGGCGATCCGCGACGTAACGACATCGAAGATGTCGCTAATGCCATTCAGCTCGCTCATCTCATTGAACATGTTGCCGATCTGGTTGTGGTCTTCGTGAATTTCGGCTCGCTTTTGCTCCAGCCAGCGTTTCGCCATGGCCAGCGAGCCCTGCGTGACAAATTCCTTGACGAGAGCCCGTTTTTCGGTGGTAAAAAAGGCCCGAATATCACTGCTGACATTTAGAACGGCATCGACCCGCCCGCCGAGAACTCCTGTGCGGATGGGAACTATATAGGCCGATTTCACGGTTTGCCAGTATTGTTGTTCTGCTTCGGGAATCTGCCGGCGTGGCTCGCGTAATTGCTTAGCAAAATCACGAAATTCTTTCATAGCCTGGAGATCGTCGATAACCTCTTCCACGCCTGTCAAGATTACTCTTCCAGAAAAGAGCGCGCCACTGGTCTTCGGTACGTCGAACGCGTCGCGTAACGTCTTCGGGCCGGCGAAACCTCCCAACGGAAAATCGCCTTTGGCAAAGTCGTACACGCGAATGTGGCACGTATACGCGCCGACGATCTGTTGAACAGCCTCGCAGATTAGATTGAGGATCGGACGGAGCTCTTGATTGGTATTGATGCGGTCCTGAATGTCTAGGAGGTATTTGAGCTTCGCGTTGAGATGTTGGCGTTCGAGGTCCTTAAATGCCTGGTCGAGCGCAAATTTAATCGATTCGAAATCATTTGCTTTCGAAAGATAGATGAAGACGGAGTGCTCTTCGGCGTCCTCGGCCGCGAGTCGATCAGCGTGGGCAGTCAGAACGATAAAGCGGTATTCGTGGGCGCGGTCCTTGACCGACGTAATGACTAAAGTCGCAAGAGGGTTCCCGACGAAAGCGAGATCGAGAAGAACAACGCGAATCTCAGGATTCGAGGTGAGAAGGTGTCTCGCCTCGTCGGGAGACGCAGCTTCAGTGAACTCAAACCTGTCACCCAGCTCATTAATAAGCAGAGAGCGGAACTTTTTCTCATCGTCTACTAGGAGGACTCGACGATTCATGCGGCACCGTCCCCAACAGCGCTAAGGAGGATTTCCTCGAGTTTCGCGACGTCCATCTTGTCATAGAAGGAAACCTTCTGCTCCTCGGCAGCTGTCTCGTTGTCGGGATTCGTTGACATGAGAGCAATCAGTGGCTTTAGTTCTCGTTTGAGAAGTCTTTCACAGACTGTGATTCCGCTCATTCCTGGCATCACGACATCGATGAAAATCACATCATATGTGTCGATAGGCTTGGTGAGCGCGTCCTCGCCGCAATTGACGTCGTCGATGGTCGCGCCATAGTCGTCATGAAGCCTTGTGCCGAAGGCTTTTCGGAAATTCGAATCATCGTCGACAAGAAAGATGTGAAGCTTGCGCGCAATGATTCGTTGTCTCCGCTCAGTGTCCTCGCCGGCCCCCGCCTCGAAAGGGTAGTGGCTGTCGCACCGTCGAACGATCGAATACGTGCAATCGAACAGCGCTAAGTGTCTCATGAACCCACATCCTCTCGCTTGGCTGTTTTTGCGGAGGCGATCGAAGGCCGAGACGTTTTGCGCGAATTCAGCGGCAGGCCGATCGTGATGCACGTCCCGCTGCCGATGGTCGATTCAATCGCGATGTCGCCACCATGGCTTTCGACGATCGTCTTATTGATGTACAAACCAAGACCGTTGCCTGACTCCTTGGTCGTGTAGAAGGCGGTGAAAGCATCTCGGGCGGCCTCATTGGACATTCCAATTCCGTTGTCGCGCCAAAGCAGAAGAGTCCTCCTCTGCGTGATGCGGATGACGACATCGATCCGGCGAGCATCCGGCGGCCGGTCAGCGGCGATAATCGCGTCGATCGAATTCCCAAGCAGATTTGCCAAGACGTGCCTGAGTTGCTCCCTGTCTGCACGCACATACGCGTCACCCTCCGGAACGGCTAATGAAAAGACAACTTTCGCGGATTCGAGTCGACTCTGCATCGCGGCGACGAACGCCTGAACTTCCGCACCAATGGGAACTGGACCGACTCGTGCGCGGGGCGTGTACGCAGCCATGAGCAGGCCTTGCAGTTTTGTTAGCGCGTCGTCGGTAGCCTTTCGGATGGCGTCATAAGATGACATGGATTCGGGATGCACGCGCGCAACCCTCTCGAGACGAGGAAGAGAGTGGCGAATCGCAAGCACGTCATTCTTAATGTCGTGACTCGATGCGCGCGACAGCTTCGCAAGCGCGTTCAGCCTGTCCTGATGCTCCTTGCGGGCGTCCTTGAATATGCCGATGCTGCCGGCGAACCTGTCCGCCTTCGTGCGAAATTCAGTTGCCGACAGTCGGATCGGTACGATGTTCCCATCGACGCGGAGCCACGCTTCGTGATCTCGAATAGTATGGTTTTCTGCTTTATCGAGAGATTCGGCGATCTCTCTCGCGTGCTCGTGTGATTTGTAAAATCTCGTCACAGACCGGCCGATGATCTCACGCTCCTCGATGTGCCAGATTTCGCTGCACGCGCGGTTGAAATTCTTGATCCTCTTGTTCTCGTCGAGCACGATGATCGGATCTGGCGATTGGTAGACTAGGTTTTCGAAATAACGCTTCTGCTCGACAAACCCCGCGCTTCGGATCGCGACGGCGATGAGTCTAGCCGTCATCGTGAGGAGTTCGAGGTCGGGGCGTTCAAAGCCTTTGTCAGCGAGCCTCGCCAAACCGCTTTGCGGCGCATAGTCGGGTGATTGGCGATTGAGAACACGAATGACACCCAGAACCTCGTCGCCGATCACCAGCGGCACTCCAAGATAGTGCTCGATGCACCCGGATGGAAGGCGTTTTTCATATTCCTCGACGTGTTCGGTATCAGGTGGAACGTCATTGATCCATTGCCAATCCCGACTCTGGAAAACAAAACCGGTCACGCTCTCGCCGCTGGCATACGAACGTTCGACGGTCATCAATTGCTCGGTCGTCGCTTCGTCAGGCCCAGCGACGGCCTTCTTGAACAATCGCTCCTCACGTTCGCTCCATAGGAAGAGTGCCGCCTCCTCGGATCTCAATCTTGTCGATACGATACGGACAATCTTTGTAAAGATTTCTGTGAGCCCCATTTCCTCTTTTAAGAGATCGCCGACCTCATAGAGCATCTGAAGGCGCTCTTTGTCTTCTTCGCGCAGACACGAGATCGTCTCATAGAGCTGACGCAAGGTTTCCGCTTCCTTCGCGAGTTCTCGCGAGACCTTAGCGTTTTTCTGCAGGATCGCAACGACGGATGCGACGCGGCTGAGTTTCAGAATGTCGTCCGGTCGATAATGGATACTGTTGTGTGAAAATACGCCGAGGACAGCGAATGGTGGACCGCCGATGGCGAGTGGTACGAGGCGACCCGACCATGCCGTCGTTTTTGCCGATCGCCATCCTCCCGCGATTGCACCTAGACCTCGCTTGGCGAGCGGAATCGGCCGACGCGTGAGGATGATTCGTTTGTAGTGAGCGGACAATAAGGCGCGAGCGTCGTCGAGATCCTCTGCACGAGAATGATTCATCTCGCCCTCGGATCCAACGACTGCGTACGTCGAAATGATACCGTCGTTGTCAATTGCGATTGCGCTGACATCCGAGCGCGTCATCTTGGTCGCCGCACGCAGGATCTGCGTAATTGCGACTTCGAAATCCGCAGTCGTGACGATCGGCCGGTCGACAACCTCCAGCATGTCTGTGAACGTCTGCTCTTCTCGATGGCGCGTTCGCGCTAGCTTGGAGGCAGTGAATGCGACCGCGACAAGTATGATAACGCGCACACCGAACGTCGAAAACAGTGGCGGTCCAGCCGGCAACGGGAACAATGCCCATGCGTACGCGCTTGCTGTGACGAAAGCTACGACGAAGCTCCACCCGATGCCGAGGTATCGAGCGATCGACATGATAGGGAAAACATACAGGAGGAACCACGTGTCGTTGCTGCCCGTCAGCTTGATGAGGAACGAGATCGCCACGACGTCCATGAGCGTCGCGGCTAGACGGAACCGCCGCTGTCCAATGACGTTGCGAAAGATGAATACGAACAGACCAACAGCTGATGTGTAGATGAGGACTACGGCCGCGATCTGCTCGCGGTTCGGAATGAATGTGACTAGTCGGATCAACAACAACATCGCCGCAGAAACGATGAACCGCGTGCCCACGACCGTGACGCCGGAATGCCCACGCCTAAAGCGCTTCAAAGCGTCGAAAAGGCTTTCTGCTTTCTTGCGATACTTCATCGGGACCTTACCTCTGAGGGTACTCCTCTCGCTTCAAATTCGCAGAGCGGCCGACGAGCTACGATGCAGGCCCCAATCTTAAGAGTGACGGAGCGGAGCATTTCCCTACCCTACCGCCCCCTCCTCCACCCGCACCGTCCCCGCATCTGCGTCGAGTGTTGCCGGTGCCCCGATTGGGAGGACGAGCTTCTGTTCGATGTGTCCGAAGGAGAGGCCGGAGATGACGGGGACGGGTAACGCGCCAAACCGGTCGCGGAGGATTTCCTCCAAACTGAAGCTGGGGCCTTTTACACCGCAGTCGCTGCAGCGGCCGAAGATGATGCCGGCGACCTTGTCGAACATGCCGCCTAGGGCGAGGGTGGTTAGCATGCGGTCGATGCGGTAGGGCTCTTCGTGGACGTCTTCGAGGAAGAGGATGGCGCCGGTGGGGTCGGGTTGGTAGGGGGTGCCCATCAGGGTGGCGATCATGGTCAGGTTGCCGCCGATGAGGGGGCCGGTGGCGGTGCCTTTGGTGATTTTGAGGATGCGGTTGGTGCGGTCGACGAGCTCGTTGGGTTTTTTTGACGGGGTCGGGAGGAGGCCGGCGGGTTCGGCGGTCATGACGACGCGGCGGAAGTTTTCGAGGGTGAAGGGGTCGTAGGTGGAGGCGCCTACGGGGCCGTGGAAGGTGATCAGGCCGGTTTTCTTGTGGACTGCGTTCAAGAGCGCGGTGATGTCGCTGTAGCCGATCAGGACTTTGGGCTTGCGTTTGATGAGGTCGTAGTCGAGGTAGGGGAGAACTCTTGGGGAGCCCCAGCCGCCGGTGTAGCAGACCACGCCGTTGACGGTGTCGTCGGCGAACATCTGGTTGATATCGGCGGCGCGGTCGCGATCGTGGCCGGCGAAGTAGCCCCATTTGTCGAAGGCGTGCGGGCCGATGACGACTTTGAAGCCGATGGCTTCCATCTGTTCTTTTGCGAACTGGATCTCGTCGGCTTCGAAGGCGGCGCTGGCGGGGAGGACCAGGCCGACGGTGTCACCGGCGGTGAGACGCTTCGGTTTGATGGCAGCCGGGGTGTTGGGTGCGGCGTTGACGCGCGGCGATGCGGCGGCAACTGCTGCAGCGGTGATGGAGAGGCGGGCGAAATCGCGTCGGTTCAGCATGGGACGCGATTGTAGATGCGGCAGAGCGGCGGCGTGTGCCGCCGCTCCGCGGGATTGCTTACATCAATGTTGCGAGTGCATGGCGATGGCGGCGGCGATGGCCAGCGTCAGGGCCAGCAGCATCAAGGCGTAGCCACTCATCGCCGGGACCTCTTCGATGATGAGGACCGTGGCGGTAGAGGAGTTGTTCGCGGGCACCGGGTCGGTCTCGTTGCCGGAGACGGTGGCGGTATTGCTCATCACTCCGGCGACGTGGCCGGTTCCGTGGATGGTGATGGTCGCCGTGGCGCCGTTGAGGATTGTGCCGAGCGTGCAGGTGACGGTCGTCGTTCCGCTGCAGGAGCCCTGGGTTGGCGTGGCCGTGCCGAGGGTGAAGTTCGACGGGAGCGGATCGCTGACCACGACGCCGGTGGCGGTGCTGGGGCCGTTGTTGGTGACGACCAGCGTGTAGTTGAAGGCGGTCTCCTCGACCGGTTGCGTGGCCGGTCCGGTCTTGACGATGGCCAGATCGGCGGACGCCGCGCCGGTGGTGCCGCCGTTGCCGGTGTTGTCGGTGTTGTTGCCGGGGTTCGGATCGGGCTCGGTGGCGGTGGCGGTGGCGCTGTTGTCGAAGGCGCCGGCGGCGTTGATGGTGGCGGTGACGTTGATGGTGACGTTCGCGCCCGAGGCCAGGCTGGCGATGGTGCAGGGAAGGGCCGCGCATCCGCCGCCGCTGACGTTGATGATGGTGAGGTGCGTCGGGGTGTCGGTGACCTGGATGTTGGTCGCGGTCGATGGGCCGGCGTTGGCGATGACGAGGGTGTAGCTCACGGTCTGGCCGACGGTGAACGGCCCGGCGGTGGTCAGGGTCTTCACCACCGAGACATCGGCGGAGGCTCCGGTGATGCCGCCGTTGCCGGTGCTGTCGGTGTTGTTGCCGGGATTCGGATCGGGCTCCGTGGCCGTGGCGGTGGCGCTGTTGTCGAACGCGCCGACCGAGGTGATCGTGGCGGTGACGGTGATGGTGACGTTCGCCCCCGAGGCAAGACTGGCGATGGTGCAGGGGAGCGCGGCACAACCGCCGCCGCTGACGTTGGTGATGGTCAGGTTCGTCGGTGTATCGGTGACCTGGACATTGGTCGCGGTCGAGGGGCCGCCATTGGCGACGACGAGCGTGTAGCTGATGCTCTGGCCGGCGTTGAACGGGCCGCTGGTGATCAGCGTCTTGACCACGGAGACGTCGGCGGAGGCGACGGCGGTGCCGCCGTTGCCAGTGCTGTCGGTGTTGTTGCCCGGAACCGGGTCGGGCTCGGTGGCGGAGACGGTGGCGCTGTTGTCGAAGGCGCCGACGGCGGTAATCGTTGCGGTGACGTTGATGGTGGTGTTTGCCAGCGCGGCCAGGGAGGCGATGGTGCAGGGGAGCGCGGCACAGCCGCCGCTGACGTTGGTGATGTTCAGGTTGGTCGGTGTGTCGGTGACGTTGACGTTCGTCGCCGTCGACGGGCCGGCGTTGGCCACGAAGAGGGTGTAGCTGATCGACTGGCCGAGGACGAATGGCCCCGAGGTGATCAGCGTCTTCAGCACCGAGACGTCGGCGGAGGGGGCGGCGGTACCGCCGTTGCCGGTGTTGTCGGTGTTGTTGCCGATGTTGGGATCGCTTTCGTTCGCGGAGACCGTGGCGCTGTTGTTGAAGGCACCCTGGGAGGCGATGGTGGCGGTGACGGTGATGGTCACGTTCGCCCCCGAGGCCATGCTGGCGATGGTGCAGGGGAGGGCCGAGCAACCGCCGCCGGTGACGTTGGTGATGGTCAGATTCGACGGCGTGTCGGTGACCTGGATGTTGGTCGCCGTCGACGGACCGGCGTTGGCGACGAACAGGGTGAAGGTGATCGACTGGCCGTCGGTGAAGGGACCGGCGGTGGTCAGCGTCTTGACCACCGACATGTCGGCGGATGCGGCGGCGGTACCGCCGTTGCCGGTGTTGTCGGTGTTGTTGCCCGGAACCGGGTCGGGCTCGGTGGCGGAGACGGTGGAGCTGTTGTCGAAGGAGCCGGCGGCGGTGATGGTGGCGGTGACGTTGATGGTCGCGTTCGCCCCCGATGCCATGCTGGCGATGGTGCAGGGAAGGGCGGCGCAACCGCCGCCGGTGACGCTGGTGATGCTCAGATTCGTCGGCGTGTCGGTGACCTGGACGTTCGTGGCGGTCGAAGGGCCGGCGTTGGCGACGAAGAGCGTGTAGCTGATGCTCTGGCCGACGGTGAACGGGCCGGCCGTGACCAGCGTCTTGACGACCGAGACATCGGCGGAGGCGCCGGTGAGGCCGCCGTTGCCGGTGTTGTCGGTGTTGTTGCCGGGATTCGGATCGGGCTCGGTGGCCGAGACTGTGGCGCTGTTGTCGAACGATCCCGGCGCGCTGATGGTGGCGCTGACGTTGATGGTGGTGTTGCCCCCTGAAGCGATGCTGGCGATGGTGCAGGGGAGCGCCACGCAACCGCTGCCGGTGACGCTGGTGATGCTCAGGTTGGACGGCGTGTCGGTGACCTGCACGTTCGTGGCCGTCGACGGGCCGGCGTTGGCCACGACCAGCGTGTAGTTGACGGTCTGGCCGGAGGTGAAGGGACCGCTGGTGATCAGTGTCTTCACGATCGATACGTCGGCGGAGGTGGCCAGGAAGACGGTCACGCTGTCGGGATTCGAATTCACGCCCTGCACGGTGGCGGTGGCGGTGTTGGTGACGAAGGCGTTGCTGACGTCGGTGGCGGTGATGGTGTACGTGGCCGTGCAGGTGATCGATTCGCCGGGATCGAGGAAGTTGTCGAGATCGCCGACGGTGCTCACGGCGGGACAGGTGACGGTGGCCTTGTTGTCGGCCACGGTGACCGGTCCCTGCAGCGGTGCGAATCCGCTGTTGGTGACCAGGTAGTTGTAGTGAATCAGATTGCCGGCGCTCAGGAAGGTCGTTTCGACCGAGGTCTTGTCGAGGGTGAGGCCGGTGGTGGCGTACGTGGCGGAGGAATTCGTCGAATCATGCGGCACGGCGCTGAAGGTGCCGGTGGCGTGGGCGGTGTTCGTGTGCGACCCGGGGGTGATCGCCACCGGGCCGGCCACGCAGGTGATGATGTGGTTGTCGTTGGCGGCCACGGCCACGGGCAGCGTGACTCCGGAGAATCCGGCGTTGCAGGTGGAGACGTCGATGGTGTTGTCGGTGATGCTGATCGGGCTCAGGGGAACGTCGCCGGTGTTCTCCAGGGTGAAGCGGTAGAAGACCGGCCCGGAGCTGAGTGGGAGGAAGTTCGTCCACGGCCCGCCGGCGCTGAGGCTGATCTGCTTGAGCAGAGCGATCGAGGGATGCGGCGTGGTCGCCGTCAGCGATGCGCTGGCGGTGTTGCCGTTGATGGTGACGGCGTTGATGACGTACGAGACCGGGCCGCTGGTGTTGTTGTAGGTCCCCACGGCCGGCGCGGTGATCTGGACGCTGACGGTGCAGATGCCTCCGCCGGCGATCGTGCCGCCGGTGAAGGAGATCGATCCGGCGCCGGCCACCGGCGAGAAGGTGGGGGATCCGCATCCCGAGGTGACCGGGCTCGGCGACGGTCCCACTTTCATCGCGCCGGGAGAGACCGGCAGCGTGTCGGCGAAGGCCACGCCGCTGATGGCGTCGTTCTGGTTGGGGTTGATGATGGTGAAGGTCAGGGTCGACGTGCCTCCGGCGAGGATCGGGGTGGGATTGAATCCCTTGGCGATCGACGGCGGAACGAGCGCGGTGAGGTTGGCGCTGCCGACACTATTGATGTTGGTGCCGCTCTCCGTCGTGGAGAGCGTTCCGCTGACGTTGCCGTGCGGTCCGGCGGTGGTGGCGGTGACGTTGACGCTGACGGTGCAGGCGCCGCTGGCGGGGATGGTGCCGCCGCTGAAGGTCAGCGAGGTGGCCGCGGCGGCCGGCGCCCATGTTGGCGATCCGCCGCAGGTGGTGCTCGCGGCCGGCGTGCCCGCGACCTGAACGCCCGAGGGGAGCGAGTCGGTGAAGGCGGCGGCGGTGAGGGGGGCGGTGTTCGGATTGGTGAGGGTGAAGGTCAGCGTCGAGGTGCCGCCAACCGCTACCGGGCTGGGGGCGAAGGCCTTGGCGATCGTCGGCTGGACCGGGGCGGCGCAGCCGGTGAAGGTGACGTTGTCGATGTTGCTGTCCGACCCCGAGTTCGTGTTGCCGGAGTTGAACGGATAGATGCGGAAGAAGGTCAGCCCCGAGGGGTTCAGGCCGCTGTTGACGGTGATCGCGCCGAACGTGGCCCAGGTGTTCTGCGACGGCAGGGCGTTGGAGTTGTTGAAGATCGCCGCGGCCGGCTCGCTCGTTCCCGCCGGCTTGGTAGCGGTACCGAAGAACACCGCCAGTCCGGCCGGGCCGTTGGGCGTTTTGCGGAGGGCGTCGAAGGAGAGGGTCACGCTGGTGAAGCCGGTGGTGTTGACAGCGAACTCGTAGTAGTCGTCGTTCGCGGTGACCAGCGTGGCGCCGGTGGTGATGGCGCCGTTCGATCCCCACGAGGCGGTGCCGTCAGCAGTCGTTGAGCTGTTCGTGGCCGAAATGGTGGGATTCGAAAGGCCGGGACCGGGCTCCGCCTGGGCGGTGCCGACGTTGTTCGTCGACGGCGCCGGCGAGGTGAGCGTGAAGCCGGTCGGGAAGGTCCACTTGGCCATCAGCAGGCCGCAGAGTCCCGTTCCCGGCGGCGGCGCGGTGTTGACGGTGAGTGTCGCCGTGGCGTTATGGCCGGTGTCGGTGGTGCCGACGAAGAGGTGATTGGTCGTATTGACCAGTGATCCGGTCGCGCTCGGAGTGACGTTGACCTTGATCACGCAATTGCTGTTGGCGGCGAGCGTGCCGTTGGAAAAGTTGATCGAGCTCGATCCCGCCGTCGCGGTCAGGGTCGGCGCGCCGCAACCGCTGGTCGTCGC
>Ga0157378_10002160_pt1 | contig 17473 bp, 13 predicted proteins | sample M65metaG_FD_115309 | JGI IMG/M metagenome (GOLD analysis project Ga0157378, IMG submission 115309) | Miscanthus rhizosphere microbial communities from Kellogg Biological Station, Michigan, USA - M6-5 metaG | ecosystem: Host-associated > Plants > Roots > Rhizosphere > Soil | place: USA: Michigan...
CACATCGGAACAAGACTCAGGATCGCAGCCATCGTTGTTCGGACCGTGACTACTGATCTTCAATCCACGAACGGTTACGTTTGTGCAAAGAACCGGATGGACTTCCCACATCGGCGAGTTAATGATTTTCACGCCCTCGATCAAAACATTCTTACATCGATATGGCTGGATAAACTGTGGGCGCAGGTAATGACCGGCGCCAAAAACTCTCTGACTCACCGCGACGCCCTTTTCCGCCATTTCTTGCAACGCGTTTCTGTCGGCGCGTTGGTTCGGATCACCCTGTTTCCAACCGTAATTCGCACGACCATTCCAGGGCCACCAGGCATCGTTTCCGCTCTGGCCATCGAGAGTGCCTTCACCGGTAATGGCGATGTTCGTTTGTTCAAAGGCGTAAATGAACGGCGAGTAGTTCATCAGTTCAGTGCCTTCCCAGCGGCTAAACACAACGGGCAAATAGTCACGGGGGTTCTTGCTGAACTTGATCGTAGCTCCGCTCGAGACAAACAGATTCACATTGCTCTTCAGATGAATCGCTCCGGTTAGGAACTCGCCCTTAGGAACGACAACTCGACCACCGCCAGCCTTGGTACAGGCGGCGATCGCTTGCTTGAAGGCTTGCGTTGAGTCTGTTGTGCCGTCAGCCTTTGCGCCAAACTTAGTGATCACGAAGTCGCGTTTTGGAAAGACGGGCGACTTGATGCGTGCGAGGATCCCTGGCATCACGGACTGCCACGCATCGTCAGCGAAGAGCGGGACGCCTAGAGCGGTCGAGTTTAGAAATGGCCGGGTAATAGTTAGGGCAGCCCCAGTCAAAAGAGCGCCCTTAATAAACTCTCGTCGCGATGACATTGTCGTTAGGATTCCTTCCTCTGCAACCACTTTGAATCGGCAGTTGGTCATACCAACCTCATCAAGATTCTCAAGTTTTTGTTTTGCTGTATCCGGGCGTAACTGCGATCCTTTCCGAAAAGAAAGAATCGATACCTACGTGTCAGTTTTTATTTTTGTTGAAGGCCCACTCGAAAGTAGCGAACTGGTAAACAGCACCTCGGGGTGGCGAGATTCTGCATCAGCATAAGTTCGGTGTCAAGATTAACTACTTACCAATTCAGTGCCCAGAGAGTAATAGGTAAGACCACGCGGGAATCGTGAATAGTTAATCGTAAATCGGGGAATCGTACCCTTCAGTGACGCCGTCGAACTAACGGGTATCTAACGATTAACGATTCACGATTCACGATTTACGAGTTGCTCATCTTCCCATCCAGCCACCATCGACCACAAGAATGTGGCCGGTGACGTAATCACTGGCGGGAGATGATAAGAAGACGGCGGCGCCGGCTACGTCGGAGGCTTCGCCCCAGCGACCGGCAGGAATGCGTTCGAGGATTTGACGATTGCGAGTCTCGTCGGCTTGAAGAGCCGCGGTGTTGGTGGTGCGCATGTAGCCAGGAGCGATCGCATTCACGTTGATGCGGTGCTTCGCCCACTCGTTGGCGAGTGCTTTCGTGAGTTGGGCGACGCCACCTTTCGACGCCGCATACGCGGGTACCGTGATTCCACCTTGAAAGGAAAGCAATGAAGCAATATTGACGATCTTTCCACCGCGGTCGCTGTCAATCATCGATCTGCCGGCAAGCTGTGACAGACGAAAGACACTCGAAAGATTAACTTCAATCACCGTAGCCCAGTCGTCCTCTGAATACTCGACTGCCGGCGAGCGACGAATCGTTCCGGCGTTGTTGACGAGTATGTCGATCCGGCCAAAACGATTGAGAACATCGTCGATGAGTTGTTTGGCAGTTTCTTTTTGCGAGAGGTCGCCCGTCACTGGATGAGCGACGCCGCCAGCCGAAATGATCTTGTTACACGTTTCCTCAGGTGAGCGACTGTTACCGTGACAAGCCACCTGCGCACCCGCTTCGGCGAGACCAATCGCGATTTCAGCGCCTAGCCCCGTTGCTGCACCCGTCACAAGCGCAACTCGATCTGTAAGTTTGAATTTGTCGAGTATCAAGTTGATTGTCCGATACGCTTCAGCTTGTCGTTTAGAACAGTTAGAAGTCTCTGGTTTTTAGGAACGCTCTTGAAAAGTCACGACAAGCTAAAGCATATCGGACATTGCTAACGGCTGCTTAGAAAATCTTCGCGCAGCGGTGAGAAGATATCGATTAGCACAACCTCTTCATCCATCATCGTGGCGCCGTGCCAACACTTCGACGGGAAATGCAGCACGTCGCCCGCAGTCGCGATCTGTTCTTTACCTTCGACAAAGAAGCGGACCTTTCCCTGCTCGACGATTGTCATCTGCTCGTGGGGATGATCGTGCTCCGGAGTTACAAGAAATGGCTTGAAGCGAAAGCGACAGATCATCATTCGATTACCGATGAACATCTGCCGTTGAATACCTTCAGACACCTGCTCGACTGGGATAGTCGACCAGTTCAGGTGTTGAGGTAGACCATTCTGATGACCATTTCCGTTCGTTTGATCGTCTGAGGAAGTTGTGGACATGGCCGAGAACTTTACTTCTTGTCGCTCACGGCTTCAAGACCTGAACCACCGGAGGCATACTCTGGCTGCACATTTACGACGCCAAACTGACGATCGTCGCCCTCCGTGATCGCCGCCATCATCCAGAGAAAGTTAATTTGACCGCCCGGTGCTGCGACATTCGGATGGTATCCCTGAGGCATCAGTACACAGTCGCCTTCGCGCACGACCTGCACAAGTTCCGGATCGTTCGGGTCGGTATAAACAAACTGCACGCCGAACGACGGCGCAGGCATATCGATGTAGAGATAAGCCTCTTCCAAAAGTTTTGAGTGTTCATGAGGAGGCCAGGAAGTCCAGTTGCCAGGGGTCGAGAACGTAACCCCCGCCATGATTCGTCCAGCTTCAACGTTAGTTCCAATCAGCACATTGAGATCTCGCTGGGTCGGTGGTTCGCCGGCAATCAGGTGCAGCTTTGGATTCTGACGCACGTCTTTATAGGACACGAACTGAACCGGATAGTGTTTGGCAACCGGTGCAGAAACTTCAGCGAGATCGCAACCTGAACCTCCCGGCTTAACTTCGACATCAGAGTCGCGCGGCACATAAACAGTGTCGTATTGCTCGAGATCAAATGATCGATCTCTTGTGATGACAGTCGCAGTTCCTTTCAAGCAGATCAAACCTAACTCGTGATCTTCGCTATTGAATTTCACCGGCGCGTCACTGGCATCGAGCGTGATTCGTCCATAGTGCAAATACCTCGCGGCCGTCGGCCCCGGTTTGACTGCTGTTCTACGTCCCTTGCCCTTGTGCGTTTCCGGTACGAAACAAGTCTGCGGGGTAATTGGATTCTGTGCTATTTCCTGACTCATTGTTTCTCCTCAAACATTAATCAATCAATTTCGTCCGCGCGATCAAGCCCATCACTTTACGCCGTAGCCGCTGGCTTGGCTACCTGAGTTCGCAGGTGCAGCGGTTGTTACAGCGAGCGAGAGTTGATACTTGAGCGGCTTTCCATTTTCCAGTTTAAGATTTCGTGCCTCAAAGATCAGGTGCAAAGGAATCGCTCCGTGAACACCTTTCCCGAGCGCTCCGTTGCCTGATGCAACGATAGAGGTGGCGACGGGAAAGTTCATTCCTGACAGCTGGACGACCATTGTTCCGGCCGGAGCAGAAAAACGATCCACTCGTATTCCATTGCTCATCTCGGTTTGAACCTGACCATAACTGCTCGGTACTACCAACTGCCAGCGCTTGATGCTAACAGCCTGATTTGAACTCAATGTTTCTTCGCGAGTGATCGTTGCATTGTCGATTCGCCATACTACTTCACTCGTCAAACCAACATCAGCTAGCTCGCCCGATTTTGTTCCAACCACGGCCCACTTAGTCCAGCGCGCACGTAACGACTTGCCGTCAGCGGCCATCTCAATCGAGTCGGCGCCGTCAGTAGCTACAACGGTGCGACCATCTTCGAGTTCGACAAAAGGTACAAGAACTGGATAGCTCTGCTCAACAGGTGCGGCAAATCCTGGTAGTCCGTGCGGCGCCGGCAAGTAGTCGGACAGCCCAGGCTTTGGCCCTGTGGTTATGGGCAATGCAAAGCGAAGTGCACCTTGTCGAACAACCCAGACTCCTGCTTCACGCTGCGGTGCTCGACGGAAGTATTCAAAGCGATTGACGGCTGAGAGAGTTGGAACAGCCGGGAATGCCGCAACGCTTTCTCGCTTCAGCGCCTGAATAATCTTGGCGTGTGAATTCGTCAGCTTACCGAAGAAGCCGGTCGTTTGTTGCCATTCGCGTTCGCGCGTTATGTAACCGTAGTTGCCTCGACCAAAAGCGAAGAGCGACAGGAGATGTGTGTTGACGTTGTAGTCATGGTGCAGATAATTCCACGACTGATAGTAGAGCGCGGCGATCTCAGTAAGCGGTGCTGGCCGAAACTCAGCATGTTCGGCAAGAAACCCGACAATCTCCGGCGTATCGAGATAACTAACGACGCCCTGGCTTCGTCCCCAGTTGTAACCATAACCGTCTTCCGAAACCAGATCCCACCAGAGTTGCATTTGAACTTTCAGCGAAGGACGAACTTTTTCAAGAATGTCTTTCCGGCCCGCCATCTCGGCGGCTTCCCAAATGTACCGGGCATACTCGTTCGAGTAGCGATCATAGCGTCCTGTTGGCGGCGAATCGTCAGCGTAAAGATGACCAGTCGTGAATTGAATAGCAGCGCGATCGAGGAGCTTGTCGAGAAAAGCTCGATCAGTTGAGACACCCAGATCGTAACTTATGCTCGCGATGCGCGAGGCCACACCCAAATAGTTGTCAGGTAGATCGATGACGCGGTTTGTTTTGGGATCGTAGAAGCGTTCAGGGTTTAGCAGGGACCGCCAGGCTTTTTGTTCTTCTGGTGTGAGACTCAGCCAGAGCGGATTGGTTTTAAGATCGCGACCAAAATGGCGGAGTGCAAGTGCGGCGTAGAGTTGTGAAAAGGCTTTGCTACCGGCGCGGGCCTCAACTAGTCCGATCTGGCCCACCCACTTTGCGATGTCGCGTCCAGCAAGTTCGCGCTTGCCACTTGAGTCTGCATACGCCGCAAGCGATCGCATGAACGTTCCCCATGAAAACTCACCGGTTGTGGGAACGCCAAGGACACGATCTGGAGGCGGATTCATTGAAGCGATCGCACCCAGATGCGCTGCCAATTCCTTTTCTAAGAAGGTCTGAACTTCTGTGTCGAAGTCAGCAGTCTTGACTTCATTCGTCAAGGTTGCCGTCGAACTCTGCGCGAAGACAGCATTGCTCGGAAACGAAAGTGCCGCCGAAAGACTGAGCCCAACAAGGATCACCCCTATAATTCTAAATGGTCTCAAAGGTCATACTCCTCCCGTGCTCAGTCTTCGGCTTATGGTTGTTAGAAATTCAATTTCAAACCGAATTGAATGTTTCGTGGCGGTCCAGTAGTTCCGATTGTGCCGAAGCCGGCATTTGTAAGAACCGTAGCCGGACCGCGGAAGTTCGCATGATTGAAAGCATTGAACATGTCTGCTTGAAAGCGAACATTAAAACGCTCCGTAAGGTTGAACTGCTTGCGCATGGAGAAATCCCATGTTTGTAGATTGGGTCCGACGACGATTCCCGCACCACTGTTCCCTCTCCGAGTAGCTGGTGCCGGGGCAAACGCGGCCGGGTTAATCCAACCATTAGGACCAGCATTTGGTAACAGAACTTCACCGCCCACGTAGTCAGCACGACGAGTTCCTATCAACGTATTGGCGGTTACGGTAAAAGGCGCGCCAGCCTGGTAGCGAGTGATTCCACTGACTTCCCAACCAGACAGTATTGCTCCGCCGACACCTTTCATCTTATTAAAGAATGGGAGGTGGTAATCGTAGGTCGTCACGAAGATATGACGTCTATCAAACGACGCTGGACCATAGTTTGAATGTCGGTTGAATGGATCCTCACCCGTGTCGACTCCATCTCCGTTGCCACTAGTGTCAGTCAGAGCCTTTGACCACGTGTAGCTCACCGTAAGCTCGAGATTACCCTTGCGTTTGGCGGCATACAGTTGCATTCCGTTATAACTGGAATTGGCGTCTGACAATCGATAAAGGATTTGCGTGAAACCTTTGTAGGGACGCAGCGCATTGGTGTTTACATTGGCACCGCCGTTAGCCGGGAGATTTGCGGTCAACGCGGCAAAAGACGGCTGATTAAGATCGGGTTGCCGAATCAAGTGCCGTCCTAAATTGCCAACATAGTTAGCTTCGACAAAGAAACCGCGAGGCAGTTCTCGTTGAACTCCTAAACTGAAGTTCATCGAGGAAGAGATATCCAGGTTTGGATCGATTGAATTGATCGAGCCCAGCAGCGCCGCGTTAGCCGGAGTTCCGCCTGAGGGGTTCGAGATATTGCCGTTGTCTAAGCTCGGCGTACTCACAAACGGTGGAACGTTCACCTGCGAAAAGATCAGGTTGCCCTCAACCTTGTCGTAATAGATTCCAAAGCCACCACGAATTGAAGTCTTATCGTCATCGAACGGCGCATAGGAAAATCCAACGCGAGGACCAATCTTGTTTGCGGCCTGATAAAAGCCGCGGGGTGCACCCGTTGGCACGAGCGCGAGAGTCGCATCACTAACACTTACGCGGCCGCGCTCCTCAGTGGGAATTCCATTTCCAGCTCTAACAAGGCCGTTGAAGCGATTGCCTCCCTTAGTCAGGTCGATGTTTCCGTTTGGAAGAACAGTTACGGCCTGGGCCGGGTTGTAGCGACTTGGATCAAAGTTCGCTATGTTGTTTGCCTGGGTATAGGTTGGTTCGTAGTGGTAAAAACGGGCGCCAATCTCGAAGCTTAAATTGCGGCGAACTTTCCAACTATCCGTCAAATACGCTTCTTCCTGATTGAAGCGGAAGAAACCGATCGGATCGTCGTTCGCTTCACTGTAAGTTCGGAAGTTCCCAAGCAATGCATCCGCAAAAGAGTTACCGGTTGTCACCGTGCCGTTCGTATTGAACGCCAGAGTGCCGGTGTAGCCAGAGCGACCATTCTGATCTTTGCGATTCCGAACGTACAGGAACCCCGTCTTTAGTGAATGCTTACCGAGGATGTAAGTTACGTTGTCAAAGATCGCTATGTCGGTGGTGGGTGACAACAATGAGCCTGATGGCCCGCTGAAGTTTGAAGGCGCCCCGTTACCGGCAAAGGTGGTGTTCGGGATGCCATCGTCGTAGCGTCCACCGGAGAAGAGTTGCGGATAGGTGAAATTAAAGGTCGAACGCTTCCAGAATTCTCCAACCGGGGGAATACGTTGACCGTTCCATGAGGCGTTGACCTTCGCTTCATTAATAAAGGTAGGCGAGATCAGCCACGTATACGAGAGTTGATAGCTCGTACCCGGACGAAGTCGATTAGTCGGTATGGTTGGTAATTGCGAAGTGATGAATGTGCCGTAGGGATCGATCAAGTCGTACATGTCATGGAGGTAACGTCCATACATGCTGTGCTTCGCGTTGATTCGATAGTCGACACGGAAATTGTCTTCTCTGAAGTCGAATGGATTTGGCTGCTGGTAGGTCGCATTGTTCGCGGTGGTTGTATCCGAATATGCAACCGCAAGTTTTTCCATGGCCGAGAAGACGGACGCTACCGCCGCTCCGTTTGGCGTAACGCCGACCGCAACACCATTCAATCTCAAGTTAGCTAAGTTTCGACCGGGGATGGGCTGTCCCGCTGCGACAACTGCGCCATTGGCAGGATTGATCGCTGTGTACCCGGCTGGGACATTCAAAGCTCCGCCACGCAAAGTAAAGTCGCCCAGCCTCTCGGCCCGGGTTGGTAGCGTTCGTCTGACAGGAGCCGAATCCTGGCGGATGTACTTGAACTCCTCGCCACCAAAGAAGAAGAGTTTGTTTTTGAAAATCGGCCCGTTGAAATTCCATCCAAAGTTATTGAATCTCAGCTTCCCCCTGACTGGAGAGAAGAAACTGCGCGCATCGAGTTTGTCGTTGCGCAAAAACTCGAAAACTCCGCCGTGGAAATCATTGCCACCACCGCGTGTGACAACGTTGATGGAGGCACCTGCGTTACGTCCATACTCTGCAGAAAAGTTTGAAGTTTGAATCTTAACTTCCTGGATGAAGTCGATGCCGACGTTGTTGACCTGGCTATTGTTGCTGCCCGAATCCATGTTTGAGCCGCCATCAACCGTCAGGCTGTTGTAGTTAGGACGATTTCCGTTAATCGCAGCCTGGCTGATACTCAAACTGGTTGTCAGTGCTAACTGATCTTCGTCGAGAATCGCAGCGCCGGGGATCAGGGTGACCAACTGCATGTAGTTGCGACCGTTGAGAGCCAGGTTCTGTACCTGGCGCCGGTCAACAACACGCGCCACTTCGCCAGACGTCGTGTTAACCGTTTCGCCCGCCGCAGTGGAGACCTCAACAGTTTCCGAGACGCTGCCCGCCTCGAGCGTAATGTTCACCGTGAGTCGAGTATCAGCAGTCAACACGTTGTCAGTCTGGTTGGCCTTCTTGAAACCAGTTCGTTCAACTGTGACGGTGTAGGTGCCGACGGGGAGGTTCGTTACGGTGTAAAAACCGCCGTCATCAGTAGTAGCGGTTCGCGCCGCGTTATTAGCGTTGTTCGTTACCGTGACTGCGGCCTCAGGAACAACTGCACCAGTTGAATCGACGACTGTGCCGGAGATCCGGCCGAAGATCGTTTGCCCACTAATACTGATGCAAGCGAACGTGACCACTAACAAAACGCCACAGAGATGAATCAGTGACAAGGGGGAAAGACGGGAAATTCTTGAATCTTGCATCGACGTGCCTCCAAATTTGGTTGGTGAGTTTCTGGCAGGAAACTGTTTAGTGTTTTCAGCCAGAGACCCTGAGACTGTTAAACCTTGGAAGGAGCTACCTGGAAACGAACTAACAACGATCGTTGCCTAAGCAACCATTGGCGCCGCAAAAGCCGGCGCTGCCACAAGTGCAACGGCACCGCGTAGTCGTGGATGCTCCTCAGCTGGGACTACATGAATCTCGGTGACGCCGCCAAACTCAGTTAACGTTCTTTCGCGCAAAGCACTGCGCACGATTGGTTCGATCAAACTCCACGCGGTGGTAATTTCACCGCCAAGGTAAAGGCGCGCCGGATCAACCGCATTGATGATCGAGGCGAGGCCAAGCCCGAGGTAACGAGCAGTCGAGTTGATTGCCGCCAATGCTTTGGCGTCGCCCGCACGCGCTCGAGCGATCAAATCTTCGACAGTAAAAGAGGAAGTCTCGACGTCTCGCGGTCCTGGATCAGATAAGTCGCGACCGAAGTAACGGGACAACGTCGCGATGTTTGAAACATAAGCTTCCCAACAACCAGTCGCACCGCAAGAACAACGCGGACCATCGATGCTCAGAGGAACGTGACCAAATTCACCGGCCGTATTGTGACGACCGCGCATCAACTCCCCATTCACGACCATGCCAGTTCCCACACCATCTGACACGCTGACAAAAACAGAGTTACCTGAAGCGATGACATCGCTGCGTGTCGCCCAGAGCTGCCCAAGCGCGCAGGCCTTAGCAGAGTTTTCGATGTGAACAGGGATTCCGATTGCAGCGGCGAGCGGGTCACGAATATTCACGTCACGCCACGCAAGGGTCGGAGCGTGAAGTACACGACCGGCAGCGAGATCAACCATTCCTGGAATAACCAGGCCTACACCTTCACAGGCGCCCACCTCTTTGTAGTCGATGAGCACTTGCTTGATGCGTCGTACAAGGTCTTGCAAGAGAACATCGAAGTCTCTGTTTGTTTGAAAACTACTAACGACGCCGAGTGGATGCCCCATCAGATCCGTGATCATGATGTACGTTCGAGTTGCGCGAACATCGACGCCGACCACGCAGCGTTGACGCGAGTCGATGTAAAGGGAAGTAGGCCTTCTCCCGCGCCCCACAGCTTCACCAACGGCTCCTTCAAAGATTAGTGCTTCGTCGAGCAGCTCACTGACGAGGAGGCTGGTCACGCCACGTCGGACATTCATCAAGCGAGCCAGGTCCGCACGGGAGATCGGCTGATGAGCTCGTATTAGATTCAAGGCGATCTGCCGATTGATTTCGCGGCTGGTGCCTCGTCTTGCGACCTTGAAATCATGGGGGTTGATCTTACGCATCGAAATTGTACTTAGTTAAGACTTAATGAAGCGAGCTGACCTTGTCGTATATGCGAACGGGCGTCCGCCTGAAAACAGCGAACAATTCTAATGAGTCAGATAACTTGCGACTAAAATCGGATAAAGGCTGGGATATTACTTATTGGAACTCAACCGAATTCATCAAGCTGCGATTTTCTCTACCTTCAAGTAGGCTAGTGTCCGTCACCCCGAACTACGCCTTGATGATTTTGTCTAAACACCGAACATATAACCCAAGCGGCTGTAAGCGTCAAGGATTTTTCTCTGGATTATAGAAATGCTTTTGGGTTTGGCTGGAACCCGGCGAGTGGCTGTTGAGGCGGTGTCGTTTTAGCTTTCGTTCGCGCAATATCAGTGCGCGGTCCTGGGAAAATTGAATCTACTCGCCTCGAAGGTTCCCAAGCCAAAAATGATCTCTGCCAAGTCAAGCCGCTTGCTATACGGCACGACAAGACTTTCTCACCACCAACTCCGGCTTAACGACTACCTGCTGATTCTTCAGGGTCGTCTTTTCATCAATCGCTTCGAGCAGAAGTCTCGCAGCCGCTTGCCCCATCTCGGCCGTAGACCACGATACGGTGGTCAACGGTACTCGCAGCATGTCGCCGTAGTGGATGTTTCCGGCGCCAACGATCGAAACATCTTCCGGCACTCTGATGCCTGCCTCGTGAAGCGCCGCCATTGCCCCAATCGCAGCGGGATCGTTCGCCGCAAAAACGGCCGTGGGAAGTGTTCCTTCGGCAATCCAATTTTTCATTGCCGCATAACCGTCATTTTCAGTAAATCCACAATCGCGCACTATGCCTCTCGAACTAAGCCCGCTCCCGGCAAGGGCTTGTTCATAACCTTCAAACCGCTTGATTGAAGTTGAAGCATCTGTGCCGCGAAAATGTCCGATTTTCGTGTGACCAAGTTCAATGAGGTGCTTCGTCGCTAACACACCAACCTCCACGTCGTCTGTAATAACAGCTGAACATTTCAATCCCTCCAACAACCGATCGATCAAAACAATTCGCGCGCCGTCTTTTAGTAGCTGCCGGTAAAACTTGATCTCGGACTCAGCAAGCGCCGACGCGACAATCAAGCCATCCGTTCGCGAGAGCAAGGCCTCAATCTCGTCCATCTCCTTGCGAGCTTCTTCATCAGTGCTACAAATCAGATTCTGGTAGCCCGCTGGCCTGGCTTGAGATTCAACACCTCGACAAATTTCAGAGAAGTACGAGTGCATTAAATCGGGTACTACAATCCCGATTAGGAATGAGCGATTGGTGGTGAGGGCGCGGGCAAACTGATTCGGCCGGTAGTTCATCTTCTGCGCAACGGCGAGAATCCGCGCGCGCGTTTCACTATTGATCTCGGGATGATTGTTGATTGCACGCGACACAGTCATCTTCGAGACTTTTAATGCGCGGGCTATGTCTTCAAGCGTAGTAGGCATGGAGAACTTCTATTACTTGCCGTGTTTCAGACTCGCCTGGATCGCCGCCTCCGCCAAAGGATTCATCACTGTGTAGCCTTGCGCATTGGGATGTAAACCGTCGTTACTTAGTTCGTCCTTGAGGAAACCTTTCGCATCGACCATCGCTGAGAAGTAGTCGAGGTAAGTGTGATGATTCTGTGCGGCGTAAGTTTTCATCCAGTTGTTCAAAGCAATGATCTGTTCCGGTGGTCTGCGCACAGTCTGAACGATTGGCTTCCCATCTCGAAGCTCGTAATCACTTACGGGCAATAGCGACGCGAAGACGACTCGAATGCCATTTGCACGCGCGAGCTCCGCCATTGAAGTAAGGTTTGCTTCGATAGCGTCGAGCGTCGTTTGCCCTGTGTTGCCGGCCAGGTCGTTAGTACCGGCGAGAATGACAACGACTTTCGGTTTGAGATCAATCACGTCCGGCCGAAAGCGGATGAGCATTTGGGGAGTTGTTTGGCCACTGATGCCGCGGTTGACATACGGCTTGCCCGGAAAGAAGCCGCCCATGTTTGGTGCGTCCCACCCATCAGTGATCGAGTCACCCATAAACACGACTCGTTGATCATTCTTCGCCGGCTGTCCGACTTTTGTGTTGTCGTCGTGATAGCGAGCGAGTGCGGGCCAGTCTTTCAACCTGGTCTCGGCTCTCTCAGCGCGAGTCTTTAGTTCAGCACATGGATCAGACGGACTTGGTGTTGGAGTTTGCGCACTGGCGGTGAACACGAAAAGCAGGACAAGAGTTGAGCACGTAATCAAACGAAGCATGTGGATCTCCTCGCGTATCGAGTCAGTACCACAACGCGGTAGCGTGTGGCTGATGGAGATATGTTGATTGAGTATTACTGAGCCACACGCTACCGCGTTGTGGTACTGACTGCACTACGGCTTTGCCGCAGGCGCCGGTGTCGCCGGTCGCGGATCCTCCCAAACCTTGATCAAGATCATTGTGAAGTCCTGGTTAGCAGTACTACGATGATGCGGCGTTCCACGCGGCACCACCACGAGATCGCCCTTTGAGATTTCCACCTTCTGGCCGCCAATTATCTTTGGACTTCGCCACTCTCCCGGTTCAACCTCTTTTGGATTCTCCAGGGAGCCACCTAACGTCAAGGTCGCAGTGCCCTCGAGAACGTAGTAAACGTCGTCGGATTGATCGTGCACTTCAGCGTTCGCGGCGGTCGTGTCTTTCTCATGCTGAATGGCAACTCGCAATTCCATCCCAGCGCCACCGATCAACTCTTCGACTTTGTTTGATGGTTGCACTTTCTTCTGGAGATCGGCGAGCGACTGAGCCGGCGTCACAACAAATTGACGGATCGGCTTGACCGGTTGCTTTGGCTGACCTTGCCCGAAGGCGACGATCGTCAACGAAAACACTATTCCAGCGGTGGCAATTAGTTTGTTCAAATACATTGCTTCAATTTTTCCTCGTTTTCATTAGCTTCGACATTGTTTAGGCGACGACCCTGCTGGTGCGCCAACGATCCACGGCAACGGCCACGACGATAATAGCGCCGATAATTATCTCCTGGATGTAGTTGGGCCAGCCGACTTGCTGACATCCATTCCGCAGAAACGCCATTATCAACGCCCCGATCATTGACCCAAGAATGGTTCCCTCACCACCGCTCAAACTGCCTCCACCAATTACAACTGCCGCGATGATGTCTAACTCCGAACCTGCCGCAACCGTGGGGTCTCCCTGTCGTAAACGGGACATCTGCATTACGCCGGCCAATCCAAAGAGCAAACCAGCCAATCCGTAGATCCAGATCTTCAACCTATCGGTTGCAATTCCACACGCGCGGGCGGCGGCCTCATTCGATCCCAACGCAAAAACGCGTCGGCCAAATACGGTGTTTCTCAAAACTACTGCGGCGCAGATTGCCAGTGCGATTGTTATCCAAACTCCAGGCGCTACCAGTAGCCAGGGCGGATTTGGGAACATCACGAGCAGTTCGTTAAGCCATGTATCGGCCATGTTGACCGTCTGTTCACCAGCGACCCACTTGGCCGTACCACGTCCGACGCCCAGCATTCCTAACGTCGCAATGAACGGCACGACCTTCAACCGCGTTATGACCAGGCCATTTACTACGCCAACCAGACCACCAACAAGAATGCCGCTCGCTAAAGCCAACGCCGGTGACATTCCGGAATGAATACCCAGGGCTGTGATTACCCCGGTCAACGCGATCGTCGAGCCAACAGCCAAATCGATGCCGCCACTGATGATGATCATAGTCATCCCAATCGCACCGATGGCAACGATTACCGTTTGCGACAGCACAATCCGGAGATTATTTGGAGAGAGGAATCGGCTCGGCGTCTTCATCAGGATCGAAAAGATCACGATGACGAGCACGAGCCCAAGAACAGGCCCAAGACGATTGAACCAACTGTGAAGTATCGCCGGAGTTACGAATGCTCGATTCTGTTTTACTTCAGCGACCATAGGTTGCGACCATCGCTCGCAAATCGTGATGAAGTCAGTACCACTACGCGGTAGCGTGTGGCTTGATCCAAATCGTGAAAAGCATTAGTGAGCCACACGCTACCGCGTAGTGGTACTGACTACATATTGCTACTTCAAATACTGATCTAACGGCGGGTGGAGCAACGTTTTCACTTCGGGAGACTCCATATTGTCTTTGGTAACCAACATCACCCCGGTATCGATCTTCTTCTCAACCGTCTTCCCAAGCAGTTGATCGACCATCGTCTTCACCCCGAGGTAACCCATGTTGAATGGATTCTGCACAACAATTCCATGAAGCTCTCCCTTATTCATCGCATCGATAAAAGCCTGACTCGAGTCGAATCCGACAAACGAAACCTTTCCGGCCTTGTTGATATCTTGCAGCGCGAGCAACATACCTGCGGTTGACGATTCATTAGGTGTGAAGATTCCCTGGACGTCGTCGCCAAACCTGTTCAGCAGGTTTTCTGACGCACGCTTCGCCGTGTCGCGCGTTGCGCCCGCGTATTGATCAGTTGAAACCAGTTCGATCCCTGGAAACTTTGCTTTTATCTCGGTCAGAAAACCTTCTTCGCGTTCGGTTGTGCTTGCCGATCCTTCCGCATAACGCAGGACCAATACTTTGCCTTTACCGTTTAGCAGTTGTCCCATTCGATCTGCGGCGAGCGAGCCACCCTTGCGATTGTCCGTGGCTACAAAACTGACTATCGCATCCGTTTGCAGACCTGAATCGATGATCACTGTCGGCACTGACGCTCGCTTTGCATCTTCTACTGGACGCACCAAAGCTCGATCGTCAAGTGGCGCCAACACAATCCCATTCACACCTTGAGTGGTGAAGCCCTCAACGACCTGTATCTGCTGCTCACGATCGTCCTCGCGCAATGGGCCTTTCCAAATTACCTCGACTTCAGTTCCCTGTGCGGTCAACTCTTGTGCAGCCTTGTTACTTCCGGCATGAATGCTTTTCCAAAATTCGTGAGTTGTGCCCTTGGGGATGACGGCGATAGTCAGTTTTTTGCCGCCTGGCGTCGAACCCGTCGGTTTCGTACATCCCGCAATAACAAACAGGCCGGCTATCACAATCAATATCGCGCTTCTTTGCATAGTTTGATCCTATTGGACGCTCTTGAGGTCAGTACCACAACGCGGTAGCGTGTGGCTCATGAATATGGGTTTACTTGTTTTCTGGTGAGCCGGGCCACACGCTACCGCGTTGTGGTACTGACCTCTAAGACACCAAGTACTACCAACTCCGAGCTATTCAGTTGCCGCAACCACCGGATTACCCAAACCGCCGATGCCTTCAATCAGTACTTCCATCTCATCGCCCGGTTTCAAAAACACTGGCGGCTTGCGTGCGAAACCAACGCCAGGTGGAGTCCCAGTAGCAATGACATCACCAGGTTCTAGCGTAATGCTTTCAGTCAGGAACTCGATCAGTTCAGGAACGCCGAAGATCAACTGATCGGTATTGGAATCTTGCATGGTCTGCCCGTTAAGGACCAACTTGATCGAGAGCTTATGTGGATCAGTGATCGTGTCGGTAGTAACGATTGATTGCCCCATTGGCGCAAACGTGTCGCACGATTTTCCACGCACCCATTGGCCATCAGCAAACTGGAAATCGCGAGCGCTGACATCGTTGAAGGCCGTGTAGCCAAGCACGTAATCCAACGCCCGTGTGGCTTTCACATTCTTTGCGCGACGTCCGATCACGACCGCCATCTCGGCCTCGTAATCCACCTGATGACTCTGCGACGGAATCACAACGGGTTCACCTGGCGCGATTACGCATGTAGGAAACTTCGAAAAGATCACTGGTCTCTCGGGAATCGCCATGTTGCTTTCCGCCGCATGATCGCGATAGTTCAGTCCGATGCAAATGATCTTCGATGGACGCGGTACCGGCGCGAACCAATACGCGTCTTTACTAGCAACCAACCAGCCTTTTTCTTTTGCCTGCGCCAAAGCAGATGTGTCGCTAACAATCTCTTTGCTGGTTTGACGCGCCTTTTGAAACCAGTCGCCGTCCATATCAAACCAGGCAAGAGGATTTGCGGGCCGGTCAGCGGGAGCAAACAACTTCTCACAATCGAGTCGGTAGCCGAGATCGCGAGTACCTTCGTGCAGGATGATTCCCATCCGGGGTTGCTTCCAGTCAGATTCGTTGGTTGCGAATGAAATTATGTTCATTGAATTTTGAGTCTTTGGATCTTCGGTCTTTGGTTTCTGGTTTCTGGTTTCTGGTTTCTGGTTTCTGGTTTCAAAAATGGCAAATGATAAATGTCAAATGACCAATGACAAATAGTCTTTTCACTCTTTCATTTCCCTATTCACAATCACAAAAAGCTCTTGTGGTCCGTGCACGCCGATCGCCAGCGTCAACTCAATGTCTGCCGTTCGCGACGGGCCGGTCACCAGGGTCACTATCGGACTGACTTGTTCATCTCGTCTCAAGATCACTAACGCCTCTCCCAACGTTCCTACGATCTGACTAGCGCCGAGAATCGCGATATGAACCGGTGGGACCAGTGAAACTAATCGATGACGCTCTTTGGAAGAATCTAAGACTAGTGTCCCAGTCTCAGCAATCCCAGCTTGCACTCTACTGATACCAACGTCGAAACTAAATACTTCTGACGAGGACGGTGTGATAGCAAACTCATCTACTTCCAGATCGACAAGGTTTACGAGTCGCTCAACCTCTGGATCGTCTGAAATCGCAATCCGTCGTGCGCGCAAATGCGTGCGTTGCAACTCAGTCAAGATCGTTGTCAGCGCATCAACGACTTCCGCTTCGTTCTGAACAACTACGCAGTGCCCATCAACTGCTTCGAGACTCTCCTTAAACAAGTCGACAAGAGAATCGATGACAATGGGACCAGCTGAAGGAGGAACCGCCGGCGTTGCATGATGCAGCTCGCTCTCAATCGCATCGTGTAGCGCACTCGCAGCCAGGTGCGAACGAATCGAAGCGAAGATCGCATCACGAGCAGGGTTGTTTGACAGGTTCTCCATCTATTGCTGTCTCATAAGCTTCGTCAACTTAATCTGCGCTGGTTATGGCTGTGCCGCTTCCCGTGCGGAAAGCCTCTGGCTTTCCGTTCGGCCCGCAACTCTTTTTGCGGCTACGCCGCCCGAGGCAAAGCCTCTCCTAATTCTAAGTGGCATACGGAAAGCCAGAGGCTTTCCGCTAGGGAAGCGGCCAAGCCGCGAACCCAATTGCTTTCCAACACCAGGACTCACGAGTTTCTAAGCAGACCCAAAGAAGTCGCGATTATCACAGTGCCATGTAACCTAGTCTTTTTTCTTCTGCCCCAGC
>Ga0157378_10002161_pt1 | contig 17469 bp, 17 predicted proteins | sample M65metaG_FD_115309 | JGI IMG/M metagenome (GOLD analysis project Ga0157378, IMG submission 115309) | Miscanthus rhizosphere microbial communities from Kellogg Biological Station, Michigan, USA - M6-5 metaG | ecosystem: Host-associated > Plants > Roots > Rhizosphere > Soil | place: USA: Michigan...
CCTCCAGCAAACGCTAGAAGTCGGCGGGACTGAGTCCCACTAGAACGCAGCGGCGGCTACCTCCGCGAGAGGCCAAACCTGGCCCGAGCGCCATGGCATAAGCAAAAACGCCGACGCTGCGTTTTACCCCGCCGATCTTCGTGTTTGCAGGAGGCGATGTCCCGAAGCGCGACAGCGAAGTCCGCCTGAAGGCGGACACCACCGAGAAGGTGGACGCTACGACCGAAGAGTGAAGGCGGACGCTACGACGGAACCTGCGACGAGGGATTCCGCCGCAGGCGCTCGATGGCGACGGCCTCGCTGTCGAAGACCTCGAACACTGTCGTCAGGCGAGTGACGCTCAGGATGTGCGCCAGGTGTTTCGGGACGCCCACGAGCGCCAGCCCGCCGCCGACGCGGCCGAGCGTCAGGTGCGCGCGCACGATCGCGTTCAGGCCGACGCTGTCCATGTACGGCACGTCGGCGAAGTTGAGCACGATTCTCCGCACGCCGCTCGCGACCAGCAGGTCGATCGTTTGCTTGATCACCGCGTCGCCCGCGGCCAGCTTGCCGTGAAGATCGAGCAGGACCACATCACCGGACGCTCGTTGTTCGATAACCACAGCGATACCTTACACCGTAACGCTACAGGAGCTTTCGCGCGAAATCGATCGCCTGCTCAATCGTGGTGACGCTGCCGTCCATCTGCTGCTCGTAGACCGCCTTCAGAATCTCTCCTACACGCGGACCGGGTTTCAGGCCCAGCTCGAGCAGGTGCCGGCCGAGCAGAATCGGACCGGGCGGCTTGTGTTCGACGCCGAGCTGGCGCGCGCGCTCGAGAAACCAGTCCATCGCCGTGCAGTCGAACCTGCCGGGCTCGCGCCCGAGACAGTCCGACTTCGCGAGGCGCGCCAGCAGCTCGAGGTCCACCTTTGCCGCGAGGCGGCGGAACGCGCCGTCGCCGACTTCGTCGCGCACCTTGTACCAGGACCCCGGCTTCAGGTGCTGCGCGGTGATGCCCGCGACCTGCGCGCGCACGTCGTAGCCGTCGATCGTGTGGATGTTGAGGCGGTCGAGCAGCGCCATGGCCGGCGCGACGCCCTGCTCCTCGTGATCGCGCGATCGAATCCGCCCCTCCTCGAACTTCGTCGTCTTCGGCTTGCCGAGATCGTGGCAGACGGCGCCGAGCATCATCGCCAGCTGCTGCGGACGCGGAAGGTCGTCGATGCGCGTCCGCGCCTGGTCGATGACCTGCAGGTTGTGGACCCAGACGTCGCCCTCGGGATGCCACTCGTACTCCTGCGGGCAGCCGTCGAGGGCCTTCAGCTCCGGCCAGAGCTTCTCGACGATCCCGAGCTCGAGGGCGAGGGCGAAGCCGATGGACGGCTTCGGCGCCAGCAGGAGCTTTTCGACCTCGCCCCAGATGCGTTCGGCCGGCAGATCGTCGAGCGGCATCGCGCGACAGAGCGCTTTGGCCTCGTCGTCCAGCGTGAAGTCGAACCGCGCGGCGAACTGAATCGCGCGAAGCGCGCGCAGGCTGTCGTCGGCAAACGTCGCGGGATCGACGACGCGGAGCAGCTTGCGCTGAATGTCGCCACGGCCGTCGAACGGGTCGAGATACTCGTCGGTCAGCGGGTCCCAGAGAATGGCATTCACCCGGAAGTCGCGCCGGCGGGCGGCGTCCGGGACGGACATCGACGGATCCCCCGCGATCGCGAAGCCCTTGTGGCCGCGGCCCGACTTGGATTCACGGCGGGGCAGCGACACGTCGACGTCGCCCATTTTGAAGACCTGGAAGCTCTCGCCGACGAGCTCGACGCGGCCCTGGGATTCGAGCAGCGACTTCAATCGGTCCGCGGAGATCCCGAAGACTTCCAGGTCGATGTCCTTCACGACATTGTTTCCAGGACCCATCAGGCGATCGCGGACCCAGCCGCCGACAACGAGCGCGCGTCCGCCGGCCTCTTTCACCGAGAGCGCGATGGCACGGGCGCGGTCGAAGGATTCAGACACGGGGTTTGCGGCCGAATCGCTGGACGATCTTGTCCGTGAAGCCCGGTGCGATCGCGTTGAGCACGACGAGGCCGCGCGACGTGAAGTACGGATAGATCTCGGGGACCGGCTTCTCGATCGCGCGCGCGACCGCCTCCGCGACCTGTTCCACCGACTGCTTCGGCCCGAGCGCGCCGGTCACGGCCGCGCCGGTCTCGCGCTGCATGACCTCGGTGAACTCCGTCGGCGTCGAGATGGGACAGAGAACGCTGACGTGGATGTCCGACCCATACACTTCGGCGCGAAGGCACTCGGCCATCCCGATCTGCGCGAACTTCGTCGCGGAGTACGCGCCCATGTAGGGCACGCCGCGCTTGCCGGCGATCGACGACACGATGACGATGTGGCCGCGCTGCTGGCGGCGGAAGACGGGCAGCGCCGCCCGCGCCGCGTAGTAGGTGCCGAAGAAGTTGACGTCCATCAGCTTCCGCATCTGCTCCGGCGTGATGTCGTCGATGGCGCCGTAGATGCCGAAGCCGGCATTGCACATCATCACGTCGAGCCGGCCGAACGCGTCGACCGTCTTCTCGACGAACATCCGCATGTCGGTCTCGCTGGTGACGTCGGCGACGAGCGGCAGGGCGCGGCCGCCGGCGTTTGCGATTTCCCTGGCGACCTCGTCGAGGCGATCGCGGCGGCGGGCGCAGATCGCGATCGCCGCGCCGTCACGCGCGAGACGCAGCGCGGTCGCGCGTCCGATGCCGGCCGACGCGCCGGTGATGGCGATGACACGGGGCATCAGGACAGTGTAGTCCTTGGTACTTGGGACTTGGTTCCTGGTCCGTCCTCGGTCCTTGGTCCGTGCTTGGTCCTTGGTCCGTCCTTGGTCCTTGGCCCGGGTCCATGGTCCTCAGTCGCGCGGACTAAGGACCTTGGACCGGGGACGGACCAAGCACCAGGCACCAGGAACCAAGGACCGGCGTCAGTCGAAGATCCCGTTGCGGAGCTTGCCTTCCGCGGCGTCGATGTAGGCGCGATAGCCGCCGGGGTCGACGAACGGCTTCACCGGGTCCTTCGCGGCGCGGCTGTCCGAGAACTTGCGGTAGCGGCCCCAGTCCCGCGACGTGCCCGTGACCCAGATATCGGCGGGGAGACTCCGCAGCAGCTCGAAGCTGCGCTCGAGATCGGCGTCCTGTTGCGGATATCGGATGCCTCCCATCCGGGTCAGCGCGCAGGCGCTCACGACGTTCAGCATGCGATCGCCGTCGCGGACCGGGAACGACCACGAGGTGCAGCCGCGCGACTTGCCCGCCGTGACGTGGGCGGTGAGCGCGACTGGCCCGACATGGAGTGTCTCGCCGTCCGTCAACACATGGTCGACGCGCGCGGGCGTGTAGCGCATGGCTCCGAGGCTGGCGAGTGTTTTCAACGGCTGTCTGAAATCCGGATCGTCGCCTCCGGCGGCGATGACGCGCGCGTTCGCGTCGCTGGCCCACACCTGGGCGCCGGCTGCTTTCCGGAGCTCCTGCGTGCCCTGCGCGCCCTCGTGGGCGTCGGAGTTGATCAGCACCTTCACGTCTTTGATATTGAAGCCGAGCTTCGTGATGGCCGCGATGGTCGCCGGCGGATAGCCGCTGTCGAGCAGCACGTGCCCGTCCGGCCCGGTGATGAGGAACACCGACAGGGACTCGGTGCCGACGTAATAGAAGTTGCCCGCGATGCGGAAGGGCTCGGCGGTGGCGCCCTGCTGCCGCCGGTTGGTGTCCACGGCCGATTTCCACGCCGTGAAGAGGATCGGCACGGCCACCGCGGCCACGCCGAGCACGGCAATCAGCACTGTCTGCTTCGCGGAGCGCGCCATTCCCTGAATCTCTTAAGTATTTTATGTCATAAAGCTAGCGGGCGGCGCGCTCGTCGATGAGGCTCGAGACCACCGACCGCACGTTGGCGGGCCGCTCGCCGAGCCGGCGCATGAAGTACGGGAACCACTCGCGGCCGAACGGGATGTAGATGCGGACGCGCGAGCCGCCGGCGACGAGCGCCTGCTGGAGGTCGCGGCGGATGCCGTAGAGCAGCTGGAACTCGTACTTGTCCTGGCCGATCCCCCGTTCCTTCGCCCATTCCAGCGCCCGGGCGTGCATCGACGGATCGTGGGTCGCGAACGCGGGGTAGTTGCCGCTGACCATCAGGATTTTCATCAGCCGCGCGTAGGCCTCGTCCACCTCGTGCTTTTTCTGGTGAGCGATGACCTTGGGTTCTTTATAGGCGCCCTTCACGAGCCGGATGCGCGTGCCCAGCCGCATGACGCGCGGCAGATCCTCTTCAGTTCTATAGAGCGCCGCCTGCAGGACGACGCCCATCTCGCGATAGCCCAGCCCCCAGAGCGTCTCGAAGATGTCGAGCGTGACTTCGGTGTACGCCGACCCCTCCATGTCGAGCCGGATGAAGAAGCCCGCCGGCTCCGCCTTGTCGAGCACGCGGCGCAGGTTGTCCACGCAGCTCGCGCGATCGACGTCGAGGCCGAGCTGCGTCAGCTTCAGCGAGATGTTGCGCCCGATGCCGCTGTCGACGACGGCCTTGACGATGTCGAGGTATTCCCGCGTCGCCGTGTCCGCCATCGCGAGGCTCGCGAGGCTCTCGCCGAGATGGTCCAGCGTGATCGTCATGCCGCGCGCTTCGACGGCTTTCGCCGCGGCGATGGCTTCCGCCGTCGTCTCGCCGGCGATGAACCGGCGGGCGAAGCTGGACGGCCGCCGCATCCCGAAGCGCGACGCAAGATTCTTGAGCGGAGGGATGCCCGCGAGAAGGTGGAAGAATGCCTTCGACGCGACGTCGAACATTTTCTAGTGTGTGATGCCGGGGGACTCGAGAAGATGTTCGATGCTGCGCGCGTAATAGCGCAGCACGCTGCGGTTGCGGACGCGGAACCGGCCGCGCTCGGAGACGATGATGCCCCGGGTCTCGAGCGGTTCGGCCGCCGCGTCCACGGCGTCGCGGCCGCTTCGTACGGCGAGGTTCGCGCGACGCGATGCCAGCGTCCCGATCAGGGCGTCAATCCGCGATTCGAGCTCGCGTCTTGTAATCGAGGGCCGCATCGCTGCAGCACAGAGAGCCGTGGGAAGAACTTTGTAGAGCTCGCCCATGCGCGCGCGCACGATCTTCGTCAGCGCGAGGACGTCGCCCTTGGACTCGGGATCGACGCCCGACACCGGAATCGGCGCGCCGAAGGTGATGAAGACGCGCGAGCGGTACCCGACGGCGTACCGGACCATCTCGGCGAGCTCGCGCGTGAACGGGCGCTGCTTCTTCTTGACGCCCTGCCGCGCGAGGATGTGATCCTCGAGCACGAGGTCGTACGAGATCCCGACCGGCAGCACCACGATGTTGGACGTGTCGGCGGTCAGCGCGGCATGGATGAGGCCGGTCTTCGCCTGCTTCAGCTCGCCGCTGTAGCTCCGCCCGCCTTCCGGATAGAGAAACAGATCGTGCTTCTTGAGAATCTCGGCGACGTACGCCTTGAGCGTGATCAGGTACGCGGGGTCTTTCGTGTTGCGGCGGATCGGGATCGCGCCGGTGATGTGCTTGTGGATCAGACCCAGCGGACCGCCGAAGAGGTTGATGCCGGCGGCGATCAGCGGCGCCCGCACTCCCGCGTCGTCGAGCGTAATGGGCTCGACCAGGTAATCGATGTGGCTCCGGTGGTTCGACACATACACGACGCGGTGCTGCCGCGTGGCGTCGAGGGCGTTGTGCGCCTGCTCCGGGATTTTTTCAATCTTGCGAAGGATCGGATAGAGCGGGTGCTGCAGCGCGCGGTACATGTGATACCGCTGCGTCGTGCGCAGCTCTTCCAGGTAACCGCGCACCTTCTCGCGGCCGGCCGCTTCGCGCAGATACTTGACGACCTCTTCACGGGCGAGGACCGCCTGCGATACTTCGTCGAGCATACAGTTGAGCCGCGACTATAGCATCTTACAGACGGCGTCCGCGAACTCGCGGGTGCTCGCGCGGCCGCCGAGATCCGGCGTGAGGGTCGTGCCGTCCGCCATCACGCTGCGCAGGGCGTGCACGATTCGATCCGCGGCGGCACGCTCGCCGATGTGGTTCAGCATCAGCACGGCTGAGAGGAGAAGTGCCGTCGGGTTGGCAATGCCCTTGCCCGCGATGTCGGGCGCGCTGCCGTGCACGGCTTCGAACACCGCGCACCCGGCGCCGAGGTTGGCCGCGCCGACCACGCCAAGGCCGCCGACCAGACCTGCACACAAATCCGAGACGATGTCGCCGTAGAGGTTCGGCAGCACCATGACGTCGAACCTCTCGGGGTGCAGCACCAGCTGCATGCACGCCGCGTCGATGATCCGCTCGTCGTACGCAATCTGGGGGAATTCTTTCGCGACGCCGCGAACGCTTTCGAGGAACAGGCCGTCGCTCATCTTCATGATGTTGGCCTTGTGGATCGCCGTCACGCGCTTGCGCCCGTGCGTCGCCGCGTACTCGAACGCGAAGCGCCCGATGCGCGTGGATGCCGCCGCCGTGATGATCTTCAGGCTCTCGACGACGCCGGGCACGATCTGGTGCTCGAGGCCCGCATAGAGGTCTTCCGTGTTCTCCCGAACGATCACGAGATCGACGCCGGTGAATCTCGCCGGGACGCCGTCGATGTTGCAGACGGGCCGGAGGTTCACGTACAGGTCCAGCGCCTTCCGCAGCCCGACGTTGACGCTCGTAAACCCCTCGCCGATCGGCGTCGTCACCGGTCCTTTGAGCGCGACGCCGTTCTTTCGGATCGACTCGATGAGCGATGCCGGAAGCGGTGTCTTGTGTTGTTCGAGCGCGAGGATGCCCGCCTCGTGACGGTCCCAGTCGATCGCGACGCCGGCGGCGGAAAGGATCTGGAGGACGGCCCCGGTGACTTCCGGTCCGATGCCGTCACCTGGGATGAGCGTGATTCGATGCGGGGCCAATCTCCTCATTATAATTTGCGGTTGTGCACGAAGAGGTGATCAGCGCTGCCGTCGAGGATGTGAGCCGCGCCGTGCTCGCCGCGCTCGCGCGCGGCGACGCGCCGACGCCGGATGCGCTGCGGCTCCTGCTGCGCGGGTACGCCGCGACCGGGCGGGAAGAGTTCCGCGACGCGCTCGAAGCCGGCCTGACGCGCGCGCTCGACATCGCGGCGGACAGCTCATCAGAATCCGCGCCGCCCTGGCTGATCCTTTTCGGCGAAGCCGCCGACGCGTCCGACGACGAGCGCGTCCGCGACGCCGCGTCGAATCTTGCAGCCAAGGCCCGGATGGTGTGGGGCGCGAGCACCTCACTGGCCCTCGCCGCCCGCAGCGTCGAGGCGTGTCTCCGCGCCAGGCTCGAGCTGCAGGGCGCCGTGGACGAGCTTGAGCGCCTGATTGCGGCGTCGTACGAGCCCGGGGAGGGCATGGGGAAATCGGTCGAAGGAGAAGTGGCGACCGCCGGCGCGCTGCTCACGGCGTTCCTGGTCACCGGACGCCTGCCGTACGCGATGCTTGCGGAAGAACTGGTCCAGCACACGCGGCGCGCGTATCTGGGCCGCGACGATCTGTCGTTTGACGCGTCGTGCGACGCCGCGGGTGTCCTCTCGCGCATGGCCGCGCTTCACAACGACGACGACTACCGCGCCGCGGCGGTGATTTCGCCGGCGGCGCGCTATCAGGACGAAGCGGCGGCGATTCTCGAGCGGCTCGCCGCCAGCGCCCCCGGCCGCGGAGTGGCCGGGGCCGCGTACGCACTGGCCGCCGGCGAGCTACAATCGGCCTTCCCATGACCACAGATCGTGCTTCCCTCATTCCCGCACTGAAAAATATCGCGACGCGCCTGCGGATCGACTCGATCCGGTCCACCTCCGAAGCAGGCAGCGGCCATCCGACGACGTGCTGCTCGATGGCGGATTTCACCGCCGCGCTGTTCTTCGCCGAGATGCGCTTCGATCCGAAAGATCCCCGCAACGCCGATGCGGACCGTCTCGTGCTGTCGAAGGGCCACGCGGCGCCGATCCTCTACTCGGCATGGGCGGAAGCCGGCGCGTTCGATCGCGCCGAGCTGATGAACCTGCGGAAGATCGATTCCGATCTCGAAGGCCACCCGACGCCGCGGCTGTCCTTCGTCGACGTCGCCACCGGATCGCTCGGCCAGGGCATCTGCGCGGCGATCGGCACCGCCCTCAACGCGCGGCGGATCAAGTCCGACTACCGCACGTACGTGATCCTCGGCGACGGCGAGTCGGCCGAAGGCTCGGTCTGGGAAGCGGCGGACGTCGCCGGCGTCGACGGCCTGGACAACCTCTGCGGCATCACCGACGTCAACGGCCTCGGCCAGAGCCGCGCGACGATGTGGGGGCACGACACGGAAGCGCTGGCCGCGCGGTGGCGCGCGTTCGGCTGGCATGCGATCGTCATCGACGGCCACGACATCGGCGCCATTCTCGACGCCCTCGCCGAGGCCAAACGGACCAAAGGCCGCCCGACGATGATCGTCGCGTCGACGATCAAGGGCAAAGGCGTGTCGTTTGTCGAAGGCAAGGACGGCTGGCACGGCAAGGCGTTCAAGAAAGGCGAAGAGCTGGATCGCGCCCTCGCGGAACTCGAGAAGCAGTTCGTGCCCGCACCGGCCGGCATGAACATCCCGGCGATGATTTCCAAGCCGGCCGCGCGCCCGCGGGGCGTGGACACGCCGAAACCGATGGCGGCGCCGACCTACAAGCTCGGCGAAGAGATCGCCACGCGTGAAGCGTACGGGGTCGCGCTCGCCAAGCTGGGCGAAGCCGATGTGCGCGTGGTGGCGCTCGACGCCGACGTGAAGAACTCCACGTTCAGCGACAAGTTCGAGAAGGTATTTCCGGAGCGGTTCTACCAGAATTTCATCGCCGAGCAGGTGATGGTCGGCGCGGCGATGGGGTTGGCGGCGAGAGGCGCGATTCCGTTTCCCTCGACGTTTGCCTGCTTCCTGTCGCGGGCCTGCGATTTCATCCGCATGGCCGCCATCAGCAACGTCGGCATCAAGATGGCCGGCAGCCACGCCGGCGTGTCGATCGGCGAAGACGGGCCGTCGCAGATGGCGCTCGAAGACCTCGCGATGTGCCGCGCCGAGCCGAACATCACGGTCGTCTATCCGTGCGACGGCGTCAGCACCGAGAAGCTCGTCGGCCTGATGGCGTATCACCCGGGCCCGGCGTACATGCGCACGAGCCGGCCGAAGACGCCGGTCATCTATGGCAACGACGAGACGTTCACGATCGGCGGCCTGAAGGTCGTGCGCGAGAGCGCATCGGACGTCGCGACGGTCGTCGGCGCCGGCGTCACGCTCTTCGAGGCGCTGAAGGCGTACGACCAGCTGAAGGCGCAGGGCACGAACATCCGCGTGATCGATCTGTATTCAGTGCAGCCGGTGGACGCGAAGGCGCTCATCGCCGCCGGCAAGGCGACCGGCGGCGTGATCATCACGGTCGAGGATCACTATGCCGCGGGCGGCATCGGCGACGCGGTGGCCGAGGCGGTGGCGCCGGCCGGCCTCACCGTCACACGCATCGCCGTCCGCGAGATCCCGCGCAGCGGCAAGCCGGAAGAGCTGCTCGACCGGTTCGGCATCTCGTCCAACCACATCGTCGACACCGTGCGCGCGAGCATTCCAGTGAGCCGCCGGTGAAGGTCACTGTCGATTAAGTAACGTTCCCTCGACCATCGCCGTCTCCGACCCGAAGAACAGCAGCCGCACCAGCAGCCGGCCGGCGATGTAGATCTGGCCGATCGCGAACGCCGCCCACGCCATCACGCCGATGCCGCCGCCGGGCGGGGCGAGCGACGAATACGCGGCGAGCCCTGCCCCGAACAACAGCGCGTTGAGCAGATAGACGCCGATGGCGCCCGAGGGATGTGCCGCGATGAAGCGCGAGGACGCGGCGAGCGCCATCACCATGCTCCGGCGATCCTCGACGACCGCGCGGATCTTCGCGTAGTCGAAGACGATGTTCGCGGCGGCGAGCAGCAGGACGAAGAGCGCGTAGAGGCCGGCGCGAATCGCGAAGGCGGCCGGTTCGAGCGCGCCGGCGGTCAGCCTCGGATAGAGGTTCGCGAACAGCAGCGGATGCAGCGCGCCGAAGATCACGCCGTAGACGAAGCCGGTGACGAGGGCGAGACGGAAGAAGCGGAAGAAGTACGTGCCGCAGTCGGCAAGGAATCCTGCGACCGACGTCACACGATCCCGCTGGTAGCGCCGGATCACGCCGCCCGACAGGAAGATCCATGCGAGCACGTAGGCGCCCGACGCGGCCGCGACCGCGCCCGGGCGGGGGATGTTGTCGGCAAAGGCGCTGAGGTTGTCGAGCACCCCCGCGAATCCGACGATGGTGGGACGAAATGTCGTCGCGAGGCCGGCGGCCTGCCCCGAGAATTCCTGCATCCAGTCGTAGTTCATCCCTTGCGCCGCGGCGTCCGCATCGAAACTCGACCCGAGCCCCGCTGCGAGGTCCGCGCGAATGGCGAGTGTCAGCGGGATGGCCACCACAGTCGTGATCGCCCATACGGCGACAAGAACGGACGGAGCGGACACGACGCGGCGGATGCCGTCGCGCCAGGCGTGAAACGGAGTCATGGGACTGTTGAGCATGCTACATCGGTCTATAATTCCGGCGTATGCCAAGCATTCGTGTCGTGCACTTCGGCCTCGGTCCGATCGGGGCTGCCGTGGCGCAGGACATCGCGCAGCGCCCGGGCTTCAAGATCGTCGGCGCCATCGACAACGATCCGGCGAAAATCGGCCGCGATCTGGGTGACGTGGCGGGCCTGTCGGGCCGCATCGGCGTTCGAGTCGAGAAGGACGCGTCGCGCATCAAGAAGATGAAGGCCGACGTCGTGGTGCTGTGCACGACCTCGTCGATGAAGGGCGTCATGCCCCAGCTCGAGTCCATTCTGGGCGCGAAGGTCGCGGTGGTCTCCACGACCGAGGAGCTGGCATATCCGACCTACACCAACGTCCGGTACGCGGCGAAGATCGACAAGTGGGCGAAAAAAGCCAAAGTCGCCGTGCTCGGCACGGGCGTCAATCCCGGCTTCGTGATGGACTCGCTGCCGATCGCGCTCACGGCGGCGTGCCAGCGGGTCGATCGGGTGAGCGTCAGCCGCATTCAGGACGCGCGCAACCGGCGCCTGCCGTTCCAGCAGAAGATCGGCGCGGGCCTGACCACCGAGCAGTTCCAGAAACGGAAGGACGAGGGCAGCATCAAGCATGTCGGCTTCACCGAGTCGATCGCGATGATTGCCGACTCGCTCGGCTGGACGCTCGATCGTATCAGCGACACCGTCGAGGCGAAGATCGCGCAGGTCACGATCTCGAGCGAATACCTGGCCGTCGATCCCGGCTACGTCTGCGGCATCGTGCAGGAGGGGATCGGCTACCGGAAGAAGGAGCCGGTGATCCGCCTCTACATGGAGGCGTATCTCGGCGCGCCCGACACGTACGACTGGATAGAGATCGAAGGCTCGGCGCGCCTGTCGGTGCGGATCGCCGGCGGCGTCCACGGCGACACCGCCACCGCCGCGCTCGTCGTCAACTCGATTCCCAAGGTGCTCGAGGCACGGCCGGGACTCCACACGATGCTGGACATGCCGCTTCCCTCATTCTTCCCTGGGAATTAGCGGAAGAACCGAATTGGATAATCGGGTAAATTGGTAAATGCTTAATTGAATTGACCCCCCTTCAATCAACCAATTCAATTAACCAATTACCCGATTAACCATTTACCAGATTTCCACCTCCCATGGATGTCGTTGCCAAATGCCCGCAGTGTGATGCGGGTCTGCCCATACGCGCGTCGAGCGCGCCGGACGTCATCAGCTGCGGAAGCTGCAACAGGGAGATTCCCCTCACGGTGTCGGCGGCCGTGCGTGCCGACGAGGCCGTGGACGCGTGTCCGGTCTGCGGCGGCGGCGACTTCTACACGCGCAAGGACTTCAACCCGAAGATTGGCGTGACGATCGTCGCCATCGGCGCGTCGATCAGCGCGGTGTTCTACTGGTTCAAGCGCGACCTCATCGCGTACAGCATCCTCGCGGTCGCGACGCTGGTCGATCTCGTCATCTACGGCCGGCTGAAGGAAGTCACGGTCTGCTACCGCTGCCACTCTGAATTCAGAGGCGGGTATAAGCGGACCGCTCCCGCATTCGATCTCCACACGGCTGACGTTCTGGAGATGGAGTACGAACGCCGAATCGGGAGACGATGAATTTGGTAATTGGTTAAGCTGGTAAATGCTAAATTGAAATCGGTTCGGGGTTCTGGCGGGGATCGTGCAGAAGCGGCGCGATCATGTCAGAGCAGTCAGATCGACTCAAAGCCCGCACGCGCCGCTTTGCGCTTGATGTGCTTCAACTTATCAAGCTTCTGCCACGAGAAGAGGCGGGTCCCACGATCAAACGCCAGTTGACGAAGGCGGCAACCTCAGTTGACATGAACTATCGCGCCAGCTGCCGCGCGCGAAGTCACGCGGAGTTCACCGCGAAGATCGGCGTCGTTGCCGAAGAAGCCGACGAATCGGCGTCGTGGATCGATCTGATTTCGGAAGCAAAGCTGGTTCGCTGCGATTTACTGGAGCGGTTGCAGAAGGAAAGCCACGAGCTCGAAGCGATCTTCTCTGCGAGCGCCGGCACCGCACGCGGCAACGCTCGACGAAGAGGGCGGCTTCCCAGCGGATCCTCGGCGGACGATTAGAACCTCAATTAACCAATTACCAGATTAACCAATTACCAAATAGCGTCATGGCAGCAACCCATCCCGTGTCACCGATCCGTTGATTCCGGGTCGCGCCAGTTCGAATCTGGGATTCTGCAGGTTCCCGCTGCGTGTGCGTTCGACGGTCACGCGGAACTGCGTCTTCTGCCGCTCGTGCAGCGCGGCCAGGCCCTTGCCCCACTCCGGCAGCAGCGTCGCCAGGCGTGCCGGCACGCCGATTTCTTCGTAGCGGCCTCCGGTCATCTCCGCCGCGGGACGGCCGACGATGGACTGCATGGTGCTGCCCAGGGCGGTGGCGGTTCTGACGTCCCCCGGTTGCGTGGACACCATGACGAGATTGACCTTCGCGCGCCGCGCCTGCAGGAAGGCCACGGCCTGCGCGATGTCCTTCGGCTGGTAGCTCGTGTGGTCGTTCGACGCGGTCGACACCATCACGATCACCGGCAGATACGGCGCCGCGTTCCTGTCCTTCGCCTCGCGCTGCAGCCGCTGGCTGAATTCCATGAGCGCGTCCGTGAATCGCGGCGCGCCCTGCTCGGGCGCGAAGGTCTTGATGCCCTTCAGCAGCTGCGTGCGATCGGTCGTGAACTTCACCACGGTCCTCGGCTGCGGCGTGATGGCGATCAGCGTGACCTCGACGTCCCGCGGCAGCGCCCCAACCAGTCCGGCCAGGCCGTCGCGAAAATTATCGAGCGCGGCGGCGCTCGTCGCGCTGTTGTCGACGGCGATCGTCAGCTTCATCGGCACCGACAGCGCCTCGACCCTGGCGATCTGCTGCTTCTCGCCGTTCTCCGACATGAGGACGTCCTCGGGGCGGAGGTTGCCGACGGGCGCGCCGTTCTGATCCGTGGCGCTGAGGACGAATTGAAACACCTTCGGCGACTGCGCGGAGAGCGACACGGCCGCTGCCGCGAGCGCGGCGATCAGCGCCAGTGAAACCGGATGACGTAGAACGCCACGTACAGCCATCCGAACACCCCATGGATAATCGCCCAGAGAACCGAGTGCCACTGCGACCAGGAGATGGTGATCGCCAGCGCGCTGCCGAATCCGAAGCCCGCGAGACCGCCTTCGTTGCGCGTCATCTGTCTTTCGTCGCCTTCATGTCACCTTCCACGATGTGGAAGATCAGATGGTCCGCCTCGAAGTCGATGCGGATGCCCATCATTGAGAACGTCTTCTCCGACAGCGCGATCATCTCCTGCTTGTCCTTGCCGCCGATGTCGAGAAACAGCGTCTCGCCGGAGAGCGTGACGTTGAACTTCATGACGTTGCTCGGATCGCCCGGATCCTTCGCCGAGTAGCCGCCGACGTACTTCGCCATGACCTGCGGCGAGACTTTGACGGCGAACTTCTTCTCGTCGGACGCCTTGCCGACCAGATGCGCGAAGTCTTTCTGGTTTTCGGCGCACACGTACTCGATCATTTCCGTGTCGGTCACGAGGTCGCCCTTGAGCGGCACCTCCCACGCGCGCCGGTAATACTTCGAATCCTCCAGCCGGACCTTCACGTCCATGTGACCGAGGTCGGTCCGCCTGATCCGCTCCGTGATCTTCAGCGCTTCGGAGTGCGGATGCCCGCCGAAGTCGAGCCAGGTCGTCTCGTTGAAGCCGATGCTGTCCACGACGAGCGTGTCGCCGTCCCAGCGGCCGACGGAGTAGCCCATGAAGCTCGGGTTCGGATCCTTCGGGAGCTCGCGGCCGTCCATGAAGATCTGCCGGTAGAGCAGATCCTCGTACAGCATCACGATCATCGCCGGCGTCTGGATGATGCGGACCCAGCTCGCCGGTGAAAACAGCTGACGCGGTCCCGACGGGAGACAGCGGAACGTGGACGGGTCGTCCTTTCCGAGATCTTCCATCCGCTGCTTGTACAGCTCGACGACCGCCGGGTCGATCTCTTCCGGCTTCAGATCGACGGTCACGTTCCCGCCGTAGGCCTCGCTGTTGAAACGCCACAAGCCGGAGAGATCCGGTGTGCCGCCCTGACGCGGCGCCGGCGCCGCGAGGTTCGGCTTGCCGTCCGCGGTCCGCGGCAGGCCGGGCGTCTTCAGCTTCAACCACTGCGCCCCGGCCGTGCCGGAAAGGAGCAGCGACACGCCAACGGATGCGCATATCACGCGTATGGAAGGCATAAGCCGGAGACTATATCGTGAAGACGCTGACGTGACTAGAAAAGCGTGACGTCGACGGCGTCGCCTTCTTCGACGACGCTCCGATCGGAGGGAATCCTGATGTAGCCGTCGGCCTGCGAGAGACTCGTGATTTCTCCGGATCCCTTGAACGCGGGCATTGCCTTCCCGTGCTCGATGCGCACCGTGTAGAACTGCAGCCGTCCCGCCGGCGACTCGATGCGCCGCCCCAACGGAAGCGTCATCGTTCGTTCCACGAGCGCCGGGAGATGGGCGACCGCGCGCAGAAACGGCACGAACAGGACGTACGCGTTCGAGAGGCACGACGTCGGGTTGCCGGGCATGGCGAAGAACGGCTTTCCCGCGACCTTCGCGAAGCCGGTCGGCTTGCCCGGTTTCACGGCGATGCCGTGGAAGATCATCTCGCCCTTCCTGGCGATGAGGTCCACGATGAGATCGCGTTCGCCGACCGAGCTTCCTCCGGAGAACACGATGATGTCGGCCGCTGCGCACGCGTCGAGCGCGGCTTCGAGCGCCTCGAGGCTGTCGTCGGCGGGCGGCCGCGGATCGGCGATGCCGCCGTGCGCTTCGACGATCGACGTCAGCGTGAACCGGTTGACGTCGTAAATCTGGCCCGGGGCCAGCGGCCGGCCCGGCTCGACGACCTCGTTCCCGGTCGAGAGAATCGCGACGCGCGGCTTCGCGTAGACGGTGATGTCGGCCCGCCCGATCGCGGCGACCGCGCCCAACCGGCCGGGGTTGAGCTGATCGCCCGTCCGCGCGACCGTGGCGCCGGCGGCGATGTCTGCACCGCGCCGGCCGATGTTCTGGCCGGCCGCCGCTTTCGCGCTGATCGTGACGGCGCTGGCATGGCTGCCGGCGGCCGTCGAAGCGGGACGTGTTGTCTGCTCGACCATCACGACGGCGTCGGCCCCGTCGGGTAGCGGCGCACCGGTGGCGATTTCGGCGCACGTGCCGCGGGTGATGGGTCTCGACGGCGCGCGGCCCGTATAGAGCTGTTCGACGATCGTCAACGTCACCGGAGACTGCGCGCCGGCGCCGGCGGTGTCGGCGGCAATGACGGCGTAGCCGGCCATCGCGGATCTCGAAAACGGCGGGACGTCGATCGTCGACACGACGTCTTCGGCGGCGACCCGCCACGCGGCGGCCGCAATCGGCATGCGCTCGGTGCGCGCGATCGGCGTCGCGGACGCTTCGAGACGCCGCCGGGCTTCCTCGAACGAAATCGTGGACGTGAACGGACGCATGGACTATCGCGTGGCTTCGCGCACCAGATGGCCAAGCTCTGGAACGATGAGCTTCTCGACGGCCAGCCTGACGGCCGCTTCCGATCCCGGCAGCGCGAAGACGACGCGGCCGGCGATCGTGCCGGCGACCGCGCGGCTCAGCATCGCCGCCGAGCCGATCTGCTCGTAGCTCAGCGCTCGGAAGATTTCGCCGAAGCCGTCGAGGCGCTTCCACAACATGGCGCTGACGGCTTCGTACGTGCAGTCGCGCGACGTGATGCCGGTCCCTCCGGTGGTGATGATCGCCTGCACGGCGGGATTCGCCAGCTGGCGGCCGATCGAGTCTCGTACCAGGTCGGGGTCGTCCTTCACGATGGTCCGGCCGGCGATCTCGTGGCCGGCGGCCGTCAGGAGCTCCGCGACCGCGCGTCCGCCGGTGTCGGTGGCTTCGGTGCGCGTGTCGCTGACGGTGATGACGTAGCAGCCTATGCGCGCGGGCGCCGACGCTTTGTGTTCGAGATCCGTGCGGGACGGCATTGGTTCGCCATTGTACGCAGAATCAAAACCTACCGGCAGGCCTTGAGGAACTCCGCGCGGCTCACGACTCGATAGTCCGTTGTCGGAAACGCCGGATGGCGATCGCGAGGGTGCTGCATCGGGCGTGGCAGCGCGCCGCTGTCGATGCGCGGACCGAGCCAGCCCACGATGGCCTGCAGGTATTTCCAGGCTTCCAGCCGGAGACCCTGACGGGTCATGTGCACCGCATCGCCGAAGAGCTCCGGATCGAGCGGCCAGCCCGCGGCCGCGTCGATAAACAGCAGGTGATGGCGCTCGGCGTACGCGCGGAACACGCGGTTGTCGAAGTCGGCGGCGCGGCGGAGCTGCGCGTACGAGAGCGGGTAGTACGCCCAGTTCAGGTCGTTGAAGAGCGTGAGATCGCGGGAGAGATCGAGCGTCAACCCGTCGCGCGCCATGAAGATCCATGACGGCAGGGCAAGCGTTCCGCCCTGCGCTTCGAGCGTCGTCCGCATCTCATCGTAATAACCGAGCAGCAGGTCGACGCGCATCGGGAGGGGAGACTTCGAGATATCCGGATGCAGCTCGTCGACGTCGGACGGCCATTCCAGCGTCACCGTGGGCTTCGGGGGCTCCGATCCATCGCGGTGCGCCCGCTTGATGGTCAGAAAGTGCAGGCGCTGCGAGATGGCGGAGTAGCGGTCCGAGGGCCACGGGATCTGGTCGCCGCTGGCGCGTGCCGGACGCGGTAATGCCTGCGCGGCGCCCGGGAGCAGCAGACGCGGCGCGAAGTTGTTCCCGCCGTCGTCGACGACGAGGTCGGGCTCGAGCGGCAGCACTTCGTCTCGGAGG
>Ga0157378_10002162_pt1 | contig 17465 bp, 17 predicted proteins | sample M65metaG_FD_115309 | JGI IMG/M metagenome (GOLD analysis project Ga0157378, IMG submission 115309) | Miscanthus rhizosphere microbial communities from Kellogg Biological Station, Michigan, USA - M6-5 metaG | ecosystem: Host-associated > Plants > Roots > Rhizosphere > Soil | place: USA: Michigan...
GTTCGACGAGATGCGGTCGACCTGATCGGTGATCGCGGCGTCGAGGTGCTCGACCGCGTACATGCCGAGCGCCTCGTCGGGGATCAGGTCGATCAGCTGGTTCGGATGGTCGGCGGCCGACAGCGTTCGCCGCTGGACGTCGGAGAGCTTGGCGTCGTCGTACATCATCACCGTGTCGAGGGCCAGCCCGTCGGACTCCGCAGAGACGGAGATCCCCGCGCCGTCGAGTGCATCAAGGCTCGTGACGCCGGTCGTCAGTCCCGCAGCACCCAGAACGTCGCCGAACGTGCCGATGAGCTGACCCGTGTTGACGAAGGCGATCCCGAGCCGCGACTGTGGGAGCGCGCTGCTGACGCGCTGGAAGGCGGGGACATCCGCGATCGCGGACCCGCCTTGCGCCGTGTCGATGACCGCCGAGACCGCTCCCTCGTCCGATCCCAGGACGACGACGCGGTCGACGATCGCGAACGACGGATGTTCGGGCGTGGTCGACACCGTGATCTCGACGCCGTCGTGATCGGTGACGTGGAAGCTGGCGCCCTCGCTCTCGAGCCCCGCTCGGAACTTCTGCAACGAGGCGGCGGCGGCGGCCTCGTCGTCCGTCGCGATCAAGGCCGCGTAGGTCGTCTCCTGCGCGCTCTTCACATCCACGTAGAGCCCGACCTCCGACCCCACCCACCGCACGTCTTCGTGGGTCATGCCGACATCTCGGAGCAGGTCGTCGAGGGTCTCGTTCAGCCGTTGCTGCAGCCCGTCCTGGCCTCCGAGAGCGGGGAACTTCGACGCCATACGGAGGAGGTTCATCTTCTGGCTGGCGGCCGGATCGAGGTTCGCCGTCACGACGACGTCGGCGCTCGCGGGGATCTTGTCCAAGATCGCTTCGCCGCTGCCGCGAAGCAGCATGAATCCGGCAGCACCGGCGGCGCCGGCCAGCACCAGGACCGTCGCGAGGGCGATGCCTGCGATCTTGAGCCCGCGACGGGGCGGCGCGGCTGGGACCCCGCCCCCCTCCGTCACCTCCGCCATGCTGATCGGTAGGGCGTCCTCCGGCGGGGTCGGGAAGGACGAACCGACTCGCGGTTGCGGGTCGAGGCTCCAGGTGTCGCCCGGCTGCGCGTCCTCGGGCGGGCCGGTCACATCGTCCGTCGGGGGTTGTTCGCTCACGGTGCGGTGTCCTTCCGTTGGCGTTGGCCGTTGGCGTTCGGTCGCGCCGAGGTATCGACCGCGAACGACGGCAAGCGTAGTGGCCATCGGTTCCCTCCGCGAGGAACCCGCGGGCTAGGCCTCGAGCACCTCACGGCGGAGGGTGCACGCCTCGAGCCGTTCGGGCAACGGCACCACGCCGATGCCCGGGCCGTCGGGGACCCGCATCGTGCCGTCGCCGTCGAGCACGAACGGCTCGGTCAGGTCCTCCGGGAAGTACCGGGCCGAGGCGCTCGTGTCGTTGGGCAGGGTGAACCCCGGCATCGCGGCGAGCGCGAGATTGGTGGCCCGGCCGATCCCGGTCTCGAGCATCCCGCCGCACCACACCGGAAGGCCGGCGCGGAGGCAGACGTCATGGACCGCGCGCGCCTCGAACACGCCGCCGACGCGGCCCTGCTTGACGTTGACGATGCGGCAGGCGCCGAGCTCGAGGGCGGCGGCCGCATCTGCCGACGACCGGATCGACTCATCCAGGCACAGATCCGTACGGATCTGTGCCTGGAGCTTCGCGTGCTGAACGAGGTCCTCGTGATGGAGCGGTTGTTCGACCATCAACAGGCCCAGGTCGTCGAGCGCGCGGAAGACGTCGAGGTCCTCGAGGGTGTACGCGGCGTTCGCGTCGACCGACAAGAGGACGTCCGGATGGTCGGCCCGGATCGCCGCGACCCGGTCGAGGTCCACCCCGGGCGCGATCTTGAGCTTGATCCGCCGGTAGCCGTCGGCGAGGTACGCGTCCACCTGGGCGCGCAGCTCATCGGCGGTCTCGGTGATGCCGACCGACACGCCGCAGACGATGGTCTCCCTGGCTGCTCCCAGGTACGAGGCGAGCGACTCGCCGCGTCGTCGCAGCTCGGCGTCCAGCACCGCGTTCACGAGGGTCGCCTTCGCCATCGGGTTGCCCCGGACGAAGCCGAAGACATCGTGCAGCGACTCCGCCGATACCTCCGGCTCATGGAGCAGGGTGGGCCCGAGGAACATCTGGATCGCGCTCCAGGCGCTCTGGTTCCACTCCGAACTGAAGTCGGGCTCGATGTCGGCGACGCATTCACCCCATCCCTCGGCGCCGTCGGTCTCGACCCGGACGACGACGCACTCCTTGCGCGTCGCGATCCCGAACGAGGTTCGGAACGGCCGCACGAGCGGCAGCCCGACCAACCGGAGCTCGATGCGACGGACCCTGGTCATCGCGCCGCATCCTCCGTCGCGAAGAGGTAGCACGAGCGGTCGCGATCGAACGCGACCCCGATCTCGCCGCGCGCCATCGCCCGCTCGACACGCGCCGCCACGTCGTCGCGCCATCGGCTTGCCTCCTGGGGATCGCGCGTTCGCAGATCCTGATGATCGACCGGGATGGGGATCTGCGTGCTCGGCCCGGTGATCGATCGTGGGCCCGGCTCGCGGGCGAGGTCCCAGCGAACCAAGAGTCGATCGCTCCGCTCTCCGACGTTGAGGTCGTCCGTCATCGCGCCGTAGTAGTCACGCGTGAACCCGTCCACGACGGCACCGAGCTTCCCGAGGTTGAGCCACGCGTTGCGCGCGAGGAGCGGGTCGAACGTCCACCGCACCACGTGGATCTGTTGCTCCAGCGCCTGAGCACGCTGGGCGAGCTTCAACGCGTACCCCACGCCGCGGTGGCGGCGGTCCGGCACCGCGGCGAGCATGTGCGAGTGGACGTGCAGTCCATCTTCGTTCACCCCCGCCCAGCCGAGGACGAACCCGATCAGCTCCGAGGCGTCGAACGCCCCCCAGCACACGTTGCCGCTGGCCGCCAAGGCGCGGATCACCTCACGATCGATCCGCTGACCACCCCAGGTCGCCTGGATCACTTCGTTGATCAGATCGGCGTCATCGACGCCGGGGAGCGGCCGGAGCTCGACGCCCGCGCCGCGCGCCGCGGCGCCGGCGAGCTCCCAGGCGTCCGTCATGGCGGCGAGCGTAACAACGCGGAGACCCGCGCCGATGGCGCGGGTCTCCGCCAGGACCTGTGGCTTCGGTGGCGGCTATCCGCCGGCGGGAGGGGGAAGCTCTTGCCACTCGACATCGTCGAGGTCGCTGCCCTGCTTCCGCTTCCAGAACGTGATCGCGGCTCCGATCGCCGCGAGGATCGCCGTCAACTTGAGGAGCTTCCGGAAGAAGCCCTTCTTCTTCTTGCCCGTTCCTTCGCTGTCGTCGCCCAAGGGAACCCTCCTCGTCGTGAGCCTGGATGACTCGAACCACCGACCCGTACCCGATCACGGCTCTCCGAAGGGTAGCCGCTCCCCTCGGCGTTCGGGAAGGGCCTGCTCAGGGGGGCGCTGCGCGGACGAGCGTGGGTGGCGTTCCTCGCGTGCGATCGTGGGCCTGGATGGACTTGAACCATCGACCTCTTCCTTATCAGGGAAGCGCTCTAACCGAGCTGAGCTACAGGCCCGTGTAGTCAGATATCGAAGAACGCGAAGACCTCGTCGAGGGTATCCAGGCTTCCAGAACGCGTCAAACGAAACCCGTCAGCCCCGGTGGCGCTCGGAGAGCGTGACCTCGACGCCACCGACGATGTCACTGATCAGGTTGTACAGGAGCGCGATGAACACCGACAGCGCCGTCCACACGAGCGCGAACACGCATCCGACGAAGAAGAGCCAGGTGAAGATCTTCGTTCCGTCGATGATGGCCGGCGTGCATCGGTACGTGCCCTGATCCGGCTTCACCAGGCACCCGATCCACTGCGCCATCGTGTCGGTGACGCCTGCGGCCTGGAGCACCAGGAAGATGATCAGCAGCGCGAGCCAGAACACGAGCATCATGCAGAACGAGAACAGGAGCGAATATCGGAACACCGAGACCAAACCGAAGCGCCTGATCGTGACCTTCGTCCGCCGGGGCTCCCCGAAGCCATGCGAACGCTCAGCCCGGCGTGGCCGGACCGCGCCGCCCAACTCCACGTCGATGACGGGAGCGTCGGGGGTTGTCGTCTGCGGGAAGGGATCTTCAGCCGTTGTGGTCATCCTCGCACCGGGGAAGGTTCTAAGGGTACGCCGACCCGAGGGCAAGCACCCGGAAGCCCCGGATCAAGTTCGGAACGGGCCTTGGCCCGCGAACAGGAACCGCACGTGGGCAACCGCGGCGACCGCAAGCAGGACCGGGGCGACCACCCAGGAAGCCGGCTCGACATCGCTGAGGAGCAGCAAGCCGCCCACTCCGATGCCGGCGCCCCCCAAGGCGAGCAGCGCGTCGAGGACCCGGTGAGGGAGCCGGGTCCGGAGCGGGAACGCGGCGAGCAGCAGGAGCGCGGCAGCGGCGAGGAGGAGCGACCAGCCAGCCACCGGGTCCATGGGGCGAGGATACGGGTCGGTCAAGGGGCCGTGGGTCGGTGCCGATGCAGCCCGTGTGGAAGGCTGCGCGCATGGTATGGAGCCGGCCTGGTGCTTCCTGTGCCGGATCGAACGGAGCGGGGCGGACCCGCGCATCGCGTGGGGTCTCGATGCACGGGACGACGAGGGCGACCCGGACGATCGGCCCGGTCCGATGACCCTCGCCCAGGCGAGCTACCTCCGGTTCTTGTGTGATGAGTTCGGGGAGACGTTCGATGCCTCACTGACCGACGGCCAGTCTGCGATCGTCGTCGCGAGCTTCCTCGACGAGCCGATGACGGACGCGCAGGCGCGGACCCTGTTCTTCCTGAGCCAGGTCGTCGGCATGGAGGCTCAGACCGGCCTCACGTACGGCCAGGCCCGATCGAAGATCAGAAGCCTGGTCGCGATCCGCGGCCTCAAGTCCGCCTGAGCGGGGGCGGGCCCTCCCACCGCGACGCGATGGGTCGCGGCGTCCTGCGATGATGCGGGCCGTGGCCATGGCGATCCCCGCCCCCGACCCCGATGACGATGCTCGCCTCGGTCTTCGCCTGGCGCTCATCGGTCTCGTCGGGATCCCGCTGACCATCGTGCTCGTCGGCCTGGCGCCGCATGGGCTCCGGACGGGTCTCTACCTGGTCGGGCTGGGCGCCGTCGCCCTGGTCTCACTCGTGGGAGGGGCTCGAGGGAGGCGCGCCCTGAGCGCCGGCACGGCGCTCAGGGCGCGCGCGATCGCGGGCGCCATCCTGGGGTTCTGGCTCGGGATCACGGCGGCGGTGCTCTGGTTCTGGACGGTGGTCGGAGTCACGTTCTGAGGAGGGAGAGCGCGTGGCGACCGTGAACGTCGAGAGCGACCTCCGGATCATCTTGTGGATCCAAGCGATCCGTGCGTTCCTCTACGGGTTCGGGGCGGTGATCTTGGGTTCGGTGCTCGCGGCCAGTGGCGCGAGCGCGCTCGAGGTCGGGCTGGTCGGCGCGGCGATCCTGGCCGGGATGGCGTTGTCCGCGATCGTCGTCGGCATCGTCGGCGACCGTTCCGGTCGCCGACGAACGTACGGCGCCCTGCTGGTGATCCTCGGCGTGGTCGGTCTGGGCTACGCCCTGACCGACCGCATCTGGATCCTCATCCTCCTCGCGCTCTTCGGCACGATGTCAACCGACGCGAACGACAACGGCCCGCTCACGACGCTCGAGCAGGCCATGATCGGGCAAGCGCCGGCCGCGTCCCGTCTTCGCGTGTTCGGCCGCTACAACGCCATCGCATTCCTGACCGGCGCACTCGGGGCGCTGGCCGCGGGCGGGCCCGCGTTCCTGCATCACGTGTGGGCCGGGGCGCCGGCCGATCGCCGATGGTTCTTGCTGTTCCCGATCGGTGCGATCGTCTGTGTGTGGCTCGCGACGCGGCTCAGCGGAGTGATGGAGATCGAGGACCGCGCCCATGCCCGGCTGGAGCGATCGCGAACGCAGGTGTTCAGGCTCGCTTCGCTCTTCTCGATCGACGCGTTCGCGGGCGGATTCGTTGTGACGGTCTTCATGGTCTATTGGTTCTCGGTGCGGTTCGGCGCGTCGCAGGAGGTCATGTCGGCAGTCTTCTTCGCTGCCGGCCTCCTCCAGGCGGTGTCGTCGATCGCGGCGAGCCGGGTCGGCGAGCGGTTCGGGCTGTTGAACACGATGGTGTTCACCCACCTGCCGTCCAACATCCTGCTGATCCTGGTTCCCCTGATGCCCACCCTCCCGCTCGCGATCGCGGTCCTGTTGCTCCGGTTCGTGCTGTCGCAGATGGATGTGCCGACGAGGCAGGCCTACATCGCCGCGATGGTGGATCCGGAGGAGCGGACGGCAGCCGCGGCAACGACCAACACGGCGCGCTACGTCGCGCGTCCGTTCGGTCCCCTCGTCGGAACGGCACTGATGCACTCCGTCGCCCTCGGGGCGCCGTGGGTCGTCGCGGGCACGCTCAAGTCGGTATACGACCTGCTCCTGTGGCGGACGTTCAAGAAGGTCCCGCTGCCCGACTAGGGATCACTCGTCGTCCATCTGGATGATCACCGGAGCGATCGCGGCGACGTGCTCGCCGTCGTCGACCCGCATCGTGCGGACGCCCTGACTCGAGCGCCCCACCCGGCGGATGTCGGCCGCCCCGACCCGCTGCACCTTGCCGGACGATGAGATCGTCAGGAGATCCTGGTCCTTCGACCCGATGAACGCGCCCGCGAGCTCACCGGTCTTCCGCGTGAGCTGATGGCCGATGACCCCCTTGCCGCCGCGTCCCTTGGTCGGGTAGTCGGCCAAGCGCGATCGCTTGCCGTACCCGTTCTGCGACACACTGATCATCTCTTCGCCGTCCGATGCGAGGGCGAGGGCGATCACCTCATCGCCCTCGGCCAACCGCATGCCGATCACACCCCCGGTCGCGCGCCCCATCGGACGGACGAGCGACTCCTTGAACCGGATGGCTTGGCCGCGTCGGGAGACGAGGAACACCTCGTCCTTGCCGTCGGTCAGGCGGACATCGACGAGCTCGTCGCCTGCGCGCAGATTGATCGCGGCGAGCCCCGTTCGGGCCGACGCGTACTCCGGGAGCGCGGTCTTCTTCACCATTCCGTGCTTGGTCGCGAACAGCAGGAACCGTCCTTCCGCGTACTCCTTGAGATCCAGCACCGCGCTGACCTTCTCGTCGGCGCTCACCGAAACGCCGGGGAGGTTGGCCGCGTACAGACCGCGGGCGATCCGGGACGAATCGGGCACTTCGTGGACCTTCACCCGATAGACCTTGCCCCTGGTCGAGAAGAAGAGGAGCCAGTTGTGCGTGGTTGTCGTGAAGACGTCCGTGATCACATCTTCCTCTTTGAGGGTGGCGCCCTTGATGCCCTTGCCGCCTCTCCCCTGCCGCTTGAACGCATCGATCGGCTGACGCTTGACGTAGCCGGCACGGCTCACCGTGATGACGACGTCCTCCTCGGCGATCAGATCCTCCGCGTCGAACTCGCCCTCATCGGCCTTGAGCTGGGTCCTGCGAGCGTTCGCGTACTTCTTCTTGATCTCCGCGAGCTCGTCCTTGATCACGCCTCGGAGCTTCTTCGGGCTCCGCAGCACGGAGTCCAGGTACTTGATCCGCGCGAGCAGGTCCTTGTGCTCCTGATCCAGCTCGGCGCGCGCCAGCCGGGTGAGCCGCCGGAGCGGCATGTCGAGGATGTGGTTCGTCTGAACCTCGCTCAGCTTGAACTTCTGCATCAGCTTCGTGCGAGCTTCCTCGGAGTCCTGGGATCCGCGGATGATCTTGATGACCTCGTCGAGATGGTCCAGGGCGATCAGCAAGCCCTGCACGATGTGGTCGCGTTCCTCGGCCTTCCGCTTCTCGTAGCGCGTCCTGCGCGTGACGACATCGATCTGATGGTCGACGTAGTACCCGATCATCTCTGCGAGGTTCAGCGTCCGCGGCACCCCGTCGACGAGCGCGAGCATGATCACGCCAAAGTTGTCCTGCAGCTGCGTGTGCTTATAGAGCTGGTTCAGCACCACGTGGGGGTTCGCGTTCCGCTTGAGATCGATCACGAGCCGCATCCCCTCGCGACCGCTCGAGTGGTCCTGGACGTCGGCGATGTCCTTGATCCGCCCCGACTTCACGAGGTCCGCGATCTTCTCCGCGAGCCGCGCCTTATTCACCTGATACGGCAGCTCGGTGATCGCGATCCGGGACCGGCCGGCGCTGCCCTCCTCGATCGAGGACACACCCCGGACCTTGATCGACCCCCGGCCCGTCTCGTAGGCATCCCGGATGCCGTCCTTGCCCAGCACGATGCCGCCGGTTGGGAAATCGGGTCCTTTCACGAACTTCCGCAGCTCCGCGACCGTCGCCTCGGGGTTGTCGATGAAGTGGATCACCGCGTCGATCACCTCGGCGAGGTTGTGCGGCGGGATGTTCGTCGCCATCCCGACGGCGATGCCGCCGGAACCGTTGACCAGCAGGTTCGGGAATCGGGACGGCAGCACGACGGGCTGCTGCTCGTACCCGTCGTAGTTCGGGACGAAATCCACCGTCTCCGCATCGATGTCACGAAGCAGCTCGAGCGCGATCGGCGCCAGCCGCGCTTCCGTGTAGCGCATGGCAGCGGGCGGATCGCCGTCGACCGAGCCGAAATTGCCGTGCGGGTCGATCAGTGGGTGGCGCAACGACCAGTCTTGTGCCAGTCGCACGAGGGCGTCGTACACGGCCTCGAGCGCATGGGGGTGGTACTTCTTCACGACCTCGCCGACGGCCCAGGCGGACTTGCGGTGCGGCCGGTCCGGCCGCAGTCCCCCCTCGAGCATGGACCAGAGCATCCGGCGGTGCACCGGCTTCAGACCGTCGCGCACCTCGGGCAGCGCCCGACTGACGATGACGGACATCGCGTAGTCGAGATAGGACCGCTGGATCTCCTCCTCCAGCTGGACCGGCTCGACGTTCCCCGCGAACAAGCCTTCCTGTGACACGGACGCTCCTCGGTTCCCTCTCAGACGTCCAGGTTCTGGACGTACCGGGCGTTGGCTTCGATGAACTCCTTCCGCGGCGGCACCTCTTCACCCATCAGCACCGTGAACAGGTGATCGGCGGTGGCGGCGTCGTCCAACGTCACCTGCAGCAACGTGCGGCGCTCGGGATCCATCGTGGTGTCCCACAGTTGGGACGCGTCCATCTCGCCGAGACCTTTGAACCGCTGAGGATCGAGCTTCCTCCCGTTCCCGTTCGCGTTCCGATAGTCGTCCCACTGACGCTCCGTGTAGAAGTACAGCTCCTGCTTGCCTTCCTTCACGAGGTACAGCGGTGGCTGAGCGAGATACACGTAGCCGGCGTCGATCAAGTCGCGCATGTAGCGGAAGAAGTAGGTCAGCAGCAGCGTGCGGATGTGTGCGCCGTCCACGTCGGCGTCGGCCATCAGCACGATGCGGTGGTAGCGGGCCTTCGTGATGTCGAACTCGTCGCCGATGCCGGTGCCGATCGCCGTGATGAGCGCCTGGATCTCGATGTTCTCGAGGATCTTGTGCAGCCGCGCCTTCTCGACGTTCAGGATCTTGCCGCGGATCGGGAGGATGGCTTGGGTCGCCGGATCGCGCGCCTGCTTGGCCGAGCCTCCGGCGGAGTCCCCCTCCACGATGTAGATCTCGCACGCGGCCGGGTCGTTCAGCTGGCAGTCGGCGAGCTTGCCCGGCAACGAACCCGACTCCAAGAACGACTTCCGCCGGGTGAGGTCGCGCGCCTGCTTGGCCGCGAGCCTCGCCTTGGCCGCGGACGCGGCCTTCGTGACGATGCGCTTGCCGTCCCCGGGGTGCTCCTCGAGCCATTCGGCGAATTTGGCGTTGACGGTGGTCTCGACGAACGACCGGATGAAGGCATTGCCGAGCTTCGTCTTCGTCTGGCCCTCGAACTGCGGATCCCGGAGCTTCACGGACACGATCGCGATCAGGCCCTCACGAACATCCTCGCCGATCAGGTTCTCTTCCTTCTCCTTGAGGAGGCCCTTGCTCCGCGCGTATCGGTTGAGCACGTTCGTGAGCGCCTTCTTCAGACCCTCCTCGTGCATGCCCCCCTCATGCGTGTTGATCGTGTTCGCGAACGAGTGGAACGACTCCGCGTACGAGTTGTTCCACTGCAGGGCGATCTCGACCTCCGCGGTCCCGTCGCCCTCTTTCGCCTCGAAGTACACGACCCGGTGGAGGGGGTCACGCCCCTCCGCGAGGTACTTCACGAAGTCCACGAGACCCCCGGTGGCCTTGAAGACCTCCTTCGACCCCGCGCGCTCATCGATGAGCTGGATCTCGACGCCCTTGTTGAGGAACGCCAGTTCCTTCAGCCGATCCGCCAGGACCTTGCTCTCGAACTCCACACCCTCGGTGAAGATCTCGGGGTCCGGCCAGAACCGGATCAGGGTGCCCGTCTTCGAGCTCCCCTTGCCTTTGGTGAGCTTCTTCGTGACCTTGCCGCGACTGAAGGCCATCGTGTACGTGGACCCGTCCCGTTGGACCTGCGCCTCGAGCTTCTGCGAGAGCGCATTCACCACCGAGACGCCGACCCCGTGGAGGCCGCCGGAGATCTTGTACCCCTCGCCGCCGAACTTCCCGCCCGCGTGCAGCACGGAGAGCACGATCTCGAGCGCGGGGCGGCGATCCTTGCGCCCGGGGATCGGCTTGACGGGGATACCCCGGCCGTTGTCGAGCACGCTCGCAGAGCCGTCAGCGTGGAGCGTGACCACGATCTTGTCGCAGTATCCGGCCATGGCTTCGTCGATCGCGTTGTCGACGACCTCATAGACGAGGTGATGCAGCCCTCGCGAGCTGGTGGTCCCGATGTACATCCCGGGACGCTTGCGGACGGGCTCGAGGCCCTCGAGGACCTGGATGCTGCTGGAGTCGTAGCCGGGCTGTTGCTTGGTCGTTCTGGTCCTGGTGGTGCGTTTCGCTGGGGTTGCCAACCGTCCTCCGATCGGGGCCGCACGACACCCGCCGCGGGCCTGCGGGGGGCGTGCGGCGGGGTGTCGCACGAACACCTTTATCTTACCGGACGAGGGGGACGTTTGACCGTATCCGAGGAGCCTAAATCAGCCCTGTGACCTGCGGTTTCTCGCTCCGGGGGACGCCGAACCGACGACGATCCGGACGGCCTTCACCGACCCCGTTCCGAGCGCTGCGTCGGCCCGCTCCCGGATCTGTTCCGAGAGGTATTTCGCCTGCGCTCCCCAGGGCCCGTCGGAGGCGCGGACGACGAGGATCCCGCCCTCCAGCGATGCCGGCTGCGTCGCGCGCGAGAGTCGTTCGCCCACCAGCTCGGGCCACCGGCGGGCCAGCGTCGCGATCGGCATCCCGCGACTGAACACGTCTTCGCGCATCAGCGCGTCGACGACATCACCGATCGGCACCGGATCCCCGGTGCGCCGATCGGCACGTCGTCCGAACCCCTTGGAGTGCGGCATCAGGCCGCCTCATGACGCGCGATGACGTTGCCGGCGCGCACGTCCAAGATCGCCGTGGCCTGGGCCGGCACATCGGCTTCGTCGGCGACGCTGATCACGACCTGCCCCGGTCGTGCCGCGAGGAGCCCGGCGATCCGGTCGCGGCGGGTCGGATCGAGCGCGCTGTACGGGTCGTCCACGAGCAGGACCGGCGGCTCCCCGATCGCGGCTTCGACGGCCGTCGCGAGCCCGAGCCGGACGGCGAGCGCCGCGACCCAGGTCTCCCCGTGGGACGCGAAGCTCCGGGCACCGAGATCCCGGACAGCGAGGTCCAGATCATCTCGGTGAGGGCCGACGAGCGACGTCCGGCGCTGAAGCTCGTCGGATCGGCGCTCGTCGAGCCGGTGACGGAACCCCACCTCCCCATCGGTGGTGGGCACGTTCGGGGCGTACCGGACCACCATGTCGTAACCCGAAACCGCCGAGAAGGCCTCTGACGCCGGCGGAGCGATCGCCTCCACGGCCTCGGCCCGCGCCTCGATCACCGCCGTCCCGGTCTGGATCAACTGCTCGTCCCATGCCTCGAGCTCTGGAGGAGCACCCCGGCCTTCGTGCTCCTTCAGGAGGCGATTGCGCTGTCGAAGCACGCGCTCGTACGAGCTGGTCAAGGTGTCGCGGGCTGGTTGGAGCAGCACGGCGATCTCGTCCATGAATGCACGGCGTCTAGCCGGGTCGCCGGTGACGATCGGCAGATCGAACGGTCCGAACAAGACGACGCGCACGGCCCGGCGGAGATCCCGCCGCCGCCGGACCGTCGACCGATCCACCTGCACGCGGTTCGCACCCTTCCGTCGGATCTCGACCTCGACGAGCACGCGGCCGTCGCGCGTCTCGAACTCGCCACGCACGTAGCCGGCGTCCGCGGCGTCTCGCACGAGATGCTCGCTGGCGCTCACACGCGGACTTCCGAGGGAATACAGGAAGTGCATCGCCTCCAACAGGTTCGTCTTGCCTTCACCGTTCGGTCCCGCCACCACGATGATCCCGTCGTGCCCGAGATCGACCCGCGTGTGTGCGTGGTTCCGGTAGTCCCGCAATTCCACCCACAGCAGGCGCATGGCGGAACTCGGATCGGAAGGAGCTACACCACGGCCGCGGGCAGCCGCACGGGCATCACGAGGTAGGTGAACCCGTCGCTCTCCCCGTGCACGACGCCGGGCTTCAGCCCGTCTCGTACGTCGAGATGGATGGACTCGCCGTTGGCGGCGGTCAGTCCGTCGATCAGGTATTGCGGGTTGAACGCCACCGTCAGATCGTCTCCCTCATAGCGAGCTTCGACCGTTTCGACGGCTTGACCGAGGTCCGGGGAGCTGGACGAGAGTTTGACGCCGAGCGCGTTGAACTCCAGTCGGACCGGCGTGGTGTCGCCAGCGAGGAGTCCCACGCGGCGCACCGCATCCAAGAGCTGCTGGCGTGACACGGTCAGCCTGCTCTCGTGCGTGTCGGGCAGGAGCTGACGGTAATTCGGGAACTCCCCTTCGATCAGTCGCGAGGTGAGCGTCAGCCCGCCGGCGCGGAACGACACCTGGGCGTCATCGACGAGGATCTCCACCTTGCCCTTCTCGTCACCCGCGGCGGCGCGCCCGGCCTCGGAGAACGCACGCTCGGGAACGATCGCCTTCGCCTCACCGTCCGCGCTGGCCACCAGGTCGCGCACAGCAAGCCGGTACGAGTCGGTCGCCACCAACACGCAGCCCTCGCGACTCACCTCGACCAGGACACCCGTGAGGACCGGTCTGGCCTCATCACGGCTGGCCGCCCGCGCGACTTGCGACACGGCCACCGCGAAGGCGCCGGCATCCGCCTCGACACGAGTGCCCCCCGGCTCCTGCAATCCCGGGAAGTCCTCGGCAGGGAGCAACCGGAGTGCTCCCTCGTAGGCCGCGCACCGGATCCGCGCTTGCGACTGGTCCGTCTCCACGTCCACGGGCGCGTCGGAGAGCGACTTCACCGTGTCGGCCAGCAACCGAGCCGGGATCAACGCGATCCCCGGCTCGCTCACCTGGACATCGATCGTGAGCCGGGCCGAGACCTCGAGGTCGGTCGTCGTCATGGTCAGTCGTCCCTCAGCGAGACCGTCCAGCAGGACCCCCGTGAGCGCCGGGATCCCGGGCCGCGACGACACACCGCGCTGAACGGTCTGCAAGGCCTCGGACAGCGCATCTCGATCGCATCGGAACTTCACCGTGCACACCCCCTGTATCGGTTTCTGTTCTTGAAGAAGGCCTGTAGTGGTAGGGCCGGTGGAACCGTGGATAACCCGGTCATCCGTGCAGCGTAGTAGCTATGTCGGACATGGGGACGGTCGGTGGATAAGTCGTGCCGCTCTGCCTCCCGCCAACATGGACCGTCCGGCGGATCGGGATCATCAACATGGTTGTCCACACATCACGAGGTCCCTCGCACGCGGCCTCGGACGATCCTGGTCAGGTCTTGGACCTGGCGGAACGTGGCATCCCGCTCCCGCATCTCATCCTCGACTTTCTTGATCCCGTGCAGGACGGTGGTGTGGTCGCGTCCACCGAAGATCTCGCCGATCTTGACCAACGACAATCCCGTGCATTCGCGCATCAGGTACATCGCGATGTGGCGGGCTTGGGTGAGGGGGCGCGACCGCGACTTCGATACGAGATCTCCGGTCGACAGCGAGAAGTATTCCGCCGTCTGCTCCATGATGAGCTGTGGGGGGATCTCGTGGTCGGTCTGCGGGATCAGGTCCTGCAGGGCGCGCTCGGCCAGCTCCTGATCGATCGATTGCGCGGTGAGCTCGGACCAGGCCACGACCCTCACAGGGCGCCCTCCAACTCGCGCACCGATTGATCGAACTTCGACGCCACGAACTCGATCACGTCGTGTGGGATCGTTAGACGTTCGCGCTCCGCCTTGAGCTGCAAGATGGCGATCCGAGTCTCCAGGTCGGGCGGTTGCACGTCGACGCACAAGCCCCAACGGAACCGGCTCACGAGGCGCTCCTCGAGACCGGAGAGCTCGTGTGGCGGCCGGTCGGACGCGATCGCGATCTGGCGCCCGCTGCCGTGGAGATGGTTGAACGTGTGGAAGAACTCGGTCTGTGTCTCTTCGCGCTTGGCGAGGAACTGGATGTCGTCGACCAGCAAGACATCGACCTCGCGGTAGCGGTGGCGGAACTGGTCGCCCTGACGTTCGCGGACCGCCTTGATGAATTCGGTGACGAAGCGCTCGGAGGTCACGTACTTCACGCGGATCCCCGGGTTGACGCGATACATGTGGTGACCCACCGCGATCAACAGGTGCGTCTTGCCCAGGCCGACGCCGCCGTAGATGAACAGCGGGTTGTACGCGGTCGATGGCGGCGCCTCCGCGACGGCCATCGCAGCGGCGTGCGCGAACCGGTTGCTCGGACCCGGCACGAACGCTTCGAACGTGTAGTTGGGGAACGGGAGGCCAGGTGCGCCGAGCGAGACCGCTGCGGCACGCCGACGGACCGCTTCGCTCGGCTCCCCGATCGGCGTGTGCGAAGCCGGGGCCGCAGGCGTGGGGTCGGCGACGGGGGTCTCGTCCAGAGGATGACGGATCCCCTCTTCGACCTCGAACTCGATCTTGACCGGACCTCCGTACGAGGCTGCGACCGCCTCTTCGATCAACGCGAGATGGTTGTGCTGCAACCGCTCACGGACCAGGGGGCTCGGAACTGCCAGCGTGAGGACATCGTCGACGAGGCCGGCGGGTCGCACGTCGGAGAACCACATCACGAGTGTCGTATCGGGGAGCTCTGCTCTCGCGCGGGCCAACACACCTGACCACGCCTCGAGCGCCGCATGCTCCGGGTAGGCCGTCACCATGCCTATTCCACAGGACCTTTCCACAACGGTGGAAAACCCAACGGAGGGGTCCTCCGACAACGGAGACGCGACCCGGTCACGCGCCCCGGGGGGAAGGCGGGCTGGAAGATAGCACGGCGGTTTTCCACACCGCACGCGTGCGGAGGGGTCTTGACGTTCTTTCTGTTGTCAAGAGCCTTGGCCAGCGAGGATGGACGCCCCGTATACTGCCCGCTCGACCGGCGTGAGCCGGGTTCCCGATCGAGCGAGGATCGTCACCCATGGCGAAAGGCAAACGGACGTACCAGCCGAACAACCGCCACCGCGCGAAGGTGCACGGTTTCCGGCACCGGATGCGGACCAGAGCCGGTCGCTCGATCCTGGCGGCTCGACGCCGCAAAGGGCGCGCACGGGTCACCGTCTGACCTGCGCGAACGAGGTCGCGGTGCGATCGCTCGACGTGCGGCGTGTCTTCGATGAAGGCCGGCCGGTTCACGGGAGTCGGGTGGTAGTGTTTCTCGCGCCCGGGACCGGGGCGGCGGCATACGTCGCCGGTCGCAAGGTCGGCAACGCGGTCATGCGGAACCGAGCTCGGCGCATCCTTCGAGCGGCGTGGTTGGAGGTCGCTCCGAGGATCGGGAACGGACACGACGCCGTCCTCGTGGCCCGCGAGGCCATCCGGGGGGCCAAGACGCAGGACCTGGTGGCCGAGATGAGTCAGCTCCTTCGCAGCGAGATAACGCATCCATGAGCGCCGTGCAACGCAGCCTGCGCACCGCGGGGGCCCCCGTCCGGATGATCCTGATCGGGTGCATCAAGGTCTATCGCGTCGGTCTCTCGGGCTGGCTCGGTGGCCAATGCCGCTTCTATCCGAGTTGCAGCCGGTACGCGGAAGAGGCGATCAGGACACACGGCGCCGCCCGAGGGTCATCGATGGCTCTTTGGAGGGTCCTGCGCTGCAATCCATTCGGCACAGGCGGCATCGATCACGTCCACGGCGCGCCTGGACCCGAATCGTATGACGACGTCGTACGTCGGGCGTCAGACCAGAAGGCGCGGGTGTAGGGCTTGGTCGCCAACGTCCTCTGGCAGGGCCTCCTGAATGCGCTGGGCTCGGTCCTGGCCTGGATCTACGACATCATCCCGAACTACGGCATCGCGATCATCGTGCTGACGCTCGCGATCCGACTCCTTCTGCTCCCCTTGGGCATCAAGCAGATCAAGAGCATGCAGCACATGCAGGCCCTCCAACCGAAGCTGAAGGAACTTCAGAAGAAGTACAAGAACAACCGCCAGAAGCAGCAAGAAGAGCAGATGAAGCTCTACAAGGAGGCCGGGGTGAACCCGCTCGGCGGCTGCCTCCCCATGCTCCTCACCCTGCCCTTCCTCTTCGCGATGTACGCGGTCATCAGGCCGCCCACGGTGACCCCCTCCCAAGATCCGCTGCACAAAGGCGCCTTCATCGTGGCCAACAACCACCTTCCGGAAGACAGCGCGCTTTTCCAGAACGTCCTGACGCACCAGAACACCGACTTCTTGTTCATGAACCTGCAATGCAACCTCGTGGGGGCCGGAACCCAGGTCGAGATCAAGTACAAAGATCCGGCCGACGGGCAGACCAAGCAATTGCCCGGGGTCGGCAATCCAACGGACCCCACGCCAGCCCCGATCCTGGGCAAGGGCGGCACCCCCCTGCCGTTCGCTGCCGAAACCCGAGGGACGTTGGACTGCGGGACTCAGCGGTTCCCCGACATGATCCCGTACATCCTCCTCCTGGCGATCATGGTTGGATCGACGTTCTTCCAGACCTGGCAGATGCAGCGGGCGAGCCCGAAGGACTCGCAATCGTCCCAGCAGCAGGCGATCACTCGGGTGATGCCGCTGATGTTCGCCTTCTTCGGGCTCCAGTTCCCCGCCGGGCTGGTTCTCTATTGGACCGTTTCGAACGGTCTCCAGGTGGCCCAACAGACATACCTCCTTCGCGCCGGACATATCGGCCCTGAAGCCCTCGAGCGCCGGATGGCCGAGCAGAATCAAAGAGCCGCGAACCCACCGAAACGCGGCGTGATGAGCTGGATGACCGAACGAGCCCAAGCCGTGCAGAACCAACGGGGTAAGACACCGCCGAAGCCGAATCCCAAGGGAGA
>Ga0157378_10002163_pt1 | contig 17451 bp, 17 predicted proteins | sample M65metaG_FD_115309 | JGI IMG/M metagenome (GOLD analysis project Ga0157378, IMG submission 115309) | Miscanthus rhizosphere microbial communities from Kellogg Biological Station, Michigan, USA - M6-5 metaG | ecosystem: Host-associated > Plants > Roots > Rhizosphere > Soil | place: USA: Michigan...
ATTGGCGGCAATACTGTTATATATGATACCGATTTTCACAGCCTTGATGCGATGCATCGGTCTGACGGATTGCTGGACACAAACAACACAAAGAATGCACCTGTCAATATCGGGAACAATGTATTTATTGGCGCACATTCAACCATATTAAAAGGGGTGACTATTGGAGACAATTCAATTATCGGCGCTGGTTCAGTGGTGACCAAAAATATTCCTGCCAATGAAATATGGGCGGGCAACCCGGCAAAATTTATCAAACCTGTTTAACCCATATAAAAGAAAAGGAATTATAACTGAATATTGTACAGGGAACGCATATCAGGCTGAGGATTTCAGCCAGTGAAGCGGAAAAATTATCCATGTCTTTATGAATATACGTTTATTAATTATTGTTTCATTCTTTTCAATATTGCTTGCAGACGCAATAAATTATTTATCCACCACCATGCACATAAGCCTGGATGCCACTTATTTTATAGCGGCGCTCAGGCTAATCTCACTTGTTTGCTTGCTTTTTTTTAACGCAAAACTAAAATGGAAAAATAAAATACCCCAGCTGGCAGTCTTTTTTTTTAACTGTATGATTTTGTGGAACCTGGTAACTATAGTAAGGGGCGCATTTGCGGCAGAAGATTACTGGGACTGGAAATACCTTGGCTTCAACTCTGCATTTTCCATGATGATACCCTATGCAATTATAGTGGGAGTTTTATTTGCATTCAGCGAGGACTTGTTTACACTCATAGTAACCAGGCTTTTTGTATTTGGCTATCTGGCTATTCCGCTAACATTAAGTATAGATTTGGAAAGAGAGTTATTTCCCAGGGCTTTAATGATTACCATCAGTTTTTTTGTACTTATTATTCCGTACGTAAAATTAAAATGGCGGCTTGCAATTATATGTGTTGCTGCAACATCAGCTTATCTTGCGTATGATTTCAGGACCAATATATTAAGAATACTGTTTGCCCTATTGGTAGCAGGACTGTATTATGCAAGAAATTATATAACTACCGGTGTGATGAAATCAGCCTGCCTCGTTTGCATTATTATACCACCCGTTTTCCTTGTCTTAGGTATTACCAACCAGTACAATATTTTTAAACCAACAGATGATATTGACAAATATGCTATTGCATATGATAATGGCGTGGAGAGTAACCTGGCCACGGATACCCGCACATTTCTTTACCAGGAAGTATTTTCCTCGATGCAGGCAAATCATTCATTTATCTTTGGAGAAGGCGCAGCCGCCAAATATAGGACAGAATATTTTGAAGGCGGGGGCGCACAAAATAATGGACGTTTTGGCGCAGAAGTTGGGTTTCTGAATACCTTATTGTATTCCGGTATTATCGGCATACTATCTTACGCCCTTGTATTATTCTCAGCCATCTATTATGGCATTACACGCTCAAACAATTTTTTCTGTAAAATGCTGGCACTGTTTCTTGCATTCAGATGGATTGTTTTTTTTATAGAGGATTTTACTGTGTATGACACAAATTATTTTTTTTTATGGCTTTCAGTCGGGCTCTGCCTTTCAAAGGAATTCCGCGCCCTGACCGATGCGGATATTAAACAATATTTTACTTTCTCAGGAAAAAAAAAGCTGGTGGCCCAGCTATCCTGAAAAACAGATAATTATTCTCTATTAGTAAACTTATTATTCTATTTTGTAAAAGTGGTTCCGCAACTTACAGTTACGCAAAATGATTAATTATAAGTTGCACGCCATTCATTTGAAAAAGGAACTTTAGTATGGTTTTTATTATTATTCCTGTGTTCAACCGCATCGATTTCACCCTGAGATGTCTTCAATCCATTGTTGATCAGTCTTACAAAAATTATAGGGTGATTATTATTGACGATGGTTCCAGTGATGGCAGCGCGGAAAAAATCAAAGCGGGTTTCCCGCAGTTTACGATATTGAAAGGGGATGGTCATTATTACTGGACAAAATGTGTAAATACCGGCTTATTGAGCATACAAAATGAAATGACGGCAGACGATTTCGTGTTACATGTAAACAATGATATTGAATTTGAACCTTCTTACATCGAAAACCTGCTGCAATTTCATGCAAAACATCCCCAGTCAATTGTGGGATCGCTGTCGTATGACCCTGGTAGTAAAAGGGTCAGCCACCTGGGTATTTTCTATAACCCGTGGTTGCCCCTGGTAAAGAAAAATTTCAGTGAAGAAGAAATTGAATTAACCCGCCTGCAGCATATCGAATATTTAAAGTCTGATACCATTTCCGCCCGGGGTTTGCTTATTCCCGGGTATGTAATACAAAAGATTGGTTTGCTCGACGAACACAATTTCCCACAATACCGTTCTGATGAAGATTATGCATTAAGGTGCAGAAAGGCGGGCATCAATGTTTATATTGCCACTTCCTGCCTGGTGTACAACAGCAGGGTTAATACCGGGTACGATCATACGATTCATAAAATAACCTGGTCAAGTTTTTATAAATCATTATTTTCAATACTATCTACCAATAACCTGGCCATACGATGGAACTGGGCCAAGAAAAATGCCCGGATGCCACTGCTTTATTTTCCGGCAGACGCATCTTTGCTTTTTTTAGGTTTTTTTAAAAGTATTGTTTATCGGAAAATTTTAAGAAAACCCCTTAATTAATTTATTGAATATATGATGACGCCGGCACCAATAGTACTATTTACATATAAACGGATAGACAGCCTAAAAAAATCATTGGCTTCATTGTCAAGATGTCCACTTTCTGCGGATTCGGAACTGATTGTTTTCTCTGATGCCCCGAAGAATGATACAGACATTGAAAAAGTAGAGGCTGTGAGAACCTATCTACGGACAGTAACTCACTTTAAAAAAATAAAGATTGTTGAACGGGTTAGCAATATGGGGGTGGATTACAATATCATCAATGGTATCAAGGAGATTGCAGCACACTGTTCCAGCTTTATCATCCTTGAAGATGACCTGATTTTTGCAGAAAATTTCCTCCTATTTATGAACCAGGCCCTCTCTCATTATGAAAACTATCCCGATGTCCTAAGCGTAAGCGGGTTTTCATTTGTGGGAAAAATTCCCGAAAACTATCCTTATGATACCTACTTCACCAACCGCTCCTGGAGCTGGGGCTGGGGCAGTTGGGGTTCAAAAATGCAGGCGGTTGACTGGGATGTAAAAGATTTTGACAATTTTATTAAAAATGGACAGGAACAGGCACTCTTTAACAAAACTGGCGGAAGTGATTTAACCAAGATGCTGCGCGAAACGATGGAAGGTAAAATAAGGGCCTGGGATATACGATTGTTTTATTACCAGTTTAAACACAAACTGGTTTCGCTTTACCCGGTTTCCAGCAAAACGGTCAATATCGGTTTTACAAAAGAAGGTTCCAATACGTTTGGTTACAACAGGTATAAAACCACCCTTGATATGAGCAATAAACAAGATTTTGTTTTTCCCGGCAACAGCCATATTGATGAACGGCTGAATGCTGCCTTTCTGAGAAAAAACAATCTTGCTAACAGGATAATGACACGTGTATTTTCTATGATTGGAGTTAAATAATATTTGTGTAGTCTACGTGCCCGTAAAATTTATTACACATTTTAAAACACTGCAAAATGAATTATGAAACAACAAATGTGGTTCAAACATGGAGTGAATCAGATTCGTTTACAAAAGAAAGATACCAGCAGTTTTACAGGCATATGGACAAAAAAGCTGCAACCATCCTCGATGTTGGCTGCAATACCGGAAGAGGCGGAGCCATGTTAAAAGAGCTGATGCCGTCGGCCAAAATATACGGACTTGAAGTAGTGGAACAAAGAGTTGATAAGATCCCCGAAGGGATTTTTGAAGAACTATTCTATAAGTCGTTAATGGACATGGACAAAGCTTATGACGGCTTTTTTGACTATGTAGTGGCGGGAGAAGTCATTGAACACATTGCTCCAAACGAGATGGAAAAATTCATAACTACTATTTACAGGATTCTAAAACCGGGTGGAACAGTAATTTTAACCACTCCTAACCCGAATGCGTTGCTTGTAAAACTGGGTAGAACATCAGTGTATGATGACCCGTCTCACCTTAGTATCATGAGCAGTAAAGTTCTTGAAAAAAAACTGGCTCATGCTGCATTTAGAAATATTACGGTGCTGGGTAGCGGTAAAGTAACCAGGTTTTTGCCGGAAAAATTTCCCTACCTGTTTCCATTTGGCAGTTACCTGATAAAAGCTAATAAATAATGAAAGTATTGCTGTCTGCTTTCGCGTGCGACCCCTCAAAAGGTTCCGAGCCAGGTAATGGCTGGCACTGGGCGGTAGGCCTGGCGGATAAAGGCTATAAAATTCATTGTCTTACCAGGGAAGAAGGAAAGAAGAGCATAGAATTGCATAATAAGCATGATAATCTCTGTTTTCATTATATAGTTTTGCCCTTGGGCCTTGAAAAATTATATTATTCTTCCACGGCTGGCATGTATTTGTATTACCTGCTATGGCAATTTGTTTCGTACAGGAAATCAAAAAAGTTACACCGGCATATGCAGTTTGCGGTTGTGCACCATGTAACCTGGGGCAGTTTGCAAATGGGATCCTTTCTTTATAAACTGGGCATTCCTTTTATCTTTGGACCTGCCGGAGGAGGGCAAAAAGCTCCTGCAAGCTTTAAAAAATATTTTCTTACTTACTGGGCGGCTGAAGAAAAAAGGGAAAAAATTTCCAATTTCCTGGTTAATCACAGTCCTGCTTGCAGGAAAATGCTCAGAAAAGCATCCGCCGTGCTGGTGTCAAATACAGACACACTGAATATGGCAAAAAATAATGGCGCTGCCAGGGTGGATCTTATCCTGGACGCTGCCTTGCCATCGTCCTTTTTCCCGGAAAACCGGGTTGTAAAGTCGCCTGTAAAAAACAATTTAAAACTGCTTTGGGTGGGTCGTTTTATGCCGCGTAAGGGCATTCTCTTACTGCTGGACGTGATGAAGGAGTTAAAAGAATATCCGGGCATTACGCTTACGGTGGTTGGCGATGGCGAAATGAAAGATGCCTTCTTAAGTAAATTAAAGGAATACGATCTGGAAGCTACTGTTCACTGGAAAGGAAAAGTTCCTTACGAACAGGTGCGTGAATATTATGCCTCGCATGATGTCTTTTTCTATACATCGCTCAGGGATTCATGCCCGGCGCAATTAATAGAGGCTATGGCTTTCGGTTTGCCCGTGGTTACCCTTAATTTACACGGCCAGGCGCAACTAATTGATGATGAAAGAGGTGTAAGATGTGCATGTGATACGCCCGAGATGGCAATCAAAGAGCTGGTAAAAGCGTTACTATACCTGTACAACAGCGGAGAGGTTGTAAGTAAAATGAGTTGTGCGGCCTTTACTTTTGCAGCAAAACAAACCTGGACAGCTAAAATAGACCATATCGTAAACCAATATTATCCCGTTTAGGAAAGTGGAAGACCATTTCCAGGACCGCTTATATGTTTGAATGGATTAAAAAAATAAGGGATTTATACCTGGTAAAGGTAAAATGGCGCCATTACCAAATTGGGCCGGGCTTTCATGCAGGGGCCCGGGTTCGGTTATGGGCCAAAAGCAAACTGGTAATTGGCAGGCAGTTTTATATCGGCAGGGATTCGCAGATTGAGACCGATTGTGTCATCGGTGATTATGTAATATTAGGGAATAAAGTAGCCATTGTTGGAAGATATGACCATCATTATCAGCAACCGGGCCTGCCTATCAGAATGGCTTCTCAGATACGTGATACAGATTATAACTGGAAAGGATTGGATAATCTAACCACAATAGAACACGATGTCTGGATTGGCTATGGAGCTATTGTTATGAGTGGGGTTAAAATAAGCCGGGGCAGCATTATTGCGGCAGGTTCGCTGGTAAGTAAAGATGTGGAACCGTATTCAATATATGCAGGGGTTCCGGCGAAAAAAATTAAAGCGCGTTTTAACAGTGAGGACGAACTAAAACAGCACATACTGAAATATGATGCATTTGTTAAACAACACAAATATTAAGAAATAATACCGCCTTTTTAACACACAAACAATATGATGGCCAAGAACAAATATCTTAATCCTGCAAGCATTTTTGATGTTTCGCCGGCCTATCTTTTACTGGCGGTATCGGGCTTAAGCTTTTGTTTTTTCCTGGGCTTTCCGTTTGAAAATCACAATGAATCTTTTCTGTGGATAGTCATTTTCAGCAAAGTCAGTTTCTGGGATACACTTACCAAACAGGTAATACCAATTGAAAGCTTCCGCCCTCTGGGTGTAGCCAACGCATGGTTAACCTATAAATTGTCAGGCAATATTTATTTGCAGCAAATACTGAACTGGCTCTTTGCCCTCGCTTCTTTTGTATTGCTTTTTTCCGTTTCAAAGAACAAAATACTTTTTTCTTTATTGTCCCTGGCAGTATGCGCCTGTTTCTTTGCCGGTTATATTTATCTGTTTCATCTGCACGGCGTTTTTTATGGACCCTTTCAATTATATGTTGCGGGTCTTACTTATATAGCATTTAAAAAACGCAGGCTATCTTCTTCACTGCTTGCAGTTATTTTCGTTGTTACTCTTTTTGTAGCCCTGTATCACACTTTTACATTGCTTGTTTTCTGTTCATTTCTGGCCGGTTACCTGTTGCAACTTTCAAAAACAGAAAAAAAAATACAATATATCAGACTCATTATCCTGATATTATTTTCACTCGCGCTAGGCAAACTTATTTTACAGGCAAAATCCATTAAACCGTTTCGTGAACTGGTAGACGGGCTCGTTACATCATTCCGGATGGCAGAAGTAAACACGGCACTTGCCTGCATTGCAGCCGTGCTGGCATTACTGGCAGCCATGCCGTTGATAAAATCTGTATCACAGCGGATAATTACAGGCCTGTTCATATTGTCGTTAGCTACTATCTTGATGTATTTGCATATTCCTGTGCTGTTTTTATGGATTGGCATCTGCTTCGTTAAAGTGATCCTTAATAAAGAGATGGCCATGGCCGGCCTGATTGCTGCCACCACCATACTGCCGCTTGGCAGCAGCAGCGGCTCCCCTACCTATACCGTTTTTGTGATCATGATATGTGCATTTGTAACAACAGCAGATGAAATATTATATATACCGGATTCTCTTTTGCTAAGGCGGCTCAGTGTAGGTTTTGTTGTTTTGCTTTTTGGTATGCTGGTCGTTATAAAGATTGGTTTCAGGGTACCTTTAATAGCATCAATAGCCAGGCCTGTTCTTGCGGAGCAGGAAAAAACCAGCCAGTTAAAGGATATTATTGACTGGAAATTAAAAAATAAAGAATATGCGCCCACCACCCTTGTATTATATGATGCCGGGGGTATACCGGTGGCCGCAAAAAACTCTGTAGACAGAACAAACAGGCCCGTGGCAAACCAGGACCAACTTAGTAATTATGTAACATTCTTATCAAAAGATATAGCTACAGATACAACTACATGTTTTCTTTATATAACATTTGGTAATAAAATATTGCGGGACAAACAACTTGTGTTTTCTGTAAACGGGCCCTGGAATGGCAAAGCTTATGTTTACAAATAATGGCAGAAAAACCTTTAATCCTGGCAAAACATGTGTTCACAATAAAAGTAGAATTGAAAATGTTTTTCCCAGTTAAACAGAATGAGCAATGGCTGTAAAAAAATCCGATATCCTGGTTTCGTTTCCTGTTAGTGTGGGCAGTTATAAAGATATGCTGCAGGATATAATCGATCGCAGTCTCGCCGGCGCACCAGCCAGCGTTTGTATTGCCAACGTGCACATGATGGTAACCGCTTATCATGATCACCAGTTTGCAACAGTGGTAAAGACTGCTGATGTTGTTACACCAGATGGCCTGCCATTAACCTGGGCCATGCGCTTATTGCTAGGCATCAGGCAGGAACGCGTTGCAGGCATGGATCTGCTACCGGATATTATCCGCATAGCGGCAACATCTGGTATTCCTGTTTTCTTTTACGGTGCCACAGACGACATTTTACATACTACATGCAGGTATCTCAATACGCATTATCCGGGACTGGCAATAGCAGGCATTTATAGCCCGCCTTTCCGGCCACTTTCGCTTGATGAAGAAAGTGAAGTGGCAAATCTTATCAATAAATCCGGAGCCCGGCTCGTGTTTGTTGTATTGGGTTGTCCAAAGCAGGAGAAGTGGATGGGTTCAATGAAAGACAAAATAAATGCGGTAATGGTTGGAGTAGGTGGAGCTTTGCCTGTAATGGTGGGTATACAGAAAAGAGCGCCCCGGTGGATGCAAAAATCCGGATTAGAATGGTTTTACCGCCTTTGCCAGGAACCAAAAAGGCTTTTTAAACGGTATGCAATAACCAATTTGTTGTTTATATACCTGGTCACAAAAGAATTTATCCGCGTGAAAATCATGCGGCAGAACACAGCATTTCAGTAGTTTAAAAGAGTTTGACTTATCCGCTTTAGTTTTTTTTATGAACCGCAGATTTATAAGATTTTTACAGGCTTCTATCGCCGGGCTTGATTTGCTGACGCTGAATTTAGCCGTATCGCTTACACTTGTGTTTAGCACAGTGCCAGCCAATTTTGTGAACTATTATTTCCGGTTTTGGTTGCTGCTGAATACGTCGTGGCTGGCATTGTGCTGGATATCTGCTATCTACAATGAATACCATATTATGTCTTTCGAAATATTTTCGAAAAAGACAATGCGTGTTTATATTATGTGGGTAGCGGTGATTATGATGTATTTATTCTTCCTGCGCCAGACTGATATTTCGCGCATTTTTATTATTTCGGTCATATTGGGCAGCGGCATTTTTCTTTTGATTAACCGGTTTATTTACCTGATGCTGCGGCATTATTTCAGGCATGGTGAACACCTTTCAAGAAAGGTTATTATTCTCGGTTACAATGATATCGCAAAAAAGCTGGCATCGTATCTTGAAGAGGAAAGCCTGAATACGCAGATAGTAGGTTTTTGTGAAGACGAGCTCAATGTGCATGAACTTTCCAATTATCCCATTCTCAGCAATATCCGCAATGCCATGATGGTTTCAAAAGAAATGGAAATCAATGAAATTTATTCAACCATTGCGCCTGAACAGGAAACAGTTATTTATGACCTGATGCGGCAGGCCGACCAGGAATGTATCCGTTTCCGGATCATACCCGATCTCCGTTATTTTGTAAAACAGCCGGTATATATCAATTACCTGCGCGATATGCCGGTGTTGTCTATGCGCAGCGAACCCCTTGATGATGTGAGCAGTCGCGGACGAAAAAGACTCTTCGATATTGTAGTGAGTTTTTTGGTAATTGTGTTTATTTTATCCTGGCTGGTGCCTCTGCTGGGCCTTATCATCTGGCTCGAATCCAAGGGGACAATATTTTTTACGCAGCAACGAACAGGCAGGGATCATAAAACATTTAATTGTCTCAAGTTTCGCAGTATGCGCGTTAACAATGAAGCCAATACAAAACAGGCAGAGCGCAATGATAATCGGCTTACCCGTATTGGTAAATTTATGCGTCGTACCAGCCTTGATGAGTTTCCGCAGTTCATAAATGTTTTCAAAGGCGAGATGAGTATTGTAGGTCCCCGTCCGCACATGCTTCGTCATACTGAAGACTATTCTAAAATTATGGGACAATACATGGTCCGGCAGTTTTTAAAACCAGGCGTTACCGGTTGGGCGCAGGTACACGGTTACCGGGGGGAAATTAAAGATGAGGAGCAACTGATTAAACGTATTGAACACGATATATGGTATATGGAAAACTGGAACCTCTGGCTGGATGTCCGTATTATGTTCCTGACAGTGTACCGGACCTTTAAAGGCGATAAGAACGCTTTTTAGGATGGCTTTGTCTTTGCCCAATGATGCAGCCGAAAAATTCAATAGTTGATTTTGCTGCAGCCATTGCAGTTATTGCAATGCAGCATTACAACGACCCACCATTGCTTCCAGGCTGCTTCGCCAGTCGTTAATGGGCAGGTGCCAGTTCGATTGAATCTTCTTCTTATCGAATACAGAATATGCGGGACGCTTCGCGGGTGTTGGATACGCAGAAGTAGGAATGGGATTGATGTGACAATTGCTGCCTGTTAATGTTTTAATAGCTACGGCAAAATCGTACCAACTGATAACCCCATCATTGCTGTAATGATATACTCCGGGTATCCAGTTCCTGCTATCAGCATTACCTGCGGCAATGATATCGAGTAATGCTTTCGCCAGATCGGCAGCATAGGTAGGAGAACCCCACTGGTCATTTACTACATTCAGGTGCTTTTTTTCCCTCATCAGCCTTATCATCGTCTTCACAAAATTATTTCCGTATTCAGAGTAAACCCATGAAGTTCGGATAATCACGCTTTCCTTATTGTTTGCGATAGCCATTTGTTCGCCTCTAAGCTTGGTCAGGCCATAATAATTGACCGGATTGGTGGGATCTGTTTCTTTATATGGAGCCGTTGCCGTACCGTCGAAAACATAATCGGTTGAAATATGAATAAAGCGGGTATTAAACGATTTACAAACCGAAGCCAACAAGCCGGTGGCGTCAGCATTTATCCGCATCGCGGTCCCCTGCTCTGTCTCGGCCTTATCCACAGTTGTATAAGCAGCACAGTTGATACAAAAAGCCGGCATTGACTTTTTGAAATACGTTTGTACCGGCTGCGGTTGATCAATCGCTAAATCTTCTTTTGACAAAAAAACAAACTGGAATTGGGAATAAGCTGCTGATGCCGCCATCAGTTCTTTACCCAATTGGCCATTTGCGCCGGTAACTATCACAACAGGTTGCGGCATACGATTATTTATGATTCAAAAACGAAATGATGAGCGCAGCTGGCAAATCCGGGGTATAGTAAATCTTTTTGTGACAAAATCATTTTATCAGCGGGCACTTTCCAGTCGATATTAAGCGCAGCATCGTTGTAAGCCAGGCCGCCTTCAGCCTGCTTGTTATAAAAATTATCGCACTTATAAAATACTTCTGCGGTTTCGCTTATCACAGAATAGCCATGCGCAAAACCCCGGGGCACCAGCAGTTGCTTTTTGTTTCTTGCAGAAAGTTCTATTGAAAACACCTTTCCTTCTGAAGGTGATCCCGCGCGCAAATCCACCACCACGTCCAGTATCGTGCCCTCAAGCGCCCTTATTAATTTTGTCTGCGCAAAAGGGTTATTTTGAAAATGTAATCCTCTTACCACGCCAAAAACTGAACGCGCCTGGTTATCCTGCACAAAACGAATGTCAATTCCTTCTTTAGAGAAAGTGCCACTGTTGTACGATTCAAAAAAATAACCGCGCTCGTCACCGAAAACGGCGGGCTCAAAAATTAACAGACCGGGAAAATCAGTTTTAATGAATGGCATGTAACTGATAATAGTTTTAGTGATGTATCAATACAATCGCCGCTCCAAACGAAAACGGCTCATTTGTCATTTCGCATATTGCTCGGCGTAATAATGCTGGTAGTCGCCGCTGGTAACATGGTTAATCCAATCCTGGTTGTTAAGGTACCAGTCTACGGTCTTTTCAAGTCCTTCTTCAAATTGCAGCGAGGGCTGCCAGCCCAATTCCTTATTTAGTTTACTGGCGTCTATAGCATACCGCAGGTCGTGGCCCGGCCTGTCTTTTACATAAGTAATCAGTTTTGCGCTGCTGCCGGACGGCCGCGATAACTTCTTGTCCATAATGTTGCATAGCAAATGAACGATATCAATATTTTTCCACTCGTTAAATCCGCCGATATTATAGCTGTCGCCGGTTTTGCCTTTATGGAAAATTGTATCAATTGCACGCGCGTGATCTTCAACGTATAACCAGTCCCTTACATTCTCTCCTTTACCGTAAACCGGCAGGGGCTGATTGTTTTTGATATTGTTAATCATTAACGGTATCAACTTTTCCGGGAAATGATGCGAGCCATAGTTATTGGAACAGTTGCTCAATACAACCGGCAGACCGTAAGTATCGTGGTAAGCCATAACAAAATGATCCGAAGCTGCCTTGGAAGCTGAATAAGGAGAGTGCGGATCATAAGGCGTTTCTTCTGTAAAGAAACCATTTGCACCCAGTGAACCATATACTTCGTCTGTAGACACGTGATAAAAGCGTTTGCCTTCGGGCGCATCTTTCCAGTATTTACGGCAGGCATTCAGCAGGGTAACGGTACCCATCACATTTGTTTTTACAAAGGACAGCGGATCCATTATACTCCGGTCTACATGGCTTTCGGCGGCCAGGTGAATAACAGCATCAAAATGATACTGGTTAAATAAATGATCTATTCGCTGCTCATCGGTAATATCTCCTTTCTCAAAAACATAATTGGGCCTCTCTTCAATGTCCTTCAGGTTTTCGAGATTACCCGCATAGGTAAGGACATCCAGGTTCACCATGCGGTAAGCCGGGTATTTGTTTACAAATAAACGCAGTACATGAGAGCCAATAAAACCAGCTCCCCCGGTAACCATAATTGTTTTTGAAAAATTGCTCATGCCTTGGTCTATACTTTATTTATCCGCCCAATTAATTACATAACACTTACAAATTCTTTCGGCTGTTTAACCAGTTCTTCTTTGGGAAGAGATTTAAAATAGTCGTACGTAATTTTCAGGCCTTCAGCACGGTTTACCTTTGGCGACCAGCCCAGCACTTCATTTGCGCGGGTAATATCTGGTTTGCGCTGTTTGGGATCATCTGTCGGTAAAGGCCTGTACACAATTTTCTGTTTGGTGCCTGTAAGCCTGATAATTTCTTCCGCAAAATCTTTCAACGAAATCTCGTTGGGGTTGCCAATATTTACGGGCAGATGATAATCGCTCATCAATAACCGGTAGATCCCCTCCACCAGGTCGTCTACATAACAGAAACTTCTTGTTTGAGAACCATCTCCAAACACGGTTAAATCTTCTCCGCGTAAGGCCTGTCCAATAAACGCAGGCAGTGCCCTTCCATCATTCAAACGCATTCTTGGACCATATGTATTAAAAATCCTTACAATTCTTGTTTCAACTCCGTGAAAATTATGATAAGCCATCGTAATTGCTTCCTGGAAACGCTTTGCTTCATCATAAACACCACGCGGACCCACCGGGTTTACATTGCCCCAATACTCTTCATTCTGCGGATGCACCAGCGGGTCACCATATATTTCCGAAGTGGAAGCCACCAGTATCCTTGCCTTCTTTGCTTTGGCAAGGCCAAGACAGTTATGCGTACCAAGGGAACCAACCTTCAGTGTCTGAATGGGAATTTTTAGGTAATCGATAGGGCTGGCGGGAGATGCAAAATTTAAGATATAATCCAGTTGCCCCGGAATATGTATAAACTTAGACACATCATGATGATAGAATTCAAACTGTTCCAGCTTAAAAAGATGTTCAATATTTCTGAGATCGCCGGTAACAAGATTATCCATTCCTATCACCTGGAATCCTTCCCGGATAAACCTGTCGCACAAATGCGAACCCAGGAAGCCGGCTGCGCCTGTTACCAAAACCTTTTTTTTACTCATACGGTTTGTTTACGTTGATTAGCGCTTGTTGGTATTGCGGTGGCTCTGCCTACACTTTCATAATAAAAACCCAGCTCTTTAATGGCGCCCGTATCGAACAGATTGCGGCCATCAAAGATAACCTTGGTCTTCAGCGAGGTAACTATCTTTAAGAAATTGGGTGTGCGAAATTCGTTCCATTCAGTAGCGATGATCAGGGCATCGGCATCTTTAAGGCAATCATACTGATTTTCGGCATAATCTATTTTATCACCCAACAATTGTTTTACATTGGGCATGGCCTCCGGGTCAAATGCACAAACAGAAGCACCTTCTGCAACCAGCGCGTCAATCATGTACAAAGCCGGTGCCTCGCGAATATCGTCGGTGTTTGGTTTAAAAGCCAGCCCCCACATTGCAAATTTCCTCCCCTTCAGTTTGTTGTTGAAATATTTTTTAATCTTTGGTAGCAGGTGCAGTTTTTGTTTTTCATTAATATCCATTACCGCGTTCAGGATTTTAAATTCATACTGAACATCAATGGATGATTTAACCAATGCCTGCACATCTTTGGGGAAACAACTTCCACCATAGCCAATACCCGGAAAAAGAAAGCGTTTGCCAATACGTTCATCGCTGCCTACCCCCCGACGTACCATATCTACGTCTGCACCCAGCTTTTCGCAAAGCAAAGCGATCTCATTCATAAATGTAATCTTGGTAGCAAGGAATGAATTAGCGGCGTACTTCGTAAGTTCGGCCGAACGTTCATCCATAAAAATAATCGGGTTGCCCTGTCTTACGAAGGGATTGTAGAGATCACCCATTATTTTCCTGGCCCGTTCAGAAGAAGTTCCTACTACTACCCTGTCGGGCTTCATGAAATCGTCTACAGCCACGCCTTCGCGCAAGAATTCAGGGTTGGACACTACATCGAATTCGCCTCTAAAATTCGCTGCAATAGCCGCACGTACTTTTTCGGCTGTTCCAACAGGTACGGTGCTTTTATCGATGATTACTTTATAATCTGTTAGTATTTTCCCCAGGTGGTCTGATACACCCAATATGTATTTCAAATCGGCTGAGCCGTCCTCCCCAGGTGGCGTAGGCAGGGCCAGGAAAATGATAGCCGCTTCTTTAATGCCATCTTCGAGCGAAGTGGTAAACCGCAGGCGTTCCTCTTTCAGGTTCCGGAGAAATAGTTTTTCCAGGCCCGGTTCGTAGATAGTAATCTGGCCATTGGTTAGTTTCTCTACTTTACTTTTGTCGATATCGACACAGGTAACGTCATTGCCTGTTTCCGCGAAACAGGTACCTGTTACAAGACCAACATATCCTGTACCTACAACAGCTATCTTCATTGGGAGGGGTTTTGATTAGTATATTAATTGTTTATTTATTTAAATATTCCAGCACTTTTGTTGTAATCAGTGTTAATTGTTCATTTTCCATTTCTGTGTGTACCGGCAGGGAGATGACGCGCTCTGTTAACCAGTCTGTGACGGGCAACTGGTAAGCACCTCCGCCAAATGCGGCAAACATCTGTTGCCGGTGCGCAGGCACCGGATAATAAATCATGGAAGGGATATTGTTGATGGCAAGGAATTCGTTTAGACCGTTTCTGTCCGCGTTTTCAACAACCAGCGTATACTGGTGAAAAACGTGTTTGGTAAAGGGTGATCTTACTGGTACATTGAGTTTTGGATGATTGGCAAAGGCCTGGTCGTAAAAGTAAGCAACTTTTCTTCTTGCGTCAATATACGCATCCAGCTTTTTTAATTTTACATTCAATACCGTGGCTTGCAAAGTATCGAGCCGGCTATTGCAGCCTACCATTTCATGATAATAGCGTTTGTTTTGACCATGATTGGCAATCATCTTCAATTTATTCGCTAATAGATCGTCGTTTGTGAACATAGCGCCCCCATCTCCATAACAACCCAGGTTTTTGGAGGGAAAAAAAGAAGTCGTGCCGATAGTACCAATAGTACCGGTTTTCTTTACCGTTCCATTGGAAAATGTAAAATCGCTGCCAATGGCCTGGGCATTGTCTTCTATTACATACAGTCCGTGAGCTGATGCGATTTCCATAATCGCTTCCAGGTTTGCTGACTGGCCATAGAGGTGCACAGGAACAATAGCTTTGGTTCTGGGAGTTATTGCTTTACGCACAGCCTCTGGATCGATGCAGAAAGTTTCTTTATCAACTTCTACAAAAACCGGTTTCAGGCGCAATAGTGCAATCACTTCTGTGGTAGCTACATAGGTGAAAGAAGGGGTGATTACTTCATCGCCGGGTTGCAGGCCAAGCGCCATCATCGCTATCTGCAGGGCGTCTGTTCCGTTGGCACAGGGTATAACATGCTTAACACCCAGATAAGCAGCCAGGTTTTCAGCAAAATCTTGTACCGGCTTTCCATTAATAAAGGCTGAACTGTCCAGCACCGCATGTATCCCTTTGTCGACCTCCTCCTTGATATTCAGGTACTGCTGCTTAAGATCAACCATTTGTATGGGCCGCATGTGCAAACTTTTATAATTGCCGCAAAAATAATAAAATATAGGTAGGCTGAAACTTTGATTTTAGATTTGTAGACACTTAATTCATTACGCATAGTGGCAATAGGATTTTACAGGTTGTTTTTATGGCTATACCGCTGCGGAGCAATCGTACTCTCGCCTTTTAACACAAAAGCAAAGCGCTGGTTATCAGGAAGAAAAGATGTATTTAGCAATCTAGGTTTATTTGCAGGCCGTTCAAAAAAGCCTGTCATCTGGTTTCATTGTGCGTCATTGGGCGAGTTTGAGCAGGCCAGGCCCTTATTGGAGACCATCCGGCAGCAATATCCTCATCACGCTATATTACTCAGTTTTTTTTCGCCCTCCGGTTATGAGATTAGAAAAGACTATAGGGAAGTCGATTGGGTGAGTTATCTGCCGCTGGACAGTGCCACCAATGCCAAAAGATTCCTTGACCTGGTTAAGCCCGTACTGGTAATATGGGTAAAATATGAATACTGGCATTTTTACCTTCAGCAAATTAAAAAAAGAAATATTCCGCTGCTGCTGATATCGGGTATTTTCAGGGCTGAACAGCCTTTTTTCAAAAGCTGGGGTGAATTCCATCGTAATATGCTGGCCTGTTTTTCCTGGCTGTTTGTACAGAACCAGGAATCAAAAAAATTACTGGGTACGATTGGGCTTTCGGCAAATGTGAGCACCAGTGGTGATACGCGTTTCGACCGGGTCATCGCCATTGCCGGAGCAGTTGACGCTATTCCGCTGGTAGAAAAATTTATAGCGGGATGCCAGGTTGTTGTTGCCGGCAGCACCTGGGCAGAAGATGAAGAAGAATTGGATCATTTTGCAAATACCCATCCTGAAATAAGATTTGTTATAGCCCCCCATGAGATTGATGAAGACCATTTAAACGACATTGAAAAACTGTTCCATCGCACGATCCGCTATTCGCAGTTAACTGCACCGGATGAGCAAACCAGCCTGAAACTGTCAATTTCAAATACGGCATCAGCACCCGAGGCGAACGTGTTGATAATCGATAATATTGGCATGCTTTCGCGCTTATATAAGTATGCGACCGTTGCATATATAGGTGGAGGATTTGGCAATGACGGAGTACACAATGTGCTGGAAGCCGCGGTGTACGGAAAGCCGGTGGTGTTCGGACCGGTATATGAAAAATTTGCAGAAGCTGTTGAGCTGGTTGATGCAGGCGGCGCTTTCAGCATTGATAATGCACTTGAGCTGGAAGAAACATTGCAGGCACTTTTAGCAACTGGTGATGAATACCGTGCCGCTGCAAAGGCTGCGGGCGATTATGTGTATGCCCATACAGGTGCAACCAATAAAATATTAAGCTATATTCAGGAGAACCGTCTTTTGACCAATTGA